>Ga0208478_1000095_pt1 | contig 34025 bp, 29 predicted proteins | sample NGESurdeep072012_5_FD_184462 | JGI IMG/M metagenome (GOLD analysis project Ga0208478, IMG submission 184462) | Arctic peat soil microbial communities from Barrow, Alaska - NGEE Surface sample 415-2 deep-072012 (SPAdes) | ecosystem: Environmental > Terrestrial > Soil > Wetlands > Peat ...
ACCTCCGCACGCATCGGAGATGCTATCCGCCCGACTACAGGCAATTGGCGGAACGAGGACTCTCACCTCGCAAGATTCACAGCATTGTCGGCTGCTCATCCCACTCGCCGCCCGTCTCTGTCCACAGAACTGATTGCGTCGAGACCGCTGGCTCTCTGATAAGCGTTATAGGCAAAATCGGAGATGGCCAAACCTCCAATCACCAGACCCAGAGCCAGCGCGGTCCTCGCCGCGATCTTCATTCTGTGACGGACTCGGTGCCGTATCGTGTTCGTTTCCGCTACCTCTGCTTCTCCGCCTCGTTGCGGTGCATCGACCACTCCGAGCTTATTGGTCAAGAATGGCCATATCCCCGAAAATCGACCCCCGGTTGAAATGCACGAAACGTTAGCAAATCTGTTGCAGGTGTGGCGTCAGGAATCGCCGTACAGTAAGGACTCGGACTTCTTGTTCCCGTCGTTCAAGCTGCACGGCAAGCAGCCTCGGCTCGGCAGCATGATCGTGCAGGACTACATCAGACCTGCGGCGGTTTCTGCTGGGGTGATCCCTGACGACTGTCCGAGGTTCGGGTTCCACAACCTCAGGCATGGGCTCTCCACCTTCTTAATCGAAAACGGGCACGACCCGGTAGTGGTGCAGCGAATGCTTCGCCAGTCGGATTTGCCCATGACGATGCACTACGTACACAACAGCCACAAGGCAAGGAACGCCCAAGCCCAGTTCATCGAGCGTTTTCTGCCAAACGGGGGGTGCTGTGGCAGACGTGGATGAGCAGCGAGACGGCGAGCGGGTGCCAGTGCGGGTGCAGTGAATTGTCAGCAAATGTGCAAGTGCTGTAGAATGAGGGAGCGAGCGGGAGTAACTCAGTGGTAGAGTGCGACCTTGCCAAGGTCGAAGTCGCGGGTTCGACCCCCGTCTCCCGCTCCAGAATTTTGACCCTCGCCCCCGCGCGAGGGTTTTCGATGTATCCCACCGGATGAGGCGCGGTACCCAAGTGGTAAGGGAGAGGTCTGCAAAACCTTTATGCGTGGGTTCGATTCCCACCCGCGCCTCCAACATTTCCCCGAAATTCCTTGTAAGCCCATCACTTGACTCGTTCTGAACTATCGTCCCGATTTGGGCTGGATGGGCGAAAACAGGCCGATTGTGGGGTCAGAGTCGGACAAAAGTCGGACAAAGAATTGGGGCAGCGAATAAAAAGAAAAACGCCTGCGGCAAGGCCGCAGGCGTTCATCGAGATTGAATTCGATTAGTTCGGCCGCATCCTGCGGCTCTGGGCTGTGTTTCTTCCTGGCCATCTTCCAGATCCTCTCGTACCAGATTTTCTCTCATTTCACCTGGTACAAAACTCGCCGGTCACGTCACCTGAATCTGTCTTACGCGCGCGAAGCACGTCAACCTGAGCGTGATTACGACGAATGCGGCCTGTCGATAGTGCGGACGGATGGAATCTTCCATTTCGTGTTTCGGAAGATTCCGAAGTAGACCCCCAAAGGATTAGACAACTGCTAATGTGCAGCAGATCCGGACGGCTATTCAGAAGGGTCGTAGTTCAGGTTTTGACCAAGCCATCGCTCGACCTCCTCCACCTTCATCGCCTTGCGTCCGGCATAGTCAGCGACCTGGTCCCGGTCGATCTTGCCGAGGCTGAAATATCGCGATCCCGGGTAAGCGAAATAGAGTCCACTCACGCTCGAGCCTGGCCACATCGCAAATGACTCAGTAATCTGCATTCCGGTATTGGCCTGCACATCGAGCAAACGCCAGAGTGGACCCTTCTCCGTATGGTCCGGGCAGGCCGGGTAGCCCGCGGCCGGCCTTATCCCACGATATTTCTCTTGGATAAGATCTGCGTTGCTCAAGCCTTCGTCGCGACTGTAACCCCATTCATCTCGCACCCGCTTGTGCAGGCATTCAGCGAAAGCCTCAGCCAGACGATCAGCGATGGCCTCCGCCATGATCGCATTGTAGTCGTCGTGCTCGGCCCTGAATCGGTCGCACAACTCTTTCAGCCCAATCCCGCTGGTTACCGCGAAAGCACCGATATGATCGCATAGCCCTGTTTCCTTGGGCGCGATGAAGTCGGCGAGCGATCGGCATGGCTCGCTGCCTTCTCTGTCCGATTGCTGGCGGAGGAAGTGGAACCGCTCGAGAACATTCTCGCGTGCGCCGTCCGTGTACAACTCGACATCGTCTCCCACGGCGCTGGCGGGAAAGAGACCGTATACGCCATTTGCCGTGATCAAGTTCTTCGCAACGATTTCATCCAGCAGGGCGTTGGCTTCCGTGAAGATCTGGCGCGCTTGCGCACCTTGCTCCCCCTGCTCGAGAATGCGGGGATAAACGCCTTTCAGCTCCCAGGTGTGGAAGAAGGGCGTCCAGTCGATGAAGTCGCGCAGTGTCGCCAGTGGAAAGTTCTTCAGCACGCGCACGCCGGTAAACGTCGGTACGGGCAGGTCTTCGGCACGCCACTCGATCGGTGTCCGCCTACTGCGAGCGGTTTCAAGGGAGACGACCTGCAGACGCGGCGCGGAGTGGGCCTTGCGGAGCGCCTCATAGTCAGCGCGATGCTGCGCGACGAACGACGATTTTCCCTCATCGCTCAGAAGGCTGGTCGTCACGGGCACCGCCCGGCTGGCGTCGAGCACGTGAACCACTGGCTCACTGTAGTGCGGAGCAATCTTAACGGCCGTGTGCCTCCGGCTCGTGGTCGCCCCGCCAATGAGCAGCGGCAACTTGAAACCCTGGCGCTCCATCTCGCGGGCCACATGCACCATCTCGTCGAGAGACGGTGTTATCAGACCGCTAAGGCCGATGAGGTCAGCCTTCTCCACTTTGGCGCGTTCGAGAATTTTTTCGCAGGGGACCATCACCCCCAGGTCGATTACCTCGTAGTTGTTACAGGCGAGGACGACGCCGACGATGTTCTTGCCAATGTCGTGAACATCACCTTTGACGGTTGCAAGCACAATCTTTCCCTGCGCCTTGACCACCTGTCCTGCCGCAACCATCTCCGCCTTTTCGGCCTCCATGTACGGCGTCAGGTGGGCCACCGCCTTCTTCATCACCCGGGCAGACTTGACCACTTGAGGCAAGAACATCTTGCCGGCTCCGAACAAATCACCTACCACGCCCATGCCGTCCATCAGTGGGCCTTCGATAACCAATAAAGGTCGCCCTAACTTGACGCGCGCTTCTTCGGTGTCGATCTCGATATACGCGTCAATTCCCTTGACCAGTGCGTGAGAAAGGCGCTCCTCGACTGTGCCGGTGCGCCATTCCTCTGCCTTCTTTTCGCTCGCTACCGTGCCAGCACCCTTCAGCGTTTCGCCGAACTCCACCAGCCGCTCGGTCGCATCGGGCCGGCGGTTTAGCAGCACGTCCTCGACCAGCGTCTTCAGCTCAGGCTCAATCTCCTCGTACACCTCGAGCATGCCGGCATTCACGATGCCCATGTCCATGCCCGCAGCGATGGCGTGATAAAGGAACGCGGAATGCATGGCCTCGCGAACCTTGTTGTTACCTCGAAAGCTGAACGAGATGTTCGAGACGCCGCCACTGACCTTCGCGTGCGGCAAGTTGGCCTTGATCCATCGCGTGGCGTTGATGAAGTCAACCGCGTAGTTGTTGTGCTCCTCCATGCCGGTGGCGACCGTGAGGATATTCGGATCGAAGATGATGTCTTCAGGCTGAAAACCGACCTCGTCGACCAGAATCCGGTAGGCACGCTCGCAGATTCGGATCTTGTCTTCGTAGGTTGCCGCCTGCCCCTGTTCGTCGAAAGCCATTACTACTGCCGCCGCGCCATATTTAAGAACGGTGGCGGCGTTCTGGCGAAACCTCCCTTCGCCTTCTTTCAGCGAGATCGAGTTGACGATGCCTTTGCCCTGCAGGCATTTGAGTCCTGCCTCAATCACCTCCCATTTCGAGGAGTCCACCATGAAGGGCACCTTGGCCACCTCGGGTTCGCTCCCCAGCAACTGCAGATAACGCGTCATTGCCGTGACGCCGTCAATCATGCCCTCGTCCATGCAGATGTCGAGGACGTTAGCCCCATTTTCGACTTGCTGCCGGGCCACGCTTACCGCTTCTTCGTATTTACCTTGCTTGATCAGCTTCGCGAACTTGGGCGAACCGGCCACATTAGTCCGCTCACCGATGACGATGTAGACCCCGAGCTGCTGGGTGAACGGCTGCGATCCCGATAGACGAAGCGGCTTCGTCTCGGTGGCGTCGGCCACGCTCACGCTTTCGGTCGCGCTCATGATCTACCCTCGCTCCGGGCGCTAGATTCCACGGCGAGCGCCGCTCCACACTTTCGCGGAGGCTGCCCCTCAAGCGCTTTGGCGATCGCCGCGATGTGCTCGGGTGTGTTACCGCAGCAGCCGCCGGCAATATTGATCAGACCTCCGCGAGCGAAATCGCCCAGATAGCGGGCCATGTCCTGCGGCCCCAGATCGAATCCGGTTTCCGAGAGCGGGTTCGGCAACCCGGCGTTCGGATAGCACGAGATGGCAACGTCAGCCTTTTCCGAGAGCTCCTCAAGGAACGGATACATCAGATCGGGACCTAGAGAGCAGTTGAGCCCCACTGACAGCGGCTTCACGTGTTGCACCGCATTCCAAAAGGCCTCAGTGGTCTGGGCGGAAATCATGGTCTCGCCACCTCGTCCCACCGCCGCTGAAATCATCACCGGCAGCTCCTTGCCGCCCTCATCAAATACCTCACGGATGGCAACGAGTGCCGCCTTGGCATTCAGCGAATCAAAGATCGTCTCTACTAGAAGAAAGTCCGAGCCGCCCGCGATGAGAGCGCGAACTTGCTGCGTGTAGGCGGTCTTCACCTGGTCGAACGTAACCATCCGGAAGCCGGGATCATCGGCATCCGGCGAGTTCGAGAGTGACACCGTCAGCGGCCCGATTGCTCCTGCCACGAAGCGTTGACGCGAGGTCGCACTCCCGACACGATCGGCCCACTCGCGGCACTGCTGTGCCGACTTCTCATTTATCTCCGCAGCCAGGGCGCCGAGGAACGGATCATCGATAATCTTCTGGTAGAAAGCCGGATCCTTCCGGCCACCATACTCCCGCGGATCATCCACGAAGAATTCGCTCTGCGCGATGCTGGTCGCACCGAAGGTATTTGTCTCGATGATGTCCGCCCCTGCCTCCAAGAACCGGCGATGGATGTCACCGATCATCTGCGGCTGTGTCAGGGTGAAGAGGTCACCGTTATTCAGCAGACCCTTGGTTGCATCCTGGAAGCGATCCCCGCGGATATCCGCCTCCGTCATGCCATAGGTACGGATCGTCGTGCCCATCGCTCCGTCGATGATGGCAATTCGACTATCGAGGATCTTTTCAATAGGATGTTGGCGGTTTTTCGTCATATCTCCGTAATGCCCATGGGGCATAGCTGTGTCCGCAATATCTGCACCTAGCCTAGCTAAAATTGATTTCTTCAGAGCGCATTCGATTCACCCTTGCCACATTTGCCGCCGTGACGCGCCCTTATTCTTGATTATAACGATGCACCGAACGTTCAACCTTTGATCGCAAGATCGTAAAATGACCGTGATTCGGTTGAAATGCGTCTGATGCCCGCAACGAATGCTGGTGATCTCGCACCGTAAAGAGGGCTCGCCGTCTCCTAGATGTCACTTGCTTCTGAGGGCTTGGCGAGACGCCTTCCAGCGGAGAGCAGAAAGAGTGCAATCCACAACTACTCACACCAATCGAATGCCCCTCATTCCGGCGGGCGCAGTCACCGGCATCGGCAGCCTGCCGTACACGTCGGTTACATCGGTGATTCGGACGGTTGCGGAATTGTCGCCGGAGGTCCCCTTTTGGCCTCAGCTGCCGCAGCTGTCAGCACAGGAGAGCGTCATCGGCCAGCGCTTGGGCATAGTGGCAGACCTGATTGAGCCTCGCATTGAAGGCTATGGTTATCAGCTAAAAGAAGGCCGGATCGATTCATTGCTCGAAATCCTCCAGCGGAGTGTTGGAGATCTGACGCCGGAGAATGCCGTGGGCTTCGGTGCATTCGAGAAAGCATTGTCTTCAGGTCTCTTCAAGGGTGCTGTCGCGGTGAAAGGGCAGATTGAGGGACCAATCACCCTGTCGGCATATCTGTTCCATCAAGGTCGGCCATTCCCATCCGGTCCTGCTCTTTTTGCGGCCATCGCATTTCATGTCTCATCGATGATCTGCTGGCAGATTGATCGCCTGAAATCCTCTGGCCTTCCTGTATTGATGTTTGTTGATGAACCAGGCCTGTGCCTGAAAGTGCCAGTCACAAGCGCTGTTTCCGAAGACAAGAGACTCAGCGCATTGGCGGCCACGCTGGAGGACGCACGGGTTCGTGGAGCCTACGCTGGACTGCATTGTTGTGCGGCGCGTCCGTTTGAGCGCATGCGCCGAGCAAAGCCGGATATTCTTTCGTTCGATGCCCATGAGGGCCTCGATTTGTTTTTTGCCGATTCGCATGCACTCGACTTCGTGCATCAGGGAGGGATGGTCGCTTATGGCATAGTCCCTACGCGACCAGGTCTGAACGCGGTCGATACAGCGAGCATCTTTATCCAGTCGTTGCAAGCAGCATCCCAAGCTGGCGATCCCCAGGAATTTGCGCAATGCGCAATAATTACGGCAACCTGCGGACTCGGACTGCTCGATATGTCCGCTGTCGTCGAGTCATTTAGCGTCGCGCACAGCATAAGCAAACTGATCAGAGCGTTAGCCGGGAAGCCACCAATAGCACCTTCAGGATGGAGCCCCTGATGAAGGCGAGGAGACAAAGGGGTTGTAGCCACATAATGAGTACCTCGAATTCGGCCAGCGTCTGGGAGTGTGTCTACTCCTACCGTTATGGCCCACCCGGAATGTCACTTGACGATAACAGCGCTTCGCATGAATTTGGCCAGTCTATCTGTCGTCAATACGAGAGGAGTTCCGGAAGATCGATCACTGAAGGCGCGTATCGTGGGCCAACAGGGACGTTGGCCAGCGCTCGGTGTACCGCCGATCCTGAAGCAGGGCGGCAACAGCAACAGCATCTCGATTGTTAATGGGATGCGCAACTCATTAAAAAACCTGCTCGATGTCCCCAAGACGCTGGTGACCCGAGTGGTGTTCGACCAGTCGGTCTTCGTGAAGACCGCTATAGCAAACCTGGGGAAAGAAGGTGGTATCGGACTGGTGCTCACCGCCTTCATGATCCTGATTTTCCTGGGAAGTTTCCGGGCCACGATTGCTGCCTTGTTGTCGATTCCACTGTCTGCGGTGGCCGCATTTCTGGCTATCAACGCGGGCGGTGGCTCAATCAATTCCATGGTGCTGGGCGGACTGGCACTGGCATTCTATCGTCTTATCGACAATTCCGTGGTGGTGCTGGAGAACATCTTTCGTCATCTCGAGGAGGGTGAGAGTCCGGAAGTTGCGGCCGAGCGCGGTGGACAGGAAGTCGCGCTGCCGGTCCTGGCTGCGACCTTCACTACGGCCATCGTGTTCTTTCCGGTTGTCTTTCTTTACGGGGTAAGCCGGTTCCTCTTCATGGCGCTGGCGGCTTCGGTGGTGTTCTCGCTGTTCGCGTCGTACATGGTGGCCATGACCGTGGTGCCGCTTTTCTGTGCGCGATTTATCAAGGGCCACGGATCGGTTGCGCATCACGCCAGCAAGACAGCCTTCGCGCGTTTCGTGAGCAGCTTTAACCACAAATACGACCGTATGCTGATGCACTACGACATCGCGGTCGGCAAGACGCTGAAGCATCCGACGGCCACGGTGTTTGCGATTCTCGGTGTGTGCGTATTCAGCCTTGGCCTGTATCTCCTCCTCGGCGTGTCGTTCTTCCCGCGCACCGATCCCGGACAATTCGTGATCAATATCAAAGCTCCCACGGAAACGCTCATTGAGCTGACCAACGAGTACATCAAGCATGTCGAGGAAGACAACCGGCAGGTAGTACCCACGAGCGACCTGGGGATGATCATCTCCAACATTGGCATCACCCCTGACTTCTCCGCGATCTACATCACCAACTCGGGACAGCATACGTCATTCGTGCAGGTCAGCCTGAAGGAAGACCACAAAGTTGGCAGCTACGAATACATGGATCGCGTGCGACGAAAGCTCTCTGACGATCTTCCAGAACTTTCGACCTATTTCCAAACCGGCGGCCTGGTGGATGCCGTCGTGAACCTAGGGTTGCCCGCGCCGATCGATTTGGAGGTCAGCAGCAGCGACATGAATTCGGCATACGCTACCGCACAAGATCTGGCCCGGAAGATTCGCGGCGTAAGGGGAGTCAGCGACGTTCTGGTTCCGCAGGATTTGGATTATCCCGGCATCAGCCTCGCTGTGAATCGCGAGATGGCGGCGAAGCTCGGCTTGTCCTCGAAAGAAGTTGTGGATAACGTGAATATTCCAATCTTCAACGGGTTCCTGTATCCTGCGCGCTCGCGCGAAGCTGCGTTGCGCACAGGCCAGACAGGAGCAGTTGCGCGACTTGAAGGACCGCATCGCGAACGACGTGTGCACCAGTTGACTGAACGCCGATGCTGCTTACAGCCGGATCTCGGTGACGCAGCAGTTTGTCGACCAGACCAATCTCGCGGCGGACCTGTCGCAGACGCGCTACACGTTAGGGCTGGGCTCGATCGCGGAATTGAGCCAGGCGCAGCTGCAGCAAACCGAAGCGCAGATCCAGTTCGCCGCGGCGAAGTATCAGTGCCGGATTGCCGAGGCAGTGCTGCGGTTTCAGATTGCGGCGCCGTGACGAACTGTGCTGCTGGATAGTAAGCAGGCGGTTATTTCTGTCCAGGTCCCATCGGCAAGTCTTCTTCCGGGAAGTTGCAAGTGCCGAGGCCCCTCGTCCGGTACTCAATGTCAGTAACGTCGGACAAATAACCGCCACGCTCATTCTCTCGTGTTACAAATATGGCACTTAGATCATACTTGGCGGGTCTGCAAAACCTTTATCCGTGGGTTCGATTCCCACCCGCGCCTCCAGAAACATGGTTGCTGTGACTATGGTCACAGCCAGAGAAGCTGCTGCGACGGGACAATAATCGTAGTCCGTAGCCGGACGGAGTGGTATCCGGCCTGTCGCAGTTTCGATTTGTCATGAAGAGTTTTGGAATCCTCACCAATCGCAAACGGGCGATCATCGCCCTTATACACACCGTACTGTTTCTTTGTATCGCGGCCCTGCAAACTGAGCTCTCGCACGCCGCGGCGTTCTCGCTGCACGGCGACAAAGTTGTCGGGGGAGTCGTCCTGCTGACGATTTACACCATCGTGACTACTGTGCTGTTAATTCTGCTGCGCGCCGCCAATTGCGCCACCGAAAAGCTGTACTTCGCGCTCTGCGCCACCAGTGCCGGGCTGGGATTTCTGCGGATTTTCCTGGGCGACCCCGTACTGCACGCCGGGGTGCTTCGCGTCTTGCTGCTGTCGGGTGCTGTGGTGGTGGGCACCATAATCCTGCGCACACACTCGGCGGCTGCTCCTACCGAAGAAATCGAACCGCGCTAGCTGGTGTCATCCGCTGCCAGGCGGCTTTCTGGCTTCCAGCATCTCCGCAAGTTCCATGTGACCTTTTTCCCGCGCCATCTCGGCCGCGGTCCGTCCCGTGTCGGAACGGATGCCCGGGTCAGCTCCAGCGCTAAGCAAAGCCTTGGCCAACTCCGCATTGTTGTTCACCGCCGCTTCATGCAGCGCAGTGTATCCGGACTGTTGCTGCGCGTCAGGATTGGCGCCCGCCGCCAGCACTAGTTTCACGACTTCGAAATTGCGCGACGCCGCTGCCGCGTTAATCACCGCCACCTTCATTGGGTTATGCGATACGGCGTTCACAGCGGCCGCATATTGCAGCAACGCCTCCACAGCCGCAGGTTGTCCGAAGAACGCAGCGAGTTGCAGTGCGGTGAATCCGTCGCTGCTATAGGTTTTCGCCAGTCCCGAATCGTTCGCCAGCAATGCATGCAGGCGTGGAACGTCCCCCAGTGTCGCGGCCTCAAACACATCGAGCTCTCCAGCGGTGTTTCTCAACAAGTCCACGATCTCGAGTCTGAACCCGTAGCGGGCTTGCATTAATGCGGATATGCCAACCTCGTTGCGGGAACGCGCCAGCGCGGGATTGGCAGCAATGAGTTGCGCCACTTTGTCTTTGTTGTTTTCGCGGATGGCGTCGAACAATTCCTGTGCCATGCTGTGCTCCTTAACATTAGTTAGCATTGCTAACTAATTTATCTCGCGATACACTACAACAACGCGAGGCGGAAATCAATGGCAAACACCCGCAACAACGTCCTCGACCTGGCGGATGGCCTGCACTCGGCCGCCATCCATCTGTTGCGGCAAGTAAGGGTGGAGGATCGCGTCTGCGGTGTCGGCCCCGCCCAGCTTTCGGCGCTTTCGGTATTGGTTTTCGGGGGGAGCACGTCACTGAAGCAGTTAGCCGCGGTCGAGCAAGTCAGACCACCGACCATGGTGCGCATCGTGCGCGGGCTTGTGGAACAGCGACTGGCGCGAACTGGGTCCAACAAAGACGATCGACGAAAGATCACGATCGCGGCCACTGCAAGCGGCAAATCCCTGCTTATGCAGGCGCGAGAGCGGCGCGTGCAAGCCTTAGCCAGAGCTCTGAGTGCAATGACGGAAACGGAGCAGGAGGGATTGCGGGCGGCAGTCGCAGTATTGAAGAAAGTTCATGTTACGCCACCCGCTTCGTGATTATGATCTGAGATTAGTAGGCAGCTGCACCGGCTTCGGCGACGGCGTGGTCCTGCTCACCCGAGCCACCGCTGACGCCGATGGCGCCGACGACTTTTCCCTCACGCTTCAGGGGAATCCCTCCGGCGAAGATCATGATTTTGCCATTGTTGGACGCATGAATGCCGAAGAATTGTCCGCCGGATTGCGAGTGTGCGGCCAGGTCCCTGGTTGCGATGTCGAAGGCGCGGGCTGTATAGGCCTTCTTCTGCGAGATATCGATGCTGCCAATCCAGGCACCATCCATGCGCACATGGGCCACGATGTTGCCGCCTTCATCCGCCACTGCGATGTTCATAGGTTGTCCGATTTCTTTCGCCTTCTTCTCGGCGGCCACGATCACGCGGCGCGCGTCTTCCAGTTTCACTGCCGACATTCTTCCTCCACCAGCGTAAGTTGAGCCACGGACTGCATGCGTGGCGGTCTCCGACAATAACGGGTTGACGCGGAGTTTGGCAAGTTTGCGTTGCAAGCAATGGTTGGTACCGTTGCGCCGTGCCGGGGCAACCGTGCTGGATTTCTGGCGCAGAACACGTTACGGTAGAGCTATTGAGGCGCGGTACCCAAGTGGTAAGGGAGAGGTCTGCAAAACCTTTATGCGTGGGTTCGATTCCCACCCGCGCCTCCAACCTTTCCCAATGTGACATCGTGGCGCGCAGGTCCCTTGACTACAGCAGCCAGACTTCAAATGCGAGCCAGGAGGCACACTTTGGGACGGACGCGGCGAGACTGGGTTTGGATTGTGGTGATCGGGGGAGCGATCGCCGCCACAGCGGCGTTCCGGCCAAACCAGACTGTGCAAGAGGAACACTCCGGGATAGGCGAACCTCCTGCTTGGGCTTACCCGGTGCCTGCGCCAGACCGCAAAGTCGCTGCCGATGACGGAACGATCCGGAGGGTCCCGGACAGCTCTGTTGGTTACACGCTAACGCAGTTGAGTGACCGTTTTGCGGCTCCGGATTGGCACCCACAAGACCACCCACCCATGCCGACCGTCGTAGTTCATGGAAGGAAACCCGATGTCCTGGCTTGCGGGCTTTGTCATAGAGCGGACGGGCCGGGAGGGCCTGAGAACGCCAGCATCTACGGATTACCGTTTGACTATATCGTTCAGCAGTTCGCGGACTACAAGAACGGAACTCGATCTACTGCGCTGCCCAACCGCCTTCCGCAGGCGTTGATGATTTCGCTGTCGAAGGCTGCTACGGATGAGGAGATCCGGGAGGCCGCCCGGTACTTTTCCTCAATCAAGCCAAGACGGAACATCCGGGTTGTAGAGACCGAGGGGGTCCCGAAGACATATGTGGCCAATTGGTTTCTGGCTACCGAGGAAGGCAAAGGTAGCGAACCGATTGGAGCCAGGATCATAGAAACTCCGGACAACCTTGAACAGTTCGAGAACCGCGACTCCCGCTCGAAGTTCATAGCCTACGTCCCTCCCGGGAGTCTCCGCAGGGGCGCGGCCATCGTCAATGGAAGAGTGCCTGGAAAGGCCCTAGCGTGTTCGACTTGTCATGGCAAGAACCTCACAGGCCTAGGTTCGGTGCCATCGATCGCTGGTCGCTCGCCAAGTTATATTGCGCGGCAGTTATATGAACTGCAGACCGGGACCAGGTCTGGCAAGGGTGCAGCCCTGATGCAGCAACCAGTCGCGAAACTCAGCCCGCAAGACATGATTTCCGTCGCTGCATACCTCGCATCACTCAATCCTTAACGCGATGGACCTTGCCGGACGGTTTTCTTTTTCGGTTAGGGTGAGCTTCATTCCAATTACGTGCCGCCATGTAATCAGCTAGCGGTTGTCCGCGAAGCTGACGTGGGGGATCCAGTCGCACATGAGCATGAAATGGAAGACATTACTGTTGCTGCTGCTCACGACGGGCTGCATGTCCGCACAACCCACCGCCTCGAGTGGGGCGCATCCCGTCCCAGATGCAACTTCAGATGAGTACTCCTGCCATATGGATGGCCCGGTGGGGCACATTCCGCGGGATGTGCTGCAACTTCCGATCACGTTGCGCAACAACGTTGGCCACGTGAATGATCCGGTAGCCACTAAGAGCGAGGACGCCCAGACGTTCTATAACCAAGGGGGTTGCGTATCTGCACAGCTATGTCTGGATCGATGCCGCGCGCTCGTTAACAAAGACGCGACCTATTTGTGTCTCGCCGTTGGCGAAGAGGGCACTAGCGAAGTCCTCCTCGACATTGAGGTACTGGTAAAAGAGTTCGGCGAGAAGTTTCTGGTCGTAGTGATCGCCGATGCGCATCATGGAAAACTCGAAGAATCCGGCCATCGGCGGCGGCATCACAAACGTCTGGCCATGTCGCGAATCGATATCGAGCATCATGCCGCATGAGGCAAGCGCTTCAAGGATGTCGCAGGCCTCGGTTTCCGATTTCTTCCAGAGTCGTGCTGCGGTTTCGGCGGTGAAGGGCTTGATAGGAAGCAGCGCCACGAGTTCGGCTTCCGCCGGCGTGAACAGTAACTCGACGATTTGGAACAGCAACTCGGTCGGCGGGGCCCCTTGCGGGAAGCGATTAATTCGCTCCGATAGTTTGCGATAGCCCTCCCTGGCCGTATGGTGCGACATCCACCTAGCGTAGAACGAATCGGGCGCGGCGAAAGTGCAGGCATCACAGGTGCGTGTTCTTTTCGTTTATGCCACCTGCTGCGCGAACCCTCGCGGCGCGGAAAACTGCGGTCGCCTGGGTAAGTTAAAGCCTTAGCTCTTCCCGGGCCCCTGCGGCGGACTGTTTTGTCCTGCGCGCAGCTTCCACAGAATCTGTCGCAACATGCCGAGCCACAGTTCGGCGTCGCGGGCACTCAGATTCATGCGGTGGACCAACCGGCGAACCTTTTCCTCCGTGGCTGCAATCGTCGCGGGAGTGGCGTAGCCGCTGATGCTCAGAGCTTCCAGCAGGGACGTGGTGACGCGCTCGACATCACCCGCAGTCGCCATCTCTGGCAACTCGGGCGCATCGATCGTCTTGTTCTCGCGCACCAGTTCGTAGAGGGTGACGGCGACCGCCTGCCCGAGATTCATCGACACATGTTCGTCGCGGGTGGGAATGTTCAGCAGCCAATGACAGTGGCTCAGTTCTTCGTTGCTGAGGCCGAACTTCTCCGATCCGAAGAGCAGGGCGACGGGGGCTGCAGCCAGTTGTTGACGGATGAGTGCTGCGCCCTCGTCGAGTCTGCGAATGGGATGCAGCAAATCGCGGTGCTGGATTGAAGTGGTGCCGACAACCACAGCGCAATCGGCGATAGCCTCGGCCAGGCTTTTGTATTCTTCAGCACTGGCCAATAGGTCCGCGGCACCCATGGCCGAGCGCGCTTCGCGAAACGCCAGATCGTAAGGATTGACTACGCGCAACCGCAGGAACCCGAAATTGCTCATGGCGCGCGCGGCAGCACCGAGGTTGAGCGGATTGCGCGTGTCCACCAAAACGACGCGCAGGCGATCGAGTTCAACAGGCTGCACCAAGAGGCCTTATTTTACGATACGGGTGGGGATACAATGATGCGCAATTCCCACCCTTTGCTTCGCAAAGGATGGGGCACCCGAAACTGTTCTACTCCAGCACGAAGTCAATGTAGGCCGGCTCGATCTGCACGTGTTTGGCGGCCTGCTGCGACTTGGTCCAAACTGACCACTCGGAGTCCTTACCCAACCCCACGAACTCCGATTCCGTGCCGCCGATTCCCGGCTTCACATTGGCGGCCCATCCGATATCGGAGCGCGCCACACGACCCTGGCACTTTTCCATCAGGCTGCGGTAGAGCTGGCGGGCTGGCATCTTCCATGTGCCGGCGGGACTGCGCCGCAGCGCGACCTGGCGATCCACGGGGATGAATGCCGTCAGCTCGGACTGCGAGGCCATCATCTCGAGCCCCTTGCCTTTCGCGGTCGCGTTGTGACTGGAGTGGTGTCCGACTTTGTAGAACACGGTGCGAGCCAGCAGGTCTTTGGCGGTCACGGTGGCTTTCTTGCCGTCCGCTGCAGTCGTCTCCCACTTGATGGAGGGACTGTGCCACGACAGCCAGTTGCCTTCCTGGGCGTCGCCGGGGAAAAGCAGGACCTTGCCATCGGCGACGCGTTCAATCGCGAGCACCAGGCTGGTGTTGTTGGTGAACTTGTCGAGTTGAATCGCCAGGTTGGATGCCGAGTTGAGCCAATCGGTGTCAATCGACCGCCAGGCCTGCGAGCGATCCAGGTAGGTCGCGCCTAAGGCATCGGCGATGCGCGGATCACTACCCGCCAGCCGGAAGCGGGTGTCGAAGGGCGCTTCGGCGGTGGAATCATCGCCCGTCTTCGCTTTCTTGGAGGCGCCCATCTGCTGCAAGGCAGCGCGCGTGAGAGCGGTAAGAGCATAGAGCTCCGAGCTGCCATGCTCGCCTGTGTCGTGGATGGCATCGAGGTCACGAGGCGGTCCCAGGACGAAGAAGCGGAAGCCCGGAAGCCAATCGAGTTCAATTGCCGGCTCACCGGGATTTCGATACTCGGGCTGCCTGGTCAATCCGCGAACCGCGTCGATGGATTTGGTCGCGGCCGCCAGAAAGGTTGCGCCACCCGGTTGTCCAGCAGCGGGCATTACTACCTTCGTTTCTCCGAAGAATCCGAGGAGCGATTCCACGTCCATCGCCAACTGGTTGTTGCCGCCACTAGCCCGCAAGGCCTGCGCTGCCGCGGTCACCGCGATGGCCATGTCATCGCGCGACTTCGTCAACTTCTTCGCCAACGGGTCTTTGGGGTTTTCGGTCCACGCCATCCAGACATGGTCGATCTTCTTTTCTTTGGCTGAACTGAACTGGTCGGCAACCTTACCAAATCCGGAGAGATGGTCCTGATGCTGATGGGTTGCGACCACCAGGTGCAGGTGCCCGCCGGTGGTCTTGTCGATGTCTGCGATGACTTCGGGCAACTTAACATCCGTGTATTTCGATCCGAGGGTCCCGCAATCGATGAGGACATGCTTTTCTTCGCCGCCGGGATTGAACGTGAGCAAGAAGCAGTCTCCCAAGCCATGCCGGTACATGCGGACGCGGAGTTTGGGTAAGTTGCCGGAAGCGGGCGCCTCCGAGGGAGTACGCACTGGCTTTCGCCTGCGCGCGGTCGTGACCCGCGAAACCGGACTTGACCGGGTCACACGACGGGCTCCCGCCTTCGACTTCTTGTCGGCATTATGTCGAACCGTTGGCATGGTTGTCCTCACTCACAGTCCACGGTGGAGGAGCGCAAATGGCTCGCGCTCCGGCTGATCGGGGTCGGTGTTGATGTAGGTGGCCCGGGCGCTGGTCAGGCGGGACATGGCGAAGCCCTGCTGCTGGGCCAGGCGATTCCGGCTCTTCACATTTTTCCGTATGCAGTACTTGATGACCTTGCGGCGCAAGTCAGCTACGATGCTGGAACCGCCTTCAAAGATCATCCTGGGGCCACCGGGATCGCTGGCGTCGGCCGGGACCTCGGAGGTTTGCAGAACCGTCACCAGCAGTTGCGGAACCACGCCTCCATCGGGTTTGCTGCGCAGGGCGAACCTCGCGGTGTGGACCTCGAAATTCCGGTCGGGATCGAGACCCATGTACTCGGCGTCGCCGCGGTTGCCTTTCTTGAAGTGCGCGTCTAACCAGTGGTGTAGTTTTCTGCGGACGGAGCGCTGCAGATCGAAGAGGGTTTCGCGCTCGCTCTTGCCTCCGCGCGCCTGCGCGAAGACGTACTGCAAGACTTCCCCTCGCAGTTGCTCGAAGAGAGGCTCCAGTTTGCCGGAGTATGCCGTCTCGTCATTTTCCGGAGTGCGCCAGATTAAACTCTCCACACTCATGGCACGTACTTCGGGAGGATAGATGCCTCGGCGGCGAAACGCCTCGATAAATGCGACGCGATACCGAAGACGATCGTCCTCGACCAGGTCGTAGTCAGCGGTGATGATGGCGCGAAGGTACTCGCCGAAGGTGATGTCCACGGGCGGACAGTAATCGAGCGCCCGAATGCAGATGGTCAGCACATGTTGCGCTGCCTTGGAGGCTTCACGCGCGAGTCGGTCCACCAGATCAGGGTGGATGGCGCCTGGTCCGAGCACGCCGCTTCCCGCTGTAGCGAGGCGGAGAAGGTCGGACGTGCGCCGCTCATAGATGGCAAGAAACGCGTCGAAGATGGCAGCCACCAGGAGAGCGCCACGATCATGTGGCTCGGTGGTCGCGTCATACGCTGTGGGATCTGGCTTCTGGCGCTTCCATACGCCCCATTCCCACTTGCCGATCGCCTCGCGCAAGGCGCCGCGCATGCCAGTTGCGTACCCGAACTGTCCGGCCAACTGGCCCAAAAGCGTCTGATGGCTCAGGATGTCTCCCTTGGCGGAGGCGATCTGGTTGCTCAGGATCTCGGGAAAGGTGAAGTGCTGCAAGAGGGCCACTATATCGGCGAAACCTTCATGGAAGGCGAGCACATCGGGATTGGTGGCGTTGACGAATTTGCGGTGCATTCCGTCGAGCAGGGCGTGCGTCGTCTCGTGCGCCACGATGTCCTGCGACAGGCTGGTGAACACCATGCCGCCGGGCAGTTGTTCGCCGGTGCTTTCGTCGTCGGCGTTGAAGTATCCGAACAGCAACGCGACTTTCTCGGGTGAGTAATAGGCGTTGGCTTCACGCAGGGCATGGGGATAGATACGCAACTGGGGGACGTACACCGAATCGTCTTTCGGGCCCTTGTTTGGATCGCGGACCGGCCGCCACAGCGTCTTGCGTCCCAGCGCATGCTCGAAGTTATGAATGGTCAACTGCGAAACGGCATAAGCCATCTGTTGATGGAATTGCGGCGTGCCTTCGCTGGGGGCCAATCCATCCTGCGCCAGCAACGACGGCTCGTCCAGGTTCACCGGTTCATAAAAACAACCGCTCCCCGGGTCCACGTCGATGACGTCAAGATATTCACCGCGCGGGCCGGGCTTCAGCCGCTCCCAGGGGACCTTGACGACAACTTCGCTGATGGGCGCGGTCTCGTAGTCGGTGGCGAGGCTGGGGTCAATCGAAAAAACGCGTAGGCTGCGAAACGGCGGCTCCGGTGGCGTATTTCGACTGGCAACTCTTGGGGGCTGGTTCTTGGGATTCTCGGCCGCCGGTTGGGGCGGCTTGCGTGCGGGTGTCGCCATGCTCGCTCCTTCGGTGCTCAGGGACTGGCGGATTGCAGGAGCTGATAACCATCGAAAGATAACAGAGTTGGCAACTGTTGCGACGGAAAGTTGTGGAATGCCGTCCGCTGCGGTTCGTTTCGGGAAGAGACTACGGCAGCGGCTGGTTGGTCAACAGAAAGTTTCCGCCGTTTTCTTTGACCTTGTACACGTTGGCGCGTCCGACCAGGCGTTCAACGTGCGGCATCTCCGAGCCGTAGGCCAGCAGGTAATGGCGAGAAGGCGAGTTCCAAAACTCCACGAACCCGGCGTCATCAATGAAGACTTGCGGCGCTCCCGGAGCGTAGGAGCCGTATTCCAGGTTCGCGCCACGGCCGTTCCACAGCAGGACCGAACGGTTGGCATAGAAATAGACGGACGAGAATGCGTAGTATTCGTTGGCGCCGATCAGTTCCCCGGGAGGACTCTTTTCGAGTGCGACAGCCAGGGGGTAAGACCCGAGGTAAGGATCGAACTCGACCAGAGCAATGCGCGCAGCCTGCAGAAAGACAATCATGCAGACGGCGAGCGCCAGCACCGTCTGGCGCAGGTTGGAACGCCACACGAACAGCGTCACCGAGGCAGAACCAAATGCCGCGGCCGCGAGTCCCAGCGGCAGCTTCAAGAAGGCGAAAGCCCCTTGCGTCAGGTCGAAGATGTGTCCCATCGACAGCGTGTAAACATCCGGGTTTTGGGACAGCGCCTGGGAGATGTCTCCCACTGCGGGCGTCCGCCACACCATGGCGAGCACTGCTGCCAAGGCAAGGAAAAGCACCGTCGTGATGGTGAGCAAGACGCGCGAGGCAACACGTATCCAGCGGCCACCGGCAGCCAGCGCCGAGCCGATCAGCAGCGCCAGCGCCGGATAGATCGGCATGGAGTAATACTCCTGCGTGGTGGAGAAGGTGAAGAAGACCATCACCACCCCGACCCAGCAAACGGCCATCAGGCGCGCGCGCCCCGCTCGCGTCGTTGGCTTGTACGACAATGTGGGAGTCGCCAGAAGATAGACTGACCACGGGAACAGCCACACCAGGTTCAGAGCCCAGAAAAGCGCGCGCGGGACGGTGTTGTAGTCGCGGGGATATCGAAGATTCAAGAAGCGCAACAGATGTTCGTTGAAGAAGTAGAACCAGAAGAAGCCGCGATACTCACCTGGCCCGGCGTGCAGGGAGAATGCAAAGTACGGCGGATTGCGCACGGTCGCGAGCACATGCCAAGGCAAGGCGATTACCAGCGCCACCACGGCTGCGAGAAGGATGTGCAGTCGTTTCCACGCCGCGAGCGAAAACACTTGGCGAGTGATCGCCATGTACGCCAGTCCCGTGAGAACCGGGAACACGATGGCGATCAGACCCTTGAGCAACGGGCCCAGTCCCATGCAGACGCCGAGGACGAGTGACCACTTCCGCAGATCTTGCTCGTCAGGCTCGAGCAGCCGCAGCCATGCCCAGATCGCGCCCGTGATGGTGAGGGTGACGATGGCATCGGGAATAAGGATGCGGGTGAAGAGGAACAGTCCCGCGCAAGTGGCCAGTGCCAAGCCGGAATATAATCCGCCGTCGTCGCCGAAGGCCCAGCGCGCGAACCGAAACGTGACCCAGCACAGCAGGATGACCGACAGCGCGAGCGGCAGGCGCGCGGCCCAATCGTGCACGCCGAAGATGCGGAACGAAACCGCCATCATCCAGTAAATCAGCGGAGACTTTTCAAGGTAGGCGACACCGTCGAGACGAGCGGTGACCCAGTCTCCCGAGGACAGCATGGTTCGGGCGATTTGCGCCTGCACAGCGTCAACGTCGTCCACCAGGCGCGGCGGACTGACGACGCTTACGAGGAAGACGAGGCAAGCAGCGCCAACGACGACCCAGCCTAGCTGCCGACCGCGATCAGCGGCTTGGCCGCCTCCGACTCCTCGATTGCCGTTTCGATATTCCAACGCTTAATCCAGATGAACAGGACCAGCAGGCCCCATAGGTGATACCCCAGGTTCGCTCTCCGCTCCAGGTGATCGTCGAGCAGTTGGCAAACATAGGGCCAGTGAAAGAGCTTGCTCGATGTAACCGCGTCCTCGGAGAGCGTCTCCAGAAGCAACGGCCGCAGCATCCCGCGGAACCAGTCGTGAATGGGAATATCGAACCCGATCTTGGGCCGCCGCAGCACCGAATCCGGCAGCTTATTCTGCATCAATCGCCGCAGCACGTACTTCGACTGCGATCCGTGCAACTTGTAGCTGTCGGGCAGGCGGGCGGCGAAATCCACGATGCGGTCGTCGAGAAACGGAGGCCGCACTTCGAGCGAGTGCGCCATGCTGATGCGATCGACCTTGTACAGAATGTCGTCGGCCAGATAGTAGCGCTGGTCGAATTCGAGGAACCGCTCTAGTCCGCGGCCCGGGCGGAGGTCCTTAAGCACTCCTGCCAGCGGCCGGGAATCGGCGTGACGGAACAACAGCTCTTTCTCTTCGTCGGAGAATGTGCCATTCCAGTAGAGGTGGGCCGCACCTTCGTCCATCAGCGAGCCTTGCAGGAAGCGTTTCACCTTGTACTCAAAGCTGATCTTGTCATCCGACACTGGCAGGAAGTTGGCCGTGGCGAGCGCAGCCCGCCGCAACGGCGCGGGAAACTTCTTCGCAATATCGCCGTACCGGTTGGCCTTGTAGGTGAGATAGCCGGCGAACAATTCGTCTGCACCTTCGCCGGTCAAAATCACGGTGACATCCCGAGCCGTCATCTTGGCCAGGAACCACAAGGGCACGGCCCCGGCATCGGCGCTGGGTTCGTCGGAATAGTAAGCGATCTGTTGGATGGCGTCGGCCAGTTCAGCGTCGGTGTTCAGGTCGAAGTCGGTGTGATTGGTGCCGAAATGGTGACTGACTTCGCGAATGTACTTGCTCTCGTCGAAGGAACGGCCCTGAAACGTGACCGAAAATGTGTGCAGCCGGTTGGGACTGGCATTGGCCGCGTAGTGCAGGACGGACGAGGAATCCAGACCTCCACTCAGCCACACCCCCAGCGGCACATCGGAAACCAACTCTTCCGCGACGGATTTCTGCAACAGGTCGTCGAGTTCTTCACACGCCGCATCAATCGAAGCTGGGGCCGGCAAATTGGGGCGTGCCGGAAGATACGAGCGAGTGCTAAATTTTCCGTTTCTCCATTCCAACATGTGGCCGGGCAGCAACTTGATGATGCCCTCAACCAAGGTGTAGGGCGCGGGAACATAATTCAAGCTGAGGTAACAGTTCAGTCCATCCAGGCAGATCCGCCGGGGCACATTCTGATTGGCGAAGATGCATTTCAACTCGGAGCCGAAATAGACTTCGCCATCGTGCTGGAAATAGTAGAGCGGCTTGATGCCCATGCGGTCGCGGGCCAGCACCAGCCGGTGTTGCGACTGTACCCAAATGGCGACGGCGAACATGCCGCGCAGTCGCGCAAACGCCGCGTAGCCCCAATGAAGATACGCCTGCAGTATCACTTCCGTGTCGCAGTGGGTATGAAAGGCCGCGCCTTCGCGTTCCAGTTCCTGCCGCAGTTCGACGAAGTTGAAGACTTCGCCGTTGTACACGATGACGGCGTCGCGATCGGCGCTGAAGATGGGCTGGTCGCCACCGGCGATATCAAGGATGGCGAGTCGCGTCGCGCCAAGCGAAACCTCTTCACACTCGAACCTTGCCTTCTGGTTGGGTCCGCGATGGGTAATCGCGTCCACTGCGTTCGTAAGAACGCCGTCCGGCAGAGGTTTGCGAAGGTGCGTAAATCCGGCTATGCCACACATTTAACTAGAGGATTCCGTTCTCACTAAGGCCGTACTATGAGTGTAAACCGGGAACCTTGGGTTACGACAATTTGATCGGCGCACGAAGGCCGGTCGAATCATATGGACCATTGCGTCGCGCGACCGCAAATGAGCATGAGTAATTGCGCACGGTATGTACAACTCGCAGGTCGATGGCCTAAGTTTGTAGGATGCTTTTTTGCTGGAGTGGCGGACTGCGGTCGGAGCACCCGAAGGATCGGACGTGACTGAAGGCCCCGTGAACTCGCCAGGCAATGCCCCCGCCGACTCGATGGGAGCGATGGGCGCGTTCTCCATTGGGATCGGCGGGATTGTTGGCGGCGGCATCTTCGCAACCCTGGGGATTGCAGCCAACGGATCGCGCGGGTCAACTTACATTTCGTTCCTGGTGGGAGGCGCCATCGCGCTCTTGACCGCCTATTCGTACGTGCATTTGTCTTTGACGTATCCCGGCAAGGGAGGAACGGTCACCTTCATCGAACGCGGATTCGGTCGCGGATTGTTCGGCTCCAGCATGAACTTCCTGCTGGTGTTCAGCTATGTCGTACTGCTGGCCGTCTATGCTGACGCGTTCGGCACCTACGCCGCCAATTTCTTCCCTGTCGATCAGCGCCACTACTGGCACGTGGGACACCGTTCGGCGGTGATCGTGTTGATGGCGGTCATCAACCTGCTTGGACCAAGCCTCGTTGACCGCTCCGAGGGTTTCTTCAATGTCGGCAAGCTGGGCATTCTCGCCGCATTCGTGATCGCGGGACTTGCCGGCAGCGGACTCACCTTCAGCCGGCTGGGGCCGTCCTACTGGGTTCCACTGCCTAAGATTATCTCCAGCGGAATGGCGGTATTCCTGAGCTACGAAGGCTTCGAGTTGATCGCCAACGCCTCCGACCGCATCCGCAACCCCCGTCGCAATTTGCCGCTGGCCTTCTATGGCAGCGTGGTGACGGCCATCGTTCTTTACTTCTTCATCATCGTCGTCACGCTGGGGTACCTCTCGTTCGAGGCGCTCCAACGGGCGTCGAATTATCCGCTATCGGCAGCGGCCGAGGTCTTCATGGGGCGGCCAGGCTTCCTGCTACTTTCCGTCGGCGCAATCCTTGCGACCGCGTCAGCCATCAACGCGGGCATCTTCGGCGCGTCGAAGTTGCCGATTACCCTGGCGCAGATGGGCGAGGCCGGCGGGATATGGGACCGGGAAGTGTGGCAGCGCCATCCTGCTGGCTTGCTCTACGTCGCCGCTTGTGCGCTGGTGATTTCCAATGTGCTGAACTTACACGCCATGTCAGCGGCGGCTAGCGCGGGGTTCTTGTTGATCTTCGCGCTGGTAAATGCGGCCAATGCGCGGCTGTCCCAACAAACTGCCAGTAAGGGCTGGATCTCGAAGGCAGGGGCTGCGGCGTGTTTGTTAGCGCTGGCCACTTTGATCGTGCAGACCTTCCGCGAGCCGGAACACTCGATCGAGATTTATTGCTTCGCCGCGCTATTTTTGTTGCCATTCGTGTTTCAAATCATTCGCAGGGCGCTCAGGCCGTAAAAGGCGGCGCGACCATTGCGGCTCCGTTGCTATCATGCTCACGGAGGCCGGTTGATGCATACGATCCTGTTCTACGACGTGGTTGACGACTACGTGGAGCGGCGCGCCCAGTTTCGTCAAGCACCTGGAACTTGCAAGGCAAGCACAGCCGCGAGGCGAGTTGGTCTTAGCGGGTGCTCTGGCCGAGCCAGCGGATGGCGCGGTCCTGGTGTTTCGCGGCGATTCAACCAATGTGGCGGAAGCCTTTGCCATTGTCGATCCGTACGTCACGAACGGCCTGGTCAACGCGTGGCGAGTCCGCAAGTGTTCGTAGCAAGTGGACAACAGTCATCGGGACCGAGTAAACTGCGTGGCCGTGCAGAGAATTTCGCCTCACCGAACGATTAGCAAATCGCTACACTCAGCACCGTGACGAGAGAAGGGGCCCGGTCTCCCAAGCCCTTGTCGTCTGCAGCAAGTCGACCTACTGTTGGGCGCGCTTCTTCTCCATGGCCTGCTGGATTTCTTCCTGACGGATCTGCTGCAGTTGTTGATACTGCTGCGGGTTAAGTATCGATTTGATCTGCGAATCGCTCTGCGCGTGGATGGCCGTGAGTTGCTCCATCTTCTGTAACGGCCCCAGCGAAGTGTTGCTCTTGATCGCCTCCAGTTTGGGAGCATCGGCTTCCAGGATCGGCATCACTTGGGTCTTCTGTGGAGGCGTCAAGTTGAGCTGCTTGGCGATCGCGGCCAGTTTCTGCGCTTGAGCCGCGCCCTGTGTCTGTGCGATAGGGGCAACTGCTGCGAACACTCCTACCACCAGACCGACGGTTACAAATCGTGAGACGCTCTTCTTCATGCTGGTCTCCAAGATCCTTGATTTAGATTGGTCGAGCGGGGCCGATGAATCAAGTTTCCGCCGGGCACCGGTTTGACGGCCGACTCCTGAGAGCGCATCCTATCCGGCAATCAAACGTACTCTGGTGGATTTGGCTACAACAGAGATTACAGAAACAACGTATCCGGGAAAGCCCAAACGTGAATACTCATACCGGGGCGCGCTAGAATGGTGCGGCTTTGTGCTATAGATACATTGCAATCAGCTTCCACTCTGACGGGTATGGACAATCTATGAAGGCGATTTCTTCCTCATCTGCGCCACGACGTCCAAGTAGAGCCGAATAGTGCTGGGTATTCTTCAAGACGTTTTGATCGTTGTAAGCGCGATCGCAGGTTCCCTTGCATTCTGGTGGTTCGTACGGCGAGTGTGGCCTCCCGAACGTCGCCGGGTTCACAACGAAATAACCGGCTGGCAGATCAGCGTGCTGGGCACCACCTATGCGGTGATTGTTGGTTTCATGATGTTTGCGGCGTGGGCCGACTTCCGCACTGCCGACCAGAATGCCGTGGCCGAAGCCAGTTGCCTCATCAACCTTTATTGGGCGGCGTCCGGACTCCCTGCCGGCCAGCGCGACGAGATGCGAAAGTTCGCTGCAGATTACGCCGAGGCGATGATCACGGATGAATGGCCCGCCATGGACCGCGGAGTCCTCAGCCCCACCGGTACTCGCATCGTGGAGCAGTTGTGGGAGACTGCCGCGCGGACCGAGTCTCTGTCTGCGTCCGAGCAGGTGAGCTTGGAGCAGACTATGACGGAACTCAGCAATATCACCCAACACCGGCGCATCCGCCAATTGCAAAGCGAATCGAGGCTCCCAGGCATCTTATGGACGGTGTTGATTGTGGGAGCCGTCATAACCATCATGTCTTCCTGCCTGTTTGGCTCCGAATATCCCGTTCTTCACATGCTGCAGGTTGTCACACTGGCGCTGATGTTTTCGCTGGCGCTGGCAGCAGTCGCCGACATCAACCACCCCTTCCAAGGCGCGGTGCACGTAAATCCAACGGGCTTCGAAAATGCACGCCGTGTATTCGACAATCATCGTGCAGATCAACCCGGTGTTCGTTGAGTGATTCGGTCTATTCGCTTGCCGAAGTTGGGTCTTCGACTTCCGGCTTGAAAATCATTCCCCGGCTGGTCTTTGCGTCCATAACCACGTTAACGGGCCGGTCGAAATGCAATAGTCGCACGCACCCGTTTTCTTCGATTCCAGGTTGCGCGGTCAGCCAATCCCAATCGACGAAACCTTCCCCGGCATCGGGATTGACTGTGAAGTAGCCGATCTGGAACGCTGTCAGGTTTTGAAAGAAGTGGCTGCCCTGCGATGGGGTCACGCGAAAATCGCGGAAGCCGGCCTCGACGATCACGCGCGCGCCTGAAATCTGGTCCCAGGTGACGGGGATGCCCAGCCACGATTCGTTCGAACCCCAGCGGCCGACGCCGATCAACGCATAGGGCTTTCCCTTGGCGCTCAACTGCGAGTTGAAATGGGCAACGCTCTGGGCCACATCATGACTCTGGGCCCGTTCGAAGCGGTTGAAATCCACCACAATGATATTGTGCAGGTCCTGGATGCGGCCGTGTCCCAGCACCATGGCACTCTGGCAGATGAGTTGGCTGGGCTCCACTTCACCCATGTCCAGCTCTCCGCCTTCGCGCGACATCACCAAAGGACGCATTTGCAGGAAACCAAATTCGGCAACCTCCCCGGGGTGTTGCGGCAGCTTGACGGCGAACTCGATTTCTACCGGACGCCCCATGGCATCTTCGCCGATGGCCATAATCTGCTCGAGGATTTGCGGTAGAGGAAACAGTCCATGCTTCAGGATCGGCGCAAAACTGACGATCCGCGCACCCGGACGGCTCAGTCCGTCGTACACCGCATGGTTCTCCACTGAATACGTGGACGCCAGCATGTGCAGCGTTCCGTCCGTCTCTGCCGCCTTGAGATGGAACGAGACTTCACGGAAGTCGTCAGCCGGATCTTCATGATGGACACGAGGCGTCAACTCCAGCGCCCAGAATTCAGTTTGCGAGTTGGCGAGAATATCCTCGACTGACGAAAACTGCAGCAGGTGCCGCGGATAGCGGGGGCTGAAGGTGAGACATTTGCCTCCCCCAACGACCGCTCGTCCCATGCCAAGGGCGACGGCGGCAAATCCGTCATTCACGGTCACCGGCGCCACCGGATAGAAATTGCGCGAGCGCACCACGCCCGAAAAGTCGGGATAGTAGCGCTGCCCATGCGCCGTGCCCACTACCTGCTGGATGAGGACCGCCATCTTCTCTTCTTCAAGACGATAGGGCGTCGCCCGTACATAGGCCTTGGAATGTTGGCTGAAAGTGGAGGCATACACTCGTTTGATGGCCTCCGTGAGTTGCTTCAGCCGCACCTCGATGTCGCGGTCGTGATTGCCCAACATGAACGTGTCGTACACGCCGGAGAACGGCTGGTACTGCGAGTCTTCCAGCAAACTGGAGGAACGGACGGCCAGCGGAAACGTCACATTTTCCAGAAACGAACGCAGGTCGGTCTGTATGGCCTCGGGCAACTCCGATGCCAGAAACCGCTCCACGATTTCGCTGTCGCTGAGGCAGCGCATGGCAAAGTCGTGCAGATCATTTTCGCTGATGAAGCGATCGAACACATCGGTCGCGAGCACCACCGTGCGTGGCACGGCGATTCGAACTCCGGAAAACCGGCGCGGCATGTGCTTGGGATGCAGCAGGTGACGCGCGAAGGCCAGGCCGCGTGCTTTGCCTCCCAGCGAACCGTCGCCGATGCGCAGGAAAAATGGGTCGGCCGGCTGAAACGTTTCGGCATTGAAATCGCCGACCAGGGTCTGACTCTGATCGCGGCGGTAGCTGGTGATGGCTTCGATCAGGTCGCGCCGCAGCACCTCGATGCTGGCAAAATCAGAAAGCTTGCGTGGCCGGAGCTTCTGGGCGACGGCGAACTCAGTGCGCGCCATCAGCCAGTGCGAAAAGTGGTTGCGCCCGGCGTGGTACGAAATGCTCTCTGCCGGAACGGTGCGCAGCGCCCGCTCCAGTTCGTTGAGGTTGTTGGCCCGCGCTACTTCGGTCTTGCGGTCCGGCAGGCGGAAGATAAACGGCCCGAAGCCGACCTGCTCGATCAGCCAGTGGCGCAGGTCTCCCAGCAGAGTGGGCGACCGCTTTTGCAGGAATGAAAATTCTTCCGCATGCGCCTTCGCCATAAATTCCGGACGGCCGGATTGCAACACGATAGGCACGTCGGGCACGATGCTGCGAATCATGCGGGCCAACTCAAAGCCAGTTTCAGGCATGAGTTTGCCCTGGCGGGGAAACTCCACATCCAACACCACGCCGAGCAGGTTCTCCCGATAGAGCAGTACGAGATGCGCGGCATCTTCATAATTCGACGCCAGCAGAATCTTGGGGCGCGCGCGCATGCGCACCAGCTTGTGCGCTACGTTGAGGCCTTCGCTGATCAGCCGCCGCGCTTGACTGATGAGCTCGGTGTAGATTACCGGAAGAAACGATGAGTAATAGCGGATGTTGTCTTCGACCACCAGCATGACGGGCACGCCCATGACCTCAGTGTCGTGCTCAACGTTGCGGTTGTCTTCGATGTACTTGATGATCGAGATCAGGATGCGCGCGTTGCCCTGCCAGAGAAAGATGCGCTCGATGGGGCTGTTGGGAGTTCGCGCCACAAAATTCTTGACTTCGCGATAGTCGTAGGCCAGTACCACGACTGGAACATCGAGCCCGGCGCGCTTTACCTCGGTCGCCAGTTCAGCGGCGTTCATGTCCTCGACTTCGAGGTTGGAGACGATCAGATTGAAGCGCGGATCCGAACGCGCCAGCGCCAGCGCTTCGGCACCGGTCTTCACGTGGGTGATGCGTGGCACGTGCTGCAGATTGAGCTCGTAGGATTCACCGATCAGCAACTCGTTCAGGCGTCCGTCCTCGCGCAGAATGAACGAGTCGTACAGGCTGGACACCAGCAGGATGTCCTGCACCCGGAAGGGCATCAGGTTTTCGAAGGCTTCGAAGAGCTTTTCCTGTTCGATGACGGCTTCGACTGCCGGGTTCGTGCTCATGGTGCAATAGTAACTCGCGACTTGGCGAATGTGCTGCGATCCATCCTCCGGGTGGCGGTCATTTGATACCGTAGAGGCACGTTATGTCATTCTTGGACGATTTTGGCTTCAAACCAATGCGGCTCGGCATCGCGATCATCGTCATGATCATGGCGGTGACCGCCTACACCACGTGGCGCAACGCCCGCATGGATGCGCTGGCTCACGCGGCAGTGGACAAGAAGCCTGACCCAACGGCGGTGAAGCGGCTGGCGGGTTATTCCGGGCAGCGCGCCAGCGAACTATTACTGGTGGTGGCTTCAGGCGCGCAGACAGAAGGAGACCGCCTGGCAGCGCTGCAGGCGCTGGTCGATCGCAAGGATGCGGTCCGAGTGTCTCGGTTGTCGGAGCTGTTGCTGCCGCCGGAGAGTTTCGCGGTGCGGCAGGCGATAGCCAACGCCATCTATCAAACCGGATGTACGCCGGAATGTGTGCGCAACATTCTGTATTTCCAGGAGCGCATGTGGCACGGCGACCGTCCGTCGGAAGAGACAGCACCGAATCCTCCTGCGGGCCTGTCGGAGAAGGAACAGGAATTACAGACGGCGCTGGATGAAATCCTGCGCAAGAACAAGCCGGCGCTGGGCGTGATGCTGGAACGCAGCTATGGACTCGCTGGATCGTTCCCTAACTCTTTCGCGACGGAGACGGTTACACGGTTGGGGATTACTGAAGCGTGTCCGCTTCTGATGCGCATCTATCTGACAGTGCATGAAAACGTCAAGGCCTCGCCCGAGTACAAGAACGTCGCCGATGCAGTGGAGAAGCTGGGATGCAAGAGCAGGCCGATCCCCAGCCAGCCGTGAAATGTGATTACAGTGTTTGGCGCGGCGGAATCGAGTTCCGAGTTTCCAGTTTCCAGCAAGTGCACGGAGTTAGAAATGAAGCGAATTTTTGCCGTCGTACTGTTAATGAGTTCGTCCACCATTGCTCAAGGCAAACCAACCACAGCTCCAGCCAAGATCACCTACGTACGGTGCGGCACTCTGTATGACGGCAAAAGCGAGGCAGCGCAGAGGAATGTCACGCTGCGCGTGGCGGGCGAGCAGATCGAAACTATCGGAACGAGCGTCGCTCCTGAGGTTGGCGCCGAGGTCATCGACCTCAGCCACCAGGTCTGCCTTCCCGGACTGATCGACACCCATACCCACGTGCTTTTGCAAGGCGACATCACGGCCGAGGACTACGACGTGCAGTTGCTGAAGTGGTCCACGCCCTACCGCACCATCCTGGGAACGGTGTCAGCTCGCCGCGCCTTGGAGTATGGCTTCACTACCATCCGCGACCTCGAGACCGAAGGCGCGGGTTACGCCGACGTGGACATCAAGAAGGCGATCAATAACGGCGTGGTTCCCGGCCCACGCATGCAGGTCGCGGGCCGCTCCATGAACGTAACGGGCGCGTATCCGCTGCTGGGCTATTCGTGGGAACTGAAGATGCCCAAAGGCGTGCAGGAGGTCGACGGCCCCGAGGACGGACGCAAGGCGGTGCGCGAGCAGATCTCGCACGGTGTGGACTGGATCAAGGTATACTCCGACCGCAGCTACTATGTGCGGCCGGATGGAGTGCTCGACGACGTTCCGACCTTCACCCTCGAAGAACTGAAGGCCATCGTGGATGAAACCCATCGCGAGCGCCACAAGGTCGCTTCTCACGCCAGTGCGCTGAACGGTGTGCACAACTCAGTGGAGGCGGGCGTGGACACCATCGAGCACGGCCAATACATCGCCGATGCCGATCTCAAGACGATGGTCGCCCACGGCGCCTACTACGTGCCAACGCTGTTCGTGGGTGAGTATGTGGCGGAAGGCCGGGCTGCTGCGGGCGCAAAAGTCTGGATCGACATGGTCAAGATCCACGAAGACACCTTCCGCCGTGCCCTGAAGGCAGGCGTAAAGATTGCCTTCGGCACCGATGCCGGAGGCTTCGACTGGAAGATCAATCCCGCGAAGGAATTCTCCCTGATGGTGAAAGCCGGCATGACTCCGGCGCAGGCGCTGCACTCCGCCAACGTGACTGCCGCCGAGTTGCTGGGAATGCAGGACAAGATTGGCTCGCTCGAAGTGGGCAAGTATGCCGATATCGTGGCCGTGCCCGGCGATCCCATGACCGACATCCAGCAACTGGAGAAGGTGAACTTCGTGATGAAAGGCGGCGTGGTGTATGTGAAGCCGTGAATCGAGATTTATTGGTTTCTCGGTAGAAGCGCTGGCCTTTAGCCCAGCGGACAAGCGGTTGCGTCCGTGTGTGGCTTTAGCCACGGCCCCGGGCCGAAACCCAACGCGTCCACCATTAGACGATAGGCACGTGGGGCGCGGCTCTGCGGGACACTTCTCCGGTGAGGCGCGGGTCGTCGACGATCTCGATACCGCGCTTGTAGGGCACGAATCCGGCCTTGAGGTAGAAGGCCAGTGCGCCGGGATGGTCAGACGTGCAGGTGTGCAGCCAGACACGATCTGGCTTGTGCTCCCATGCCAGTGGGAGGCAGTGCTGCAGAAGAGCCCGGCCGGCGCCTCGGCCGATGAGCGCGGGCGTTACGCCAAAGAACGACAACTCAATGTCAGGAAAGCGGCGGCGATCGAACTCCAGCATGCCGTGATCTTCGCCCGCGTGCGATAACGCGAAAACAACGACAGCCGGATCGTGAAGTATCGCCCGCAGTTCGTCGTCGGACATGCGCAGCCGGCTGAACCACAACCACGGCTGGCCGATCACACGATAAAGTTGACGGTACCAGTCGGGATCCGGGCGCGCGACGCGTCGCACCGCGTACTCTGACATTGTGGGAGCCAGTGACGAGGGCGGCGTGCGCATCTCGAGATAGGTCACTACGGCGGCGAGTTTTCCGGGCGGCAGGTCGGTGTATCCGTCAAGCATGGGTGCACAGAGTATAAAGCGAGGCCCGGAGGATGATCCATTTGGCGGCGCATGGATCGTGTATGATGGCTTCCCAATCCGGCCCCGATCTGAAATCAAGAAAGGTACACAATGAAACTGACCGACGGGATCCACTACTTGAGCCAGGACATGGGCGGCCACGTGCACGCATTCCTGTTGGATGACGGGAACGGCATCACACTGATTGACTCCTTGTACGACAACGACGGGAAGATGATCCTCGACGAGATCAAGGCCATGGGGCGGCAGCCCTCGGACTTGAAAACCATTATCGCCACCCATGCGCACCGCTCGCATATCGGCGGCATAGCGGAGTTGAAGAAGCAGACCCATGCCAGGGTCTATGCGCACGAATGGGAAATCGAGATCGTCGAAGGCAAACGCAAGTCAACCAAGGTCTCGTTGTGGCCAAGGCGCCGCTGGCCGCTTACAAGCTGCAATTCGGACTCGCCATCGGGTTCGACAATCACAAGCCTTGCACGGTGGACCAATCGCTAAAAGAAGCGGACCAAGTCGGACCTTTGACGATTGTCTCGACGCCTGGGCACACGCCGGGGTGTCTGTCGTTTTATTGGCCCGCGAAAAAAGCGCTGTTCGTGGGCGACGTGATCGTGACGTGGCCGCGTGTCGAAGCGGGTTGGGCGGGACTGACACTGGACATGAAGCAGAACATCCAATCGGTCGGGAAGCTCTCGGATTTCGGCGATGTCGAGATCGTGGGCGTCGGCCATGGAGAACCAATCCCCGAGGGCGGCATCGAAGTACTCAAGAAGCTGCGGGAGCAGAAAGTGTAGGCCAATTGCCCGCAGTGATTTGACGAAAATTTCGAGGTGCCTGAATGATCACGCGTCGAAGCTTTCTAATCGTCACCAGTGGCGGTATGCTCACGGCGCCCTCTTTGTGGGCCGACGTCAAAGTTCCTACTATGCTCGATCACCTGCTCCTGGGCTGCAGCGATCTCGATCAAGGCATCGCATTCGTGGAAAGGCATACTGGCGTTCGTCCGGCGATGGGCGGTGTGCATCCGGGACGCGGTACACGCAACGCGCTGCTGGCGCTGGACAAGGGACGGTACCTCGAAGTGATTGCGCCGGATCCGGCCCAGACCGGAATTCCCACGACGAGGGCGGAGTTGCCCGAGATGTTGAAGCGTCTGCCCGCGCCGCAACTGGTCGGGTGGGCCGTGCACACCTTAAATATCGAAGCCTCGGCCGAGCGGCTGCGGAAGTATGGTGCAGCGTTCCAGGGACCAACGCCGGGGTCACGCGCGCGGCCTGATGGTCGCATGTTGCACTGGAAAACGCTCAACTTCGACGACGATCGCAACGGGTTGTTTCCTTTCCTGATTGAGTGGGGAGCGGATACTCCTCATCCGTCCGTCGATGCTCCCGCTGGTTGCAAGTTGGAGAGCTTCGCCGCCGCGGGCCCGAATCCCAAGGGACGGTCCGCAGAGTTTCAAAACCTCGGAATCGACGTGCAAGTCGAGCACGCAGAAAAGCCTCGGCTTCGCGCGCGGATCGTGGGACCCGGCGGGAAGATGGTGTTGGGTTAACCGCAGGAAAACCCCGCCCCGGCAAAACCAAAGGAAGCCGGAACGGGGCGCCCGCCTGTGGATTTTTCTAGGATGTGACGCGGGGCGGGCCACCCGCCGATTTTTTGCATAGACGACACTTGTTGTTCATCTATTCGACACGTGTTGTTTTCACATCAACTGGTGAACAATGCAAATTCACACGGCTGCCATCCCAATTTTTAGGAGAATCCAATGAAAATCATCGCGACCATTGCCCGCTATCTGCTGGGGTTCCTTTTCACCGTATTCGGGTTGAACGGTTTTCTGCACTTCCTTCCGATGGGCTCGCCGCCTCCGCTTGCGGCGCAATTCTTTGGCGCTTTGGTTCAATCTCATTACATGGCGGTCGTATTTGCGCTACAACTCATCTGCGGGCTGATGCTTTTGGCGAACCGCTATGTGCCGTTGGCGCTGACGATCCTGGGGCCTATCATTTTCAATATCATTTTGTTTCACATCTTCATGGAGCCTAGCGGCTTGCCGCTGGCCGCGGTTGTAACCTTGCTGTGGGCCGTACTCGCCTACCGTGCACGTTCGATTTTTGCAGTGTTCTTCCAGAACTACTATTAGGCATCGGCGACGAGCAAGGAAAGCGGACGTGAGGTGCGATCGGTCGCGTGAGATTATCTGGAACTTCCAGGAGGAGAACATGAAAGAGTCGGGCGCGAGCCAAGGCCAGTCGGCATCGGAGCTCATCTCGAAAAGAATCGCCCAACTCGGGGACTGGCGCGGGGAAACCCTCAGCAGAATGCGCAAGCTCATCAAGGAAGCAGACCCGGACGTCGTCGAGGAGTGGAAGTGGATGGGCACTCCGGTTTGGTCACACGACGGCATCCTCTGCACTGGCGAATCCTACAAGAAAGTCGTGAAGCTTACCTTCGCCAAGGGCGCGTCTCTGAAGGACCCGGCGCGTCTCTTCAACTCGAGTCTCGAGGGAAACGTACGCCGCGCGATCGACATCCACGAAGGAGAAGAAGTTGACGAGTCAGCCTTCAAGGCGCTCATTCGCCAAGCGGTCGCCCTCAACAGTTCTGGCAGGTCGAAAGCTTCGAAGAAAGCGAAGTCCTAGGGGATTCCGCAGCTGAACAGGTCCGACATCGGGGAGGCGGAGGTGTCATGAGGTAGCGGGCACCCGCGGAAAGAAAATTCCCACCCCGCCAACAGAAGGCGGGATGGGACACCCTATCGAAAATTTTTCAGAGATATCGGGACGCGGGGCGTCATCGTCATGGCTTTAGCCACGGTGGTGTGGGATCGGTCTCCCATTGGCCGGACG
>Ga0208478_1000096_pt1 | contig 33892 bp, 26 predicted proteins | sample NGESurdeep072012_5_FD_184462 | JGI IMG/M metagenome (GOLD analysis project Ga0208478, IMG submission 184462) | Arctic peat soil microbial communities from Barrow, Alaska - NGEE Surface sample 415-2 deep-072012 (SPAdes) | ecosystem: Environmental > Terrestrial > Soil > Wetlands > Peat ...
TGTCGGTAAGGTTATTAAGTTTCAGATAGATGAATGCTTTTTTCCCCTCTCTTGCGTTTTTTATTTCGTTTTCTATGAGCAGGAGTATCTTATTCCTGAGGAAAAAGGGTGAGAGTACCAGGTGGTAAAAGTTATCTTTTTTATAGTTTACACTGAAGAAGTTAAAGGCTTTATAAACTTCATTTGTGATTTTTTTATCAGTGGTTAGAAGAAGAAGGTCCGTATATACTCTTGCAGTATCTTCATTAAAATTACCTGTACCGACAGCGGCGTATCGTTGAGCAACATCATTTTTCACACGGGTTATAAGACAAAGCTTGGAATGCACCTTTAATCCCGGCACTCCATAAATTACTTTTACTCCTTCTTCACGAAGCTTATTGCCCCAGAGAATATTTGCTTCCTCGTCAAACCGGGCCTGAAGTTCAACAACAGTTGTCACTGATTTGCCATTTCTGACAGCGTTTAAAAGTGCATTAATAACGCTTGAGTTTCTGGCAAGTCTATAGAGGGTAATCTGAATGGATGTTACATAAGGATCGATTGAAGCCTCTCTTAGCAGGTCTATGAAGTGGTCGAAAGGGTGATATGGAAAATAGAGCATGATGTCTCTCTTTTTTATCGCCAATAAAATACTCCTTCCCGGCTGGATATCACGACTTGGTACTGGAACCAGGGGTTCGTTAAATAACTTCTTTCTGCCCGGATTAGGGAAATTCATGAAATCCTTAAAATTATGATATCTGTTACTGGGAATGGTAACATCATCTGGTCCGAAATTGAGTTTTTTGGTTATTATTTTCAGAAGATCCTGAGGTATGGTGCGATCATAAATAAACCGAACAGGTGTACCTCTTTTGCGTTGTTGTAAACTCTTGGAAAGCTTATCAATATAGCTTTCAGATATGTCATCTGCTATCTCAAGTTCAGCATCTTTTGTGAGTTTAATGGTATAGGCTGAAATATCATCAAAATCGAAGATAAAGAATATCTCACTTAACCCAAAACGGATTACATCATCGAGGAAAATAATATACTTACCGTCATCTTTTTCGGGAAGTATAATGAACCTGGGCAAAACATTGGTTGGAATCTCCAGAAGTGCATATCTTCTTTTCTGAGTATCAGATTTTGCCAGGTAGATTGCCAGGTAGATTGCATCGTCAGTAAGATTCGGAAGACTGGTATCTTTTTCAATCAAAAAGGGCATAATCCTGGTTCTCACCTCTTTGTGGAAGTATTTCCTGACAAATTCAGCTTGCTCCTGGTTTAGTTGTTTTTCATTTATAATATGAGTATTATGCTTTGCAAGCTCGTTGAGAAGTCCGGCATAGATCTTCTCAAATTTAGTATTATGGGCAAGAACAATTTCATGAATTTTTTTTAGAGTGGTTTTTGGATTGTACCCGAGTATTTCCTTTGACCTGGAACTATACATTGACAACCTTTTAAGAGTTGCAACTCTTACTCTGAAATACTCATCGAGGTTATTTGAGTAGATACCAAGAAACTTAAACCTCTCCAGAAGGGGTACTTCTTTGTTTTCAGCTTCCTGTAAAACACGTTCATTGAAAGACAGCCAGCTGATCTCCTTCGGAATGTATTTTTTATTCATAGTATTTTTTCGGGGTTTAGAAAATATTCCATTTTTCCATTGTTACGGCCGATCTCCGACCATGTCATGATATTGAAGGAGATACAGACTACTCCGCTTTTAGGAATAAAATCGCAACCTTCCCTGCACAAACTATTTGCTATTTGTGTAAATGAAGGGTTATGTCCAAAAAGTGTTAACACGTCAGTATCTTCATTTATAAAGGAAAGAATAGACGGCAGCCTTTGCAAGCTCATTTTATAATAGAGGTCGCTGTTCATAATGACATTATCAGACCTGATTTCAAATTCGCCAGCGAAGATCAGTGCTGTTTCAAGAGCCCTGAAAGCTGGACTTGTGAGGATAATCCCGGGAGATTTTTCTTTCTCCATAAGTTTACGGGCCATAAGTCTCGAAATTACTTTTCCCTTCAGAGTCAAAGATCTCTCGAAATCAGAAATTTCAGAAGACTCATCTTCTGCTTTTCCATGCCGGATAAAAATTAATCTTTTCATTTCTGCGATCAACTGAACAATGAGTGTGCAATAAGGAATTAAATGCCAAAACTAGTCCCCATCTTCTGAGCCTGTATCACCAGCGGATCTTTTGGATCTACAAGTTTTAGTTTTCCTGAAACTTCAGAAAGTGGAACAGATACAATTTCAGTATTTTTCAATGCGACCATCTTGCCAAAGTCACGTTCTGCGATCATATCAGCTGCGGCAGAGCCATATCTGGTTGCCAGGACACGATCCATAGGCGAGGGTGTACCTCCTCTCTGGATATAACCCAGGACTGTCTCCCTTGTTTCAAGTCCTGTCAGTTCATTTATTCTTTTACTTAAAGACTGAGCAGCCGAACAACTGTCCTTAATTGGATTTTTTATACCTTCTGCTACAACAACGATTGAGTATGGTTTATTCTCATTGACACGATGCAGAAGATATTCCGCAACCTTTTTATCGTCATACTGAATTTCGGGTATCAGTATCACATCTCCGCCACCTGCTATACCAGAATACAGTGCTATCCATCCTGCATTGTGTCCCATTAATTCAATTATCATTATACGTTTATGTGAGTTAGCTGTCGAATGAAGACGATCTATTGCTTCGGTCGCTATATTTACAGCTGAATCGAATCCGAATGTGAGGTCGGTACCCCAAACATCATTATCAATTGTCTTTGGAATGCCAACAACGTTCAGGCCCTCCTGCGACAAAAGGTGAGCAGTTTTAAGAGTGCCGTTTCCGCCTATACAAACAAGGCAATCGAGCCCCATTTGTTCATAATGCTCTTTTATAAGCACAGGTTTACTTATTTCATTCTTCCCCTTCCCACTGCTTTTAAAAGGTTTCTCCCTTGACGTTCCGAGAATTGTCCCGCCAAGAGTGAGTATACCCGAGAGATCGCTTTCTGAAAGTTCTCTGTATTCCTTATTTATCATTCCGGTAAATCCATCGCTTATCCCAACCAGGTTCATCCCATATTTAACTATTGCAGTCTTTCCAACTCCGCGTATAGCTGCATTGATACCAGGACAATCACCTCCGGCAGTTAAAATTCCTATCCTCTGGCCTCTGGTTATTTTACCCATTTTAATACTTTTAAAATTAATTAAAGCAAATTTAACTCTTTATATGTAGACCGAAGTTAATATATTGTTACAAATATTCTGATTTCTTCTGTATCTTCTCTGTGTCTCTCTCCCGCAAAAGCGGGACAAGTTGTGTAAGTTCTTTATAGTTACACAGAGTTTCACTGAGGATACACCGAGAACCTCAGGGGCAACCTGCTGAAATCTTTGCCAGTATAATTATTATTATGTAATTTTATCAGGCTTAGCTCAAAATATCATAAATGGAACTGGATTATGTGAAATTGAAGGAAATAAAACCTGCGCTTGCAGGATATATCAGAGAATCGCAGGTTTTACTGAAGAAATCTGTTATGCCTGATGAGAAAACAGTCCATGATGTTCGTGTTCTGATGAAGAAATCAAGGGCGGTACTGCAGCTCGCAGCTCCTCAGTTGGATAAGGTTTATTACGACAGAGATATAGACTCTTTAAGGGAAGTTGGCAGAATTATGTGTTCGTGGCGCGAAAGCTATGTTCAACGGAAAACCATTAAAGAGTTCAGAAAAGAATTTCCTGAAATATTCTTTCAACTTCGTGAAAATCCAATTCTCTCCCGATTGCTTGAGAAACCTGAATCCTTAACGGAACCTACGGCAGCGATAAGAACAGCTCTGGAACAAGTTGAAACTCTTTTGAATAAAACAGGTTACCGTATAAGATTTCAATCTATGAATCTGATAGACCCGCAAATTCTTATAAAACAGCTTGAGATTTCTTATTCAATAGTGGTGGATATTTACCTCTACTGCAGGAATAATCCGAAACCGGCAATGTTGCATAAATTCAGAAAGAAAACCAAGGATTTTCTCTATCAGCTTTACATTTTCAGACCATTAAACCCCTCAGTAGTAAAAGGACTGGAAAAGAAGCTTGACAGTATGACACAGAATCTGGGAAAGTTCAATGACCTCTCTCAGATTATAAAAGAATTGGGGTATAACTATAAGGATACCTCAAACCTGCCTGCAATGGATGAGTTAATAATTAAGTTCCATGAGGCTCAGGACAGTTATCTTGGCAAGGTCTGGCCGACAGCTTATCAGGTTTTCTGTCCGGGTCAGAAACTTGTAAATGTTCTTGGGTTCAAACTGCTGGTAATATAAAAATCACCCTTTCCGGCTTATTTCAATTAACGCATTGTGTTTTATTATTTGGATATCTTTTTCATTAAGATCAATCAGACCATCCTTCTCAAATGTTTTAAGGAGCTTTACAGCACTTTCAGTTGAAATTCCTGCAAAATCGGCGAGATCTTTCCTCGAAAGAAGTTGAAATATTTCTGCTTTCTCGTTTTTTAAGCTGTCAATATATAACAAAGTGTCTGCCAATCTGCCATTCATCTGCTTGTACATCAGGTTACGGACTGTGTTGATCAGGTTTGTGTTTTGTTCGCAATATCTTTTAATAATATTGAATCCGAACATACCGTTTTGTTTAACCACCTTTGAGATAGCTTCCTTTTCAACCAGAAAAACATGGCAATCTGTCAGAGCAACAGAAGAATAATTAAAAATATTTTCAGAAAACACGGCAGAAAGTCCTACAAATTCACCTTGCCTGATTATCCTTAGATTGTAGTTCTTTATTCCATCTCCTTCAAGATATTGTTTTGCAAGACCATCGATCATAAATAATACGTATGAAGCAAATGCTCCCTGCTTGGTCAGATTATCATCCTTACGGAATAATACCTGAGTTTTGCTAGCTCTGACAAGTTCTGCTTCTTCAGGCAAAAGCAACTGAAAGCAAGGAGCCTGGATATCACAAATAAAATCACTGTCAGTTTCTATAATGGTTTTCATGGTTTAAAGATTCATTAAAAGATGCAAAGTTAACTTAAATCAATAAAAAAGTTGTCCTTAATCAAGCTGTTACTTGTCATAGTGCACTCTTAATTCCTCTGTTTATGATAGATTGGGTAGTATTTTTGTCAGGAAATAATAAACAATAAAAAAATTAAAACAATGTCCCTTTCAATAAATCCGTTATCTTGCCCGCAGAATCACTTTTGTCCGATAACCAGAATCTGTCCTGTCGGTGCAATTTCTCAGGATGGATATGGTTTGCCAGCTTTCGATGAATCTTTGTGTATTGAATGTGGCAAATGCATTAAACACTGCCCTATGAGAGCTGTAGTTACAACAAATTAAAGCAATCAAAACATAAAGGAATTATAGAATTTAATCATTAACCAATAAAGAATCAAAATGAAAAAAAACATGGGAACAGTTGACAAAGTGATCAGAATACTGATTGCAGTCGTTGTAGTGATACTCTATTTTACAAATGTAATTTCAGGTACTCTTGCAATAATACTTCTAGCACTGTCAGCAATATTTGTTGTGACAAGCCTTCTTGGCTTTTGCCCGCTTTACCTGCCATTATCTCTCAATACAAGGAAGAAAGAATAATGGATAGTAATTGTAAGGTTACGCTAAGACCAAAAAACACAAAGGAGTTTTTAAAATCCTGGTATTTCTGGAGACCATTTCTGGGAGTGCTGGCAGGTGGAATCGCAGGATTTCTATATTACCATTTTGTGGGTTGTTCAACAGGATCGTGTTTCATAACAAGCCATTCCTACAGCTCAATCATTTTTGGGGGACTGGCAGGTTATCTGATAACGAGCGGATCTTGTACAAGGTGCTGAAAAAACTGATAACATTGTAGTCTAAAATTGTAGCGTTATATCTAAGGCTATTGCAAAGGAATTGAATTAGTAGAATAACAGTACATTATATGGAGATTCCTCACTTCGTTCGGAATGACAAATATTGCAGTGTGGTGGATGGAAGATGTGGCGCTTCGCAAAATAATTATTTATGCCAGAGACATTCCTATGCGAAGCGCCACTTCTTCCCCTTTTTAGTCCCAATCTGCAGTGTCATTCCGAACGAAGTGAGGAATCTCCTACTACCAGGCAGTTATTACATTAAATCAGACCATTTTTTTTGGTACAAGGTCGGGATCTCTTTATGATTTAAAACAGGAAACAATTTTTATTTTGGCTAAGCTAAAAGAAGCCTCGTTGAATAGTAAAAAGATTAAATTGAGCCTTCCATTATGATTAGTTCTTTTATCTTATTCACTACATCAGAGACATTGCTTTCAGCAATGTCGAATACATAGGCTTCACCTATGTTCCATTTTCTGCTGATTTTCTGAACAAGGCTTTTTCTGACTACCCACAACTGAGGAATTGTGAAGTTTCCCGTAAGGTCATCTATTGCACGACACCAACCCTGACCTTTAACTTCAAGCGGACCGATTTCATCTATCACAATAAGTTGTTTGGCAGCAATATTTGCGGGTTTAAGGATTTCATTGCCGAGAGCTAATGCTTCCGGATTAAAATAAAATCGTCCAAGTCTGAGCCTTTTTTCATCTGTTTTATCCGAACATAGTTCAATAAGTTTTCCTGATTCTATATCCGAGAGATTAAACCCATTTCTTATTCCATTCTCATCGATCCCGATTGAGAAAAATCCTGATATCTTAATTTTGCGGCTCTTTAACTCTGAGATAATATTCTGAGTGAAGGTTGTTTTCCCCTGTTGAATCTCGCCTGTTATGATTACCACCCGTGGTTTGAGCATATGTTCCTTTTCAAACTTATAAAAAAGAGTCTCAGCCTGGCCAATAACCCTATTAAATGTTTTTCCGGAGATGCCTTTTCTGCTCTTACTTTTTGATGAGATATTTGATATGAAAAAGGGTAGGGCCGAAAATGCAAGATTCAATGACTGGTACAGATTGGCAAACCCCCTGTGATATAATACTGATTTTATTACCGGATTTCTTAATTCCACGCTTATCGATGCAAAGCCGATGACTATGATAATTGCACGTGCATTCATCTTCAAGCCCACAATTAAACCATCCATACTGAAAAACACCCCGTGCGAGAACCCGTTCCAAAGAAATGATGAGGCAAAAGCTATTATTATAAAACTTAACCAGAATGAAATTTTCTTCAGTCTTTTTAATGCGTTTTTATATTTCAGAATACAAAAAGTAAGATAGATGACCGAAGCTGTTACTGCAGCAATGATATAAGTTGAATTCATTAGAAACAGTATTGTCACAACAGAGATAAGATTGATCAGGAAAAAGATCAGGGAATAGCTTTCTCCTGAAGACAGATCGGATAATTGTTTTTTTGTACTCAGTATTACTTCGCCGAAGTTATCAGTTTTGTTGCCGGATCGCTTATATCTTCCCCCGGTGATATATCCTGCAACTGCTCCGGCCATACCTGTAACAATATAAATCAGGACAATTAATAGTATAAGAAATGAAGGACTTAGCCGCTCTAAATCAATTTGTTTGACGGCAAACTGATAGAGATCTGAAAGTATCTTTATGAAATTGAACCCATATAATATTAAAAGGTTCGCCAGCTTCTGAAGTATGGTGCTTAATACAGCAAATGCTCCGCCGATCAGATAACCTAGTATGTTCTTCCCAAAGATGAAGATGAATAATTCTATAAGAACGGCTTCAGTAAAAATGCCAATCATCGGTCCAAAGATAAAGGCGCTGGGTGAGATGGATTTCATCAGGGCACATATGATACCAGCACGCCATATAAGACCATTTTCCTTCCAGACCTGAAGAAAAGAGATTAATATCCAGACTCCTATAAACGAAAGAATCATCCCTGACAATGGGATCTTTAAATTATGAAGGAAACTGCCGAGAATGATTTCAACTGATGCCCAGATACTTCCTATTACTGAGGCTTTTAGCCATGTATGGCTCAGTGGTTTGAGAGGAATTAGTTGCATAGGCTCCCGCCTTCATGATGATGACCCTCATGATGATGTTCTTCATGCTGATGACAATTGCTTCCACTGTCTTCTACTGTTCCTTTGAGATAAAGATTTACGACTTCCGTGGCATCTCCCGAACAGCCTCTTATAACTTCTATTCCACTATTATTCAGCACATTTATGGCTCCGCCGCCAATTCCGCCTGCCAGCATAACTGTTACGCCATTTGCAGCCAGAACACCTGCTATATCTGACTTGCATCCGCATCCTTCAGGGGATCCGACCTTCTTTATATCTGAGATTTCATTTTTCTCTGAAATGGTAAATACACCATATGATTCACAATGGCCAAAATGGCTGTCTATCTGGTTTTCTTTTGTTACTGGAACTGCAATTTTCATAATTCTGTTCTATTTGATTAAAAAATTAATTAATATGTATTTTAAGGTCGTTGCGCAATAATCAGAAAAACATCAAATTTTTTTGTTTCTGTATCTGTGATTTTCTTATTAATAACAAAACACAGCTGATGGTTTATATTTTTAAAACCTGCCTTTAAGAAAAGGCTTGATAAATCTGCAGGATCGAAACCTTTATGACCTGTGAATCCTTCACCATGAAAAGAACCATCTTCAGAATACAGGTCGGCAATTGCCAGAAACCCTCCGGGATTAAGGAGATTATAAAATTTTGTTATAATATCTTTAATATCAGTGATATGGTGAAGAACCATCTGGTTAAAAATAATATCATACTTAGCATCTATAAAGTTGGCCTGCTCAAGATTGAAGTTTATTGTTTTTAGATTTTCGACTTTGGATGTCTTTATCTTGTCATTCATCACCTTAACCATTTCTGATGAGTTATCCATTAAGGTAATCTCTTTTAAATAATCCTTCAGTATGAAACTGGTTACTCCGGTTCCTGCTCCGAACTCAAGGGCAGTCATCTGTTTATTTAAAGGGATAATTCTCTTCATTTCATTTGCAATTGCCTCAGCACGATCCCATATTATTGGGTTATTGTCCCACTCAGCCGCTTTTAAATCAAATTCGTTCATTAAGTTTATATGATTAAGTGAAATTTAATATTGTTTTTCAGGAATATTTCACTTCCCGGATGTCAGTGTTTCATTGAGCTATAAATTTTTCTTCGGTTCAATTCCGAATTTAAATCCGGTATTAACCCTTTCTATTAATTCAGGTATGATATCATCGTATTCACCTACAATTCCAAAATCTGCATTATGGAAAATGTGCGCCTTAGGATTATGGTCTATGGCGATAATCTTTTCAGATTCTTTCATCCCGGCTATGTGCTGAATAGCGCCAGAAATACCAACTGCAATATATACCTTAGGACGAATGGTTTTACCCGTTTGTCCGATCTGTCTTGCATATTCTACAATACCTTCGTCAACTACCGGACGGCTGCAGGCCCATTCAGCATTTATGCCCTGACTTTTTAATGCTTCAGCGAGCGCTTTGATAAGACCTAAATTATCGGATGTGGTACCTCTGCCTCCTGAAATTATTATGTCAGCATCGAAAAGATTTTGTAATCCGCCTTCCCCTCGAACTGTTTTTATAATTTCGACAACAAAATCTTTATCGTTTAAAACAGGGTTGAAAAATGAAACAATACCTTGTCTTCCCTCTACACGTTTAGGAACTTCAAATGTACCGGCCCTGGCTGTCGAAATTTGCGGACATACAAATCCAAGAATAGTGGCAAGCTTGCTTTCGCCATAGGTGGGTCGTCGTGATTCAAGAATGGGTGTATAAATAACTTTTTCTTTTTTGTCTATATATTCTCCGATTTCAAGTCCGGTACAGTCTGCTGTTACTCCGCTATCGGTTTTCATACCTATTCTTGGAGCTAATTCCCGACCTGAAGTTGTGGCAGCAAATAGAGCAATTTCAGGTTTTCTTTCTTTAATGACCTGAGCAAAAATTGATGAAAACGGAAGAACAAGATATTCTTCAAGCTTATCATTTTCAACAAGAATAACCTCGTCAGAACCATGTTCAATCAGGGTTTGAGCCAGAGGCTTAACATTTTTTCCTATTATTAATGTCAATACTTTGGTGCTGTTGCCTAACTGGTTTGCCAGGTTCCTGGCCGGCGTTAACAGCTCAAGGGAAGGTCTGGATATCTTACTGTTCGTCACCTCGGCCCATGTAAGAATTCCTCTGGCCCCATTTCTAAAGTCTTTTTCAGGGAAATCCGGACGATCGATTTCTTTTTTACCTGTCTGCTCTTTCTTCTCCAGTACATTACCACCTTTTTTTAAGTTAGAGATTAAGCTATCAACCAGTGCAGTTTCATTGTGGCCTTCCGACATCGTTATAGGAGGTCTTTCGCTTACAATATTAACTACTTTTACTACAATAGTCGGGGAACCATTGATGCCAATTTTCTCCGTTCCCAAACCAATATCGTCAATTCCAAAAGTTGTAATTTTCAAACTACGGGCTTTGATGGCACCAATTAATGATGGCTTCCTGGGAGGAATTCCAGTTGGAGTTAATGAGATGACACACGGCATGGGCAATTTAAGCATTTGATATCCGCCTTCGATGATCCTTTTTGCAATTACCTTGCCAGTGCCATCAGGCTTTACACTCTCTACAAATGTTGCCTGAGGTATTCCTATATTTTCTGCTACTTGTGATGGAACATGGGCAGTATCGCCATCGCTGGTTTGCCTGCCGGCTAAAATAATAAATGGGTCTTTGGAATCTTTGGTAAAGCCTAAATGCTTAAGCATGGTAGAAATCGCTAACCCGGTAGCATAGGTATCACTTCCGCCAAGTTTACGATCGGATAAAAGGTAAGCTTCATCGTAGCCCATTGAAATAGCTGTTTTAAGGGAAGTTTCAAACGATTTCGGACCCATTGAGCATACAATTAACCTTGCATCAGGATATTGTTTTTTGAATTGCAATCCGGCTTCCAGACCAAACTGACAATCAATATTAATTATTGATTTTGCTTTTGTCCGGTCCATTAGCCCGTCTTCCCCCATTCTCATTTCGCCTGGGAGGGGAACCTGTTTTATTAAACTTATAATCGTTATAGCCATTCTTACAGTGTCTTTTATTTATTACATATTTTGAAAATCCGGGCCATTGCCGCCATTCGGTACTATCCAGGTAATTCCCTTTCCGGGTGATTTTATATCGCATGTTTTGCAATGCATACAATTCTCCGCATGGATTCTGAGTTCTTTCTTGCCTGCTTTGTCAGTATGAAGCTCATATACCTCCGATGAACAAAAAAATTGCTCCGGCGCCCCGTACTGTTCAATATTAACAGCATTAAATTCCTCTTTGTCGTTTATATGAAGATGTACAACCTGTTGCTCATCATGGTACACACCTGAATGGTAAACATCTGTGGATTTATCAAATGTTAAAACTTTGTCGAATTCCAGCTTCCCTTTGAATCGCTCTTTAAATGGTTTCTTTTTTAGTTCACTCACTTTAAGTGTTGTCTGAGAGTCGGCATGTGATCTAAGTCTGCCAAAAAAACCTGCACCTCCTGTTATCAGTTGAGTTCCAAAATGTAATCCACCAATAATCAGCCCTTTTGCAAATCCCTGTCTGAAATTCCGAACAGCATACAATTCTTTGTGAATAGCACTATTATTTAAAAGTGTCTCATATTGCTGAAGACTTTTCTCTGAGGTGTCGTTTTTTGACAATGCATCCGCAGTGGCTTGGGCAGCCAGCATTCCTGATCTTATGGCAAGGTGTATGCCTTTTAAAGCCGGCATAGCAACCAATCCGGCGCTATCACCAACAATTAAAGCATTGTCGACAAATAATTTGGGTACAGCATAATGGCCTCCTTCGGGAAGGGTCTTGGCTCCATATTCAACCAATTTTCCGCCTTTTAAAATCCTGGAAACAAATGAACTGGTCTTCCATATCTGGAATACATCATGAACATCAAATGTTGGATCTTTGTAATCAAGTCCTACAACAAGACCTATCGCTACTTTATTGTCATTTAGACCGTATATGAAACCACCTCCAAACTCATCATTGTCGAGCGGATAACCCATGGTGTGGTAAATCTGCCCGGCCTCTATATTGCCCGGAAGAACTGACCATAATTCCTTGACACCTAAAGAATAAACCTGCTCATTTCTGTCCTTGTTCAGATTAAATTTTTTAATAAGCATTTTGGTCAGACTGCCTCGCGTCCCTTCGGCAAAAATGGTAATTTTAGCTTCTATGCGGGAACCGGCCTGAAAGTTTTCCAACTGATTGCCGTGATGATCCAAACCCGTATCTTTGGTTTTGGCACCTATGACTTTTCCGTCTTTGTACAAAATCTCATCTATAGCAAAACCGGGATAGATCTCTACACCTTTTTCCCCGGCTTTTACAGCTAAATACCTGCATATCTGACCCAATGAGGCGGTGTAATTACCATTATTACTCATATAGGGCAAGTGAAAAGGCAGGGCGATGGCTCTTTTTTCCGTGAGCAATATTGTTCTGTCTTTAGTTACCTTGGCATTAAAGGGAATCTCCGAGAAATCCACATCGGGCAATAATTCTTTAAAAACAGATGGTTTGATAACTGCTCCTGATAATATGTGGCTTCCGATTTCCCGACCTTTTTCTATAAGTAAAATTCTTCCACTAAGGCCTCTTTGTTTTAAAATACCTGCCAGATAAATCGAAGCGGCCAGACCTGACGGACCGCCTCCGATTATTAGCACATCCGTTTGTATGGTATCAATATAACTCATTCTATGACCTCCGGGTTTAATTAATAAAGTCTACAATAGTGAATATAACAGTATTGGTTCTAATATGTTTAATCATATTGGTTTAAACCAGTCTGAATAATCGGAATCGATTTTTTTTGGGAATTTGCAGTGATTGAATTCGTTGGTATGGATGTCATAGCAATAATCATTCTTCCACTTATCAGCGTTTTCAGCTGTCTGCCTTATTGCATCGGTAATAAACAATAACTCATCATTCGTCATAGTTGGATGCAAAGAAAGCCGTATCCATCCAGGCTTCATTGAAAGGTCCCCGGCATCAATCTTATCAGTAATCTCCTTTGACATTTTAACGTCGACATTCAGAAGGAAATGACCATAAGTGCCGGCACAGGAGCATCCTCCTCTTACCTGGATCCCAAAATGGTCATTCAGAAGACTGGTAAAAAGATTGTGATGTATATTATCAACATAAAAAGAGAAAACACCCAGTCTGTCTCTGATATTTGAAGCAAGAATGCGAAGGTTCTTTATTTTTGATAATTCTCTGAATGTTAATTCTATAAGCTCACTTTCTCTCTCATGCATCTTTTTTGTACCCATTCTATCCTTAAGGGTAACTGCGAGAGCTGCCTTGATACCTTGCAGAAATCCAGGTGTTCCACCATCTTCCTTTACCTCAATATCGGTTATATAGCTATAACCTCCCCATCTGTTTGTCCATTTTACGGTTCCACCGCCAGGGCTGTCAGGGATATCATTTTTATATAGTTCTTTATTGAAAATAAGGACCCCGGCACTGCCAGGTCCTCCAAGGAACTTATGTGGAGAGAAAAAGATTGCATCAAGCTGACACATTTTATCTGAAGGATGCATATCAATGTAGACATAGGGAGCTGATGCAGCAAAATCTACAAAACAGTACCCATTATGCTCGTGCATTATCTTCGACAGCTCATAAAATGGAGGGAAGTACCCTGTTACATTCGAACATGCTGAAAATGAACCGATAAGTAACGGGCGGTCTTTATATTTAACTATCTCTTTACGCAAAGCGTCAGGATTAACCGTAAGATCAGAGGAAGGTTCTAAAACAACGACATCCGCAAGTGTTTCAAACCAGGAAGTATGATTGGAATGATGCTCGGTATGAGTTAAAAAAACTACAGGACGTTTATCATTTGGAATGTCCTTGCAGCTATTATAATTTCCTTGAGAATAAGAACAGAATTTAATTGCCTGCTCAGGAACCTTTAATCCGAGTAGCCTCTGGAGTTTGGCGATTGCGGAGGTCATTCCTGTTCCGGTAAAAATCAGAATGTCATTATCATTGGCATTCACATGGCGCTTCACTATTTTCTGTGCGAGATGATAGGCGTCAGTCATAGCCTTTCCTGTAGATGTTGATTCTGAATGTGTGTTCCCAACCATTGGACCAACATCTTCAGTTATTCTTTTTTCTATTGGCCTGTAAAGCCTTCCGCTGGCAATCCAGTCGGCATAAATAAGTTTTCTGGTTCCATAAGGTGTTTTAATTTCTGCATCAATACCAATGATATTCCTTCTGTACTGGTCGAAATATATTTCAAGATCCGTCATTTAGACAACATTAAATTATTTGCTTTTAAACATCTCAAAATTAGGTTTAACTATTCACTTGTCAAAACTGAAACCGTATTTAGTTTAGTCACTTTAGGCACTCTAGTCACTCCAAACTTGTTTCATGTAATTTATACAGATTCTAAATTAATAGCATTTATCAGATTGTTAATTAATTAACAGTATATGCTTTATCCTTCTTTTAATGAATACATCTATTTATATAAATACATGAATACAAGCTCACTCTTTTTTTCCTAGTTTTGGGATATTATTATACTTAATGAATGACTAGCAGGAGAGATTTTATAAGAATTTCGTTAATGGGAGCTGGTGTTCTGGCAATTGGCAAAGGTACATTTGGCGCTGCTAAATTACTTTCCTCCCCCGATGAGGCAAAAAAACTCAAAGTGGATCTTAAGAGAACCCCTACATACTGCGAAGTGTGTTTCTGGAAATGTGCCGGTTGGGTATACAAAACTTCCGAAGGCAAAATATGGAAAATCATAGGCAACGATGAAGATCAGCATTGCAACGGTCGTTTCTGTCCTCGTGGTACAGGCGGTGTTGGCATGTACTATGATGAAGACAGGCTGAAAGTACCAATGATAAGGGTTGAAGAACGAGGTAAACAGGTTTTCCGTGAGGCATCATGGGATGAAGCTCTGGAATATGTTGCAGGCAAAATGAAGGATATATCCTCAAAATATGGCCCGGAAAGTATGGCATTATTCACACATGGTTCAGGCAGTGCCTATTTTACAAATTTATTAAAAGCGTATGGTTCGTCGAATATTGCTGAACCGTCATATGCACAGTGCCGGGGACCAAGAGATGAAGCATTCCTTGCTACATTCGGAGAGGAAGTATATTCACCTGAAGTAACCGATATCCGCGACACAAAATGTCTTGTGCTGATAGGATCACACATTGGTGAGAACATGCATAACGGGCAGATTCAGGAAATGTCGGATGCAATTGATAAAGGTGTCACGATTATTACGGTTGACCCAAGGTTTTCTACTGCTGCAGGAAAATCCAAATATTGGCTCCCCATAAAACCTTCAACTGACATTGCGTTGCTCCTGGCATGGATTCATGAAATAATTTATAACGATTATTACGATAAAAAATATGTCGAAAAATATTGTAACGGTTTTGACAAACTGAAAGAACATGTAAAGGATTTTACTCCTGAATGGGCTTACGGAATTACAACAATAGCACCGGATAAGATACGCAAAACAGCAAAAGAGATGGCGAATGCATCGCCTGCTGTCATTATTCACCCCGGACGACATGTTACATGGTACGGCGATGATACCCAGCGACTTCGTGCTATTGCAATTTTAAATGCGCTCCTGGGTTCATGGGGAAGACGGGGAGGTTTTTACAGACCTGCTAAATATGACATTCCGTCAGCTAAAATACCGAAATACCCTGAACCAAAAAAGAGCTGGACGGATGCTTTCCCGGGAAAATTTCCCATCGCAAGTTCTCCGGTTTCAAACGCACTTATTGACGCTTCAATTCCTGACAACAAACCAGGGTTATTAATTAAAGGCTGGATCATTAACGGAACAAATCTGATATCATCCATTCCAGATCAGGCAAAAACAAAAAAAGCAATTCAAGACCTTGACCTGATTGTGACAGTCGACACGATGCCAATGGAGATAACGGGATGGGCTGATGTTGTTTTACCCGAGTGTACATATCTTGAGCGATACGATATGCTCAGGATTAGCCCTCATCGCAAACCGGCCATTGCACTTAGGATGCCAGCTGCTGAACCAAAGAATAATACAAGATCAGGCTACAATATCGCCAGAGGTCTTGCCGTCAAGCTTGGTCTCGAAAGCTATTTCCCTTTTGAAAAAAAGGAGGAATTGCTTGATTGGCAACTTAAACAAGTTGGTTCTTCACTTGAAGAGATGCAGCATATCGGGGTAAAAACAAAAGATAGGGAGGCTGATGACCTGTATTTTGCTGAAAATGAAAATGTTGCTTTTTCTACAGATTCAGGCAAGATAGAACTATATTCTAAATACTTTGAAGATGCCGGATATGATCCTCTTCCAAAGTATGTTGCACATGAAGAACCACCAGAAGGTTTTTATCGGTTGATCTATGGACGGACGCCAATGCATACATTTGGTCGAACTTCAAATAATCCGAATCTTACTGACCTTATGCACGAAAATTCAGTGTGGATAAATCCCAAGATATCAAAGATGTGGGGGCTTGTAAACGGTCAGTATATATGGCTTAAGAACCAGGATGGCATTATTTCCGATTTTAAAATTAAAGTAAGAGTAACTGAACGTATCAGGTGGGATTCAATTTATATGGTACATGGTTTTGGTCATGGTCAGAAGCAGTTGAAGCGTTGCTTCGGCAGAGGTGCCAGCGATACCCAGTTGATAACTAAAGTGCTTACCGACCCTCTGATGGGAGGAACAGGCATGAGATCCAATTTTGTGACATTTGTCACTGAAAAGTCAGAGAAGGAGGTTGCATCATGAGATATGCAATGGCAGTTGATATCAGAAAATGTGTAGGTTGCAGCGATTGTGTTGTTGCCTGTCAGACAGAAAATAATGTGCCGCATGGCTTTTGCAGAGAATGGGTTGTTGAAACAATGAATGGTACTTATCCGCAACTTGAGATAGAGATCAGATCGGAACGATGCAATCATTGTATAAATGCACCTTGTGTCCGTTGCTGTCCAACTGGAGCAAGTCATTTTGCTGAAGGAGGAATTGTGCTTGTTGAACATAATAAATGTATTGGATGCGGAGCCTGTATGGCTTCATGTCCCTATGATGCCCGTTACCCTCATCCGGACGGTTATGTAGATAAATGCACATTTTGTATTCACAGGATAAAAAGTGGTCTTGCACCGGCCTGTGCGGCTGTTTGCCCTACGAAATGCATCTATTTCGGAGATATGGAGGATCCGAATAGCAATATATCAGTGGTTTTGAAAAAGCGTAAATCAAAGACACTTATTCCCGAAGCAGGGACAAAACCACAACTTTATTTTTTGATTTAGTCAAATAATGACCATTTAATATGGAAGAAGAAATATTTGTAAGTGGCAGGATGAATCAACTCATTGATCCGCAACTTAATATATGGCATTGGCAGATTCCCCTTTATCTCTTTCTTGGGGGAATGGCAGCCGGAATTCTTTGTATTGCTGCTCTGTATTATATCAGAGGTAGAGAGAAAGACTACAGTACGGCAGTCAGGATTACACCCTTCATTGCTCCGGTCCTTTTGGTGTTTGGATTAATAGCCCTTTTTATTGACCTGAGGCATAAACTGTTTTTCTGGCAGCTTTATATAAACATAAGGTTGCAGTCACCGATGTCGTGGGGTGCCTGGGTATTGATGGTGATCACTCCGGTTTCATTTATATGGTGTGCTCTTCATATTAGGGATATCTTTCCTCGCTGGGATTGGAAATACAAATGGTTGTATGATATTGAATCATTCTTTAACAAGTATAAAAAAGTCCTTGCATGGATTATGCTCATTTATGGGATTGTTCTTGGAATCTATACCGGAATATTATTGTCAGCATTTAATGCACGTCCTCTATGGAATACGTCAATCCTGGGACCATTATTCCTCTCTTCAGGACTTTCTGCAGGTGCAGCTGCAACATTAATTTTATCAAAGAATATAGCTGAACGTAAGCAGTTTGCCAGAATAGACCTGGTGTTAATAGGGATTGAGCTATTTCTTATTATTCATATGTTCATGGGTTTTCTGGCCAGCACACAGGTTCAGATCGAATCTGCAAAGCTGTTTCTTGGAGGACCATATACTATGTCATTCTGGATATTTGTTGTAATTCTGGGGATGCTGATTCCTGCACTTCTTGAATTTATGGAGCTGGGTAAGTTCCATGTACCGGCAATTGTTCCGGCTGTACTGGTAATTTTTGGCAGCATTATGCTGCGTTTTATAATTGTATATGCAGGCCAGGTGAGCAGGTGGCTATATTGACGGAGACAGTCATCAGGTTCCTGTAGACTGTAGCGCGACACTTGAAGCCTTTTACTAAAAAGGAAAGAATACTTAATTAAGAATCTACATATAGTTAAATCGATGGAATCAAAAAAAACAAAATATCTTAATCCTTATGTAGGAGGAGTTCTCTTAGGATTAGTTTTACTGGCTGCGAATTTTGTTTCAGGCCGTGGACTTGGTGCAAGTGGAGCAATAAAAAGTGTTATAGTAACAGCAGTTAATACAATTGCACCTGCAGCTTCAGAAAAATCGGGATTTGTAAAAGAGTTCAGACAATCGCATCAGGGGAACCCCATGAAGACCTGGCTCGTTTTTGAAATGACAGGCGTACTTGTTGGCGGATTTCTTTCAGGCGCATTTGCAGGACGCCTGAAACTTAAAGTAGAACATTCACCAAAAATAACTTCAAAAAAGCGACTTTATCTTGCTTTAACAGGAGGAGTTCTTTTTGGTTTTGGATCGCAACTAGGAAGAGGCTGCACAAGCGGATCAGCCCTCAGTGGAATGGCAGTATTGTCTTTAGGAGGTTTCATAACAATGATGGCTATCTTTGGAACTGCTTACGCATTGGCATACTTTTTCAGGAGGAACTGGATATGAAACGGTACAAAGGCATAACAACGCAATTGCATAAAGGTGTAAAGATGGATAAGATTATGACTTCAGCTTAGAATTGGTTTTCCGTTACACCTTTTAGATTTTGTGAGAAAATAAAACAATAAGTTAATTTTATAAAAATAGTATAAATGGGACCATTATCAGTAAACGAATTAATATCAGAGAATACAAACCTCTTTCTGGCTTTTATCATTGGAATAGGTTTTGGCTTTGTTCTTGAGCAAAGCGGATTTTCATCTAGCAGAAAACTTGCAGGAGTTTTTTATGGTTATGATACTGTAGTTCTGAAGGTATTTTTTACTGCAGCAATTACAGCCATGCTAGGTTTGCTTTTCTTCAGCCTTTTCGGCTGGGTGGACCTGAACCTTGTTTATGTTAATCCAACCTATCTGACATCTGCTATAATTGGTGGAATAATTATGGGTGCAGGATTTATCATAGGTGGGTACTGTCCGGGAACAAGCTTCTGTGGAGCATCAATCGGTAAAATTGATGCATTTGTCTTCATTGGCGGATTATTTTTAGGAGTCCTGATCTTCGGCCTGGGATATAATATCTGGGATGGTATGTATATGGCCAAATTCCTGGGTTCACCAAAAATCAGTTCGACACTTGGACTTTCCGACGGGGTATTTGCTTTCCTTCTTATAATTGTTGCTCTTGCAATGTTCGGTGTGGCAGAATGGGCCGAGAAGAAATTTCCGAGAGAAGAGTATTAATCAATAAATCAAAATATTATGAAACCACTGAGACTTCTGGCGCTCTTTATAATTCCGATGGGACTTATTATTGCTGCAGTTCCTCAGAATAAAACAAAACCTTATAAACTTACAGCAGATCAGTTGCTAGGTGAGGCGAATACACGTACCCAGTACATTGCACCGGAGACTGTCGCTGACATGATCATTAAAAAAGATCCTTCATTCCAGCTGATAGATGTAAGAAATCAGGATGATTTTGAAAAATTCAGCCTTCCGGGGGCAATAAATATACCGGTTGCTGACCTGCTGTCAGATAAATATACTGATGTACTTAATCAGGATGTTAAAATGAATATATTCTATTCCAATGGTACCATTACGGCCAATGAGGCATGGATGGTGACAAGACAACTTGGTTATAAAAATAATTTTGTACTTGAAGGCGGATTGAATTACTGGTTTGATGCAATACTAAATCCTCAGAAACCTGCTTCTACAAGTCCCGATGAAGAGTTTGCAAAATACGATTTCAGGTTAAGTGCCGGGAAAGCCCTTGGCAGTGGACCTGCAGTACAAACTGCTCAAAATCAAAGTACTGCATCTGCCAAGCCTGAAGTGCAGTCTGCTCCTAAAAAGAAAAAAGCAGCAGGAGGTTGCTAGCTGCTTTTTCCTTCTGCTATTATTTATTCCGGATTCAATATTTTATCAATATGGTAATATTAGATAATTGATTTCTATATTTGTATCCTAAAAAATCCGAATTATTATGAAAAATAAAATCTTAACATTAATGATCGTCTCGTTTCTTTTTGTTATAGCTGTCAGCGGACAAAAGATTACTAAAAACAACCCTGTTGGTACCTGGAAATTTGAAGCCCCGTATGCGCCCGAAGGATATTCATCGGGAACAATAGTTGTCGGTATTACTGATCAAAAACATACAACAACAATGTCATTCACAGGGAACGATATTAAAATTCCCGGAGAAAATGTAAAAGCTGTGAAAGACAGTATCTATTTTACAGTATACGTTGAAGGACAGGACGTTAAGGTAATGCTCAAAATTGAAAATGATACTATAATGTCAGGCAAAGCGGTTTACTCGGAGGGAGAAGTTCCTCTTTCACTTACCAAAACTGCTGCATCTGAAGCAGAAGTAAAATAATGAGGGTATTAGCTCATTTATAATACATTATAAATTCTTTATAATAGGCTTTTCCGGATCAGCTTGTTTGGAGATTCTACTCCATCGGGATTAGCTTTGATGTTTACATCATAAAAGGGTGATAAAAATTGTTTTTTCTTCATTTTTATTTTTGTATTTCCTGAGTTTTTGTAACTTGATAGGTGAAAATTTGATTAATATTTAGTCAACACGCGTTTAGTTTCTTAATTTACTAAAAACTTTCAGCTATGGAAAAACTTATTTCATGTTGCGGATTAAATTGTGCCACGTGTGAGGCAAGAATTGCAACAATTAATAACGATGATGAACTAAGAAAAGTAACTGCGGAAAAATGGAAAACACTTTATAATGCACCCGAAATGTCACCGGCTATGATAAATTGCACAGGATGCAGAGAGGAAGGGGTTAAGTTAGGACATTGGAGCATGTGTCAGATCAGAGTTTGTGCAACCTCAAAAGGATTTAAAACCTGTGGAGAATGCAAAGACCTGGAAGAATGCAGTACAATTTCAGGAGTTCTTAAGTTCTCCCCCGAGGCTTTATCAAATTTAAAGAGTTTGAATTGATTGAAAAAGCACTTTTCGGACCTTTCTGCAGTATTTTGTGAATCCGAAGTTTAATTAATACAATAGCTAATATTAATAATCATGTCAGAAAAAGAGAACATTTTGCTTTCTGATAAGAATGTCTATCCTACGGATGAATATATCTTTTCAATTATAGGTGATAAAAAGCAATTGTGGAAAAATATAATGGAACATATGTCCAATAACTATAAAGATTCCCTGGGCCAATGGAATTTTTATAACGATGGGAAAAAATGGCTTTTTAAGATGATCCATAAAAAGAAAACTATTTTCTGGGCCGGTATCTTAACTGATACCTTCCGGATTACATTCTATCTTGGTAATAAAGCAGAAACTTTAATTGAAAACAGTGACCTGCCTCAGAACATAAAAGAAGAATTCAGAACAGCAAAAAGATATGGTTTAATAAGGCCTGTCACATTGATTATTAACGACAAAACAGATATCGATAATGTGCTGAAAATGATTGGTATAAAGAGTAAAATAAAATAGGAATCTTCTTTTGTATGGGCTGGTGCAGTAGGATATACAAGAATATACCTTTTGCCTTTTGCCTTCCCAATACGTATAAATACCCCATATAAATAGGCTTTAAGCTTCTTTCCCCCTCTTTATTTACGAGTTACCTTTGTATTAATCTTATAATAATTGTCACTCAAAAAAGTCTGATGGGGAAACTGTATGATCTGTTATTAGAAGATGTCAGGTTTGAAGAAGGACTGAATGCCTGTATGAATTGTGGAGTATGTACAGCTATCTGCCCGGCTGCCGAGTTTTATATTTATGATCCCAGGAAAATAGTTGACGAAGTTCAGACAAAGGATGATGATAAGATAACTGAACTTCTCAAGTCGGAAACAATATGGTATTGCGGTGAATGTATGTCGTGTAAAACACGCTGTCCCCGTGGAAATGCTCCCGGTTTGATAATCATGGCATTAAGATCACTTTCGCAGGACCTTGGATTTTTTACAGAATCTGAAAAAGGAAGACAGCAGCTTGCCCTGAAAAGAACAGTTGGTCACTGGATGCTTACGTACGGTTATTGTCTTTATCTTGAAGGGGTAGGCACAACTATGCACCCTGAACAGGGACCTGTCTGGGACTGGATTCAGGATAACTGGAGAGCCCTGTTTAAAAAAATGGGAGCTAATTACCAGGGTGATGGACCTGGAATCCTCAGGAGAATCCCTGAAGAGGCAATGGATGAAATCAGGGAGATTTTTAAAGTTACCGGAGGGATGAAAAGATTTGAAAATATTGAAGAATTTTCAAAGAAAAAGGCAATTGAGTTGAATATGCAGCTCGATGAAGGTACTGAAAATGAATACTTCCGGCATATCTATAAAACTAATAATGGTTGTCATACAAGATAAAATATTCTAAAGATGAACCTTGAAGGGAAAAAAGTCATTTGGAATGATTATCAGAAAGAAATTGCTGACGATAAATATTATTATGTAAGAAGCTGTGTAAGACAAAATTTCTTTCCCGGATCAGAAACAGCGTTCCTTAAAATCATGCGCGAGGAGCTTAACAAGGATGTATATGAGCATCCATGTCATACAACCTGTACAGGAATTGGTTATCATAGTGATATAATTCCGGTTGAGACAACAATGACGGTTGTTGCCCGTCAGTTTGCTATTATGACTGAAGCAGGATATGAAAACCTTATGCCATCGTGTATCACCTCTTTTGGATTATACACTGAAATTCTGGATACATGGCATCATTTCCCGGAAGTTGAGGAAAAAGTGAGACGACAACTTAAAAAAGCAACAGGAAGGGAATTCAAAAAACCAAAAAACCTTGCACATGCGAGCGATGTGATCTTTAAATTCAGAAAAGAGATTGGTGCAAAAGCTAAATATAAACTTATAAATAAAAAAACAGGAGAACCTCTGAAAGTCGTTGACCATATCGGATGTCATTACGCCAAGATGTTCCCCTCTAAAGGAGTCGGTGGAGCAGAATACCCCTATGTTCTTACCGGTATGATTGAAGAATGGGGCGGCCAGATAATAGATTATCCCGAAAGAAGACACTGTTGCGGATTTGGTTTCAGGCAATATCTTGTTCAGGCTAACAGGGGTTTCTCTATAGCCTGTTCAAAAGAAAAATTTGAATCGATGAAGCCATTTAAACCCGATATGATAATTACAAACTGTCCGGGTTGCCCTATGTTCCTCGACAGATGGCAATATGTTATAAATGAGATGGAGGGTAAAAGATATGGCCAGAATGGAGAAGGCATTCCTGTTTTTACATATGAAGAGGTTGCTGGTCTTGTCCTTGGTTATGACCCATGGGATTTAGGTCTTCAGATGCATCAGACTGATTGCGAACCTGTTTTGCAAAAAATGGGAATTGAGTATTCCCCGGAAGATAAATATAATCTTGAAATCAGACCTTCATATACCGAAAGCCATAAACTAATAAATGTCTGATTGTAAATGAATAAGCACGTTGTTGTAATCGGAGGAGGTGTTGCAGGACTTGAAGTTGCAGGTCAGTTGTCAAAAGCCGGAATTGATGTAACCCTTATAGAAAAAGAAACAAAAACCGGAGGAAATCTGAATAAGTGGTACAAGCTTTTTCCTGACAGGAGGAAAAGCTCTGAGATAAAGGAATATCTGGATGGGATTACTCTGAATCGAGGGATTAACCTGCTGACTAATACAACTATAGAAATGTTTAACAGGAACAGGAATCATCTTTTGATCACTACAAATGGAGGAAAAGAGCTGGTCGCTGATGCAATTGTAGTAGCTACAGGTTTTGATCTTTTCAAAAGTGCCAGAAAAGAGGAATATGGATATGGTATTTATGATAACGTTTTTACATCAGCTGATCTGGAGGAGATGTTCCGGAACGGTAAGATTGCTTTAGCCAATGGAACTGTTCCTGAAACAATAGGAATAATACATTGTGTCGGATCGCGTGATGAAAAAGCAGGTAATCTTTATTGCTCTAAATTGTGTTGTGTGACTGCAGTTAAGCAGGCTATCGAGATTAGGGAGTATCTTCCGGAATCGAAAGTCTTTTGTTTCTATATGGATATGAGAATGGGGGGAGCTTTTTATGAAGAGCTTTACCGGGAAGCCCAGGAAAAATGGGGAGTGAGCTTCATAAGAGGCAAAGTGTCTGAAGCAAGTGAAACGATTGAAGGTAAACTGTTAATAAAGGTTGAAGATACACTGGCAGGCAGACCGCTTAAAATGAAACTCGATCTGCTGGTTTTAATGGCAGGAATGGAAATGTCAGAAGGCGGGAAAAAAATTGCCGGAATTGGCGGCCTCAATACCGGGGAAAACAGGTTTTTTGCTGCTACTGATAATCATTTTGGCAGCAACATAAGCAATATTGACGGGATATTTTATGCAGGTACATGCACAGCACCAATGAATATTACCGAAACAATTTCACATGCTCGTGCAGCTGTTGTAGAGGTAATTGATTATCTGAAAGATGGTAGATGATAATATGGATAGATTCGGGTTTACGATATCAACAGGACGACAGATAGACTATGAATCCAACGACAGGAGCATAGCTGAGTACATTCTTGATAAAGAACCAAGTTTCAGACTTTGTATTGAATGCGGCGGGTGTTCTGCAACATGTACGACAGGAAATTTTACAGGTTTTAGCCTCAGGGAACTTAATATCCTGATTAAACGAGGCGAGAATGATAAGGTGCGGCAAAATCTAAAAAAGTGCATGCTTTGTGGTAAGTGTACTCTGGTTTGTCCGCGCGGAGTCAATACGAGAAATATCGTGGTTTTGGCAAAAGAAGCGTTTCAAAAATCAGATGAATATGCGATTTGATCCTTTCGTAATACCATTTAATATTGGATTGTACTTCATACTCGTCTATGTTGTTACCAGATGTGTAATATGGTTTCGTGACCTGTCGAGGACTGATAAGCTGAGGTTGCAACGCGGATTCTTTGGAGTAGCTTTTGTACTGAGCCTTAAAGAGATATTCATGGAGAGTTTAATACACAGGAAGATACTCAAAACAAATATCCGACTGGGCTATATGCATATGAGCCTGGCTTTCGGCTGGTTTTTACTTATTTTATTTGGTACTATTGAAGCTGATATCTTTGGAGCGAAACACCTTAATGCTCCTTATAAAGCAATCTTTTTCAGATTCTTCAACCCCGATCATGGCCGGACAGGGTTTGAGGCAGCTTATGGATTTTTAATGGATCTTATACTTGCATTTATCCTGTCAGGCTTATTGCTCGCTGTTACAAAAAGATTCTATTCCAAAATTGTGGGATTGAAGAAGACAACACGTTTGAAGATAACCGACAAAATTGCTCTTACTTCACTATGGCTTATCTTTCCCAGCCGCCTGCTGGCTGAAAGTTTCACATGTGGAGCTTATGGTACCGGCAGTTTTCTTACCGGATCACTGGGAGCCTGGCTGGCAACATTTCTTCCGGCTCAACAGCTGGCATATCCTTTTTGGTGGCTTTATTCAATTTCGTTAGGAACTTTTTTCATTCTCCTTCCGATTACGAGATATATGCACATCCCCACTGAGCTGTTTCTTATTTTTATGAGAAATTCCGGGATAAAAACAGGTGATCATTCAGGTACCTATACAGAGGTTCAAACTTATTCCTGCTCTTCATGCGGAATATGCATTGATGCATGTCAGCTTAATTTTTCTGCTGGGATTACAAATATTCAGTCAGCTTACCTTATGAAAGCTATTCGGAATAAAGATGATGTTTCTGAAATCGCCGATAACTGCCTGATGTGTGGCAGGTGCGATCAGAAATGTCCCGTGGGAATAGAACTTTCACCTATTAGGATGATTCAGAGAAGGGGAGGTGAAGCTGAAAATGATATCAGGAATATTTATAAAGGCTATTTCCGAAGCCGGCAGACTATTATTTCCGAAAAAGCAATTGGTTCTTCAAATTTTAATTTTCTTCCTGAAACAGATCCGGAAAAAGCTGACATATTGTATTTTGCCGGTTGCATGACCCACCTGACACCAGCCATTAAGAATTCCATGATAAAAATTTTTGAGGCTTCAGGAGTGAAATACAGTTTTATTGATGAGCAGGGAGGTGTATGTTGCGGACGTCCGTTAATGCTTGCAGGACAGGATAAGGAAGCCAGGGAACTTATTAATTATAATTCGCAGATGATCTGGAAATCTGGCGCCCACACGCTTGTTACATCGTGTCCCATATGCTATAAAGTATTTAAGGAGAGTTATTATCTTGATGTGGAAGTGCTTCATCATACACAATTTATTAAGAGACTAATAGATGACGGATCAGTGAAAATGAATTTCTTACACAAGAAAGTTGTATATCATTCTCCCTGCGAACTGGGAAGAGGATCAGGTGTATATGATGAACCAAAAGAGGTTCTGAATCATGTTTCACGGCTTGAAAGAAGCAATTTCGAAGATGGAAATTCGCTTTGCTGCGGAGGAAGTCTTGCAAACATGAAAATAAGCTCTCAGAATAAAAAGAAAATAGCTCTCGATGCTGCAAATGAACTTACAAAAAATAACCCTGATATTCTTGCAACTGCCTGTCCTCTCTGTAAAAAAACTTTCTCAGCTGTTACTTATGCAAGAGTGGCAGATATTTCTGAGATTGTGGCTGAAGCTTTAATTGTAAAACCTGTAAATAAAAATAGCGGCAGTCATATCAACTCAATAAAAGAACTCGCAAATATTTGATTTTAATTTGCCATTTCAGACAATTCATATACTGAAATTGTTTTTAGCACGTTATAACCACAAGAGGTAATCTAATCAAAATTTAAAAAATGGGTAGGAAAATATTTGGGGTGCTGATTTTGGTTGGTAGTGTAATGTTCTATTCGTGCAATAATATAGGTGAAGAGAAGGAGGCGAAAACCAAAACTATTCAGAACAGGATATTACAACAGGAAGATGGTATCATTTCTTTAAAAGTTGATAAAGCTGACTGTTATCAGGATATGGTAAATCCTTCAAGCAATACTGCTGAATGGAATGTTGTTGTTTCGAAATCAGGACGTTTCAATGTCTGGTTGTCAAGCGCTACCAAGGATACTACCGATCTTAAATATGATAATTCGGTAATGCTGAGCATTCTTGATAGCCGGATTGAAGCTCATCCTGCATGTGACAAAATAATATATAACTCGAGTGATGTTACATTTCCTTATTTCAGAGCTGATTCATTTTTAGGGTCACTTTATATACAGGATACGGGCCTATATAATATTCAGATAATCAGTGAAAAAATTGTTATGAAAGATATAAGGATAAGAGAATCATCTGTTTCAGCAAATTCAAAAGTTTTATCAGTTTTCCTGACCCCGATTATCCGTTAGTTTTAATCCAATCCCTTGCGTTAACGAAGGCTTTTATCCATGGTGTAACATCATCATTTTTTCTATCATCAGGATAAAAACCACATTGCCATGGAAAATATGCCCTTTCAAGGTGCGGCATCATTACAAGGTGACGACCATCTTCTGAACAGAGGCCGGCTACATCAAAATCTGACCCATTTGGATTAGCCGGATAGGTATGTATGCTGAATTTTAATGGTATCTTATACTTGTTTTCAGGATAAGGCAGGCTGAATTGTCCCTCTCCGTGAGCTACCCATATTCCAAGCTCCATATTAGTCATGTTTCCAAGCATTACCGAGTTATTTTCTAAAATCTTCACCCCCAAAAAACCTGATTCAAATTTATGTGACTTGTTAAGGAGCAGCTTAGGTTTATCTTTGTGATGTGGATACAGGAGATCCAGTTCAACCATAAGCTGACATCCGTTACAAACGCCAAGTGACAGAGTATCAGTTCTTTTATAGAAATTATCAAGAGCGATGCGTGCTTTTTCATTATATCTGAATGCTCCAGCCCAACCTTTGGCAGATCCAAATACGTCGGAATTTGAAAAGCCTCCTACAAAAACTATCATATTGATTTCCTCAAGTGTTTCTCTTCCGGATATCAGGTCTGTCATATGCACATCCTTTACGTCGAACCCTGCCAGATATAAGGCATAAGCCATTTCCCTGTCACCATTTACACCCTTTTCCCTTATTATTGCAGCTCTGATTCCTGTTTTTTTTCTTCTCTCAGGTGTTATTCCGAGAGATTTAAATGTTCCGGCAAAATCATTTATTTTGATATTCAATTCATGATTTGTGTAATTTTTAAATCGTTCAAGTGCAAGTTCCGGTCCGCATTGACGCCTGTCAAGTAAATATGAAGTCCTGAACCATTTATCGCGAAGTTTATCAATATCGAATGTAAGTAGCAAATCCTGGTTTGTCACAAACAAAGTTCTATCGTTCACCGGGTGGCCAATTGAGTAATATGAAATCCCATTTTCCAGTAGAAACTCAGCTACTGCATCCTCATCTTTTACCTGAATTATGATTCCGGGATTTTGACTGAAGAGTATCTTAATAGTATCAGTTTCATTAATGGCAGAGAGGTTAATCGTTATTCCCCCTGATGTGTTGGAGAAGCACATTTCTAAAAGAGTTGTTAACATTCCACCAGCTGATATATCATGGCCCGAAAGGATTTTGCCTTTAAATATGAGATTCTGAATTGTATCAAAAACTTCTTTGAAATATGCTGGGTCCTTCACCGTGGGAACTTCATCACCAAGCCTGTTCAGAATCTGAGCAAAACTGCTGCCTCCAGGTTTAAAGCCATCGCGACTCATGTCTATATAGAGCAAACTAGTATAAGGGTCGTTTACTATTACAGGTTCGATAATTTTTCTGATGTCATTAATTTCAGCGGCAGCCGAGATTATTACTGTTCCTGGAGAAAAAACGACCTGTCCGTTATATTTCTGAGTCATTGAGAGACTGTCTTTCCCGGTAGGAATATTTATGCCGAGGGAAATTGCAAAATCGCTTGCTGCCTTTACAGCCTCAAAGAGCCGGGTGTCCTCACCCGGATTTTTACACGGCCACATCCAGTTAGCCGAGAGGGATACACTTTTTAATTTGTCTGTGAGCGGAGCCCATATGATATTTGTAAGAGCCTCTGCAATAGATAGTATTGAACCTGCCGAAGGATCAATAAGTCCCGCGGCCGGAGCATGTCCGATGGAAGTAGCCATACCCTTTTTACCCCTGTAGTCAAGTGTAATAGCTCCAAGATTGTTTAACGGTAACTGAAGAGGGCCGGCACATTGCTGTTTCGCAAGTCTGCCGGTTACCGACCTGTCAACTTTGTTAGTAAGCCAGTCTTTGCAAGCAACCTCCTCAAGTTGAAGAACCTGTTCTGCATACTCCTCAATTTTTTGAATCGAGTATTCCAGTTTTTTGTAGCTGTTTTCAACAATTACATCATTCATTATTGTTTTCGGAGGGTCACCGAAAAGAGATTCGAGTGCTAAATCTATAGGTTTTTCATTTGTAACAGGATTCTCAAGTGTAAACATCATGTCGCCTGTTACTTCCCCGATGATATAAATTGGTGCTCTTTCCCTTTCGGCAATATTCTTTAAAGTATCAACATCAGTCTTTTTCATGATCAGCCCCATACGCTCCTGCGACTCATTGCCGATTAATTCCCTGGCTGAAAGAGTTGGATCGCCGACTGGCAATTTGCTGATATCAATTTTACCTCCAGTCGCTTCTACAAGTTCCGACAGACAGTTAAGATGCCCACCTGCTCCATGATCATGGATTGATATTATTGGATTATTCGCTAATTCACTTAAAGCCCTGATTGCATTATAGACGCGTTTCTGCATCTCGGGATTTGCCCGCTGAACAGCATTTAGTTCAATCGAGCTGTCGAATTTACCGGTATCCACTGATGAAACCGCACCTCCTCCCATTCCTATCCTGTAGTTATCACCTCCGAGTAATACAATAAGATCGCTTTTCTCAGGAATATTTTTTTCACAGTCCTTCTTTTTCCCAATTCCTATTCCACCGGCAAGCATTATAACCTTATCATAACCGAACATTTTAAGATTCTCAAAATGTTCGAAGGTAAAAACTGAACCACAAATAAGCGGTTGCCCGAATTTATTTCCAAAATCGCTTGCCCCGTTTGATGCTTTAATTAAAATGTCTTCTGGCGTCTGATATAGCCAGGGTCTTTCCTGTGTTGCTTTCTCCCATGGGCGGTCTCCATCAGGACGGGGATAGGAGGTCATGTAGACAGCTGTTCCTGCAATAGGGAAAGCCCCTTTGCCTCCTGCAATCCGATCCCTGATTTCACCTCCTGTACCAGTTGAAGCCCCGTTGAAAGGTTCAACAGTGGTTGGGAAATTATGTGTTTCAGCTTTAATTGAAAGGACAGATTCATAATCCGTTACGTTAAAAAAATCAGGTCTGTCCTGTGTTCCGGGAGCAAATTGCTCAACAACCGGACCCTGCACAAATGCACAATTATCTTTATATGCTGAAATAACACTATTTGGATTGGTTTGGGTTGTTGACTTAATCATCTGAAAAAGGGTTTGCTCTTTTTCAATACCAGAGAGAATAAAAGTTCCGTTGAAGATTTTATGACGGCAGTGTTCAGAATTGACCTGTGAAAAGCCAAATACTTCACTATCTGTTAGTTTACGTCCTAATGAATCACTTAATTGATCAAGATATTCAACCTCTTCATCATTGAGTGCGAGTCCCTCTCTGAGATTATATTGTTTTATATCGTCAATATAAAAAACCGGATCAGGAAGCTTGTCAATGGTGAAGATGCTCTGATCTAATCCTTTATAGAGTGACTGAAGCATCGGATCGTAATGAGGTTTTTTTGAGGTTGTAGCTTGAAACTCCTCGATTCTCTTTATTCCCGCAATCCCCATATTCTGCGTAATTTCAACTGCATTTGTACTCCATGGGGTTATCATCTCTTTCCGTGGACCAATAAATGTTCCTTCAAGGCTTTTTTTAACTATTAATGCGGCATTTCCAAATAGCCAGATCAGTTTTGCAAGTTCCTTAGCAGGAAGTTTTCCATTTGTGCCTGCTGCAATAATATTTTTAGTATCAACTTCGAAAAAGAGAATCATATCGCTAGTTGTATTATATTGATTTACAATATTATATATATAATTTCCTATATTGAGAAACAACAGGTAAATATAATTCAAGTTTTAAGAAAATCCTATTCAGATATCTCTATGTAACCTCTCTGATACCTCCTTGCAACTCTCGCGATAAATCGGATGAGTTGTGAAAGTTCTTCATCTTTTTTGTTACACAGTGAAACACGGGTGGCACAGAGATATAAAAAGGTTTTTATCTGAGTCCGCTTCTTTTCAATAGAGCATCAATTGAAGGTTCTTTGCCTCTGAATCGCACATAAAGATCATGCGGGTTTTCAGTTCCTCCTTTTTCAAGAATGTTTTTCCTGAATGCTGCTGCTGTTTCCTTGTTGAATATTCCGGTTTCCGTGAAATAGCTGAACGCGTCAGCATCAAGTACTTCAGCCCATTTATATCCGTAATATCCTGCTGCATATCCTCCTCCGAATATATGGCCGAAAGAGGCACTCATATTTAAACCTTCAATTGGTGGAAACAATTCTGTTTTTGCCATAGCCACAGATTCAAAATCTGAGATATTTGTTTCAACCGGCTTTATTATTGTATGCCATGCCATATCAAGAAAACCGAAGCTTAATTGCCTGTAACATGCATAACCTTCATTAAATGTTGAAGCTTCTTTTATCTTGCTTATAATTTCGACAGGGATTTTTTCTCCGGTAATATAATGTATGGCCCAAGTATCTAGCCACTCTTTTTCGAAAGCATAATTTTCCATGAACTGGGATGGCAGTTCAACGAAATCGCGTGCGACATTTGTGCCAGACAGACTCTCGTATGTGCATTTAGACAGAATCCCATGCAATGAGTGTCCAAACTCATGAAGTAAGGTGGTCAGCTCATTAAATGACAGAAGTGAAGGCCTTGTTTCAGATTGTCTTGTAAAGTTGGCAACTATTGAGACAAGAGGTCTTACTTCATTTCCATTTTCATTCTTCTGATCTCTGTAGCTGGTCATCCAGGCGCCGCCATTTTTCCCGGGACGAGGATGGTAATCGATATAGAGAATTGAAAGAAAAGTTTTGTCATAGTCGTATACTTCGAAGGTCTTTACTTCGGGATGGTAGATAGGAATTGTGTTGTTCCTGATAAACCTTATTCCATATAATGCAGATGCAAGACCCAGAATGGCAGCTTCAACTTTTTCAAGGCTGAAATATGGTTTAAGTATTTCATCATCAATATCATAAAGCTTTTTCTTTAGCTTCTCGGAATAGTAAGCCCAGTCATACCTTTCTATTGCACCTGTATGTCCCCGACTCTCAGCAATGCTGCTGACATGTTCAAAGTCCCGCAAGGCAGCCGGTTTTGATGCTACATAAAGCTCCTCCAGAAATTTTTCAACTTTTTCAGGGGTATCGGCCATACGGTCGCCTAATATCATTTCAGCAAAGGTGCTGAATCCCAGTATCCCGGCTATTTCAAGACGAAGGTTTGCAATTTTCAGGGCGTTTTGACTGTTATCATTATCATTGCCTCTGAAGGCTCGCGAAGAATAAGCTTTTAACATTTTCTCACGGAGAACTCTTCTTTCAGAGTATTGCATAAATGGAACATAGCTCGGAAAATGAAGAGTAAAAATCCATCCCTGTTTTTTTCTCATTTCCGCTTCCATCGCAGCCATTTCAATCAGACTTTCAGGGAGTCCGGCAAGATCATTTTTGTCAGTGATATGCAGTTCAAAAGAATTTGTCTCTTCAAGGATATTCTCTTCAAATTTAAGTGAGAGTGTTGCCAGTTCCTCAGATATAGCCCTGAACCGTTTTCTCTCTTCTTCTTTTAAAGCTGCCCCACCCAGAATAAAATTTCGGAATTTCTTCTCAGTAAGGACCTTTTGTTCTGTGTTGAGTCCTGAAAATTCCATCGATTTGAATACAATTTTTATCCTTTCGAAAAGTTTTTCATTGAGAGTAATATCATTTGAGAAGCGTGTAAGAAGTGGTGATACCTCCTGTGCAACTTCCTGAAGAGATTTATTAGTTTCAGCACTGTTCAGGTTGTAAAGGAGTGAAGTGATTCTGCCAAGAGTTTCCCCTACTCTGTCAAGTGATGCGATTGTGTTTTCAAAATCCGGTAGTTCATTATTATCTGTAATTATTTTTATTTCGTTTCCAGCAGATTTAATAGCCTTCTTTATTGCAGGTTTGAAATGAATTGTCTCAATAAGATGAAACGGAGGAGTCCCAAAAGGAGTTTTCCAATCCTGCAGAAGCGGGTTATTTATCATCTGCATCAATTTTGCCACCAGCAAATTTTGCCGGGTAAGGTGTATTGCCTTTCGCAGCAAACCAGAGTATCCTGTTCAGAAGATCATCATCACCTGCATCAACTCTGTCGAA
>Ga0208478_1000097_pt1 | contig 33436 bp, 35 predicted proteins | sample NGESurdeep072012_5_FD_184462 | JGI IMG/M metagenome (GOLD analysis project Ga0208478, IMG submission 184462) | Arctic peat soil microbial communities from Barrow, Alaska - NGEE Surface sample 415-2 deep-072012 (SPAdes) | ecosystem: Environmental > Terrestrial > Soil > Wetlands > Peat ...
CTCTTGAAAAATATGGTACAAATATATTTCTTTGCATGTTCAAAAATTAATATTAATTAAAATTTATTATTATGTCGGACATTGCCACAAGAGTAAAGGAAATAATAGTTGATAAACTTGGAGTAGACGAATCTGAAGTAACTCCGGAAGCCAGTTTCACTAATGATTTAGGTGCGGACTCTCTTGATACAGTTGAGTTAATCATGGAGTTCGAGAAAGAATTCAATATTGGAATTCCCGACGATCAGGCAGAAACCATCGGCACAGTTGGTGATGCTATCAAGTACATTGAGGAAAATGCAAAATAATTTGCATTTTTAAAAAGCCATTTATGAGAAGAGTTGTAGTGACGGGACTAGGAGCCTTAACTCCTTTGGGTAATAATTTGCATGAATATTGGGAAGGATTAAAAAACGGTGTCAGCGGATCAGTAATGATTACGCGTTTTGATACTGAAAAGTTCAAAACAAAATTCGGTTGTGAATTAAAAAACTACGACTCTACAAAGTATTTTGACAGAAAAGAAGCCAATAAACTGGATTTATATTCACAGTATGCACTTATTGCAACTGATGAAGCCATAATTGATTCAGGTTTAAACCTCGACAGTGTTGATAAAGACAGGGTCGGAGTAATTTGGGCTTCAGGTATAGGGGGACTGGAGACCTTTTTTCTGGCTATTAAAAGTTATGTCCTGGGGGATGGGACACCCCGATTCAGTCCGTTTTTCATCCCCAAGATGATCGCAGATATTGCAGCCGGATCGATCTCAATTAAATATGGTTTCAGGGGGCCAAACTTCGCAACTGTTTCTGCATGTGCCTCTTCTACTAATGCAATTATTGATGCCATAAATTATATCCGCTGGGGAAAGGCAGATATGTTCATTACCGGAGGTTCAGAAGCCAGTATCAATGAACCGGGAATCGGTGGTTTTAATGCTTTACAAGCTCTCTCAACAAATAATGCCGAATTTCTATCTGCATCCAGACCATTTGATAAAACCCGGGATGGATTTGTATTGGGAGAAGGTGCCGGTGCTTTAGTGGTTGAAGAATATGAACACGCTAAAGCAAGAGGTGCAAAAATATATGCTGAATTAATTGGCACGGGGTTAACTGCTGACGCTTATCACCTTACAGCTCCGCATCCGGAGGGTCTTGGCGCACGTAATGTCATGAAACTTGCTGTCGCTGATGCCAATCTGAAGGTTGAAGATATCGATTACATTAATGTACACGGAACAGCTACACCCCTTGGAGATATCTCCGAAACAAAAGCAATTGTAAGTGTTTTCGGGGAACATGCTTACAATCTTAATATAAGTTCAACCAAATCCATGACCGGGCACCTTCTTGGCGCAGCAGGCGCCATTGAAGCTATTGCCGCTATAATGTCTGTTGTTCACAATATCATTCCTCCTACAATAAATTTCAAGGTTCCGGATCCGGATATTGATCAGAACCTGAACTTAACACTCAACAAAGCACAGCACAGGAAAGTTAATTTTGCCATGAGCAATACATTTGGATTTGGTGGTCATAATGCTTCCGTCGTTGTAAAAAAAGCTGAAGTTTAGTGTCTCTATTCCGCAAAAGAATAAATGGTACATATTTACCGGATAGACGGGAGTTCGGTTCCTGTTTAAAAAAGATTTTGGGATTCAGTCCCGGAAACCTGGAGTTATATGAAATAGCTTTCATTCACCGTTCAGCAACCTTTACCCTTCCAAATGGCAAAAAAGTGAACAATGAAAGGCTTGAGTATCTTGGAGATGCAGTATTGGATGCAATTCTTTCTGATTACCTGTTCGAAAAATTCCCGGAAGCTAATGAAGGATTCCTGACAAAAATCCGCTCTCGGATCGTTAATCGCGATGTGCTTAATCAACTTGCTGTATCCATGGGGATTAATAAAATTCTCATAAGCAAGGTAAGTTCATCTCATCTTACAAAAAACCTTTATGGAGATGCTTTCGAGGCGCTTATCGGAACTGTTTTTCTGGATAAAGGATTTAAAAAGACAAAAAAACTTTTTATAAAAAATGTGCTTAATAAATACCTCGACCTGAATGTGATAGTTAAAACCGATTCAGATTATAAGAGCCTTGTTTTTGAATGGGTACAAAAACATAAATCAAACCTGATCTTCACATATAATGAAGAATATGATTTCAATTTGAAAAAATCAGTATTCTCAACAATTCTTTTTATTGACAAGCAGGAGTACGGGGCGGGTCATGGGTCATCAAAAAAGGAAGCAGAACAGGAAGCAGCCAGTCAGGCCTGGAAAAGACTAAAAGATAATTTCAGCAGTTAAGGATTTGTTTCTCTTTTTTTTTCTAACTTTATCAGTTTCAGTAATGAAAGATGAGGAGTACTCAAAAAGTCACGAGGGTAAAACTTAATATTGAACAGAAGGCTGACTACGTTCTGTTGGGACTCGTTTCAGCCGAACCAGATTATAAGCTTTCACTTTCACTAAATAAAAAATTCAGGATTTCTCTTAAAAATGTTGGCTCTCTCAAACTCACCGGGGATACCCAATCGGAACTGGCATTCAGCAGGTTTTCAAATAATGATGATCCTTCGGATCTTATTTTTAGCCTGATCTCAAACCGTACCGGCAAAAACTTTCTTCTTAATAAGCTTAAAAATGTTGATTATCTACTACAAATACAGATTCCTGAAAAAGAAGTCAACATTAACAATATAACTTCAAGCCTGAGGGAAATTGACATTGTTACCGCAGTTTTTAATATCGATCTTAATACAATAAAGGATAAGAATTTACATTACCTAACCCAATAGAGTATGGAAAATTTGTATTACAATCTGTCAGAAGAGGAGTTTTCAAAAGGAAGAAAAATCCTAGTATGGTGTTTTGCTGCATTTTTTTTCCTGGCTGGCATATATGTTTTATTTGTGAGTCTCATTTTAGGGCAAAAAAGTATATCTCCCGTACTTTCAGTGGCTCCCCTTGGAATAAGTCTGGTGGTTTCTATTATAGCCGGCTTCGCTACTTTTAAAGGAACAAATCTGTTCTTTTTAATTGATAAAGATAAAATAGAGTACAAGTTTGGAATTTTCAGGCCTTTGACACATTCATTCAAATGGATTGATATCAAGGAGCTTATAATGCCCCGTAGACAGAAAAAAGTGAAGCTGATTTTTAAAGATGACTCATCATTTGTTATTAATCTTAACTGGGTTCAGCGAAAAAAATCCAGCCATATAAGGAAACATATCTTTCACGTTGCAAGAGAAAAGGATCTTAATGTCATAAAGGTTTCGACCCTCTCAAATAAAGGGTAACAAAGAAGTGGGCCGCTCTGAAAGCGGCCCACAGTTTTGATAACCCTAAAACTAACCTAACCTATGAAAAAAACCTATATCTTTTGTAAGTCAAATATCGTGCCAAATCCTGTACAAATATATTACTCATTCCCGGGATAAAAAAATGATTTTATCTAAATAGCTGAATATTAACAATAATTTAATGATATGTTAAATTATTTTTGAGCGCCGAAAGTGCCGAAAGTGCCGAAAGTACCTAGAGTTAAGCTTTAGTAATCAGAAGGATTTTAACTTTAAGCACTCCAAACTTTAGCTCACTCCAAACTTCTTACTGTTAAAGAAAGTTAAAGTGTGACAATATAAAATTTATACAAGTACTTTTGTAATTGTATGAAGCGGATAACCATTGTATTACTCGCCGTCTTTTTTTTTCTGGCTATTTCGGGACTGATCCTTATACAATTATACTGGATCCGCGGAGCAATTGCAATCACCGATCAACAATTCCGATACCTCGCAAATAAAGCTCTTGAGTCTGTAGTTCTTAATCTTGAGGAAAAAGAATTAATCAAAAATATCGTTGACAATATAGATCCTGCATCAGCAGATTCTGTTACAGCAATAGTTCCGGCTAATTCTACACTTTCAAGAAAGCTGCAGGGATATCAATCCAACTCAGCGCTTCTCAAAATGTACGGACTGAATAATCCGGATAAACCGATTGCTATAACCAGTTCAGGTCATAAGATATTCATATCATCCGAAAATATCTCTCCCTTCTCCACTGATGAAACAACTGAGCCATCACCTCAAATCACAAATTCAGATATAACAGGAAGAGTAAGCAATAAAATCGTTTTCCTTGAGAAAATAATGGAAAAAATTCTTCGCAACACTCCCGATATAAGAGAAAGAATCAATCCTGAAGAACTAAAAGCGGAACTCCGGACAGCACTTAATAATGTTGGAATATATCTCGATTTTGAATTCTCAATCCGTTCAGGACGTTACGGCAGCATTTGGAAAACGCCTGGGTACGATGAAAAACCCGGCACGAATAAATTCATTATTCAGCTTTTCCCGAACGATCCGGTTCCCAGTCAGAATCAGATAGTTTTATATTGCCTGCAGGAGCAACACTATAAGTTTGAAAAAATAGGAACACTGGGATTCATAACATTGCTTTTTACTCTGATATTACTTATCCTTTCAACAGGAACATTTATCGTAATCTTCCGTCAGAAAAAGATTTCAGAAATAAGGAGCGACTTCATCAACAATATGACTCATGAGCTTAAAACACCCATTTCGACTATTTCTCTTGCCTCCCAGATGATGGCAGACAAATCTATACCCCATAGGGATAAAAATATTGACAGCCTGGCAAAAGTTATTTCTGATGAGAGCATGAGACTAAAATTTCAGGTTGAAAAAGTCCTTCAGATGGCAATATTTGAAAGGATGAAAATGAAGCTCGACATGGTTGAAATGGATATTCATGGCATTATTTATAAGGCTGTTGAAAATTTTGCACTTCAGATCAGTAACCGTGATGGTAAAATCAATACAGACCTCCAGGCAACAAGGTCTCTTGTTTTTATTGATGAAATTCATTTCCTAAATTCAATCTCAAATCTTATTGACAATGCAATTAAATATTCAAAGGATAATCCTGATATAACAATCTCCACACGGAACAACAAGAAAGGTATCCTGATAACTATTGAAGATAAAGGTATTGGCATTAGTAAAGAAAACCTGAAAAGGATTTTCGACAAGTTTTACCGTGTCCATTCAGGAAATGTCCATAATGTTAAAGGGTTCGGTCTTGGTTTAAGTTATGTTAAGAAAATTATTGAAGAACATTACGGATCGATTAAGGCTGAAAGTCAGATAAACAAAGGAACAAAATTTACGTTATTGCTTCCTCAAAACAGATTAAAATGAATAATATCAGAATCCTTCTTGCAGAAGATGACAACAATCTGGGCCTCTTGTTACGGGACTATCTTACCGCTAAAAACTATGAGACTGTATTGTTTATTAACGGGATGATGGCTCTGGAAGCATTCCCGTCCGGATCGTTTGGCCTGTGCATACTGGATATTATGATGCCTGAAATGGACGGCCTCACTCTTGCAAAAGAGATTCGTATTACAAATGCGAATATTCCAATTATTTTCCTGACGGCAAAAAACCAGAAAGAAGACGTACTTGAAGGCTTCAAATCGGGAGCCGATGATTACATCACAAAACCCTTTTCGATGGAGGAGCTTATTTACCGTATTGAAGCGATACTTAGAAGGACATCCTCTCCTGCTGTAAACAGAAAAGATGAATCCTACACCATAGGTGGGTATTTGTTTGATTCACTGAAACAAATGCTTGTTTTCCAGGATCAGGCAATAAAACTGACTACAAAGGAATCTGAGCTTCTTGAGCTCTTATGCAGGCATAGAAATGAGGTACTGGAGAGAAACTTTGCATTAAAAACCATCTGGATCGATGATAACTATTTTAATGCCAGGAGCATGGATGTTTATATTACCCGTTTAAGAAAATATCTCAGGAAAGATATTTCAGTTAAAATATTAAACGTTCATGGCAGAGGGTATAAATTAATCAGTTGATGGGCAGGTAGGGGGCGTTGCATGCAACGCCCCTACCTGGTAAATATTTAGTCAAGTTTTAAAACAGCCAGGAATGCCTGTTGCGGGACCTCTACATTTCCTACCTGCCTCATGCGTTTCTTCCCTTTTTTCTGTTTCTCCAGAAGTTTTCTTTTTCTGGTAATATCACCTCCGTAGCATTTTGCAGTCACATCTTTTCTGACTGCCTTAACTGTTTCGCGGGAAATAATTTTAGCTCCGATGGCTGCCTGTATCGCAATATCGAACTGTTGACGGGGAATCAATTCTTTTAGTTTAACGCACATCTTCCTGCCAAATTCATATGCATGTCCTCTATAAATAAGAGTGGAAAGTGCATCCACCATTTCACCGTTTAAAAGAATATCAAGTCGTACAAGATCAGCTTTTTGATAGCTTGTGTAATAATAATCAAAAGAGGCATACCCCTTGGATATACTCTTCAGTTTATCATAGAAATCGAAGACAATTTCTGCAAGAGGCATTTCAAAAGTCAGTTCAACCCTGTCGCGGGTAAGGTAAACCTGGTTTTTCAGAACACCTCTCTTATCGATACAAAGATTCATAATTGAGCCAACATATTCCGATAATGTGATTACCTGTGCGATTATATATGGTTCCTCAATACGTTCCAGATGATTGACCGGAGGTAATCCCGATGGATTATGAACATCAATTTCTTCTCCCTTAGTTGTATAAGCCTTAAATGAAACATTCGGAACCGTAGTAATTACATCCATATCAAACTCCCTGTCAAGACGCTCCTGTATAATCTCCATATGAAGTAACCCGAGGAACCCGCATCTGAAACCAAATCCCAGAGCAGCCGAAGATTCAGGAATAAATGATAAGGAAGCATCATTCAGCTGCAGCTTCTCGATAGATATTCTCAGATCTTCATAATCATCAGCATCAACCGGGTATATTCCCGCAAACACCATGGGTTTTACATCCTCGAATCCGGATATTGCTTTTTCGCATGGATTTTTCACATGAGTAATTGTATCTCCTACTTTAACTTCAGCTGAGATTTTCACCCCTGTGATAATATACCCGACATCCCCTACTCCCATAAAATCACGTGGGTCCAGCTTTAGCTTTAATACACCTATCTCTTCTGCATTATACTCATGATCGGTATTTATAAATTTGACCTTGTCCCCCTTACGAATTGTCCCGTTCACAATTTTAATATAAGCTATAATACCTCTGAATGAGTTGAAGATTGAATCAAAAATAAGGGCCTGCAAAGGAGCCTCAGAACTGCCTTCCGGAGGGGGAATGCGAGTTACTATTTCACGAAGGATTTCTTCAACTCCCATTCCTGTTTTAGCACTTGCCTCAATAATATCTTCCCGTTTGCAGCCTACCAGATCAACAATCTGATCTTTAACCTCTTCAGGCATTGCGCTTGCCATATCCATTTTGTTGAGAACAGGAATTATTTCAAGATTATGGTCGATAGCCATATAAAGGTTGGAAATTGTCTGTGCCTGTATTCCCTGTGTAGCATCAATAACCAGCAATGCACCTTCGCAGGCAGCAATTGAACGTGATACTTCATAAGAGAAATCAACATGGCCAGGGGTATCAATCAGATTAAGAATATATTTTTTACTGTCATGAAAATATTCCATCTGAATTGCATGGCTCTTAATCGTAATGCCTCTTTCTCTTTCAAGATCCATATCGTCGAGCACCTGAGCCTGGTATTCCCGCTCGGTTATTGTATTTGTCTTCTCAAGTAACCGGTCAGCCAGTGTACTCTTACCATGATCAATATGAGCTATAATACAGAAATTCCGGATATTGTTCATCAAACAAGCTTGCTTTAAATCAGGTGCAAATATAAAAAAATCCCTCCATATGGGGTGTTGGGGGGTGAAAGAACTGGTCCATAAATACGTAGAGACAGGTCTAAGACCTGTCTCTACAATGGATTTTTACATATTTATTTTAATAGAATCCTACATCATTCCTGGCATCCCGCCACCCATTCCCTGAGGAGGACCTGCCGGAGCATCTTCTTTTACCTCTACAACAACAGCTTCTGTGGTAAGGAACATACCGGCAACTGAAGCAGCATTTTCAAGTGCAACGCGGACAACTTTAACAGGATCGATAACGCCAGATCCATATAGCTTTTCATATTTATCGGTCTGTGCGTTGTATCCATAATCTGCTTTCCCTGCTTTTACATTCTGGGCAACAACAGCACCTTCTTTGCCTGAATTGATAGCAATCTGACGTAATGGTTCTTCTATTGCACGTTTGACAATTTCTATACCAGTTGTCTGATCTTCATTATCACCCTTTAAGCCTTCGAGAGCATTTATTGCGCGAATATATGCAACGCCGCCACCCGGAACAATACCTTCTTCAATAGCAGCACGGGTTGCGTGAAGTGAATCATCTACGCGGTCTTTTTTCTCTTTCATTTCAACTTCTGAAGAAGCTCCGATATAAAGAACAGCTACACCTCCTGCAAGTTTAGCAAGGCGCTCCTGTAATTTTTCCTTATCATAATCAGAAGTTGTTGTTGTCATTTGTTGTCTGATCTGAGCAACACGAGCTTTGATCATTTCTTTATCACCTGCACCGTTTACAATGGTAGTATTTTCTTTATTTATGGTAACTTTTTCTGCAGTACCAAGCATGTCAAGAGTTGTATTTTCGAGTTTTAGGCCTTTCTCTTCTGAAATAACTGTACCGCCGGTGAGAATGGCAATATCTTCAAGCATCTCTTTCCTTCTGTCACCAAATCCGGGAGCCTTAACAGCACATACTTTCAGGGAACCGCGTAATCGGTTAACAACAAGAGTTGCAAGAGCTTCTCCTTCAACGTCTTCCGAAATAATTAACAAAGGACGTCCGGTCTGAGCAGTAGCTTCAAGAACGGGTAACATGTCCTTCATTGTGGAAACCTTCTTGTCATAAATAAGAATGTATGGATTCTCCAGATCTGCTTCCATCTTCTCGGCATTGGTTACAAAATATGCAGAGATATATCCGCGATCGAACTGCATCCCTTCAACAACTTCAACTGAGGTAGTAGTCCCTTTTGATTCTTCAACAGTTATCACTCCTTCTTTATGAACTTTACTCATTGCTTCAGCAATGAGTCTTCCTATCTCCTCATCATCATTGGCTGCAATTCTTGCTACCTGTTCAATTTTTTTCAGGTCGTCACCAATTACTTTTGCCTGTGATTTAAGATGTGTTACTACTTTTTCAACAGCTTTGTCGATACCTCTTTTAATATCCATAGGATTTGCGCCTGCTGTAATATTTTTAAGCCCGACATTAATAATCGATTGAGCAAGGACTGTGGCAGTGGTAGTTCCGTCACCGGCAATTTCGCCAGTTTTTGATGCTACCTCTTTAACCATCTGAGCACCCATGTTTTTATAGGGGTCAGCAAGTTCAATGTCTTTCGCAACTGTTACTCCATCCTTAGTGATCTGAGGAGCACCATATTTTTTCTCAAGCACCACATGACGACCCTTTGGTCCAAGTGTTACTTTAACTGCATCAGCCAGCTGATCAACACCTTCTTTAAGAAGGGCACGTGCATCGATATTGAATTTAATCTCTTTTGCCATATCATTATAATTTATAAAAGTTTGCTGAAATTAAGCTATAAAAAGGATATCTGTCTGTGAAACAAGAAGGTAATCTTCACCATCAATAGTCAGTTCCTGACCTGCATATTTTCCGTAAAGAACAATATCGCCTTTCTTTACTTCCATTTCTTCATCTTTCTTTGCGGTGCCAATAAGAATTACTTTACCCTGACGTGGTTTTTCTTTTGCGGAATCAGGTATTATTATTCCACTTGCAGTCTTTTCTTCAGCTTCATTAGGTTTCACAAGAACCTTGCCTGCTAAAATTTTTCCTTTTAATTGTGCCATTTTATCTAGTTTTAAAGTTAAACATCATTTTCCGACTTCCTATTTGAGCATATTCCATGCCAAATTGAAAAAAATGTCATTTTGTGTACACTCATAAAAAAAAAGTGTCAGTATGTGACAAACTGACACTCTTATAATTTATTCCCTTCATAGAAGCTATTTTCCGGGTTTACTCTGACTACTTGGTGGAGCAGTAGATGTTGAAGGAACAGCTGTTGGTAATGTCGGAATTGCATTCGGATCAACAGTATTTTTTATCTGTTCTTCAATTCTTGAACGTCCTGAAACTGTACCACGAGGAATTGATGCAGTTGCAACAACACAAAGTATCAGGATTGCAGCAGCAAGAGTCCATGTTGATTTCTCAAGGAAATCAGCTGTTTTGCGAATACCCATTGATTGGCCTGCTGATGTAAAATTAGCAGCCAGCCCTCCTCCTTTCGAATTCTGCACAAGCACTATCAGCACCTGTAGAATACATGCAATAATTATTAATACTGAAACAAAAATATAAATTCCCATCTATTCACTTTTTTATATATTCTTTAACCTTTTCAATTTGAAACGCAAAGTAACTGCTTTTTTCCGGAAATTTCAAACTTAATTTTTCATAAATATCTATTGCCTTTGAGTAATACCCCTGACTTACATAAATTTTTGCAAGAGTTTCGGTAACCAAACCACCGGCTTCTTCAACAAAAGGCTTCGAGATATCTTCATTTGAAACGTACGCTTTATCCTTATGTGGCTCAATTCTGGGATTGGCAATAATGAATTTATCTATAAGTTCAGACTGCAACAGCATTTTGGAATTTTTCTCTGACTGACCAGGGTCTTCCAGGCTTTTTTCTTCGTCGGGTGATATGATTGTTTTCTCTTCTTCAAGATCAAGTTCCAAAAGATCAGCACGCTCCGGAAAGGAGAAGCCGGGATCCATAAAGAAAACCTTATCGTCAGAAGGAGAAGTATCTTCATCGAGAAGAAAAATAACTCCGTCCGGTTCAATATTATCAGGCTCAGTAGCAATCATTATTGAATGGACGGGAATCTGACTGAGATCTTCCGGTTTTTCAATAAATTTAGTTTCATCGGAATTTTTTTCAATTTCATTTATCATATACTCACTGTTCTTTGCCGATTCAATAACAGTTTGCTGAGTATCTGATACTATTTCTTGTTTTAAATCACTATCCTTTTTGATATTAATCTTCTCCGCATCAGAAACATTTTTGGTTTTAAGGAGCCAATATAACACTCCCCGGTCGCCGACATGAATTGCTGAATTCCTGAGCTGATTTTCGAATTTGACATCTGCATTATTATACAAACCCTTTAACAGCAGCAAATGGGCACTCTGAAAATAGGGGAAAATATCAATAAGCTCATAAACCTCCCCGATCATCTGCCGGTTAACAGGGAGAGTATCCTCAATCATGTTTAAAAAGTCATTTCTGTTCATGAGGGTCACCAGTTAACAAAAGCCTGATTGAAAATATCTTCAACAAGCATATCTACTATTTTACTGGAAAGATCTGCCTCAACTGCACTAAGGTCGAGGTTGCTGTTATAGTCTTCATACCTTGAGAATGTCTGTTCAAAACTCAGGGTCGGATTAATAGCATTTGTGAATTTAACTTTTACTGAAATTGTAAACCTGTTCGAAGCAGCCTGTGCATCTGCTCCCACGGTAAGAGGTTTGGTATTATAATCTGTTATTTCTCCTTCGAAATTTGCATCACCAGGCGAGGTAGTATATTTCAGATTTGTCTGAGCTTTGCATTTATCAATAAGTGCATCCGTCAAACGCTGGCTTAGCCCTGGTTGAACAATAGGAGCCCTGTTCTGAAAATATTGCATATTGAAAGTCTTTAATCCACTGGTGCTGGCTCCGGTAAATTTATATGATACGCTGCATGCATAAAAAAGGCTGACTACAACAATTAATACAAAAACTAATGACTTGCAAATTGTAAGCCCCAAAATATTTTTACGATTCAATTCCATATTCTTTAATTTTTCTGTAAAGGGTACGTTCTGAAATCCCAAGTTCTCCTGCTGCCATTTTTCTTTTCCCATTATACTTTTCAAGAGCCTTTTTTATCATTTCCACCTCTTTATCGGCAAGTGAAAGCGATTCCTCGATTATCTCTTCGGTATCCTGTATATTGTTCATTGTCTTATGCGACGGGAAATCAACTAATGGAGTTTCAGTTTCATTATGGGTATTGGTCTCTTCCTTAGACTCCCTGAAAAGATTCTTAATAGCTCTTGAGTTGGTCTGCTGGAAAGTAACATCAATTTCTCCACGTCTTATGAGATCAAAAACAAGTTTCTTAAGATCATTCATATCACTTTTCATATCGAAAAGAACCTTATACAAAATCTCTCTTTCAGAAGAGAATGACTTGTCGTCATCTTTTCTTATAATAGCAGGGAGCTTAACCCCGCCATAGTCAGGAAGATAACTGCGAAGATTGATTGCAACAATTTCCCTTTCGCTTTCTATAATTGAAATCTGCTCAGTTATATTCTTTAGCTGCCTGACATTCCCTGGCCATGAATAATTTAGAAGAGTATTTTTAGCTTCAGAATCGAGTCTGATTGCGGGCATTCTGTATTTTTCAGCAAAATCAACTGCAAACTTTCTGAAGAGAAGAAAAATATCTTCTCCCCTGTCTCTTAAAGCAGGTACCTTTATCGGGACGGTATTAAGCCTGTAAAAAAGATCCTCTCTGAACTTTCCATTATCAATTGCCCTTGGCACTTCAACATTACTTGCAGCAATAACCCTTACGTTAGTCTTCTGAACTTTCGATGATCCGACACGTATAAATTCCCCTGTTTCCAGTACTCTGAGAAGCCGAACCTGGGTTGATAATGGCAACTCCGCCACTTCATCCAGAAAAATTGTCCCCCCGTCTGCAACTTCAAAATAACCTTTCCTGCTATCAGAAGCCCCTGTAAAAGAGCCTTTTTCATGACCGAAGAGTTCAGAATCAATAGTACCTTCCGGTATTGCGCCACAGTTCACTGCAATATACTGTCCATGTTTCCTGGTACTGTAACTATGAATTACCTGTGGAAAAATCTCTTTCCCGGTCCCGCTCTCCCCTGTTATGAGTACGGAAAGATCAGTCGGGGCAACCTGAACAGCAATGTCGATAGCCCTGTTAAGACCTTCATAGTTGCCAATTATTCCGAATCTTTGTTTAATATTTTGCAGATCTTTCATTTCCGGTTTTACAATGGTGCGAATTTAAGGTTTTTTTAAAACATTGGGAAATTCATTTTTCGTAAATTCGCAGGATGAAAAAAAATACTATTCTTCAATTTGCCGGAATTATCCCTGCCCGATATGCATCTTCACGGTTTCCGGGAAAACCATTGGTCCTTATCGGGAATAAGCCAATGATACAGAGAGTCTATGACCAGGCCCGTAAGACACTCGGTATAGTATGGGTCGCCACAGATGATAAAAGGATTTTCGATGCGGTATCAGATTTCGGTGGAAAAGCAATAATGACCTCGCCCGATCACCTGAGCGGAACAGATCGTTGCGCAGAAGCTGTTACGAAGATTAATCGTGAAACAGCCAAAAAAATCGATGTTGTGATCAATATCCAGGGCGATGAGCCATTTATTAAGCCTGAGCAAATCACTCTCCTGATGAAATGTTTCGACGACGAAACTGTTGAGTTAGCAACACTTGTCAGAAAAGTTGAATCCGGGGAGGATATCTTTAACCCTAACCAGCCAAAGGTTATTTTAGACTCAAAGGGTGATGCAATTTATTTCAGCCGGGCTGCAATACCATATATAAGAGACTCCGAAAAGAATGATTGGTCAAAAATTCATGTTTTTTATAAACATATCGGACTTTATGCTTACATGAGCGAAACACTGAAAAAGATAACTTTATTATCGCGCAGCCCTCTTGAAATTTCTGAATCACTTGAACAGAACAGATGGATAGAAAATGGTTACAGGATCAGAACTGCAGTAACAACTTGGGAAAGTATAAGTATTGATACACCGGATGATGTGGAGAAAGCAAAATTACTTTTAAAGCACTTTTCTTAAAATATTATTAACTTTAGCACAATATTTGATAGAGATAATCAAAATATAATATATGAAGAGAAGTCTACTCTTTATCTTCTTATTAATTTTTACATTAGCCCTTCATGGTCAGAAGGATACTATTAATGTTATCGGGGCTCTTGCTCAAAATGATTTTTCAAGAGAAACTAATAATGTGAGTGTGAGTTTATATCCTGTACCCGTCAGGGATAACAGTTTTACTATTAAAACCAACAGGGATATCTCATTTGTAAAGATTACCAACATCATAGGCCAGGATGTTCTCAGACTCCAGTATAATGAGCCCCAGCAACTAATAAAGATCTCGCTTGAGAATCCCAAAAGAGGAATGTACCTGGTTACAATTATTTTCAGCGACGGAATCAGAGTTGTGAAAAAAATAATGGTGGAACAATCTGAATAAAAACAAAATTTACTCTTTTGGTCTTTTATTGGAAATTTTGGGGGAATTATTCCGCAATATTTAGCGATTATCTGAGTTTCTTATTCAAAGTTGAATAAACAATCCACTTAAATGATTGTTTAATTAAATATAGTATTGATGAATTGTCAAATTTGTTAATTAATATATCTATGGAAGACGGGGTAAATGTATTTTCAATAAAGGATCTCGAAAATTTCTCGGGTATTAAAGCGCATACAATAAGGATATGGGAGAAGAGGTACAAAATACTTGAACCCGATAGAACCGACTCAAATATAAGAACTTACAGCGAAACAGAGCTTAAAAAGATCCTGAATGTTGCCTACCTTAACAGGAATGGACTGAAAATATCCAAAATTGCCAGGCTGGATGAGGACGAACTTACCCAGCAGGTAATGACAGTCAGCAGCAAACACGATGATCTGGATCAGAATTTTCAGCCCGGGAAAATTCTAATGTCGGCCATCAGATTTAATGAGACTTTATTTAAAGAGGCCCTCACTCCATTCATAAAACACCAGGGCATTGAAAATGCTTATTCCCATTATCTCTACCCTCTCCTTGAAAAAGCCAGAATCCTCTGGCAGACCGGAAGTCTCTCAAGAGCCCAGGAACAATTCGTCAGAAATACTATCAAACAGATCATTATTATTGAAGATAACTTACTAAAGCCAGTTACCGGTAAATCAAGACCTCCTGTGGCAATGATTAATACATCTGATAATCTTACAGATAACAATTTCCTCTTTTATAAATATGCCCTGAAGAAACGCGGATTTGATGTGATCTTTACAGGAGGTATACTGCCTGCTTCTGAAGTAATTGAGATACATAAAATCAAACCTTTCGAATATCTTGTAGTTAACTCAAGTGCATTTGATTTTGCTGAAAAGAAAATAGGGTATTTCAACAGCATAGGAAAATCACTAATGATAAAAAAGATTATTCTTACTGATTCTCCTGAAGAGTTTGCGACTAAAAAATCTTACGATAAGTTGGTAATAACCAGGGACCCATCCAGTTTTATTAAGGCAATCGAATCTCTTCACTAGATTGTTTGCTTCGGGAAAGAAACAGAGAGTATTGTTTCAAACATCTAATATTTAATCCATTACACTTCCCCCATTTTTAGAAAATGATCTTCCTCCGTTGAAAAGTCTATGGTTGGAACTTTGACTTTTATATCAGAAATCTGTTTAAGGATATGTTCAGCAAAAGACTTTTTCTTAATCTCGGAGTCTGTATTAAAACGATGGTTGAAGGCTTTGGTTATTTTAACAACTTCTTTCCATGTATTAATTGTGTTATTGTCAAGATAACATCCTGTAAATGCTTCCCATATATATTTTATTGCCGAATTTGAAGGATGCAGCATATCGTCATCATAGAACCTGTAATCTCGCAGATCATCCATTACAAGTTCATAAGCAGGGAAGTACTGAGGAGCAGCTTTATGTTTAAGTAACTCTTCTACTGCCACAAAAAGAACCGATTTGCTGAGCTGATTTCCATGAGCCCCATCCTTCCAGTGTCTGACAGGACTTATAGTAAAAACTATCTGCAGCTGAGGAAATAGAAAATGAAGCTTGTCAAGTTGTTCTGTCCATAAAGTTACTATTTCAGTTACAGTCAGCATTTTAGATTCAAACTGACCAGAGGGCATTTTATGGCAGTTTGAAACAATCAGATCAGATTTCTTCAGCTTATAAACCCTTGCTGTGCCAAGTGTCACAAACAAAAATCGGGTGCGCTTTAAAAATTCGAATGCTTCTTTCGATCTTCTGTTTATCTTTTCAAGTATTACTGAGGGATCTTCAGATGAGAAATCAGTGTAGTGATAAAAACTAAGCCATGTACCATCATAAAAATGAAGATCCTCCGGAAAAAACTCCTTTCCATTTGTAATAGTATCCAGAGTATTGCAAACCGATACAGGATTGAATACGGCTCCGGCGGGGTTAATCATAACCGGCATATGGCCCATCTCCATCTGAGAGCCTATCGAGGAGGCGAAGCATGAGCCAATGAACATCACCCGATCATTATAGGTGATTTTATCGGGAGATGGTTCTATAGGAAATGTTGTTCTGAGTTCCATAATGCGATTGCGGATTGCGAATTTGAGATTGTGGATTTTGGACACATATCCGAAATCAACAATCCGAAATCCGAAATAATAAAACTACCTTTTTATCCAGTTCATAATATATTTAAATACCTCATCTTTGAATGTTTCATTATGCAGTTCATGATAACCACCATCCCAGATTTTCAATTCAACTTTGTTTGTTTTTCCTGCAAATTTCCGGCTGCCTTCAGGAGAGGTAAGCATATCATCACTTCCATGGAGTAAAAGTGTTGGAACTTTAAGTTCCGAAGCATGTGTAAGTGAATAATTTGCAGCAGTCATCGCCCCATCAAACAGACTGACTGATATTTTCCCATGAACAAGAAGATCATTTTTGTATTTCTCCACGACAGTCTCGTCGTGAGATATATGATTTATGTTGAGTCTTGTTGGCTGGATGAGGCCAGGAAGGATGTGCTTCATTACCGAAGCAATAACCAGCTTAATCTTTGGAGGTTCGAAACCAAGACGAAGATATGGAGAGGTAACTATTGCACCTTTTACTTTAGGATTTCTCCGTAAAAGATAATCAAGAACAATTCCTCCACCAAGGCTGTGTCCATAGATATAAATCGGTATTCCCGGAAAAGTCTTATTACAGGTTTTCAGAAGGATATCGATCATCTCTTCAAGTAACGAATAACTTTTTATATGGCCTCTTTTCCCGTCAGAGCGACCGTGGCCCGGCAGATCAACCCCGACAAAACCTATTCCCTCTTTATTAAACAATGCGGCCCAATGATCATAGCGATGAATGTGTTCGCCAATACCATGTACAAACAGTATAACTGCTTTCAGGTTCTCTCCGGGGCTCTGAATCATTCCTTGTAAAACCTGTCCGTTGCCAAGCTTAATATTAAAATCCATAACCATTTTTCTTTAAAATTACGAAAGTTGATCAAATAATCGATATAAGCACAAAGCGGAATCTTAAATTATCCTTAATCGAACCTTAACTCCTTCATAATCCTTTCTCTTTCAGTATGGTTTAAATATGTAAAAGGTGAGTTCTTTGGTTAGAACGGCAGTTTTTAACTATAAGTATATTCAATTTAAAACAGGCATATCTTTTAATATCTCTATTTATACACTATTTAGATTACATTGAGAAAATAGACTTTATTTAACTGAATATCAAATTTATACAAATGAATATTATTTATAAACGGGACAGAATATAACGATTTTAAGATATTAAGATTTGCATATCTTTAATTTTCTGTATAAATTTGTTTCAACAATAAAAACGTAAGAGTTATGACACAGTTTGAATTTAACAGTAGCCTTATAGAAATGAAGACAAATCTTCAAAGATTTGCAATGAGCCTTACCTCAGATCGTGACAGCGCTCTGGATCTTGTACAGGATACTTATCTTAAAGCTATTACCTATAAAGATAAATTTGCCGATTACACTAACCTAAAGGCCTGGGTATTTACAATAATGAAAAACACTTTCATTAATAACTACAGAAGAAACGTGAAAGAGAATACCATTATTGATGGTACACAGGACCTCTATTATATAAACCAGCCGCACGACAAAGGGTTTATTTCGCCGGAGTCGAAATATGCGGAAGGTGAAATTGAAATTGCGATTGATTCTTTAAGTGATGAATTCAGAATTCCATTCAGGATGCATATAGAAGGTTATAAATATAAAGAGATTGCTGATGAACTCGGATTGAAAATAGGAACAGTAAAAAGCAGGATCTTTTTCACACGTCAGAAATTAATGCTGATATTAAAGGATTACTCCAGATAATTAAAAAATTAAGAATATTAGTTAGTTAGTTAGTTAGAACAAGGGTTAAAAAGACTGAGATGCTCAGTCTTTTTTTATTACCTTCATAATCACCCCTGAAAGTACAAAAACAAGGAATAACCCTGAAACAATCCATGCCCACCTGTTTGGTAACTTCGATTCAGCCCACATTTTATATGGTTCAGTCATGAAATAGTCAGAGTTGACAGGCCATAGTAATACATGGCTGCTGTCGATAAAACCGTTGGTTCCTATAAGTTTACCGGGCATCACTATCCTCACGGAATAGTCACTAAAATTAGCCCAAATATTATTGGTAACTATAGAAAGCGCTGAATCTGCTTCAGTTTTGTATTTAAGTGCATTTTCTGCACCAAGGAACTCCTTAAGCAAAATTCCATTTTTCCATAAGCTGTCTAGTTGCTTATCATCTTTTTCAATTAGTGTAACGAATTCATCTTCGCGTGATTTTAAATTTTGAAAGGATATACCTTTATCTGCTTTCCCTGCCGTTAGTTTGGAAAAATCACCAATCCACTCAGAAACCATGTTTTTTGCTGTCCAATTATCTGTTTTGTGTTTGACTGAATCTCTGAGAGCCCTGAATTTAAGACTGTCTGGACCATTCTCTTTATCGCTTTTCAGCTTTTCAGGAGAATAAAAGTAAAGGAGTTCCTCATCATTAAGGAAGTCTTTTATCGGGTAGCCAAATGACAACTTTTTATCGATTCTTTCGAAAAACATGAATTCGGTGTTAAACCATTTGAATTTTTTAATAAATCCGGCTTGTCTCGATAATTTTTTATTAGAACCTGAATCCGATTTATAAGTTAAATTTATTTCATAAATACTTTTAAATAGTTTTTCGGCTCTTCTAATCCATGTGGTATCGCCCTTTTTGTCTACCTCGCATGAATCTCTGATAGACCAGCTGTCGTCAAGCGGAACCTGAATATCTGAAATTTTAAATCTTTTATTACCATCACCTTCCATACTTTTCATCTCAATCTTTCGAGTAACAGATCCATCAGGGTGCACATAATTTGTAACAACAGTTTCAGGATCATTACATGATACAATCAACATAAGAATCAATGAAACAACTAGCTTATTTGATTTTCTTTTCATGGCTTCATAGATTAATTTTTGTGCGTTTATTTTCGATCAACTTCCTTTCAATTATCTTTTTAAATTCAGGATCTCCTTCAATCAGGTTTTCAAGATCCTTATATTTTAACTGCAACTCGTTTACAGACTCAAGAAGTTCCTTCATCTGCCTTTCTGAAATAGTTATGTTTTTTGAAGGGAATCTCCTCCCTGAATTCCTGTACACCATAAGCATTTTTTCAACTTCATCTGCAGGTGCAGGTCCATTTTCTCTGTCAATTATGATTGTCTGTCTGCTCAGAAAATTTATCCGCTTCAGAATAATGGTCTGCTGATATGCAAAAACTAAAACCAAAGCAATTGAAGTAGCAATAAGACTCCTTCTTACCCATCCTATATAGACCCACCTGAACAGAAAATCAATTACTCCCGAAAGATTTAATCCGGAGTGACTAACCTTTGTTATCATTTTAATTACCTCTCTTTCAATATCCTCTGTTGAGTCCAGTTCCGGTTTGGATTTCCTCAGGAGATCCAGAACTTTGTTATATTTTTCGTTTTCTGGTGTCATAGCTACAAATATTTTTCGACCTTTTCAGAAATACTTTTTCTTGCATGATACAAGTTAGCTTTAACAGCTGATTTACTTATGCCGGTAATTTCAGATATTTCATCATTTGACATTCCTTCGAGATCTGATAAGACAAAAACCGCTTTTTGTTTTGAACTCAGTCTTTCAGTCAGGATACCAATGATCTTTGAGGTCTCACTATTCTCAAGAGCTGCAGACGGTCCTTCCGAGATCATGTTTGAAATAAGTTCCCATGTCTGTTCATCTGCCACAAATTCAGGATTTCTTTTCCTCTTTCTCATCTCATCATAGCATTTGTTGACAACAATTCTGTAGATCCAGGTCTTATAAACCTTTGCTGATTTGATCTTTTTAAGTTTTTGCCATATAGTTACCATTGTATCCTGAACAACATCCTTAGACAGATCTTCATTACCGAGCATCCTGAAAGCCACCGAGTAAGCAAAGGGGGATGACAGTTCAACAAGTTTTCTGAAATTGTCAAAATTTCCACCCCTGCACTCTTCTATAAGTTGTATATCTATCAAAATATTTTGTTGAATTGTATTATTAAGACGTCAATTTGACAGCAAGGTAAAAAACATGTGGTAATTTTATACTAAATTTTGAAATCCATTAACCACAAAGCTCACAAAGAATCTTCACAAAGAAAGAACTTGATTGTTATAACTTTGTGTATTTTGTGCCTGCTTAGTGTATTTTGTGGTTAAAGATCAGAGTACTGAAGAAACTGAGCGGGAATCTGTTATTCCTGCTCAAGCGGTCTATATCGTTCGCAATACCAAAGATCACGGTAAAAGCAACCAGTAAGGTTCAGGTGATTCGGGCTGTGCAGCGGAGAAAATTGGTGAAGGGGTATTTTGTTCTCCAGGCGCTAGTTTTTAGACAATACAACATACAAAATTTATGTAAATTGATTTATATTTCATAAATTTAATGTGATAAATATTTATGTCCTTAAGATGTTATTTTTGAATCATGTAGATACATATATGCCAATAGACCAAAATCTTGTCCTAAATGTGGCTCTAAACGAGTAGTTGATATTGTTTATGGCTACCCAAGTCATAAACTAAACCTTATTTGTCTCTTGGCCGCTTGCTAAAATAAATAATTAACACTTAATTAAACTCCCACAATAAACCTTTCATTATGAAATTAATCCGTTACATACACAGTCTTTTTATTTATGCTCTAATTGTTATGCAATTATATTTATTAACTTCCTGTAATACAAAATCATACAACTCAAAGCATCAAGTCGAGAAAATCGGTATTCTTGGGTTTTATCTTGATATGGACTATTCAAAAGTAAAAAGTATATTGGACTCTTTGCTTAACATTAGTGAATTACATTATTTTGAAACTACAGATGTAACTGGGAATAAACAAAAAAACTTATACTATGATTTTTCAGGAATAAGTCCTTTTCTTTATGCAAAAGTTAATCTTAGAGGGACTTATATAATTGATGAAAGATTAACTAATATTCAATTAACTTTATGCAATAGGTCAAATATAGGCGAACAAAAATTTTCATATAATTGTGATCTGAATGAACTTAAAAAATTATTTAAATTATATAGAGAAAAATATGGAAGACCAACCTTACTTGATCAGGGAGAAAAATATGATTGGTTGTCAAAAAGATTATCAAATGTTTATTTCCCGGGTCCAAAAGGAAGATGGGTAATGGATAAGATATATTTTTGGGAGAGGGGAAACTATATAATATACTTTGATTTTGGGTATCCAGAAAGTTTGACTAATTCAAATAGTCCAATTAAAGAATCAGTTGTTCCTGAATTGCCTGATTCGACAAGTGCTCCTCTAATATACTATGACTTTACACAAGACTATATAGATAAGCTACTTGAGAAAGCAAGCAGAATAAAAGAATAAGAATTTAAATAAAAACAACTACTCTTTTTAAAATTCAAAACCTTAGACTTGATCTCACACAACGCTGTCAGGCACTTTTGTCGTTCCCTGAATTTTTTTTATAGGTTTAAACCTCTACCCTTCACCAAAGATCCTTAAGATTGCAGGTAATAAAAAGAGCATCAGCCCTATTAAATAGCAGAATTACAATGTGGATACATGATACAACCCCGTGAAAAAAGAAAGATTGTAGTTACAATTATAGAGAGGACCGGTAATCATGTATCAGCTTTCCGATGCCGAAGCCGAGACTGAGGCAGAGGCAGCTACAATGTTATCCATAAATCTGCAGTAGGTTCTTCTTCCTATAGCCGATGTCTTAAAAAGTCTTTTAAAATCTTTCCTTGAAAGGGTTTTCCAGTCTTCAGCTGTCATAAGTCCTACCTCAGCCGGAAGTTCAAATTCAGGAGTTTTATGGGTTTTTGAACTTTTATTCCATGGACATACTTCCTGACATTTATCACAACCAAAGGCCTTTCCTTCCAAATTCCTGACAAGATCATCAGGAACAGGAGTTTTTGATTCGAGAGTCAGGTAGGCTATACACTTTCTTGTATCAATAGTTCTGTCATTGTTGATAGCTCCCGTAAGACATGAATCGATACATAAATTACAGGTACCACAATAATCCTCATTTACCGGTTGATCATAATCAAGTTCAATATTTATAATTATAACCCCAAGAAAGAAAAACGATCCTATCTTCTTGTTTATCAATACAGAATGTTTCCCGGGCCAGCCCAGGCCTGCCTCTCTGCCCCAGGCTTTTTCAAGAATAGGAGCTGAATCGACAAATGATCTTCCCGCCGCCTCCGGATGAATGCCACAAATAAAGTCAAGAATATTATTAAGCTTATCTCTAATAACATCGTGATAATTGATACCATAAGCATATCTGGAAATCACTGGGATACCATCACCTCCCTGCTTTTTCTCAGTATAATAATTTAATCCTGTAACGATAATTGTTTTAGCACCGGGAAAAAGGATCCTCGGGTCGATTCTCTTTTCAATATTATGACCCAGGTAGGCCATTTCGCCATTCATACCTGTATTAGACCATTTTGCTAAGATTGCTCTATGTTCATCGAGCGATCTTGCCGGTGCGAAGCCACAGAGATCAAAACCAAGCTCAAAAGCCTTTTGCTTTATCAACACTGAAAGTGATTTATCTGCTGAGGTTGTCATATTCAGAAATTTCTAAAGAAATCCCAGTTCAAGCTTTGCCTCATCGCTGAGCATACTTTTATCCCATGGCGGATTAAAAGTAAGTTTAAGATCACAATCTTTCACACCTTTTGTCCCTCCCACTTTATACTTTACCTCCTCAAGAAGTTCATCTGCCATGGGGCAATTAGGTGCTGTCAATGTCATGATGATATGCGCAACATGCTCATCATCAACATTGATCTCATAAATAAGGCCCAGATCATAAATATTCACCGGGATTTCCGGATCATAAATACTCTTCAGCACTTCTCCAATCCTGGTTTCAATTTCCAATTGTTCAGTCGGATCCATTTTATTACCTTATTTATTTTTTGCATTATAAGCCATTGCATACAGCTTCATCTGACGTATCATTGATAGCAATCCATTGGAACGGGTCGGAGAGAGATTTTGTCTTAATCCTATCTTATCAATAAAGAACAGATCGGCAGATATTATCTCATCAGGCGACCGGTTTGAGAGTACTTTTATCAGAAGAGCTACAATACCTCTTGTAATTATTGCATCACTGTCGGCAGTGAAAGTAATCATTTTGCCGTCATAAACGGGATGGAGCCAGACCTTCGACTGACAACCCTCAATAAGAAAATCCTTTATTTTATACTTCGGATCAATAACAGGCAATTCCTTCCCCAGATCAATCAACAGGTTATACTTGTCCATCCAGTCGTCGAACAAAGAAAACTCGTCAATAATATTGTTCTGTACTTCGCTTATTGTCATAATATTTCTTCAGGCAAACATGCTTTTTACTTTTTCAATCCCGTCAGCAAGGGTGTCAATCTCCCCTTTTGTATTATAAAAACAGAGTGAAGCCCGTATAGTACCATCAATACCATAACGGTCCATTACCGGTTGGGCACAATGAGTTCCGGTTCTGAGGGCTATTCCCATTTTATCAAGAATCATACCGGTGTCATATTGATGTATATCATTTATAAGAAACGAAATTGTTGAAATCTTTCTGTAGGATGTGCCATAAATTTTCAGCCCGTTTATCGCTGATAATTTATCGGTTGCATAAGAAAGAAGTTCTTTTTCCCTTGATGCGATGTTCTCCCTTCCAATACCCGAGACATAATCCAGTGCACTGGCCAGACCAATTGCGGCAGGATAATTCATTGTACCTGCTTCAAATTTAAAAGGAAGATCGTTATAGGTAGTTTTTTCAAAAGTAACCTTATCCACCATGTCGCCACCTCCCTGAAAAGGAGGCAATTCGGAAAACCATTTTTCTTTCCCGTATAAGACTCCGATTCCTGCAGGACCATAAATCTTATGGCCAGAGAAAACATAAAAATCAGTGTCCATCGCTTTCACATCAACAATTCCATGTTGAATTCCCTGGGCACCATCTATAAGGACCGGAACATTTACAGAATGAGCAGCAGCTATAATCTCTTTAACAGGAAGAATTGTTCCCAATGCATTAGATGCCTGAGTGACAGAAACCAGTTTGGTTTTTGACGAGAGCAGTTTATAGTATTCCTCCAGGATTATTTCGCCCATATCATTTATGGGAATAATACGCAAAACGGCTCCTTTCCTATCGCACATCATCTGCCATGGAACAATGTTGGCATGATGCTCCAGGTGACTGAGGATTATCTCATCCCCGGGTTTAATATATCGTTCACCGAAAGAAAAAGCAATTCCATTGATTGAACCAGTTGTACCTGAAGTAAATACGATCTCTTCTCTTTTATCTGCATTTATGAATGACCTTACCTTTTCCCTGGCTTTCTCATAAGCTTCAGATGACATATCGCTTAAAAAATGAACTCCCCTGTGAATATTGCCATTGTACGACTCATATACTTCATCTACCGCATCAAGCACACACTGCGGTTTTTGAGTAGTGGCACCATTATCGAAATAAATAAGTGGCTTGCCATAAACTTTCCTGCTCAGAATTGGAAAATCGGCTCGTATATCAACTATGTTTTTCATTGAATTTTCACGTTATCCGCACTTTACCATACAACTGGCGCACCTCGAAAGTTCTCCTTTCAGCCTTTGCATAACAAGGTTATCCATCCTTTCCCGAAGCGGCTCAATCTTAATATTCTGAATTACTTCATGAGCAAACCCGAACATAAGCATAAGTCTGGCTTCACGTTTATTTATTCCCCTCGACTGAAGATAAAACAGGGCATCATCGTCGAGTTGGCCAATCGTTGCACCGTGACTACATTTTACATCATCTGCATAAATCTCAAGTTGGGGTTTGGTATCCATCTTTGCATCATCGGTAAGAAGAATATTGTTATTCTTCTGGTAAGCAAGGGTGCCCTGGGCATCAGGTCGGACAAGGATACGACCATTAAATGCCCCTGTCGACATATCATCAAGAACCCCTTTAAACAACTGATTACTTGTGCAGTGAGGAAAAGCATGATCGACATTTACAAAATTATCAATATGCTGCCATTTATCGGCCAGGAATAAACCATATGAATAACTCTCTGCACCCTCACCTCCAAGGTAATGATAGGTACTGTTGCGAATAAGCCCTCCATGAAGGGTTATATTATTTGAAGAAGTAACACTGTTTTTCTCCTGATGGATAAATGTATTGGTTATTTTGCAAGCATTGTTATGTTCATTCTGTACTCTAATAATATCGAAATGAGCATTTTCACCTACATAAACCTCTGTAACAGCATTTGTCAGAAACTTCTGCGGTGAAAGTGTGTGGTCGCAGATAATTATGGAAAAGTTTGAATTTCTCTCTGCAATTATAAGATTCCTGGGCTGGTTGAACGTATCATCATCTGATTGAACAAGGTTTACAACCTGGACAGGTCTTGTCATAGTTACACCTTCAGGGACATAAATAAATAGCCCGCCTGAAACCATCGCTGTATTAAGATGTACAAGCCCATCTGTTTCATTCTTTGCATATTTGCCAAAATGCTTTTCAAATATGTCTGCAAATTTTATTGCGGCCTCATTGAGACTGCCGATCCATACACCACTTGGCAACTGACGAAGTTTCTCGTTTAAGGTGGGATAAAATCCATTTAATAAAACTATCCCATGGGCATCAAGATCAGTTACGTCACAACGAAACTCCTCAGCTTTGATAAAATCCGAAGGAACCGGCATAAAATAGTTTTCATAATCGTGATCAAAAAAGACGTTGAGATTGGTATATTTATATGCTTCATTCTTTTTTGTAGGGATTCCCAGCTCACTGAATTTCTCAAAAGCGGCAGCCCTGAAAGAGTTTATAAAGGGAGAAGATATACCGGAAATCTTATCAATATTATCTTTATAAAGTCCAAGATACTTTTCTGTTATTTCAGATTTTCCGTTCATGCCACAAGATTATTTTCAACTTCTTTTTTAATCCAGTCGTATCCTTTTTCTTCCAGTTCAAGGGCGAGCTCTTTCCCGGCAGTTTTCACAATTCTTCCGTCGTAAAGGACATGAACTACATCCGGTATTATATAATCGAGAAGCCTTTGGTAATGAGTTATTACGATAAAAGAATTATCCGGATGTTTAAGTTTGTTAACTCCATTAGCTACAATTCGTAAAGCATCGATATCGAGTCCGGAATCAGTTTCATCAAGAATAGCAAGCTTTGGCTCGAGCATCGCCATCTGGAAGATCTCATTTTTCTTCTTTTCTCCACCGGAAAACCCCTCATTTACAGACCTGTTGGCAAGTTTTGAATCGATCTCGACAAGCTCCTTCTTATCACGCATCATTTTAAGAAAATCAGAGGCTGAAAGAGGTTCAAGACCTCTATGTTTACGATGTTCATTAACAGCTGTCTTCATGAAGTTCACCATACTTACACCCGGAATTTCAATGGGATACTGAAATCCCAGGAATATTCCTTCTTTTGCCCGGTCTTCAGGAGCCATTTCAAGAAGATTTTCCCCATAATATGTAACGGTACCTTCGGTTATCTCCACAAATTCACGTCCTGCAAGAACAGCTGCAAGTGTGCTTTTTCCTGAACCGTTTGGACCCATTATCGCATGGATCTCTCCGGGCTTGACCACAAGACTTATACCTTTTAAAATGCTTTTACCTCCTATTGAGGCTTTTAAATTATTAATAATCAACATGATAATAAAAGATTGTAAAAAGTTATTGTTTTATCCAACGCTGCCTTCAAGACTAATCTGGAGAAGCTTCTGAGCTTCAACAGCAAATTCCATTGGCAGTTTATTAATTACCTCACGTGCATACCCGTTAACAATGAGTCCAATTGCATCTTCAGTTGAGATACCCCTCTGATTGCAGTAAAAGATTTGATCCTCCCCTATTTTGGATGTTGTTGCTTCATGCTCCACAATAGCGGTCTGGTTGTCAACCTCCAGGTAAGGGAAGGTATGAGCCCCGCATTTATCACCAAGCAACAGTGAATCACACTGGGAATAATTCCTTGCATTTGTTGCATTTTTCAGAACCTTAACAAGCCCCCTGTAACTGTTCTGACCATGGCCGGCAGAAATCCCTTTTGAGACAATTGTGCTTTTCGTATTCTTACCGATATGGGTCATTTTAGTTCCTGTGTCAGCCTGTTGGTGGTTGTTTGTAACGGCAACTGAATAAAATTCACCGGTGGAATTATCGCCACGTAAAATACATGAAGGATATTTCCATGTTATTGCTGATCCGGTTTCTATCTGGGTCCAGGATATTTTTGAACTTTCGCCTTTGCACATGCCTCTTTTAGTTACGAAATTGTACACACCGCCTTTCCCTTCCTTATCGCCGGGATACCAATTCTGAACCGTGGAATATTTCACTTCGGCATTTTTTTCAGCTACTATTTCAACTATTGCTGCATGCAGCTGATTCTCATCCCTTGAAGGAGCAGTACATCCCTCAAGATAGCTGACGTAGCTTTCTTCATCTGCTATCAGAAGTGTCCTCTCGAACTGACCGGTATTTGCTGAGTTGATTCTGAAATAGGTTGAAAGCTCCATCGGGCATCTTACTCCTTTAGGAATATAGCAGAATGAACCATCGCTGAAGACGGCTGAGTTAAGGGTAGCAAAAAAATTATCGGTATATGGGACCACAGAACCCATATATCTCCTTACCAGGTCGGGATATTCTTTAACGGCATCACTGAATGAACAAAAGATAATTCCCATTTCAGCCAGTGTTTCCTTAAACGTCGTCTTGACCGAAACACTGTCAATCACGGCATCAACAGCCACCCCGGCAAGATGTTTTTGCTCTTCGAGGGGTATACCCAGCTTATCAAATGTTTTTTTAAGTTCGGGATCAATATCGTCAACACTGTTCAGATTCTTTCTCTCTTTCGGAGCAGCATAGAAAATAATATCCTGGTAATTAATCGGAGCTATTTTAAGATTTGGCCATGTTGGCATTTTCATTGTCAGCCAGTGACGATATGATTTCAGGCGGAAGTTGAGTAGCCACTCCGGTTCATTTTTCTTTGCGGAAATAATTCTGACCACCTCCTCACTAAGACCTTTTGGGATCCTGTCCATTTCAATATCGGAATAGAATCCATATTTGTATTCACCTGTAGTTACGTCATTTAATATTTTATCCTGATCTTTCTCCATTTTCTTTATTAATGAGCGCCTATAATTCCTTACATATAAACAAATTGAAATTGTTATAGTTAATTTGAAAACAGCTTAATTGTATTTAATCTAAATAAACACACAAAAATATAAAAAAATAGGATTAGAAGAAGTATTCCCGGTTAAAAATCTTTATTTCCAGACTTGGCAATGTATAGATTGAGAGACGAAGAGACTAAGGGACGAAGAGAAGAAGAGACTTAGTGACTAAACAAACGGACTAGGCAACTTCTCCCGTGAGTCGTATGTCCTGCGTCGTGTGTCCTGATGAGACTTAGAGATTATGAGACTATTTACTCTCTTTATATTCCTTTAAAAGAGATTGAAAAATTTCTTTTACAGAAGATATTTTGGTCGCCCTGAAAGCATTTGCACCGGCAAATGCATATCCGCTGTCAAAATTACCTTTAAGTGCATTTATAAGAGCAATAATAATACAATAAGGGCTTTTTGAGATATCACATGTTTTAATGCATTTGAACGGACATTTTTTCGGCTGTTTTTTACCTTCTCTGACTTTAGTTATAAAATTGCTCAGGATGGCTCTGCCAGGCATACCAACCGGACTCTTGATAATCTCAATATCTGAACTCTCAGCGTCGATATAAGCCTGTTTGAAAGCAGGAGAAGCGTCACATTCGTCAGTGGTTACAAAACGGGTTCCCATCTGAACTCCTGAAGCCCCCAGATTAAGAATTTTATGAATATCTTCGCCGGTATAAATCCCTCCAGCAGCAATAAGAGGAATTTTGGTGTCATATTTATCTTCAAATATTTTAAGCTCACTTACGATTTCAGGAACAAGCTTTTCAAGAGAATAATCATTATCGAAGATCTGCTCCTCTTTGAAACCCAGATGTCCACCTGCTTTGGGACCTTCTACAATAACCGCATCAGGAAGATAATCGTAATTGGTTTTCCACTTTTCACATATTATTTTGGTTGCCCTTGCTGAGGAAACAATTGGAACAAGCTTTGTGGTACTGTCTTTTTTTAAAAATGATGGCAGGTCAAGCGGCAGGCCTGCTCCAGCTGTAATTATATCAACTTTCTCAGAGATTGCTGTTTTTATCATATCTGCGAAATTGGTCATTGCAACCATTACGTTGACACCGATTATACCTAACGTCTTTTCACGTGCTTTGCGTATCTCTTCCTTAAGCCCGTATATGCTGGCTTCAAGAAAATCAGATGAAAAATCTTTGTACAAAAGTCCAAGGCCGGCACTTGAGATAACCCCAACTCCACCTTCATTTGCAACTGCGGAAGCGAGTCCTGAAAGAGAAATCCCCACTCCCATCCCACCCTGTATAATTGGTACTGCCACTGCCAGGTTCCCAATTCTTAATCCCTTCATTTTGAATTTTTAAATTTTTATCAAAGGTAGACTATTTAACCAATCTGATGTGGGAAAAGACATATTTAACATATATTAAGGTATAAAGGTTCAATGGCCCAATGGAGCAAAGGCTCATTGATAAAGGTTCTTTGGAATTTGGTAAGCGGTAAGCTATACTTTATAATTTCTTCGCTGATCTTGCTGATTTTCGCTGATACACTCAACATGATCAGGGTCTATCTGCGTAATCTGTGAGAAACATCTTTCCTATTTCAAAAAAAACTAACTTTAGCGTGCTAATTTTAACTTTTTAATATGAAAAGATCAATAATTCTATTAATAGCTTTTCTACTGACAGTTCTTAGTCTTAAAGCACAGACTGAAAAGGAGATAAAAGCTGAAATAAAGCATGTTACAGTTTTTCCCGACAGAGCTCAGATTGATCAGGAAACTTCTGTCTCACTCTTGCCGGGAAAAAGTATTCTCAAACTTTCAGGCCTTTCACCCTATATTGATGTGCAAAGCATTCAGGTTAAAGGCTATGGAGAATTTACGATCCTTTCTGTAAATCATCAGAATAATTATCTTCAGAATCTTGAAGACTCCCCCGAGGTAAAGAGTATAAGGAGTCAGATTGAGGCGCTTCATCTTAAAGTCGAAGATGAAAACGCTGCTATTAATGTACTTAAGCAAAAAGAGGCTTTTCTTACAGCAAACGAGACCATCCTCGTCAAGACGACAACATTCTCTCTGGAGCAATTTAGAAATTTCATGGATCTGTATACCAATGATATGGATCTGATCGCTATGACTACATTGAAAAAAGAAAGGCTGATAAAAGATTATAATAAACAGATTACAGCTCTTCAGCAACAAGTAGCCGACAAGCTTGGTAAACAGCAACTTCCTTCCGGCGAAATACTGGTATCTGTTACGTCGGAAAAACAGGTTTCCGGAAAATTTACCTTCAGTTATGTGGTAGCAAATGCCGGATGGTACCCTTCTTACGACATCAGAGTTGATGATATAAAAACCCCTGTTGCAATATTTTATAAGGCAAATGTTTTTCAGAATTCAGGCGTCGAGTGGAAAGATGTTAAATTGAGTTTCTCAAATGCAACTCCGTGGGTTGCAGGAGATATTCCGGTCCTGAATACATGGTTTGTTGATTTTTATAATCCAATATATAAAGCTCTTCAAGGGAAAGTATCTGGTGTAAGTGTAAACCGAAGTGCTACGCCAGCGATGAAGGAGATGGTAGAAAGTGATAAGGTTATGGAAGAAAAAGCTATGGAATCAGCTCCGGTAATGGTTCAAAAACAGGTTGGAGAAACTACCATATCATTCGATATTGCGGTTCCATATACAATCCAATCGGATGGTAAAGTTCAGACAGTTGAAATCCAGCGTATTTCAGCCCCTGCTGATTATAAGTATGTTACCATGCCGAAGCTTTCACCACTGGCTTACCTTACTGCGAATATTACCGATTGGGCAAAATTAAGTCTGCAATCCGGGGAGGCCACCCTCTATTTCGAAAATTCATTCGTTGGAAAATCGACACTTAATGTTAACCAGTTAAAAGATACCCTTACAATCTCACTGGGAACGGATAACAGTATCCTGGTAAAAAGGGAGAGACGAAAAGATTTCACAAGCAAAAAAGTGCTTGGAGCAAACCGGACTGATACTTATTCATTTTTACTTACAATAAGGAATAATAAATCAAACCCTGTCAAAATAACTCTGAATGATCAGATTCCGGTATCATCTAACAGTAGTATTAATGTTGATGCTATTGAATTATCGGGTGGCAAGCTTGACCCGCAGACTGGTGAAATAAAATGGGATCTTGAAATAAAACCACAGGAAGCCAAACAGATAGTGTTAACATATTCTGTCAGATATCCGAAAGATAAAACTGTAATTCTTGAATGAATCAATAATTAACTGCCTATGAATTTTTTGGGAAATCTTATCTGGCTAATATTTGGTGGTTTTATCATAGCCATTGAGTACTTTATTGGTAGTCTGGTTCTTATGATAACCATCATCGGTATTCCTTTCGGTATCCAGACACTTAAAATGGCTTCACTTTCATTATGGCCATTTGGACGGGAAACACGGGTACAATCAAGAGCTTCGGGTTGTCTTTATATCCTTATGAACATAATATGGCTGATTTCCGGAGGCTTATGGATTGCAATCACTCATGCCATATTCGGTGTTCTTCTATGCATAACAATCATAGGTATTCCTTTTGGTTTGCAGCATTTTAAACTTACTGCTGTTGCTTTGTCGCCATTCGGAAGAGATATCATAAGCAAATAATCGGTGTTGCCTCGAAACTCCTTTGTGAACCTTAGTACAAACCTTTGAGTACCTTTGTGGTGAAAAATATTTATAACCACAAAGGAACACTAAGTAAGACACAAAGTAGCACTAAGGGAAAACAACAAAATATGGACAAAACTGAAAATAAAAAATCAATAAATGATTTCGGGAAATTTGGTTTGATAAACCATCTGACCAGGGATGTAAAAACTGGAAATAAATCCACATTAACAGGTATTGGAGATGATTCTGCTGTTATTGATTCGGGAAAGAAATTAACTCTGGTCTTGACCGATCTTCTTCTGGAGGGGATCCACTTCAACCTGATTTACACTCCTCTTAAACATCTTGGATACAAGGCAGTTACATTAACTGAACTCAAAAAGGAAGAAATCAGACCCACTTCGATGATAGATGTTACTGATGGATTGGCTTCCGACCTGCTTCATGTCTGCAGGTTGTCTGACACAGGCTGCAGGATCTACAACAGTAAAATACCAATAGATTACGAGACATCAAGACTGGCTGAAGAATTCAATATCGATCCTTTGGTTCCGGCTCTTAACGGAGGTGAAGATTTCGAAATGCTTTTTACAGTTCCACTTGAGATGGTTGAGAAGATCAAAATGGTACAGTCTGTGAAAGTAATTGGCCATATGACCTCTTACGGTTCCGGTTATTACATCACAGGGGATAATGGTTCGGAAGTTGAGATCTCGGCACAGGGATGGAAAGAGTAAAAATGATAGCTGCTTTACCTTGCCCTGATAATTCCTCTTTCTGATTTTCTGATAAATTCAAGGATATAATCTCTGTCAGGTGTGGATTTAAACTCTTTTTCCACAAAGTCCAATGCCTGAGAAACATTCATGCCTTTCTGAAAAATAGCTCTGTATATTTCATGAATTCCATCAATCCGTTCCTTTTCAAATCCCCGCCTGGTCAGACCTACCGAATTTAATCCGAGGAAAGTGAGGGGATCGCGGTCAGCTTTAATAAAGGGCGGTACATCTGTCCGCACTTTTGCGCCTCCACCAAT
>Ga0208478_1000098_pt1 | contig 33409 bp, 24 predicted proteins | sample NGESurdeep072012_5_FD_184462 | JGI IMG/M metagenome (GOLD analysis project Ga0208478, IMG submission 184462) | Arctic peat soil microbial communities from Barrow, Alaska - NGEE Surface sample 415-2 deep-072012 (SPAdes) | ecosystem: Environmental > Terrestrial > Soil > Wetlands > Peat ...
CCCAGTAACAATGCCTGAAACAGAAATTCCCGACACAAATGTTTATGATATGCGCCTTACACGACATGAAGACGGATGGTTATACGGGATTTTTTGTTCCGAGAGAAAAGACCCTTCGGCTTCTGCAGGAGATCTTTCTTCAGCTGTTGCAGCAGCAGGTATAGCCCGTACTCATGATCTCAAAACCTGGGAAAGACTTCCTGATCTGAAGACCAGGAGTCAGCAGCGGAATGTTGTTCTTCATCCCGAATTCGTAAATGGGAAATATGCACTTTATACCCGTCCCCAGGATGGCTTTATTGACGCCGGATCGGGTGGTGGGATAGGCTGGGCATTGATAGCCGATATTACTCATGCTGAGATTACGGACGAGAAAATCATTAACTTTCGTTATTATCATACAATTAAGGAACAGAAAAACGGGGAGGGGCCCCATCCGGTAAAAACAACTGAAGGATGGTTGCATCTGGCTCATGGTGTGCGAGGTTGTGCCGCCGGTCTCAGATATGTTCTTTATCTCTATATGACTGATTTAAAGGATCCTTCAAAGCTCATAGCAGAACCTGCTGGATTTTTCATGGCTCCGGAAGGTGAAGAAAGAGTGGGGGATGTTTCGAATGTATTATTTACAAACGGCTGGATTATCGATGATGACGGATCCGTTTTTATTTATTATGCTTCATCAGATACAAGAATGCATGTAGCTTTATCGACCATGGATAAACTTGTCGATTATTGCCTGAATACACCTGCAGATGGGTTACGGTCAGCTGCTTCAGTTGAAACACTGAAAAAACTGATCGACAGGAACCTTAAATTGCAGCTGAAGAAATAATTATTTTTAAACTCGCTTTATAACTATCTCTATGATCTCACAAAAGCTGAAACTTAAAGAAAAGATCGGATATGGGTTTGGTGATGCCGCTAGTTCCATGTTCTGGAAACTCTTCTCAATGTATTTGATGTTTTTTTATACTGATGTTTTCGGGATTTCCGCAACTCTTGTCGGAACTATGTTCCTCGTAACAAGGATTTGGGATGCCGCTTTTGATCCATTTGTCGGGATCCTTGGCGACCGTACCGAAACTCGCTGGGGGAAGTTCAGACCTTACCTGCTTTGGGTTGCAATCCCGTTTGGAATTATTGGAGTGCTTACATTCACAACACCTTCATTTGCTCAGTCAGGAAAGGTGATCTATGCCTTCATTACCTATTCCCTTATGATGATGGTGTATTCCATGATCAATGTGCCTTACGCTTCACTCATGGGAGTTATGACTGCCGATGGAAAAGAGAGAACCAGCCTGGCTACTTTCAGATTTATTTTTGCTTTTGGAGGAAGTCTGCTTGTGCTTGCGCTCGCTGAGCCTTTGGTTGATATCTTCAGTAAACTGGGAAAAGGAGGGGTTAACCTTCAACTGGGATGGCAGTTGGCAGCAATGGTATTTGCAATTATCGCGATAACATTCTTCATGTTCACTTTTTCATGGACCCGCGAACGTATTAAACCCGCAACAGTAAAGACTTCGCTGAAAAAAGACCTTAATGACCTTCTTCATAATTCTCCATGGTTCATTCTGCTGGGTGCCGGTATCGCAGCTATATTCTTTAATTCTATCCGCGACGGGGCAGCTATCTATTATTTCAAATACTATATCCAGGGACAAAGCGCCTTTTCAATAAAAGCTATCAATCTTACTATCACACTCAGCAGCCTTTACTTCGTGCTCGGACAGGCTGCCAATATTGTCGGAGTAATTCTGGCCAAGCCTGTTTCCGACAGAATTGGGAAGAAATATACTTTCTTATATGCAATGCTTTTTGCTGCTGTGTTCAGTATTGGCTTTTACTGGCTCGACAGGAACAGTATCAGCCTTATTTTTGTATTTCAGTTTCTAATCAGCATGAGCGCAGGCATTATTTTTCCTCTGGTATGGTCGATGTATGCTGATGCTGCTGACTATTCGGAATGGAAAACCGGACGACGCGCTACAGGTCTTGTTTTTTCGGCGTCTTCAATGTCTCAGAAATTCGGATGGACAATTGGTGGTGCATTGGCAGGCTGGCTGCTTGGATATTATGGATTTAAAGCAAATGTTGTTCAAACAACTGAAGCTCAGACAGGTATAAAAATGATGCTGAGTTTCTTCCCGGCAATCGGGACTTTATTGGGGGCATTCTTCATGTTTATTTATCCGCTTAGCGAGAAGAAGATGGTAACTATAAGTGCAGAACTGGCTGTAAGAAGAGATTCGGTTAAAAAAGAGTAAGGTGCCCCCTGGCCGCTACGCGACCGTCCTCCTGAAGGCAGCCTAAAGTAAGAAGCTATACTAATAAAAAACAAGACATATGTCAAAAAGCAAACTAGAAGTACTTAAGGCAGAAGTTAAAAAAGAACTGGTAAATAACATTTTACCTTTTTGGTCGGGGAAAATGATTGATTCCAGAGATGGGGGCTTCTACGGAAGGATAGATGGCTCAGGTCATGTTTATGATGATGCTGACAAAGGATGTATATTAAACGCCAGGATTCTCTGGACCTTTTCGTCGGCGTTCAGAATTCTGAAGAATCCCGTTTATCTTAAAACAGCTGAAAGATCAAAAGATTATCTTCTCGGACATTTTTTTGATAAGGACTTTGGCGGAGTATTCTGGCTTCTCGATCATAAAGGAGATATGAAAGACGGCAAAAAACAGATATACGCCCAGGCATTTGCAATTTATGGGCTGACAGAATATTACCGGATTACAAATGACACCACTTGCCTCGAAAAAGCAATCGACCTGTTCAGGTTGATTGAGAAATACAGTTATGACATTAAGCTTGATGGATATTTTGAAGCCTTTTCCAGGGAATGGGGCGCTCTTGATGATCTTCGTCTCAGCGCTAAAGACGCAAATGAAAAAAAGACCATGAATACTCATCTTCATATTCTGGAAGCTTATACAAATCTTTACAGAATCTGGAAAGATGATACACTCAAAAAACAACTGCATAAGCTTATCAATGTTTTTACCGGGAAGATCATTAATAACAAGACATTTAATCTCAATATGTTCTTTGATGAAGAATGGAACGATAAAACTGACCTTGTTTCGTATGGACATAATATTGAATCGTCGTGGCTGATCTGCGAAGCTGCCCTGTTACTTGGTGACGAAACTGTAATCAGAAAAGTGAAAAATATTTGTCTCAGAATCGCCGATGCATCAAAAGAGGGGATAATGGCTGATGGCAGTATGATATATGAAAAAATTTTCAAGACGGGGCATATTGATTCTGACAGGCATTGGTGGGTACAAGCTGAAAGTGTGGTCGGGTTTCTGAATGCCTACACTTTATCGGGGAAAGAAGAATATCTCGATCTTAGTCTGGCAGCCTGGAAATTTATATCTGGTCATCTGGTTGACAAACAAAACGGGGAATGGTACTGGAGTGTTGATAAAAATCTGCAGCCTAATATTAAAGAGGATAAGGCAGGATTCTGGAAATGTCCTTATCATGATTCCAGGATGTGCCTCGAAATAATTGAAATGCAGAATGTTATTTAATTGTTTTATAATTTGAATTAATCTTGTACAAAAGGAATAACTTTATTGATTATGAGAAAATTAATTTTAATTATTCTGGCGTATGCTTCCATAGTGCCGTTTTTGACAGCGCAGGAAGCTGCTTCAAAAATTCGTTTAAACCAGATCGGATTCTATCCGGATGCATCCAAAGTCGCTGTCATAATTGATGGGAATGCCAGCGATTTTGTTATTAAGTCAGTGGCAACAGGCGAAGTTGTTTTCAAATCAAAACTGAGCGCTCCTCACAAATCGGTGGTCTCTCCTGAAGTTACCCGGATTGCTGATTTTTCAACAGTTACTAGACCCGGGGTATATGAATTGAATTTACCAGGACTTGGAGATTCCTATACCTTCGAAATTAAAGCTAATGTTTTCAGCAGCCTGACAAAAGCGCTTATTAAGGGTTTTTATTTTCAGCGGATGTCCACCCCGCTTCTGCCTGAATTCGCCGGTAAATGGAGCCGGGCAGAGGGTCACCCTGATAACCAGGTCATTATTCATCCTGCAGCTGCCTCACCTGACCGTCCGGCAGGAACTATTATCTCCTGTCCTAGGGGATGGTACGACGCTGGTGACTATAATAAATATATTGTGAACAGTGGTATTACGATGGGTACCTTACTTTCTTTGTACGAAGATTTCCCTGCCTGTTTTGATACGCTCAGAATAAAAATTCCTGAAAGTGGCAACGGAGCTCCGGATCTGCTTAATGAGATTGTCTGGAACCTTAGATGGATGCTTACCATGCAGGACCCTTACGACGGAGGTGTATACAATAAAGTAACGAATGCCAATTTCGACGGATTTGTCATGCCATCTGTGGCTGTAACTCCCCGTTATGTTGTTCCTAAAGGAACTGCAGCTACACTAGACTTCGCAGCTGTAATGGCACAGGCAGGACGCATTTTCCCTAAATTCAAAAATGTATTTCCCGGATTGTCAGATTCGTGTATGAAATCTGCTGAAAAAGCATGGGCATGGGCAGTGAAAAACCCAAAAGTGGCTTATGATCAGAACCTTATGAATAAAGAGTTCAAGCCGGTAATAAATACAGGCGGTTATGGTGACTCTGATTTCAGAGATGAGTTTATCTGGGCTGCTTCAGAATTGTATATAAGTACAGGAAAAGAGAGCTATTATAATGCATATCCTATGTTTCCTGATACACTTATGCCGTTGCCATCATGGGATAATGTCAGGCTTCTTGGATACTATACCCTTGCCAGGTTCGAAAAGAAACTAACGAATGCAGCAAAAAAGGATTACCCTGTGCTGAAAGATCGAATAATAAGAACTGCGGAGAAGCTGACAGAAGGAATTAATGACCGGGCATACATGACAGTAATAGGTAAGTCAGAAGGTGATTTTATCTGGGGAAGCAACTCAGTCGCAACTAACGAAGGGATCTTATTAATTCAGGCTTATAAGCTTTCAAAAGACAGGAAATTTCTGGATTGTGCCCTTACAAATCTTGATTATGTCCTGGGTCGTAATGCAACCGGTTATTCGTTTGTAACAGGATATGGCCACAAAACACCAATGTTTCCTCATCACCGTTTATCGGAAGCAGATGGTATTTCCGATCCGGTTCCAGGTTTGATTGTCGGAGGACCAAATCCCGGGCAGCAGGACGGATGTAAGACATACCCATCACGGATTCCTGATGAGTCATATACTGACTCTGTATGTTCGTATGCCTCGAATGAGATAGCAATTAACTGGAATGCACCGGCCGCATATCTTGCTGGAGCACTTGAAGCATTATTTAGCAAATGACTTTTTAGCAACATTATTTATTTAAAGGATACTTAAAATCTTCAAAAAATGAAATTAACCAAAGTTTTTTTAATCTTATTTCTGACTCTGATCGGTTGTCAGAACCATTCAAATTTGAAGTTGCCTTCACTCATTGGCGACAATATGCTATTGCAGCAGAAAACAACTGCAAAGATATGGGGTAAGGCAAACCCCGGTAGCAAAATAAATGTCTCAGCAAGCTGGAAATCTGATGGTAATGCCATCGCAGGCAAAGATAGGAAATGGTTAGTGAACATAGCTACTCCTGAAGCGGGCGGTCCATATACACTTTCTATATCAGGAGGTGATACTACGATTACAATTAAAAATGTTCTTATCGGAGAGGTATGGTTTTGTTCAGGGCAGTCGAATATGGAAATGCCGGTTGCAGGATGGCCGCCTGCTGACACAATAATGCATTCCGCGGGTACTATTTCATCTGCTTCAATTCCGGAAATTCGTCTTTTCAATGTTGAGAAAAAAATATCCGGAGATCCACTTGATGATTGCACAGGAAAGTGGGTAGAGAGTACTCCTTCAACAGTTCTTCCGTTCAGTGCAACAGCTTATTTCTTCGGGAAGAAGTTACATAATGCACTTCATGTTCCTGTAGGCCTGATAGAATCAGCATGGGGAGGCACTCCTTCTGAATCATGGACTTCCTCAGAGTCACTCCAAAACGCTGGAGAGTTTGTTAAAGAAATAAAAGCAATAAAGGAGTCTGCCCCGCTACAGGCTGAATACCAGGTATGGCTGAATACTCATAAACAGGTTGAAGTAAAGCCGGCTGGAACTGACCAGTGGAAAGATGTAAGTTTTGATGATGAAAACGTCTCATCCTCAGAATTTAATGACAAGGAATGGCCTGTAATGGCTCTTCCGACTGAATTTGAGACAGTTATCGGTGATTTTGATGGTGCAGTATGGTTCAGAAAAACTATTGAAATACCTAAGAATATGACAAGCAAGGAGCTTGTCCTTTCACTTGGACCAATTGATGACATGGATCGTACATTTTTTAACGGTAAGCTTGTAGGCTCTGCTGAAGTGTCAGGTTTCTGGAATGTTGACAGGAATTATGTTATCCCTGCAGCTTTGGTTAAATCCGGACCCAACACAATTTCCGTACGTGTTCTTGATACCCAGGGAGGAGGAGGAATCTATGGTGCTCCTGAAAAGTTGAAGCTCTCATTGAAAAGCGATGCTAAAATATTTGTCCCGCTAAAAGGGGATTGGAAATATCAGCCGGTTGCAGAATTGAAAGACACCAAATTTTATATTTATGATATTTCAAAAAATGAGTTTCAGTCCAGAAAAAGGCCCGTAAATATTGGCCCCGGAACGCCTTCTGTGTTATTTAATGGAATGGTTAACCCCGTATTATCATACCAGATAAAAGGGGCAATATGGTACCAGGGTGAAGCTAATGTCGGAAGGGCAGATCAGTATGCTAAGATTTTCCCCGCTATGATCCAGAACTGGAGAGCGGCATGGGGCATTAAAGATTTTCCATTCTATTTTGTTCAGATTGCTCCATATGTCTATGCAGGTGTTGATTCAACAGAATCCGCCTATCTAAGGGAAGCTCAGGAGAGTACACTTAAACTGGCTAAAACAGGAATGGCCGTTACCCTCGATATCGCTACCGTAATGAATATTCACCCCCCATTTAAACAAGAGGTTGGTGAACGGCTTGCTGTGCTTGCTCTCAATAATGATTATGGAATGAAAACTGCCTGTATTGGTCCGGTTTATAAATCGATGTCCATTTCTGCAGGCATTATGAAATTGCACTTTGATAATATTGGAGATGGGCTGATTGCAAAGAATAACAAGCTTAAAGAGTTCGAAATTGCAGGCAAAGATGGACGCTATGTCAAGGCTGATGCAAAAATTGTAAATAATGAAGTGCTTGTTTCTTCACCTTTGGTCAGGGAACCTGTTTCAGTAAGATATTGCTGGCGTAATGGTGCGGAAGCATCATTGTTTAACAAAGAGAGATTACCGGCATGGCAGTTCAGAACCAAGTAGCTCTGGCTGGATACCACAAACCCTAATTATTTTAATTGACTGGTCAGGTGGTATCGAAACTTTATTAATTTAGCGACAATTAATCTTGATAAATTATGAAAAAAATTCTGTTATTATCACTAATTCTGGTTTCAGTTATATTCGCATCCTGCAACCAGTCAACAAAAAATAAGGAGATGGTTAAAAAGGATGTTTTCGGTACACACAATGGGAAAGAGGTTTATTTATTAACTCTTACAAACAAAGCAGGTAATGTTATAAGACTTACCAATTACGGAGCAAAGATTAACTGGATTGAGGTTCCGGATAAAAACGGCAAGAATGAGAATGTTACCTTCGGTTATGATACTTTTGATGAAACACTCAAAGGTGATATGTCTTTCGGATCTGTTGTAGGAAGATTTGCAAACAGGATTGCCAAAGGAAAATTTTCTCTTGACGGTGTTGTATATAATACACCAATTAATAACGGTCCAAATACTCTGCACGGAGGACCTCTGGGATGGCACAGTGTTGTTTGGAATACAGAAATACTGAAAGACAGTAAATATCCTGCTGTAAAATTCACTTATGAAAGCCCTGACATGGAAGCAGGTTTTCCCGGGAAAGTTAATGCTTCTATTACATATACCTGGACAGACAACAATGAGATTGTGATGGATTATACATGTACAACTGACAAGAAGACAGTTGTGAATATTACTAACCATGCATATTTTAATCTTCATGGAGCCGGTAATGGTGATATCCTTGATCACGTGCTAACACTCAAAGCATCAGCTTTCACTCCTGTAGACTCATTTATGATCCCTACAGGGGAGATTCGTCCTGTTTCAGGAACACCTTTTGATTTCAACACGCCTCACGCTATAGGCGAGAGAATAGGCGATAAATATGATCAGCTCATCCTTGGTCGCGGTTATGATCATAACTATATCCTTGATAATAAAGAAGAGGTTGATGTTACTGTTTATGAACCTACCAGTGGCAGAATGCTTGAGGTAATCACAGATCAGCCTGGAATGCAGCTGTACACTGGCAATTTTCTCGATGGCACTATGTCAGGTCATGGTGGAAAAATATTCAAATTCAGGTCGGGTTTATGTCTCGAATCGGGTCATTATCCTGATAGTCCGAATCATCCGGATTTTCCTTCCACAGTACTTAACCCAGGTGAAACATTCAAATCAACTACAATATACAGATTTTCAGTTAAATAGATATACGAATAAATAAAGTAGAAAATGACTACACGACGTGCTTTTATTAGAAACTCAGCAATAACAACCGCAGCACTAGGACTGGTCCCGACTCTATCCAGTGCTTTAACCGGTTGTGCACCATCCGACCGGATCAATGTAGGTGTTATCGGATGTAACGGTCAGGGGTTTGCTGATCTGGTTCCATTTCTTGATCATAAAAACGTAGAATGTCTTGCTTTATGCGACATCGATGAAAGTGTACTTAACCGCAGAGCTGGTGATGTTCAGAAGATCAGAGGCAAGAAACCTGCAAACCTGTATAAAGACTGGAGAAAGCTGATCGACAACAAAGATATTAATGTTGTTATCATTGGAACACCTGACCACTGGCATTGCCTGCAGATGATTACAGCCTGTGATGCAGGAAAAGATGTTTATTGTGAAAAACCGCTTGGAAGAACTATAGAGGAATGTAATCTTATGGTGAATGCTGCTAAACGAAACAAAACTGTTGTACAGGTAGGTCAGTGGCAAAGGAGTGATCCGCACTGGCAGGATGCAGTTAATTTTATCCAATCAGGCAAGCTGGGGAAAATAAGGCTTGTAAGAGTATTTTCATACCAGGGTTGGTGTCCTTCTATCCCGGTACGACCGGACGAACCAGTTCCGGCAGGAGTTGATTATGATATGTGGCTGGGACCGGCTGCTAAACGCCCGTTCAACCAGAACCGTTTCCATTTTACCTTCAGGTGGTTCTGGGATTATGCCGGTGGACTGATGACAGACTGGGGCGTTCATCTTCTGGATTATGCTCTGTATGGCATGAATGTAACTACTCCGAAATCTGTAATGGCAATGGGTGGCAAGTATGGTTATCCGAACGATGCATGTGAAACCCCTGATAGTTTACAAACTATTTATGAATTTGACGGATTCAACGTTATGTGGGATCATGCAATTGGAATAAATGACGGAGCATATGGCCGTAACCATGGTTTAGGTTTTGTCGGTGAAAACGGAACCCTTGTGGTAGACCGCGACGGGTGGGAAGTAATTCCTGAAGATGTTAATGGAAAAATCAGAATGGAAGCTGTACCCCTTGCCAAAGGAACAGGAAAAGGGTTGAATAAACATGTTACCAATTTTCTGGAATGTATGGACCAGCGTAATCCTAATACCAATGCAAGCGTGGAGATAGGTGCACATATCGCCAAATTTTCTGCACTTGGTAATATTGCGTACCGGACGGGCAAAAAACTCATCTGGGATGGCACTAAATTTACGAATGACTCAGAAGCCAATAAATTTCTTATTCCTGATTACAGAGAACCATGGACATTGCCTAAGGTATAATTCCTAATTAAGCCTGATAAACAACTATAGAGTTCAATTTATGAAAAAGGTATATTCACTTGTACTGGTTTTATTCCTGTCTGCAACTTCAATTTTAATCCGTGCACAGCAGAGTCCATACCAGTTCCCGTTCCGGAATCCATCACTCTCTCTTGATGAAAGAGTTAATGATCTTGTTTCAAGAATGACTCTTCAGGAAAAAGCTGATCAGTTGCTTTACACAGCACCTGCAATTCCCCGTCTGAATATTCCTGCTTACACCTGGTGGAATGAAGCGCTGCATGGAGTTGCAAGAGCAGGTTATGCGACCGTGTTTCCTCAATCGATTACAATAGCAAACTCGTGGGATGAAGCACTTTTATTTAGCGTGGCGAATGCTATCTCTGACGAGGCAAGAGCAAAATATCATGAGTTTCAGAGAAGAGGCAAGACAGGTATCTACCAGGGACTTACTTTCTGGTCACCTAATATAAATATCTTCCGCGATCCAAGATGGGGCAGAGGCCATGAGACTTATGGAGAAGACCCTTATCTTACTGGTAGAATGGGATATGAATTTGTAAGAGGAATGCAGGGTGATGATCCAAAATATTTAAAAACGGTAGCGACAGCCAAACATTATGCTGTTCACTCCGGACCGGAACCATTAAGACACTCATTTAATGCAAAAGTAAGCGAGATAGATCTAAGGGAAACATATCTTCCTGCTTTTCGTACCCTCGTTATGGATGCAGGGGTTTACTCGGTGATGGGAGCATATAACATGTTCAGAGATTATCCATGCTGTGCAAACCCTGTATTATATGGCATCCTTCGTAATGAATGGAGCTTTAAAGGCTATATTGTATCTGACTGCTGGGCAATTTCCGACTTTTATAAATTTACCCATTTTGCAAAGGATCCGGCTGAAGCTGCTGCCCAGGCTGTTAAAGCCGGTACTGACCTTGAATGTGGATCTGATTATAAAAATCTTGTCGCGGCTGTTAAGAGGGGATTACTGACCGAGGGAGATATTAATGTCGCTGTAAAAAGGATATTCACAGCCAGGTTCAAACTTGGGATGTTTGATCCGGATGAGATGGTTCCTTATGCACAGATACCTTTTTTTGTAAACTGTTCCGATTATAATAACTCTCTGTCACGACAGGCAGCCAGAGAATCAGTTGTTCTGCTAAAGAATGAAAACAATACTCTTCCTCTTTCAAAAGATATAAAGACCCTTGCTGTAATAGGCCCTAATGCAGACAACTTTGAATCATTGATCGGTAATTATAATGGTATACCAAAGGATCCTGTCACAGTCCTGAAAGGGATTACCGGTAAGCTTACTCCCGGCACTAAGATAATTTATGCAGAAGGCAGCGATCTTGCAGAGGGTATCCACAATTTAATTCCAATCCCTTCGCGATACCTCGAGACACCTGGTGGAATACAGGGAGCTTTTGGCGAGTATTTTAATAATACGGAAATGAAAGGTGAACCTGTTTTTACAAGAGTTGATGATAATATCAATTTCTACTGGGAACATTTCTCTCCAAGGTATGACATGCCCGATGACAATTTTGGCATACGATGGACGACCTGGCTGGTTCCTCCTGTTTCCGGAACCTATGCTATAGGTGGTTTGGGATCATCTGCTTATGAAATCCGCCTTAATGGTAAAAAGCTGATTTCTTCGATGAATGAGCATGAAGCTATTCATATTGAAGCACCGGCTGAACTTCAGGCCGGTAAAAAATATAAGATAGAAGTGCTTTATAAAAACTACTCTGGCGATGCGGCCATAGAGCTTTTGTGGGCACCACCAAGACCAAAACTTATAGAAGAAGCTGTTGCGGCGGCAAAAGAGGCAGATGCAGTTGTTCTCGTTCTAGGCTTATCCCAACGTCTCGAAGGTGAAGAAATGCCGATAAAGATTGAAGGATTCAGCGGGGGTGATAGAACCAACCTGAATCTTCCTGCCACTCAGGAAAAGCTTCTGGATGCCATTATTGAAACCGGTAAACCTGTAATTGTAGTATTGACAAGTGGTGGCGCTTTATCGGTAAATAAAGCCCGGGAAAAAGCTGCATCGGTATTGCTTGCCGGTTACGGTGGACAACAGGGTGGTAATGCAGTTGCTGATGTACTTTTTGGTGATTATAATCCTGCCGGAAGACTTCCTGTAACATATTATAAATCAATTGATCAGATCCCTGCTTTCGAAAATTACGATATGACTGGGAAGACTTACAGGTTCTTTACCCCGGAACCATTATATCCGTTCGGTTATGGACTTAGCTATACAACATTTACATACAGCAACTTATCAGTCCCTGAAAAAATTGTCGCAGGAGAGAAAGTCACAGTGAAAGTCACAGTAACAAATGCTGGAAAAGTTGCCGGAGATGAAGTGGTTGAGCTATACCTGAAGGATGAAAAAGCTTCAACACCAAGACCAATCAGACAGCTTGAAGGATTTACAAGGGTTTCGCTTAATCCCGGTGAAAGTAAAGTCGTTGAGATCAAACTTGAACCACGTCAGTTCTCGATAATCAATAATAAGGCAAAACGGGTAATTGAGCCGGGCTACTTTACCATCTCGGTAGGAGGCAAGCAACCTGGTTTCAAAGGTTATCTCGACCCTCAGTTCACCCAGGTACTTACTGGAAGGATCAGATTAACAGGGAAAGAGGTTCCGTTCGCAAACTGATGGCAGTTTACTTAACCGGTACATATTCAGTAAGTGATTGTCTTTGTGGAAACTCTGTGTCTCTCTGTGAAACTAAAAAATAAGAACTTACACAGAGTCACACAAAGAAGCACAGAGATTCACAGAGAAAGCCAAAGATTTTATTTCTTAATAAACCTGTAAACCTTCACGGAGTGAGGAAGCAGATCGATATACATGGATGATTCTTTCAGGACCAGGTCCTTATGATCCCACAAATCTCTGACAATGAAATTATCGAGTTTAAATGGATACGGAGCCCCCCATCTCATAGTATTTGCCTGTGCCAGAAGTGCAAAATCGACAAGAATAGTCTTCTTTTCATCACTTTTATTTAGCAGGCATACAGCTTTTTCATTTTTGGCAAGCATTTTCATCCATATCTGATAATCACCATTATCCCTCCAGCACACACCTTCTCTGCCAAGAGTATCCTGATCCAATGCTATAATTTCCTTGTTGAGAAGAATTGATTTGGTTTCAGGAGACATATTCTGAATATCATTCCCGGCCAATAATGGAGCAGCCAGCATACACCATAATGAAAAATGAGTCTTGTATTCTTCGGTTGTCATTCCGCCATTACCGACCTCCAGCATATCAGGATCATTCCAGTGACCAGGTCCGGCATATTTCGCCAGGTCTTTCTGTTGTGAAACGATATCGATCATGCTATTCCATGAATCGTCTATATCGCCAGTTGTACGCCATAAGTGGCCAACTTCACCAGCCCATTCCCACGGTTTGTTTGAACCCCATTCACAAATACTGAAAACTATTGGCCTCTTTGCGGCATAAAGACCGTCGCGCATTATAGAGTATGAAGCTTTTGGTTCCTGTGTACCGGTGTTGCACCAGTCATATTTTAAGTAATCAACACCCCAGCGTGCATAACTCATGGCATCCTGGTATTCATGTCCGCGACCAGCAGGACGACCTGCGCAGGTGAGGGTTCCGGCACAGGAATAGATGCCAAACTTCAGCCCTTTTGAGTGAATATAGTCAGCAAGGTATTTTATTCCATGAGGGAAGCGATCCTTATCAGCTACTATCTGGCCATTTTCATCTCGTGATACCTGCCAGCAGTCGTCGATCACTACATATTCGTAGCCGGCATCCTTCATCCCGCTACTGACCATAGCATCAGCCATTCCCATAATTAGAGTTTCACTTACATTGCAACCGTACTTGTTCCAGCTGTTCCATCCCATCGGAGGAGTCTTGGCGAGTTGATCATATTTTTGCGCATTCAGATTTAGAATGAGAAAACCAATTCCAACCAATGAAATAATCTTTTTCATAGATTTATTTTTTTATTTCGGTTATGAAGTTTAATACACTCAAATTTACTACTTCTTTCACCTTATCAAAATAAATATTTCACATTTCGTATGTTTCGTCTGAATAGTTAATTTTGTTAATCTAATCAGATTTTATGCAGCAAGAAGAGCATCTCCTTCAGAAACGGGTAAATCTTTTTGACGGAATATCAATTGTTTCAGGCGCTATGATAGGATCAGGTATCTTCATTGTCAGCGCAGATATTGCCCGCAATGTCGGATCTCCCGGCTGGTTGCTGATGGTTTGGATAATCACAGGTATTATAACACTTATAGGGGCAGTCAGTTACGGAGAACTAGCATCCATGATGCCACATGTGGGCGGTCAGTATGTTTACCTGAAGGAAGCTTATCATCCCTTGATAGGATTTTTATTCGGATGGACAACATTTCTCGTTATTGAGTGCGGAACAATTGCCGCTGTTGCTGTGGCATTTGCAAAATTTTCAGGCGTTCTGTTCCCATGGATTTCTGAAAAGAATATCCTTTTTGAGGCAGGCCCTCTGAAGATCAAAAGCACGATGATAGTTGCCATAGGTATGATATCATTCCTGACCTGGCTGAATACCAGGGGGATAGTTACAGGGAAGACGGTTCAGAATTTTTTCTCATCAACAAAGGTCATTGCCCTTTTTGGATTTATTGCAATAGGGTTCCTTGCCACAAAAAATTTAAATTCATGGGAAATAAATAAAGAAGTTTTCTGGAAAGCAAGTCAGGTGGGACCTGGCAACCATGTGATCCCTTTGGTTGGCTTTTCTCTGATTACTGCTATTGGAACGGCTTTGGTAGGTTCATTATTTTCATCAGATGCATGGTATAGTGTCACTTATCTTTCGGGTGAAGTAGTAAATCCGAAAAGGAATGTTCCTCTTAGCCTCTTTTTCGGCGCTCTGATTGTTTCTGTAATGTATATTCTAACAAACTATATCTACATTAAAATTCTTCCTCTGTCAGGCTCTCCCGTTGGCGCTGATGTTATATCCCGTGGTATCCAGTATGCTACAGATGACCGGGTTGCGACTTCAGCAATGAGTGTGGTATTTGGAAATTATGCCGCAATCATTATGGCTGTCTTTATAATGATCAGTACTTTTGGATGCAACAATGGTCTTATAATGACTGCTCCACGCGTTTATTATGCCATGGCAAAGGATGGTCTCTTTTTCAAAAAAGCAGGAGAATTAAATAAGAATGGAGTCCCCGGTTTTGCAATAGTTGTTCAGGGAATATGGGCCATACTTCTTTGTTTGTCAGGTACATATGGAAACCTTCTTGATTACGTGATCTTTGCCGTATTGATCTTTTTCACTTTAACTATTCTAGCCATATTTATATTGCGGGTAAAACGGCCTGATATTCCACGACCATATAAAGCATTTGGTTATCCTGTCATACCGTCAATTTATATCTTAGTCACGGTAACAATAATGGTTATCCTCTTAATTTATAAACCTGATTTTACTTTCCCTGGACTGGGGATTGTGATTCTTGGCATTCCTGTATTCTATCTCTGGAGAAAATATAACAAGAACACTAAAAAAACATAAAAAGCAATTTAGAAGTAATGCCGAGTACAGCATGCCGCACACCCCAAACCAATTTATTAATATGTTCCCGGACGAGTTTGTAAGAAGGATTCATACGCAAAAATATATTGATGCGGAAGCACTTCTTAAAGCATTGGAAGAACCATCTCCGATAAGTATGAGGCTCAACACTGCCAAGTGGAATATAAGACCGTCATACGCTGACCCGGTTTCATGGTGCAAAAATGGATACTACCTTAAAAGCCGGCCATCCTACACTCTCGATCCCTTGTTCCACTCCGGTTGTTACTACCCTCAGGAAGCTTCGGGTATGTTCCTCGAACAGGTGATCCGACAAACAACAGATTTACACGGAAACTTTAGGGTTCTTGATTTATGTGCCGCTCCGGGAGGTAAGAGTACTCATCTCTCTGAAATTATTGGTCCCGATAATATTCTTGTCGCAAATGAAGCAATAAGGGCAAGAGCTACAACCCTGTCTGAAACTACAACAAAATGGGGTTGCGGAAACACACTTGTGACACAAAACGATCCTTCGGCATTTGGCAGCTTAACAGGCTATTTTGACATCATAGTAGTCGATGCTCCATGTTCAGGAGAAGGGATGTTCAGGAGTGGAATTGCTGTTAATGAATGGTCAGTTGGCAATACTATACATTGTGCCGAGAGACAGAAGAGAATAGTAATGGATGTCTGGCCTGCACTTAAGCAAAACGGGATACTTGTTTACAGTACCTGCACCTTTAATCCCGGTGAAAATGAAGAAAACATCAAATGGCTCACTGAAAAGAATGTAGCTGAAAGTATCAGGCTGGATGTAAAGGATTTTGATGGGATTACTGAAATCGACTTCGAAGGTATCTATGGCTATGGATTTTATCCAGGCAAGATCAGGGGTGAAGGATTTTTTATTTCGGCTGTAAAGAAAACAGGAAAACAGGGATGCATACACATCAGAAGCCAGAAGAAAACAGAACTGAAACCAGATAGAAATGACCTTGAGGTTGCTGACAAATGGACATATTATACAAAAGAAAGACTATTCAAATGGGGTGATGAACTATTCGCTGCACCTTGTAACATGGAAGATTACCTTTATCTTTATAAGAATCTTAAAATAGTAAGAACCGGGACAAAAATATTTTCATCTAAAAACAACAAATATCTTCCTTCGCATGAACTCGCTCTGTCACTTAACCTGAGAAAAGACGTATTCCCTAAAAATGAAATAACTCTTTCAGAAGCACTTTCATTCATGAAACGTAACAATGTCATTTTTCATGATGCTCCAAAGGGATGGAATCTTGTAACTTATAAGGGGATTAACCTGGGTTTTGTAAACAACATCGGCAACAGGGTCAATAACTATTTTCCTGTGGAATGGCGGATAAGAATGAATCTTCCTGAACCGGGGGAAGAGAATATTATTAAATGGAATATCGATGACAACGATATCACGTGAGTTTCAAGTTTTTGCCAAACCTGTAGGTTCATCTTGCAATCTCAATTGCAGATATTGTTATTATCTGGATAAAAATAGTCTGTATCCCGATTCAGATCGCTTTCTTATGACTGACGATATTCTGGAAAAATATATTATACAGCTTATTCAGGCATCAACAGAAAATGTTATAAGTTTTTCATGGCATGGAGGTGAACCATTACTGGCAGGTATTGACTTCTACAGGAAAGTTCTGAGACTTCAATCTGCTCACAAACCTGATGGTAAAACGATTCTGAATGGAATCCAGACTAATGGAACGCTTCTTAATGAAGAGTGGTGCAGATTTATTGCAGAAGAGGTTTTCCTGATTGGTATCAGTCTTGATGGCCCGGCTGAGTTTCATAATACCTGTCGTCGAACAAAAGATGACAGTGCAACATGGCAGAAGGTTATCCGGGGATATCAACTTTTAATGAAACATGGTGTAATCCCTGAAATACTTTGTGTTGTAAATGCTGAAAATGTTAAGTATCCTATTATTATCTACGACTTTTTTAAACAGATGGGAGCAAAATTTTTGACTTTCCTTCCCATTGTCGAACCTGATAGTGGTTCCTCCACAGGAGTGAGCATAGATTCAGTTCCTCCTGAAGAATTCGGATTTTTTCTGAGTGAAGTTTTTGACTTATGGATTGAAAATGATATAGGCGAAATAAAAATTCAGATCTTTGAAGAGGCTTTCAGGACTGCATTTGATCAGGAACATACATTGTGCATTTTCAAAATAAACTGTGGAGGTGTTCCTGTTGTTGAAAACAATGGAAATTTTTATTCATGCGACCATTATGTAAATAAAGACTTCCTGATAGGAAATATAATGGACCAGTCTCTGACATTCTTTCTTGAAAGTCAAAGACAGAAAGAATTTGGAAAGGTTAAATCTGTTACACTCCCGAAATATTGTATTGAATGTGAAGTCAGGTCAATGTGCAATGGAGAGTGCCCGAAAAACAGGTTCATTTTAACTCCTGATGGTGAAACCGGTTTAAACTACCTATGCAGCGGGTATAAATATTTTTTCAACCATTGCCGGCCGTTTGTTGAGGCAATAGCTGAGGTATGGAAAAATCAATGAGAGTGTCTTAAAGAATATCGTTTTATTATTTCAGTTTTTCCTTGAAGAAAGCTATAGTTCTTGACCATGCAAGCTTAGCCGCTTTTTCATTATACCGCTCAGGATTGGAATCATTATTAAATGCGTGCTGGGCTCCTTCATACATAAAGATCTGGTATTCTTTTTTCCCTTTCTTCAATGCCTCTTCAAAAGCCGGAATCCCGGGGTTTATAAATGCATCATCGCCGGCATAATGAGCCATAATTGGTGCTTTAATCTTCGCAACCTGTTCAGCAGTTGGCTGTTTTCCATAGTAAGGGACTGCTGCATCAAGGTCAGGCGAATTAACAGCAACCTGGTTGGTCATTCCTCCTCCCCAGCAGAAACCTGTACAACCTACCTTCCCTGTTGAAAGAGGATTTGTTTTAAGATATTTCACAGCTGCAACAAAGTTTTTGACTGTCTTATCATAATCAAGCTGACCTATCATAGTGACAGCTTTGGCCTGGTCATTCTCAGGTGTACCTCCAAGCGGGGAAAGCGCATCGGGTGCCAGGGCAATGAACCCCTCTTTAGCCATACGACGAGTAACGTCTTGTATATGAGGCTGCAAACCTCTGTTTTCATGGATTATCAGCACTGCAGGAAACTTTTTACCTGCTTTTGGCCATGCAAGAAATCCTTTCACTTCGCCTGTCTCGCCCGGATATTTGATGAATTCAACCATCAGGTCCGTGTCCGCCTGATAAGATGATGAAGCGCCCCGACTGTTTTCTTCCAGAATGGGAATCAGTGCCATTGCGGCAGCCGAACTGCCGGCAACTATAGCAAGTTTTCTGACAAAATCGCGTCTTGTTGTTCGTCCTTGCTTATAGCCAGCGTAAAGTGTAGTGATTTTTTTATCCATAATAGTGAAGTTATTATGTGTTAATTATCAGAAATGTCTGAGAGCTGAATTAATTTTTTACATTTGTTAATGCCTAAACACTGCTAAAATTTCAATATATAAAAATAACTGAATATATGCACACGAAGATGATTTTTTTCATTGAATTTATAAACAGTATTTAAATGAATGGTGTAATAACAGAATTGTTCTGATGGCACATAATATTTCAGGGGTCATACTGTCTGGCGGTGCCAATAAGAGATTTAATGGCATAATTAAAGCAAAGATTGTTATTGATGGTAAAACAATTATTTCAAGGATTATTGAAATAATGAGTAATATTTTCGATGAGATAATTATAGTAACAAACACTCCGGATGAATTTCGGGAATTCAAGAACTGCAAAATTATTGGAGATCAGTTTTTGAATAAAGGACCTCTTGGTGGCATCCACTCTGCCCTGAAAGAATCGGAGAGAGAGGCCCTCTTTGTTTTTGCAGGAGACATGCCTCTGCTCGACAGTGAAATTATTGCCAAACAGATAGATTTTTACACCACCAATAAATGCGATATTCTTATTCCACAGATTGAGCAATTTATAGAACCTCTTCATGGAATTTATACGAAATCTCTTATCAGAATTCTCGAAGATTTTCTCGAGGGAGATAACGATTATGCTATGACAGAGTTTTTTAAAAAGGCAGATGTGCATTATTTGAAAATTGAAGGATCGGAAAAGACCAGACGAGCCTTCACAAACATCAATTCACCTTCTGATATCAGTACTGTGAAAGAACTACTGGAATCAACTGATTAAAAATTACAACCATTACAACCTTTATAACTTTACATCGTATTTTCTGATATCATTTTTCAGAATAATCTGAAGATTGTTCAAATGCATTTTTTATTAACTTTATATCCGTTAAAATTCAGATACCATGAAGAGAATATCATTTTATATCCTTATGATTGCCGTTTCATTTTCTGCATGTAAAAAACTTAGCAAATATGAAGGAGTTCCCTTCACTGAAAAAGAGCCGCGCGACTGGGAAAACCCGTTGGTATTTAACATAAACAGGGAGGATCCACATGCATCTCTGATTAGTTTCACCGATGAACAGAGTGCACTGGAGGCAATAAAGGTGAATTCCCCGAACTATAAATCTCTTGATGGCATATGGAAATTTAACTGGGTCAAATCACCTGATCAACGACCATTCTGGTTCTTTAAAGATGATTATGATACGCGCGACTGGAGGGATATTGAAGTACCTTCAAACTGGCAGATGAAGGGTTACGATATCCCTGTGTATGCAAATATAACCTACCCATTCTGGACCTGGGAGGATGTATTCAATTCACATAACCTGGCAAAAGGGGTTGGCTCTCCAAAACCAGAGATTAAGGATTCGAAAGCTCCTGGTTCATCAGCTACATCCTATACTTATAAAAAAGTTCCGCCTGCTATACCACATGACTGGAATCCGGTCGGATCGTACAAACGGAATTTCACTGTTCCTTCTGAGTGGGAGAACAAAGAAATATTCCTCCATTTCGGAGCTGTAAGTTCAGCATTTTATGTATGGGTAAATGAGAAGCTCGTTGGTTACAGTGAGGATAGCAAAATGCCGGCAGAATTTAATATTACAAAATTTCTGAAGGGAGGAAAAAACTCACTGTCAGTAGAAGTTTACAGGTGGTCAGATGGAAGCTATCTTGAAGATCAGGACTTCTGGAGGCTGAGTGGTATTCAAAGGACTGTTTTCCTTCATGCACGACCGAAAACCTATATCAGAGACTTCTTTGCAGTTGGTAGCCTTGATAAAAACTACAATGACGGTCTGCTGAAAGTTGATGTTTCATTAAAGAATGCTGTTACAAATTATGACGAATTTGTTGTTGATGCATCTCTCTATGAGGGCACACAAAAACTTTTCTCAGAATCTAAGAAAGTTAAATTGTCGGAAGATAAGGTCTTAGTCAATTTTAGTAAAAGCATTCAGGGGATTAAAAAATGGTCAGCTGAAAAGCCAAATCTCTATTCACTGGTATTAAGCCTTAAAGACAAAAACGGGAAAATAGCTGAGAGTGTAAGTGCCAAAATAGGCTTCAGGAAAGTTGAGATTGTAAATTCACAGCTTCTGGTTAATGGCGTTGCAATACGCATAAAAGGTGTTAATATGCATGAACATAACGAAATAACAGGGCATGTTATTGATGAGGCAACAGTAATGAAGGATATAAGGACGATGAAAAGCAACAATATCAATGCCATGAGGACATGCCATTACCCACAGCAGGAGTTCTGGTATGAGATGTGTGATAAATATGGTCTTTATCTTATTGATGAGGCAGATATTGAGTCGCATGGTATGGGTTATGATAAAGATGTGACTTTGGCAGACAAACCCGAATGGGCTGCTGCGCATCTCGACAGGATGCAACGTATGGTTGAGAGAGATAAGAATCATCCTTCTGTTATTATCTGGTCAATGGGGAATGAGGCAGGCGACGGTCATAATTTTCTGAATGGATACAAATGGATCAAGGGACGCGATGTAACAAGACCGGTTCAGTACGAGCGTGCTGAGAAGAGTACCAATACTCCGGAGCGACATACTGACATTTGGGGAAATATGTATGCACCTATTGAAGAATTAGAGGCATATGCAAAAGATCCCCGCAATGACAGGCCAATGATAATGGTTGAGTACGCTCACGCAATGGGAAATTCAACCGGTAATCTGCAGGATTACTGGGATGTTATAGAAAAATTTCCAAAACTCCAGGGAGGATTCATATGGGATTGGGTTGACCAGGGATTCCTCAAAACTAATGATAATGGTGAAAAATACTGGGCATATGGTGGCGATTATGGTGAGGAAGGGACACCAAGCGATGGGAACTTCAACATAAATGGATTAGTGTGGCCCGATAGGACACCACACCCTGGTCTTTTTGAAGTAAATAAAGTTTATCAGTATATTGGATTTGAACCTGTTGACCTTAAGGCAGGGATGATAAAAATTAAGAATAAATATGATTTTACTAACTTGTCAGAGTTTAATTTTGATTGGGAAGTGGTATCAGATGGAAAAGTGGTTCAATCCGGAAAAATTCCGCTTCCTGACTTCAGACCTAAAGCAGAAATAGCTTTCCTGTTACCTCTTAAAAAAATAGATCCTGTTCCGGGAGCTGAGTATTTTCTTAATTTGAGGTTTTCAAGGAGTGATGAATGGAATTATGTGCCTGAAGATCACGTCTATGCAACTGCTCAATTCAAACTGCCTGCTGAAGGTAAACCTATCATACCGAAAGATGATAATCTTGCTGTTCTCCAGACGAAAACTGTCGATAAGAAACTGGAAGTAAGCGGAGTTGACATGAAGATAATTTTTGATCTGGGTACCGGCAGATTGACGTCATTCAGTTACAAGGGGAAAGAAATAATCAAAAAAGGTCCGGAACCTGATTTCTGGAGAGCTCCTACCGATAATGACTATGGTTACGACATGGACAAACTGCTTGGTGTTTGGAAAAAGGCGGGCGAAAGAACAGTTTTGACCAAAGCGAATATCAGTCAGCCTGAATTAGGAAAAGTAGTGGTTACTTTTAATTATGATATTCCTGATGCAAGCGGTAAAAAAATTGGAGGTTATGCAACAACATTCACCATATTTGGATCGGCTGATGTGGTGATTAAAAATCAGTTCTCAAAATTATCCGGCATCATTCCGGAGATTCCGAGAATGGGAATGCAGATGCAGCTTCCTGAAGAGTTTACAAATCTGAAATGGCTGGGACGCGGACCTCATGAGAATTATGCTGACAGGAAGACTTCGGCTGATGTTGGTCTCTACGAAAGCACTGTTGCCGACCAGTATACTCCTTATATCAGGCCTCAGGAAAATGGATACAAGACTGATACAAGGTGGCTTACTCTGACAAACGATAATGGAAGCGGTATTCTTGTAAGCGGAGATCCTTTAATCTGTTTTGCTGCTCTTAATAATATTCATGATGATTTTGAATCTCCGGGGAAACTATCGCAGTACAGGAAAGATGCGAAAACCGCAAATACTCATACAGTTGATATTAAGCCACGCGACATGGTCAACCTGAATATTGATATGGGGCAGATGGGTGTAGGAGGTGATAATTCATGGGGAGCATTAATTCATACAAAATACCGGCTGCTCGATAAAAAATATGAGTATTCTTTCAGGATCAGACCTATTATTAAAGAGGATGATGTACTGAAACTGGCAAAAGAGAAATTTTAAAACAGGTTGAAGGGTTGAATGAGTTGAAGGGTTAAACTTTTTAATTAAGTCAACGCTTTAACTATTACGCTATTCAACTTTTCAATCTTTCAACTTAGTTCTTCATAAAAGTATGCCTCTTTTTTATCAACATCATCCCAGGTGCAGATCTTTTTATTTCTGTTCAGATAGTATAAATTCAGCAATGCAAAATCGCCTGCACTCATTGTCGCATGTGCAAAAAGGAAAAGCGAAAGACTCCATTTCCACAAACCGGGCAGAAGGAAGACAAGAAGCATCAATACTGAACTGATAATAATAAAAGGGGTCCATGCCACAATCCGGAACTGAAGCGGTGAGGCGACATACCTGTGAGCTGTCACATAAAAGAGGTACTGCTTAAGATCCATTCCAAACCTGATATTTTTTGCTCCGGAAATGTAATAAGGAATAACATGAAATAGCTCATGCAGCGGAATGCAGACTAAAGGTAGAATTACCAGCCCGACGACAGAGTGAAAAAGAATGTGAGTTCTCGGGAAGTTTCCAGCAACTTTTATCCTTATAATAACAGTAAAGCTTAGAAATATGAGACAAAGAAACCAGAAAAGAAACATAAGTCCTGATTTTTTCTTTAAATACTCAAATACAAACTGAATCAGGTTCTTGTAAGGAATAGTCAGGAATAGTCTGAATCGTTTCTGATCGTTTAGGTCTTCCACTGAAAATGCCATAATAATACTTTTAACAAATTTACTTTTTAAAAGCTGCAATACAAACCGGAATCAGGGTTTTCCTGATTTCCTGATAAGTAAAAGCACCTCCGGGGATAACAAGATGTGGCCCGGAATTTGATACATTTACAGAAAATCTGTTTGTGAGACTAATATCTGCAATACTGATATTCTTCCTTTATATCGCTGATTCCACAGGACAGGCTGATTCGTTAAAACAGAGGAATGATACCATGAATGGAAGATCTTACCTGCTGGAGAAAGTGAAAAGAAATGGGGTGACCTTACCGGAAGTTGAAATAAAAGAAGTGACTGTTTATGCCCATCCCAACTTCGCCAAAAAAAGCGATTTTCGTAAATACGAAAGACTTGTCAATAACCTGAAGAAAGTTTATCCTTATGCATTAATAGTGAGGAACAGATTATTCAAGGTAAACGAGGATATAAGTAAGATCAAAAGTGAAAAAGAACGTAAAGAGTATCTGAAAAAGGTGGAAAAGGATGTCTTTGCAGATTATGAAGGCGACATAAGGGAAATGACAATCACCCAGGGTCGGTTGCTAATTAAACTGATTGACAGGGAGACGCAAAATACATCTTATACACTTATTAAAGATTACCGTGGAAAACTTGCAGCAGCGTTCTGGCAGGGGATTGCCCGAATTTTCGGAACAAACCTTAAAGAAGAATATGATCCATATGGTGATGATGCTCTGATCGAATTAATCATCCATGAGATTGATGCTGGCAGGCTTTAATTGAAATCCATGGTCATAACTGATAATATGAAACGCATTTTTATCGCATTGAAAGTTGAAGCAGGAGAACCTCTTTTAATGATGATCTCATCGCTTAAGTCGGGTCTGAGTAAGGACATAATCAAATGGACAAGCCCTGATAATATTCACATTACTCTCGCCTTCCTGGGAGATACTGAGGAGAACCTGATAAAATCTATTATATCAATGTTGAATGAAAAATGTATCGGATCAGAGCGATTTGAACTGATTCTCAAAGGATCAGGTGTTTTCAGAAATCTGAGCGATCCGCGAATTATCTGGACTGGTATTGAACCTTCCGCGAAATTAATGTATCTTAATGAAGTTATTATGAAAGGGTTGAAGGGATTGAACATTAAGATGGAGGAGCGTCCTTTTAATCCACATCTGACAATCGGACGTATTAAACATCTTAATGACAGGGAAACACTTAAAGCCTTAACAGAACAATATCAAAATTCTGAAATACAAATAATTCCGGTAAACGAAGTTATCCTTTATCAAAGCATCCTCCTTCAATCCGGACCGGTGTATAAACCAATAGCTAAATTTAATCTGAAGTAATATTAAAAGCTTATTCCTGATAGCTCATAGCTGATAGCCAAATTTCTAATTTCTAATTCGTAATTTCAAATTTCGATTGACTCATCCTCATTTTTTATATTTTTGTCGGGAATAAAATAATGATCATGAAGATTATATGGCAGATTCATTTGAAGCAAAAGGCAAACGAAAAAAACTTGTAGCTGAGCTCCGGCAGAAAGGAATCTCAGATGAAGAGGTACTAAGATCAATTGATACAGTTCCACGGCATCTCTTTATGGATCCTGCATTCCTCATTCATGCCTATGTCGATAAAGCTTTCCCGATTACATCCGGACAGACAATATCACAGCCTTATACCGTTGCTGTGCAATCTTCTTTGCTAAGAGTGAAAAGGAGGGATAAAATTCTTGAAATAGGTACCGGATCGGGTTATCAGGCAGCGATACTTGCCGAGATGGGAGCAAAAGTTTATACTATCGAACGCTACAGAGAGCTTTTTATTAAAGCTCAGAAGATTTTAACTTCCCTTGGCTATTCAGCAGATTTTTTTTATGGCGATGGATACGAAGGTAAGCCCCAGTATGGTCCTTTTGATGGTATTATTATTACTGCTGCTGCCCCTGAGGTACCTGAGATACTCCTTCAACAACTTAAAACCGGAGGACGGCTGGTTATACCTCTTGGTGATTCCAATTCTCAGGTTATGACTGTTGTGGAACGTACCGGACCTGATAGTTTCGAGTGTTCCGAACATGGAAATTTTGTTTTTGTGCCGATGCTGAAAGGAACCGTAAACGGAAAATAATTTATTATGAAAATTTATAAGTTTGTTTTTTCCCCGATAGAGGTAAATACCTATATACTGGTTGATGACTCGGGCGATTGTGCAATAATAGATTGCGGGTGTTACAATAAGCAGGAATCTGAAAAGCTTGAGGATTTTATAAAGGATAAAAGTATTAATCCGGTTTTACTTTTAAATACACATTGCCACCTTGATCATGTCTTTGGAAACAGGTTTATTTTCGAAAGGTATGGCTTAAGAACTTTTTCAAGTGAATTCGATGAAGTGAACAGGAAAAATGCGAGCCAGCATGCTATGCTTTTTGGTCTGACTATGGAGAATCCACCTGAACCTGCCGGTTTCATAACAGATAATCAGATTGTTACTTTCGGAACAACAGATATGGTCGCCCTTCATATCCCGGGTCATACTTCGGGGAGCCTTGCATTCTACAGTGAAAAGAACGAGTGTGTTTTTACAGGGGATGCACTCTTTGCCGGAAGTATTGGAAGAACGGACCTGCCTGGCGGTGATTATGATACACTTATTAGTAGTATAAGGAACAAATTATTTGTTCTTCCTCCTTCAACTGTCGTATATCCGGGCCATGGTAATGAAACGACTATCGAAAGGGAATTAAAGTCAAATCCCTTTTTTTGATGATTTAAATCCTGTTAATTATGAGTTCTAATTCTTAATATTATCATTTAATTGATTTTATAAACTAAAATATATGCTATCAGATAAATTTGTGAACCGACATAATGGACCGCGTGAATATGAGTTGCCACTGATGCTCACGACTATAGGTGTTAATTCTCTTGAAGAGCTGATTGAAAAGACCGTTCCGCGGTCTATCATGCTCGAAAAGCCGCTAAGACTTCCGGAAGCAATGAGTGAATTCGAATATCTTAATCATATTAGATCTCTTGGGAAGAAGAACAAAATGTTCCGTTCATTCATTGGACAGGGGTATTATGGAGTGGCTCTTCTGTCAGTAATTATCAGGAATGTGCTTGAAAATCCTTCATGGTATACATCTTACACTCCATACCAGGCTGAAATCTCGCAAGGTCGTCTCGAAGCTTTACTGAACTTTCAGACTATGATCGTTGAACTCACCGGTATGGAGATTGCTAATGCCTCATTACTTGATGAATCAACTGCAGCAGCAGAGGCTATGATAATGATGTTTAATGCCCGGTCGAGGGTATCAGTAAAAGCCGGAGCTAATAAGTTTTTTGTTGATGACGATATTTTCCCTCAAACCCTCGATGTGATAAAAACACGTTCAAATCCACTTGGAATTGAGCTTGTTACAGGGAAATACACCACAGTCTCTTTTGATGAGTCTTTCTTCGGGTCGTTAGTGCAGTACCCTGCCGCTTCAGGACAGCTAAGAGACTATAAAGCATTTACCGAACTGGCTCATACAGCCGGAGTCCTCGTGGGAGTGGCAGCTGATCTGATGAGCCTGACTTTGTTGACGCCTCCGGGAGAATGGGGAGCCGATATTGTTGTCGGTTCAAATCAAAGGATGGGTCTTCCTATGAGTTTTGGAGGTCCCCATGCAGGATATTTTGCCACAAAGGACGAACTTAAACGAAGTATGCCCGGCAGAATTATTGGCTTATCGATTGATGCACAGGAAAACAGGGCGTTAAGAATGGCATTGCAGACAAGAGAACAGCATATTAAACGGGAAAGGGCTACCTCAAATATATGTACTGCTCAGGCACTTCTTGCTGTAATGTCGGGTATGTATGCTCAATACCATGGTCCGGAGGGATTGAAAAATATTGCAAAACATATACATAATGCGGCCTGTACAATAAGCTTCAACCTTAAAGAGATGGGATTCAGGCAACTGAATTCGGTCTTCTTTGATACCCTAAAGATAAGTCCGGGGGTTGGTGTTTCAATAGAAACTATTAAAAAGCTTGCTCTTGAAGCAGAGATGAATTTCTATTATCCTGACGATAATTCGGTGATTATAAGCACCGATGAGATAATAACAATAAAAGAGATAGACACAATAGTTAATATTTTTGTGAGAGCTGCAGGGAAGGAACAGGTTAAGATCAACTCTTACTGCCATTGTGAAATTCTTGAGGAGAAGTTTCTGAGAAAGTCATCTTTCCTGCAGGGGGGAGCTTTTAACAGGTACCATAGCGAGACTGAGATGATGAGGTATATCAAGATGCTCGAAAGAAAAGATTTTTCACTTACACACTGTATGATTTCCCTGGGTTCCTGCACTATGAAGCTTAATCCTGCAAGTTCAATGTTTGCAATGAGCTGGCCTGAATTCGGAAATATTCATCCTTTCGTTCCAAAGGATCAGGCACAGGGCTATTATCAGATTATGGATGAATTAGGAGAGGCGCTTAAAGAAATAACAGGTTTTTCAGCAATTTCATTTCAGCCAAACTCCGGAGCTGCAGGCGAATATGCTGGATTAATGGTAATTCGAGAATATCATCTGACAAAAAGAGAGGGAAACAGAAACATAGTTTTAATTCCTTCTTCAGCACATGGTACAAACCCGGCGAGCGCTGCGATGGCCGGTATGCAGATAATTGTTGTTGAATGCGATGAAAAGGGGAATGTAAATTTAGAGGATCTGAAGAAAAAGGCTGAAGAACATAAAGATAATCTTGCCGGTTTTATGATCACATATCCTTCAACACATGGCGTGTTTGAAGCTGCAGTTATAGAAATGTCTGATATTATCCATGCAAATGGTGGACTTGTTTACATGGATGGCGCAAATATGAATGCACAGGTCGGACTTACAAATCCCGGACATATCAATGCTGATGTATGTCATCTTAACCTTCACAAAACCTTCGCTATACCTCATGGTGGTGGTGGTCCGGGGATGGGTCCCATACTTACGAATGATAAACTGGCAGAGTTCCTTCCTTCCCACCACTTTGTCAAAACGGGAGGCAGTCATGGTACAACAGCTGTGGCAGGAGCTCCTTTCGGAAGCGGGCATATACTTACTATTTCTCATGCCTATGTGATGATGATGGGTTCCTATGGCCTGACTCAGGCTACAAAATATGCCATACTCAATGCAAATTATATAGCTGCATCATTAAAGGGATGGTTTAAAACTTTATATTCCGGAACTGAAGGATTTGTAGCACATGAGATGATACTCGATTGCAGGAATTTTAAAGCAGAAGCAGGCATCACCGAAGCAGATATAGCCAAGAGGTTAATGGATTATGGATTTCATGCACCTACTCTTTCTTTTCCGGTTCATGGTACCCTGATGGTGGAACCTACTGAATCAGAGTCACTCCAGGAACTCGATAAATTTATAAGTGCCATGAAATCAATATGGAACGAGATTGAGGAAATAAAGAAGGGTAAAGCAGATAAAGAGGATAATGTTTTGCATAACTCACCCCACACTGTCAATGTTGTCACGGCAAATGAATGGAATCATACATATAATCGCCAGAAAGCCGCCTTCCCTCTTAACTGGGTTCTAGAGAATAAGTTCTGGCCATCTGTCGGGCGTGTTGACGATGGTTTTGGCGACCGTAATCTGGTTTGTACATGCGATCCGATTGATTTATACAGGCAGGAGACATTACAGAAATGAAGAAGTGCCTAAAGTGAGCTAACATTTGTAGTACTTAAAGTTGAAAGTATTCAAATTAAGTACAAAAATAATAACTCTAAGTACTCTAGGCGCTCTAAACTAATATAATATAATCCTAAAATAATGGAGAAGTCCTTCTTATTTATTATTCCGTTTGTTTTAATTTTAAGCTCTTGTGGAACAAGTGGTTCCAAACAACAAACTGCCAAATCAGATTCTTCAATGGGAAAAAACAGTCAGGTAAAATTGATCACAGTGGATCCGGGTCATTTTCACGCAGCCCTTGTCCAGAAAATCATGTACGATCGGGTTTCTCCCGAGGTGCATGTTTATGCTCCGCAGGGGCCTGATTATCTGCAGCATCTCAGCAGGATCAAATCGTACAACAGCCGGTTAGTCAGTCCAACCTCATGGAATGAAATAGTATATACAGGTTCTGATTTCTTTGAAAAGATGCTCGCTGAAAAAGCAGGCAATGTTGTGGTCATATCGGGGAACAACAGGAAAAAGGCCGAATATATAACGAAATCTGTCAATGCCGGTCTCAATGTGCTGGCAGATAAGCCTATGATAATCAGCCCGGAAGATTTTCCCGCTTTAGAGGCTGCTTTTAAAACTGCCAGGGAAAATAGAGTTCTTTTATACGATATTATGACAGAGAGATATGAAGTGACTACAATTCTTCAGAAACTTCTATCACAAAATACAAGGGTCTTTGGCGTATTAACAACTGGCAGTAAAGAAGAACCCGCTGTGACCAAAATAAGTGTACATCATTTTTCCAAGATTGTTTCAGGAAGTCCCGTTCTTCGCCCTGCATGGTATTTCGATGTTCAGCAACAGGGTGAAGGGATTGTCGATGTAACATCACATCTTGTTGACCTTGTTCAATGGGAATGTTTCCCTGAGCAAATTCTGAATCCTTCAGATATAACCATGACAAAAGCAAAAAGATGGCCTACCCTTATCTCAAAAGAAGAGTTTAAAGGTGTTACCGGGTTTGATGATTTTCCCGGCTATCTTCAGAAGGATGTTAAAGACGGAAAGCTGAATGTTTTTGCAAATGGTGAAATGGTCTATCAGATAAAAGGGATCTTTGTAAAAGTTTCTGTTGAATGGAAATACCAGGCTTCTCCAGGAGGAGGTGATACACATTATTCAGTTATGCATGGAACAAAATGCGATCTGATCATCAGGCAGAGTGCTGAGGAAAAATTTCGGCCAACATTATATATCGACAATATAAAAGGATTAGCAATAAATAGCTTCGTTTCAGAATTAAAAGAAGCTATTAAGATATTGCCTTATGATAGTCTTCAGATTGAAGCCATAAACACTACAACCCTTAAGATTAATGTTCCTGAAAAGTACAGGGTAAGTCACGAAGAGCATTTTGGCCAGGTAATGGCTAAATTTCTTGAATATCTGAAGGCAGGCAAATTGCCGGAATGGGAGGTACCGGGGATGATTACGAAGTACTTTACGACAACCAGTGCGTTGAAACTTGCAAAAGGGAACCCATGAACCGTTATTCAAACATATTCTCAACAGCCATAGAGTATAATTCTTCAAGTGATATCCCGGCAGCCGCAGCCTGTTTCGGAACAAGACTTTCTTTGGTCATACCCGGTATAGTATTTATCTCAATGAAAAAGGGCTTTTCTCCGATAACTATAAAATCTACCCTGACAATTCCCTTACAACCAAGGAGATCATAAACAAACTTACTGGTTCTTTGTATCTCGTTTGTAACGTCTGAAAGCATATCAGCCGGTGTAACTTCTTCTGATTTTCCCGGAGTATATTTTGCCTCATAATCAAAAAATTCATTTTTACTTATAATCTCTGTAACAGGAAGAACGATAGTTTTACTTTTTGTTTTGACAACACCACAGGCGACTTCCCTGCCGTTCATGAAAGCTTCGATAAGCACCGCATCGCTTTCTTTAAATGCAGTATCAATCGCAGACAACAGATCCTCTTTCTTTTTTACTTTAGTAACACCAAAGCTTGAGCCACTGTCATTTGGTTTGACAAAACAGGGCAAGCCTGCTTGTTTGATCAGGTTTTCAGGATCCAAAGGCTCGCCTTTTCTTATCAGAACAGCATTTGCCATAGCGATACCATATTCTTTAAGAAAAAGTTTGCATGCCTGTTTATTAAAAGTAAGGGCGGAACAGAATGCACCGCAGCTTGTGTATGGAATACCAAGCATATCGAAGTACCCCTGAAGCAAACCATTCTCCCCGGGAGTACCATGAATTGCAATGAAAACTCCATCGAATTTTATCCTCTGGTCATTATATGCCACGCTAAAATCGTTCTTATCAATATTATGATAACGGCCTTTCTGATCTTCCCAGTACCAGTTGATCCCCCGGATTATGATAAGATAAACTATATATTTGGAGGATAATATTTTACCTACTTCCTCAGCACTCTTTACAGATATATCAAACTCAGAGGAATCACCTCCGGCTGCTATTGCAATAGTCTTCATATTTTGTTTAATTAAAGATCAAAAATAATATAATTATTAGACATTGAATAACCTGCAGATGTATTACCTTTGATGGAAATTTTAACAATTATTAAAAATGAAAAAAGGTTGTTTGATTTCGATTATAGTAGTTGCTTTTTTGGCGCTTATTGTTTTAGCCGTAGTACTTTGGGGCACAAAAGTTTACAATGGTATGGTTACCATGCAGGAGTCTGTTACTAGTCAATGGGGCAATGTTGAAACTGCATATCAGCGCAGATCTGATCTTATACCCAATTTTGTCAATACTGTCAAAGGTGCTGCCAATTTTGAACAAACTACACTTACTCAGGTAATTGAAGCCAGATCGAAAGCTACATCCGTCACAATTGATCCGACCAAGATGACAGCCGCAAACATGCAACAGTTCCAGCAGGCTCAGGGACAACTGTCTTCCGCATTGTCAAGGCTGATGGTTGTTGTTGAACAGTATCCCCAACTTAAGGCTACCCAGAATTTCAGGGATCTGCAAGTAGAACTGGAAGGAACCGAAAACAGAATTTCAGTGGAAAGGAAAAAATTCAATGATGTGGCTTTAACCTATAATACCTATATCAGGAGGTTTCCGCAGAACTTTCTTGCAGGAATGTTTTCATTCCAGATAAAGCCATATTTTGAGGCTGAAAAAGGTGCTGAAAAAGCTCCGGAAGTTAAATTCTAAAACTTTATTCATATACTTAAATGAAAGCTTCATCGTTCTTTTCGAAAGAACAACAGGCTCAGATTCTTGCATCTGTCAGGGAGGCTGAGTTGAAAACTTCAGGCGAAATCAGAGTGCACATCGAATCTTCATTAAAAGGTGATGTCCTCGACAGAGCTGCATGGCTCTTCAAAAAGCTGGGTATGCATAAAACCGCTGAACGCAATGGTGTTTTGTTTTATCTTGCTGTAAAAGACAGAAAATTCGCGATCATTGGTGACGCCGGGATAAATGCAAAAGTTCATGACGGTTTCTGGGATGATATAAGCGAATTGCTTAAAAAGAATTTCAAAGAGGGGAAGTTCACAGAAGGCCTTTCAGAAGGAATTTTACTCGCAGGGAAACACCTTAAAATTCATTTTCCTCACAGAAAGGATGATGTAAACGAATTGCCCGATGAAATTTCATTCAATAAATAAAGGGGAGTAAAAAAATGATAA
>Ga0208478_1000099_pt1 | contig 33340 bp, 33 predicted proteins | sample NGESurdeep072012_5_FD_184462 | JGI IMG/M metagenome (GOLD analysis project Ga0208478, IMG submission 184462) | Arctic peat soil microbial communities from Barrow, Alaska - NGEE Surface sample 415-2 deep-072012 (SPAdes) | ecosystem: Environmental > Terrestrial > Soil > Wetlands > Peat ...
TAAGCTGACCGACGATTTTATGAAAGCCGTTGAAGACAAAACGCTATTCCGACAACAATATCCTATTAATTCTGCCAATCCGAAATTTGCAAAAGATATAGATGCAGTTCAGCTCTGGAGCAAGATAATCCATAATGCATGGAAGTCAGCCGAACCTGGCGTATTATTCTGGGATACAATAATCAGAGAGAGTGTTCCCGATTGCTATAGCGATCTGGGATATGCAACAGTTTCAACAAATCCCTGTGGTGAAATTCCTTTGTGCCCATACGACAGTTGTCGTCTGCTGGCAATTAATCTATATAGTTATGTCAACAATCCATTTACCGACAAGGCTGAATTTGACTTTGATTTATATAAGGAGCATGTAGGATTGGCTCAACGCATGATGGATGACATTATTGATCTTGAACTTGAAAAGATCGATGTAATCATTACAAAAATAAATGCAGACCCGGAGATTGAAGAGATAAAGCATGTCGAGAAAAACCTCTGGAATAACATAAGGAAGAAATCTGAAGAGGGACGAAGGACCGGAATTGGAATAACAGCGGAAGGAGATATGCTGGCAGGTCTTGGAATGAGATATGGCAGCGATGATGCTACAAATTTCTCGGTCGAAGTTCATAAAACTTTGGCACTCGAAGCTTACAAGGCATCAACATACCTGGCAAAAGAGAGGGGAGCCTTTGCAATTTATAATGCCGAGCGGGAGAAAAACAATCCTTTTATTATAAGGATGAAAGAGGCCGATCCAGTTATGTATGGTAACATGGTTAAATTCGGAAGAAGAAACATAGCCCTGCTTACAATTGCTCCGACAGGCACCACAAGCCTAATGACCCAGACAACTTCCGGAATTGAACCGATATTTTCCACATTCTATAAAAGAAGAAGAAAAGTCAACCCTAATGATCTTGATGTAAAGGTGACATTCAAGGATGAGGTTGGTGATTGCTGGGAAGAATTTAATGTTTTCCATCATAAATTTGTCGACTGGCTTAGACTTAATGGTTACGATACCGATGAAGTAACAAGAATGGGAGACGAGGAGATTGAATCGATAATCGCGAAATCACCATACTATAAAGCTACAGCGAATGATGTTGACTGGATAGCAAAAGTTAAGATGCAGGGTGCAATTCAAAAATGGGTCGACCATTCAATTAGTGGTACTATAAACCTTCCTGCCGAAGCAAAAGAAGAACTTGTAAGTGAGCTTTATCTGACAGCCTGGAAATCGGGATGCAAAGGAGTAACAGTATATCGTGAAGGATCAAGAAACGGGGTTCTTATCGCAGGAAAAACTGAAGTACGTCCTGAAAGGCCAAAACGTCCAAAAGTGCTTGATTGTGACGTTATCCGGTTTAATATAAATGAAGAGAAATGGGTTGCTTTTGTCGGACTTAAAGAGAGCCGTCCTTATGAGATCTTTACCGGTATAGCAGACGAGGAGATATTCCCTATTCCAAAGAGCATCATAAAAGGTAAAATCATTAAAATCAAGGATGAGGACGGAAAGACACGTTATGACTTTCAATACACCGACAAAATAGGGTATAAGAAGAATATTGAAGGTCTTTCACACATGTTCAAACCCGAGTTCTGGAATTATGCGAAACTGATTTCAGGTGTTTTGAGACACGAAATGCCAATCCAGGATGTTGTTAATCTGGTTACATCTTTAAAGCTTGACAGCGAGTCGATTAATAACTGGAAGAATGGAGTTGAAAGAGCATTGAAAAAATATATACCAAACGGGACAAAAGCAAAAGGCAAATGCGGGGAATGTAGTTCCGATAACCTTGTTTACGAAGAGGGATGTCTGATTTGCAAAGATTGCGGATCATCCAAATGCGGTTAGATTTTTAATATGGGGTCCCAGGTTTTGGGAATTATCATAAATCAGCGGGTGCTCTTCGGAGCACCTTTTTTTATCTTACTGCTCTTATTAGCCCTCGTCTGAGATATGGTGCTTTCATCTTTTTGTCGTAATAATTGATCATATATCCTCTTGAAGGAGTAATACTGAATCCATAACTATTAAGCAACACGGTAAAATCCTTCTCATCGTTATTTTTATGATAAGTACATAGCGCTATCTTAAAAGACTCGTGGGCATTGAATACCGCATTACAGCTGTTTAAAACAACCGATTCAGCACCATCAACATCAATCTTTAGAAAATTAATATCTTTTTTATTTTCAAAAAAAGTATCAAACCTGATATGTGATGCATCATTGTGATCAGACACGTACTTATTGATAATCTCAACTTTTTCTGACCACGGAGCAAATGTGGCCTTAAGCGCTTCGATCCACTCCTGGTCATATTCAAATATGTAAACCTTTTTGATCTTCTCTATTACTGCCAGTGAAAAGTTGCCTTCAGCTGCACCAATATCAGCAAGAACATCATCCTTTCCGATAATAAATGAATCTGTTAAATACCTGTGAGGACTTTGTGGATCCTGTTCTCTCCTAAGATCGCAATAAGAATTTTGAATCTTTTTCTCGCTCCACTTTTTTTTAAAATATAATCTTTTCCCATCCTGAAGAACATATTGCATTCCCTTCTCAGGGTCGAATATCACTTCAACCTGATCTGGTGAGTAATTGGTGTGAAACTTATATGGAAGAATCCTGACCTCATTATTCTCAATGTATTGAATTACCTCCTTCTGTTCCTCATTAACCTCATTTTCAGGCAAAGAGGCAAAATGTTTCAGGATCTTATTTCGTAGTGTTTTTTTCAGGATAACTGTCCTCAGTGGCTTTGGAACCACGATACGATATATTGGGAAGAGAAACTTATTCATTATTCTATTTTATTACACCAAGCTGCTTCCCGATCTTTTCGAAAGCCCTGATCGCCTTATCCAAATGTTCTTTTTCATGACCTGCCGAGAGCTGAACTCTTATTCTTGCCTGACCTTTTGCCACAACAGGATAATAAAATCCGATAACGTAAATGCCTTCATTTAGTAATTTAGCCGCGAATTCCTGAGAGAGTTTGGCATCGTACAACATTACAGCACAGATGGCAGATTTTGTAGGTTTTATATCGAATCCCAGTTTTTTAATACTTGAAATGAAGTATTCAGCATTGTAATGAAGTTTATCCTGAAGCACATTAGTTTCAGTCATCATTTCAATCATCCTGATGCCGGCTGCAGCAACCATTGGGGGTATGGAATTTGAAAAAAGATAGGGCCGTGATCTTTGTCTCAGAATCTCAATTATCTCTTTTTTACCTGTTGTAAAACCGCCAATAGCCCCACCGAAAGCTTTCCCCAGTGTCCCCGTAATGATCTCAACTTTTCCTGTAATATTATAAAGTTCAGTGACTCCTCTTCCTGTCTTTCCGACTACTCCTGCTGAGTGTGATTCATCGACCATTACCATGGCATTGTATTTGTCTGCCAGCTCTGCAATTTTGTCGAGAGGTGCTACATTTCCGTCCATTGAGAATACACCATCGGTTACAATAAGTCTGAAACGCTGATTCTTAGCAAGTTGAAGTTGTTTTTCGAGATCGGCTACATCAGCGTTTTCATATCTGTAACGCTGGGCTTTGCAAAGACGGACACCATCAATAATAGATGCATGATTCAGGGAATCAGAAATAATTGCATCCTCTTCGGTCAGAAGAGGTTCAAAAACTCCGCCATTAGCGTCAAAACAGGCCGCATAAAGAATAGTATCTTCAGTACCAAAAAATTCTGCAATCTTTTTTTCAAGTTCCTTATGGAGATCGGTGGTGCCACAGATAAATCTTACCGATGACATTCCATAACCATGATCATCGAGAGATGTTTTTGCTGCTTCAATAAGTAATGGATTATTAGAAAGCCCGAGGTAATTATTTGCACAGAAATTGAGTACTTTCTGTCCTGTATTCAGTTCAATTTCAGCGCCTTGCGGAGATACGATAATACGCTCATTCTTGTAGAGACCGGCTTCTTTAATCTCCTCAATAATTTTTAATAAATGATTCTGATAATTATTATACATAATTTGTTATTAGTTAATCCCAATTTAAGATAATCTTTCCGCAGTTTCCTTTTTCCATTTCATCGAATCCCTTCTGAAAATCATCTATAGGAAACCGGTGTGTTATGATTGGATTTAAATCTATTCCTCCGATTATCATCTGCTCCATCTTATACCAGGTTTCCCACATCTCCCGGCCATATATCCCTTTTAAGGTTATTGCCTTGAAAATAATATCGCTCCATGGAACCTCGAAGTTTGATGGCAGAATCCCTAGCAATGAGATACTTGAGCCATTGTACATATTATTAAGCATCTCCACGAATGCCTTTGGAGATCCGGACATCTCAAGGCCTATATCGAATCCTCTCATACCCAGCTTTTTAACAGCATCTGAAATTTTTTCCCCTTTCGATGGATTAACAGTAAGAGTCGCTCCCATCTTTTTGGCGATATCAAGACGGGAATCACTAAGGTCGCTGGCAACAATAAATCTTGCACCGGCAAATTTAGCTATTGCAACTGCCATACTGCCAATCAGCCCCGATCCGGTGATCAGAACATCTTCGCCAATCAATGGAAATGATAAAGCTGTATGAGTTGCATTTCCGAACGGATCCATAATAGCAGCCCAATCGTCAGGAATTCTGTGATCGAGCGGAATGACGTTTACGGCAGGCACTTTCACATATTCTGCAAATGATCCATCGATATGAACTCCTATTCCAACTGTATTTTCACATACATGCTCTTTCCCCCGTCGGCAGTTGCGACAATGACCGCAAGCCAGATGACCTTCTCCGGTTACTCTTTCCCCAATTTTGAGGTTGGTCACTCCAGCACCCATCTTTTCGATATATCCCATATACTCATGACCAATAACCATTGGAGTCCGGATTGTTTTTTGTGACCAGGCATCCCATTCATAAATATGAAGGTCGGTACCACAAATAGCAGACTTTTTGACCTTAATAATGACATCATTAAGGCCCGGCTCAGGGACCGGAACTTCCTGCATCCATAAACCTTTTTCCGGTCTGGCCTTAACAAGTGCTTTCATCTTCTTCATAAAAACTATTTAATATTTATGCAAAAGTAATACAAATCCGGAGTTCAAAACCTGATTTTCGTTATAGTATCGTATGTAATCGGGTTTGTCTATATTTGCATTTACATTAACCGATTTAACCGTGATATGGAACAAGTACGAGTACGTTTTGCCCCAAGTCCTACAGGCCCTTTACATATCGGAGGTGTAAGAACTGCTCTTTATAACTATCTGTTCGCAAAGAAGAATGGCGGGACTTTTATTTTAAGGATAGAAGATACCGATCAGGCAAGATTCGTTGAAGGTGCCGAGGAATATATTATGGAATCGCTTGCATGGTGCGGAATAGTTGTTGATGAAGGAATCAGAGAGGGTGGAAATTATGGTCCATACCGACAGAGCGACCAAAAAGCTATTTACAGACAATACGCAGACATTCTTATAGATAAAGGAGATGCCTATTATGCTTTTGATACTCCTGAAAAACTTGGAGATCTGAGAAGGGATTCTGAAAAAGCAGGAAAAACATTTATTTATAATGCTGAAGTAAGAGAAAAGCTGATTAACTCAGTCTCTTTAAAGGAGACAGAATGGAAAGAGAAACTTGAGAAAGGAGAACCTTATGTTATCAGGTATAAGATGCCGTATAATGAGGATGTCCATTTTGATGATATTATCCGCGGACATATAGTCGTAAATACTACGACCCTCGATGATAAGGTTTTATTCAAATCAGATGGCATGCCAACATATCATCTGGCACACATAGTTGATGATCACCTTATGGAGATCAGCCATGTGATCCGCGGAGAAGAGTGGCTGCCTTCACTACCGCTTCATATTATGCTATACCGTTCATTCGGTTGGGATCCGCCTGTTTTTGCCCACCTCCCTTTATTGCTTAAACCCGATGGAAAAGGTAAGTTAAGCAAGCGTGACGGAGACAAAATGGGATTCCCTGTTTTTCCTCTGTTCTGGCCATATGGAGAAACAGCTAAGGGTTATCGTGAGGCCGGGTATTACCCTGATGCATTTATTAATATGCTTGCATTGCTGGGCTGGAATCCCGGAACTGAACAGGAAATATTTTCCATGGATGAGCTTATTAATTCCTTTTCAATTGACAGAGTTGGTAAGTCAGGTTCGCGGTTTGACCCTGAAAAGGCAAAATGGTTTAATCACCATTACCTTCAAAACAAAACTAATAATCAGATTGCTATTGAGTTTAGGGAGTTTCTCAGAGCCCATAGTTATCAGGATGATATAATCAAGCTTGAAACCCTTGTTGGATTGGTAAAAGAGAGGGTAAGTTTTGTGAAAGATATCTGGGAACAGACTGATTTCTTCTTTAAAGCCCCGGAAATTTTCGATCAGGGGGCTGTTAAAAAAGTATGGAAGGAGAACTCTGCAGCACTTCTCACTGAATTAAAAGCGCAGCTTGAGATGATGGTCGATTTTTCCGCTACAGCCACTGAACCGGTTATTAAAGAATGGATTGAGAAGAATGGCTATAACACCGGCGCCATAATGAACGCCTTCAGGCTGGTAATTGTTGGTGCATTAAGAGGTCCTCATATGTTTGATATTATCAGTTGGATAGGGAGGGAAGAGACACTTAAACGGATTGACAAGGGGATTACTCTGTTACGTAAATAAAAGAGATGTATCTTCCGTTACCAGGAGACTATATTGATATCCATGTTCATGGCGGCTCACCCGCTTCAGGGATGTTTATTCTCGAAAGCCTGATGGCACATGAAGAAAAATTACCAGCGGATGTTTCAGGAGTAGCGTACACTTATGGTATCCATCCATGGTTCCTTACTGAAGATAATCATAAACAACTCATAATCTCTGTTGAAAATTCAATCAATCATCCGGATATAATTGCTATCGGAGAAGCTGGTTTTGACAGGCTAAGAGGACCTTCCATTGACCTTCAGCGCAAAGCCTTTGAAGAACAGATAGCCATTTCGGAAGAAACAGGGAAACCTGCTGTCATTCATTGTGTAAGGGCATGGGGTGAGCTTTTATCAGTTCAAAAAAAACTAAAACCAAAAATGCCATGGCTTGTTCATGGATTCAGGGGTAACGTGGAACTGGCAACTCAGCTGCTATCGAAAGGGATGTATCTTTCACTCTGGTTTGATTTTGTTCTCAGACCTGAGTCATGTTATCTTTTAAGACACTTGCCAATCAATAGAATATTTCTGGAAACTGATGGAGCAGATGTAGATATCAGAATAATTTATGATAAAGTTGCATCCGACCTTAATATGTCCGTAGATGAATTGAAATCAATAATCCTGAAAAATTTCAACAGATGTCTGATTGGCTGACAAGAACGGAATTAATCCTGGATGAGGGGAAATTGAAGAAACTTAAAAACTCCAATGTTCTGGTTGTAGGTTTAGGCGGAGTAGGTGCTTATGCTGCAGAGATGATCTGCAGGTCAGGAGTAGGATCGATGACAATAGTTGACGGTGACCACATTCATCCAACTAACAGGAACAGACAGCTGCCAGCACTTAAAAGTACTGAAGGCCTGGCCAAAGCTGAGGTAATGGGGCAAAGAATAATGGATATAAACCCTGATATCAGACTCACTGTTTTACAGGAATATATTAAGGATGAAAGAATGGCAGAAGTGCTGGATAAGGGTTTTGATTATGTGGTTGATGCTATCGACACTTTATCTCCTAAAATATCTCTTATTTTTCACAGTTTGCAAAGAAAGTTTCCCCTGGTAAGTTCCATGGGAGCAGGCGGGAAATTTGACCCGACAAAGGTGTTTATTTCCGATATCTCAGAAACGACAGATTGTTCCCTCGCGCGGATATTGAGAAAACGGCTGCACAGACTGGGAATCAGGGAGGGCTTCACTGCAGTCTACTCTCCTGAAGTGATTGATAAAGCGAAAATAATCGCCACAGATGGCGAGCAGAATAAAGCATCAATCGTAGGCACAATCTCTTATATGCCTGCTTCTTTCGGAATAGCATGTGCTTCAGTTGTTATACGTGATTTAGCAGGGATCTCCAGATGATATACAATTTGAATTATTTAAGGGCGTAATTAGAAAAAATTATATGAAACTCTTTGATGGAAAGAAAACTCCGGAACTTATTATTATAATACTTGCACTGATCAGTGTTTCAATTCATCTGTTGGTAATGGGCAACCTCGAATATCATAGAGATGAACTTCTCTATTTTTCTCTGGGGCAGCATCCTGATTTCGGCTACGCCACAGTACCCCCGATGATCGGCTGGATTGCGTGGATAATGCAAAATATCTTCGGATATTCATTACTTGCTGTGCGACTGCTTCCTGCCATTCTGAGCGGAGTTCTGGTAATACTGGTATCATCTATTGCCAGGGAACTTGGCGGTTCATCATACTCCAGGATTCTTGCCGGTATTGGTATTATCATATCCGGTTTTGTTCTAAGAACATTCTCATTATTTATGCCGGTTTATATCGACGTCCTGTTCTGGACAATTATCATTTACCTTTTGATCCGGTTTATAAATACTTCTTCCGGCAAATACCTTATCTTACTTGGAATTGCAGCAGGATTTTCTTTGTTAAACAAATATCTGATCGGGGTATTATTTTTAAGTCTGCTAATTGTCATTCCATTTGGCCAGAACAGGAGAATTTTTCAAAACAGGAGTTTCTGGATTGGTATGCTTTGCGCACTGATAATATTTCTTCCAAACCTGGTATGGCAATTTGTTCACAGGCTGCCTGTTATCAACCATTTCTCAGAACTCGGTAGAACACAACTGGCACATGTTGACAGAGTCTCTTTCATGGTGGATCAGCTCATTATGCCTTCCATGGCTTCTGTATTGACAATCGCGGGATTTCTATATCTTTTAATTAATAAAGATGCAAGGAAATATAGATTTCTGGGAGCAGCTGTAATTTTGGTTATCGGTATCCTTCTTATTTTAAGGGGGAAGGGCTATTACACAATTGGCGTGTTTCCATTTCTTATTGCTGCAGGAGCCGTTTCATACGATAGAAGCTTAAAAAATCAATGGCTGAAAATCGGATTACCATTATTGATGATTCTTTTAACTATGCCTATCCTGCCTTTAGGACTGCCTGTTTATAAGGAAAAAAAGCTGGCAAATTATTTTAAGGAACTCGATTCTAAATATGGAATAAACATTGGCCGACGCTGGGAGGATGGATTAATACATGCATTGCCGCAGGATTATGCAGATATGATTGGCTGGGAGGAGCTAGCGGCTATTACGGACAAGGCATACCAGATGATAGGAGATAAAAAAGCGAGTTTCATTTATTGTGAAAATTACGGTCATGCAGGAGCAGTCACAATAATTGGCAAAAAATACGGACTCCCGGAAGCTGTTTGTTTCAGTGAAAGTTTCCGGTACTGGATTCCACTGAAATTTAACCCGGATATCATATCGTTTATATATGTAAATAATAAATTGGGTGAAGACGTACAAAATCTGTTTAATAAAATTACCCTGGTAGGTAAGATATCAAATCCTGATGCGAGGGAATATGGCACTTCAGTCTATCTGTGTGAAGATCCAAAGAGCAGTTTTAATGAATTCTGGACCAATCGATTAAGAAATCTTTGATTTGACAGCATATCCCATATACATAATTTGTGTATTGCTGCTTTCAACCATAAGAAATTTTTTGCCAAATTCTTCATAAGTCAGTTCTCCGGTAGATCTTTTGTGAAGATATTGAAGCATTTTAAGGTACGATATATTTGGTTTTATACCATGGTGTTCTTTCCAGACCAATTGATTTTTTTTTAATAAAGATCTTATTTCATTTGGCTTTATAAACATTTCCCAAACATGAAGATTCGGGGGCATTATAGCCCATCGCCTCCATTCCTGTAATATCTTGATAGCACTTATTTTACTGAAAAATGTACGATTGAAGGTGTCATAAATAAATATACCTCTGTTTTTCAAAACACGGGAGATCTCAAAAATTACTTTTGGCAGATTATGAACATGTTCCAATACGTCGCAACATAAGACTACGTCGAATGTATTGTTCTGAAACGGCAGATTCTCACCTGTCCCTATCTCATAATTAATTTTCACGTTATTCTCTTCCGAGTGTTTTTTAGCAACTTTTAATGATGACTCGGAAGGATCAATTCCCGAAGTAATAAACCCCATTCTGGCAATCTCTTCAGATAATATTCCACCACCACAGCCCACTTCAAGCACATTTATCTTTTCGTAGTTATTTTTAAAAAGTTGTTTAAATATTTTTTTTGCATAATTAACCCTGAATGGATTAATTAATGTTCTTATCAGATTGAGTGAGAAATCAGTCTGCCACCATCTGTCTCCTTCCAGGTTGTAAATGTTGTTATCTATTCGGCTATATATTTCTTCAGAAATTTTCTGCATTTTACCAGGGTTTCGAACATTATTTGTGTGTGATAAGAGTAAATCCACTTGCTTTCCGATTGTTCTTATCAGTTGATACCATTTTTAACGCATACATATATCTTCTTATTAAAGCAATTCCTAGAAACCGTTCAATTCGTTTTAAAAGTATAAGTAACCGCCAGACCGGTTGATTGGAATGGAAAGCCTTTAGTAAATAATTGGCTGTTATCAGAAGCCATCCGGAAATTATATGTTCTTTATCATAAAAATAAAAGTTGGGGAATCTGAAGGAGAAGTCTGTTGCAATTGAATGGATATCCTCTAAACTTATTTTCTCTGGTTCAATTTTTACCGGGTGCAAAAAGTTATCACTTCTACAATATATATTATTTTTCATGATTTCATCAGCTATAGGAGCCCCGTTGTATACCCGAACTCCGGTTGAGACAAAAACCAAATCCCATTTTGAAGCAACCTTGCCAATAGTATGCAGAGTTTCAAGCACAGTTTCTCTGGTTTCTTTCAGAGCGCCAAGCATTATGAACCAGGTTACAGGAATCCTTTTCCTTCTTAAAAGATCCGCTGTTTTTATAATATCCGAACGTTTAAAGTCTTTAGCCAGACAATTAAGTACATCATCACATGCTGACTCGGCACCAATATCAACTTCATTAAAACCGGCACTTTTCATCAGATCAAGAAGTTCTTCATCAACCGCTGCCGGGGAAAGGCCCATTGTATGCAGCCTGAGGTCAAGTTTTTTACTTATAACTTCCCTTAAAACTTCTTTTGCATGAGCGAGCGGCATATTAAAAATGCTGTCGGTAAATTCAAGATGCTTGATGCCCGTTTCTTTAGTAAGAACTTCTATTTCATCTGCTATTAATCGGGGATTCCTTAAACGGTATTGCCTCCCCTCAATTTTATTGTAAGTGCAATATGAACACCTGAAGGCACAGCCTCGCTTTGTTTGGATGTGTACAGGAGAGCCAAAACGGCGATACGGGTTAAGATCCAGATATCGAAGTGGTTTTGGGAAAGGCAGTGAGTCTAACTCCTGCACCCGGAAAGGTTCAGAGTCCTGAATGATTATCTTTTCTCTTCGAATAATCAAGCCTTTTAATCCTTGCATAGACTGCTTATTTTCAAATCGTATTACAAATTCAGGCATTACAGCTTCACCGTCACCGCGTATAGCATATTCGAGGTCAAAATAATCGAGCATCTCTCTGCCACTTATCCCCACTGAGGGACCACCTATAACTATAGGACCCGGAAATTCTTTCTTACAACAATCAATGACATCATTCTTGACATCTTCTAACAAAAAATGGATATTATAACCACCTGTATCGTCAATGTTTCTGATACTTATACCAATAATATCCGGGATAAAATTACGTATTGCCTTTTGTATATCTTCTTCACAATTTAAAGAAAAACATAAATCGAGAAAACATACTTTATGACATCCAACAGATTCCAGAACAGTCGCTATGGAACAGAGCCCGAATGGTATTACAGGCCATGGGTGCTTGAATCTATTCGAGTTAATAAGCAATACCTTAGCCATGGTTAAAAAATAGATTGCCCCCAGTTTACACTTATAGCATATTCCATGCAGTTTTTGAATATTTCATATGTAAATTCAGGTGGATACAAATTATCAGTAACCAGATCAGTATTTGTTCTTTCGAAAACTCTGTTATCGGATAAATATGAACGGTATGGCTCTATAAAACGATCAAAGAGTTCTTCTACAGGATTGCGCAAAACATTATCTGTTGATTTGCCATAAATAATCTCCACCCCTTTAATCTTCATAAATTGTTCATTGTATACGGAAATCACATCAAGTTTTGCATGAGAATTATTTGTCAGATGATAAATTCCGCCAGGAGAAGCTTTGGCAATTATCTTCATAGTGGCATTAACGAAATAATCAACCGGGATGATGTTAAGAGCTCCTTCTTTAGGCAAAAATATCCTTAGTGGTAAAAAAAGAAACCCTTCTTTATCAAGGAAGATTCCATATTGTTTAGATTTCTTTCCATCATTATTCTTAATATCATTCAGATAAATTTCACTGATATATTTTACTGATTGAATAGGAAAATATAACGCATTAAACCGAAGTGAGCGGCCGGTGCTTGAATCACCGTAAACAACAGAAGGCCGTATTATAGTGAAAGGGATGAAATTCTTTTTGCAGAATGCAGCAATAATATTTTCAGCCAATGCTTTGCTTTCTTCATATACATTTAAAAAATCATCAGATGATGAAAGGCATTCTTTACATAGAGTGACATTCGCTCCTGCTACATAAGCGGTGCTTATATAATGAAAAAATTTTACACTTGCATTTGCAGCAAATTCAAGAATACCTTCCAGACTGTTCACATTTGATTTAAAAACTATGTCTCGCTTTCGTTCAGTAAAGCTTGTATCAGAAGCACAATGGATAATCTGTTCTGTATTTGCACATAGATTATTATATTCCACTTCCGGTATGCCGAGCTTCGGCTTAAGAAAATCAATTTCCACTACATCTAGCTGGCAAGCTAATTCTTCAATCCCGAACCATCGTAAAAGTTTTGAGATTCTTTCCTTTAAAGTCTCTTCCTTATTTGAACGGCCAAGAACCATGAGCTTATAGCCTTCTGTAAGTAAAGATGCCATGAGGTGGCTGCCTAAAAACCCTGTTGCTCCGGTCAGGGCTATTGCTGGTTTATTCTGGAATGACAAGTCTACTGGTTTTGGTTTATGAATATAGTAAGTTTTCTTTTCTGCAGAATCCCTGGTACAAAACATACGGGTGACCTTTTACAGTACCGGTTTTTATTGAATACTTATCTACTAAACTGTTTGCTTCTATAGCTGCCAGGCGCATTCTACTGATCTCCTCAGGATTATTATAATCAAAGAAGTAATCATATTCAAAAATGCATCTTTTCCCATTATCTATAGGAGTTATAAAACCGAAATCATTGTCTATATGGTACTTTTCAGCAATAAGTTTGAACTTGTCGTTAAGCTCATTAACTAAACCATTATCTATTGGCAGATAAATCAAAACAGGTAAAAAAGGTTTTCTGCGACCTAGCTTTGTGCTCATTATCCTGTTCATACTCAACCATACCAGATCGGTCATTTCCTCCCTTGAGAAGAGTTTTTCAAAAAATGGCCTTAATTCCGGATCAATTTCCTGTGAATACAAAGAAGGGGAAGGAGAAAGTGCAGTTTCTAAAAGATCTGAGAAACTTTTAATCCGTAAATAAGAATACGGTTCATCATCCGACAGTTCTCTAATCATGTCTAGCCATTGAGCTGATTTTAACGATGGTAAACCAAGGTAAAGTGCTCTGAACATACGCTGATCAAAGAAAGGGAATCCCATTTCACTTATAGAGCGGATTGCATATTTATCTCCGACAACAACAACAAGATAAGGTATGCCTAATTTATTAATAAATATGTCTTTTATTTCAGAGGCTGATTTTTTAATAGGAGAGAGAAATACAGATATATATTCAGCTCCGACGATTCCTAAGGCAAGCCCAATATGTCTTACTGAACAATCTTTTATAAAATCAAGGGCACTATCAAGAGTCTGAAAAGGTACGAGAATTCCACTTTCGTCATTAGTGACAGGATGAAGTTTAATGCTGGCTGATACACAAATACCAGGTGAATTTTTATGTTGCAGATTTTTATATGAGTAAAGATTTGGGGAAGACGTATCATTTAAACTAAAAAAGGAACCCTCTTTATCAACAAATTCTGCGTCAATAAAATTATCTGCATTTATCCCATAAGTTGTAGAAAAGGTTGACATAATTCCTGAGCACATTATATTGGCACAAAGGAGTGCTGCAGGCTCAGCTGCATTTATTCTGAACCCTCTTCCCCTAGCTTGTTGCTGAAGATCAAATGCAACCACTCCTGGGCCAACTTTTACAAGCCAGTTCTTCTCATCAAATTCAATTGTTTTCATCCTGTTAAGATCAACAATAGCTCCTTCATTTATAGTAAATCCAAGAAGATTCTGACCATTTCCACGAATAGTATAAGTGATATTATTTTTCTTAAATAGTTTTACAAGAGATGCAATTTCTTCTTTTGTATTTGGCATCACAACATAATCAGGCATTTTTGGGTTTGAGATCGGACTACAGTCATGAGAATATGTAACTGTAATTGCCTCATCGTTAGATACCCAATTGTCACCCACAATTTTTTTAATTTCTGTGAGTATTCTGTCTTCTTTTGGAAGTTTAATTTTACCACCGTCTTTAATGAAAGTTTCAACATGATTCTTTAATGCCTCCATAACTTTTGTAGGCCTCATTTCATTAAGAAAATAACATTGGTAATCGCATTTACCACATAAATTACAACAATCTGCAATCTCGACACATTTTTCGGTTACAGAAATTTTATTTTCTACAAGTGCTTCATAAAGAATCATCCTTCCCTGAGGGTAGAAGCTGACGAAATGTTTTTCACGGCCTGAATCACATACTCCGCTTCCAAGAAAATCTATTTTACACATTGCATAATGGCGGCAATTTCTGGCAGTTTCATAAGGTGTTTGCCCATTATCAGTTTTATTGACATAATTCTTCATATCTAATTATTTATTAGGTCAGGAAAATATCAGATATTATCAAATATGTATAAAGATAACGGTTCTTATAAGATTAGAATTTGAAATTGTTTAAAAAATAAGTTGTTAGTTCTAAGATTATATTTTTAAAGGAATATTGTTTCTCACTCCTACGGACGGTACTTTTCATGCTATTATCTCTACCGAACCAATATTCATTATAGCATTAAAATCATGGATTTAAGAAATTAATAGATTTTCATTTACCCCTGTTTTGTAAATATTTCCTAACTTGTATGGACAATTGACGGATCTTAAACTTAACAAATCTAAAAATGAGAATCCTTATTACCGGATTTGTCATATTCGTGATCTGGTGCTTTATATCCGCATGGCTTTATAACGATAAGGTTTTGCCTGCGATGAAAAAACCAGTCATGGTTCAGACAATTCCTGAATCTCGAACTAATGAGGCAGATTCTTTAATGAAACTTAAAGCATTGATGCCTGAGGACCTTCTGATCTACTTTGAATTTAATGATGCGAAATTCAAACCTGATCCGCAAACCGACTACCGCATATCTGCGTTTAAGGCATGGCTTGAAAAATATACCGGATCGATGCTTTTAGTTACCGGAAATACCGATCTGGTGGGAACAGCTGAATATAACAAAGCTCTTGGACAGAAAAGAGCTTTGGTAGTAGGAAAGTATCTGGTAACTAAAGGTATAAATGCAGACAGGATTATTACAGAATCGCAAGGTAAAACTAAGCCTGTTGCAGATTATCTCACCGCAGAGGGGAGAGCAAAAAACAGAAGAACAGAAATATCAATAAAAATGAAATAACATGACAACATTATTTATACAACTCACCCAAACTGTAACAGGAGCCGTAATAACTATTATCGCATTGCTTCTTGTTGCAGTAATAATCGGATATTTTACAGCATGGCTCTATGCAAAATCGGTTTATTCTCCTGTAATAAAAGGTCTCGAAACTGATAAAGCAGAATTGAACATGCAGGTTACAGAATTAAAAGACGATAAGGATAAGCTCACTGCAAAAGTTGAGAAGTTAAATGATAAAATCGGCATGCTTGAAGAAGAGTCAGCACAAAAGGATAAAGAGATTAAAAAACTGAAGAAGTCAAAGAAATAGCTTGAAGCTGGGTATCTGATCATAATGTTATCATCACATAGGGGTTAACCATTATCATATTGCGTGAGAATTTACTATTTTCGTATCCCGGCAATAATTCTGCATCCGGGCTAATATTTGTTTGCATTTATCATTTATAATCTGAAAGAATGAAGCCATTTATTTTATCTGAGACCAACTGGAAGGCAATAAAAGACAAAAAATTCGAACTGGCCGTTTTGCCGTGGGGTGCAACTGAAGCGCATAATTATCATTTACCATTTACAACAGATAATATAATGGTTGAGAGAATTGCCACAGAATCAGCTCAGATAGCCTGGAATAGTGACTGTAAAGTAATTGTTCTGCCAACAATTCCATTTGGTGTAAATACAGGTCAGCTTGATATTAAAATAAATATTAATCTGAACCCCGGTACACAATTAGCAATACTAAATGACGTGACAGATGTCCTTAACAGGCATGAAATTTTCAAGTTTTTGATTCTGAACGGGCATGGGGGTAATGATTTTAAACAGATGATCAGGGAACTGGGACCTAAGTATCCTAAGATGTTTATCTGTAGTTGCAACTGGTATCAGTCATTTGCAAATTCAGATTTTTTTGAAAATGACGGTGGTCATGCTGATGAAATGGAAACTAGTGTCATGCAATTCTTTGCACCTGAATTAGTTCTTCCACTAAATGAAGCAGGGAATGGGATTGGTAAAAAATTCAGAATAAAAGCTTTTAACGAAAACTGGGCTTGGGCTGAACGGAAATGGTCGAAAGTCACGGTTGACACCGGAATTGGCAATCCGCATAAAGCAACCCCGGAGAAAGGAGAAAAATGTTTAAAAGAGGTTATTAATAAGATTGGAAATCTTATGATCGAATTATCAAGGGCAGATCTTGATGATATGTACGAATGATTAAATATTGACTTGTAAAATCCTAAATATAATTCCATGCCTCATAAATTTAAGTATGTCTTTATAGCAATTGTGTTTCTGGTAACATCGTGTAACAGAGGATCATTTGTTTCCATTCATGATACAATATATCTTAACGGTACCTGGAAGTTTGCATTAGATTCAGCCAGGGTTGGCATCGCTGAAAAGTGGTATAACCTGGCTCTTTCCGATTCGGTGAAATTGCCAGGGACACTTGATGAAAACAAAAAGGGGATTCCAAATACTAACAGACTGGAAACTATGAGGCTTTCACGGGAAATGATGTACGCCGGAATGGCATGGTACCAGAAGACAGTCCTTATCCCTGAAAACTGGAAAGGTCATTATATCAGATTAATGATGGAGAGGACCAAGCCAACACAGGTTTGGGTTGACAATAATCTTATCGGGAGCAGCACCGATATACTGACAGCACAGTACTACAATCTAACGAGTCATATGGCTCCAGGAAAACATGTACTGACTATTCTGGTAAATAATGATGATAGTTCTGTTCCGGGAGGAGTAACCGGATCACATGCCTGGACTGAACACACACAGAGCAACTGGAATGGGATTATCGGTAAATTCTGTCTCGAGGCTTATAATCCGGTTCATATTGAAACAGTTCAGGTTTATCCCGATATTGTCCTGAAGAAAATCACAGTAAGAGTGAAAATATCTAATCCTGAAGGATATGCTGAAAAGGCCAGTCTGATACTGAAAGCTGATGCATGGAATAGCGATGCAAAACATAGTGTTCCATCAAAGTCGTTTCCGGTTTCACTCAGGAAAGGTGAGAATACCATTGAACTTACCTATGGCATGGGAACTAAAACAGTGTTTTGGAGCGAGTTTAATCCTGCCTTATACAAACTGGCCGTATCGCTTAAGGGCAAAAAAGTACTGGATAATACAACCCTTGATTTTGGCATGCGCAAGTTTTCCACCCTGGGGACACAGTTTACAATAAACGGCACAAAGACCTTTCTTCGGGGAAAGCACGATGCATGTGTTTTCCCGCTAACTGGTTATCCTCCTATGGATGTTGAAGGCTGGCAAAAAGTTTTCAGGATTGCAAAATCATACAATATCAATTTTTACCGTTTTCATTCATGGACTCCCCCTCTTGCCGCTTTTGAGGCTGCGGATATTGAAGGAATATATCTTCAGCCGGAATTGCCTTTCTGGGGCGGATTCAGCAAAAACAAAAACTCCGGTTTAAATGCTTTTTTGCTCAAGGAGGGTGATCATATTCTTGACACCTACGGAAATCATGCATCTTTTGTAATGTTTGCGCTTGGAAATGAGCTTTCAGGTAATTTTGATGTAATGAAAGAACTTCTAAATCATTTCAAATCGTCTGACACTCGGCATTTAATGGCTTATGGGTCAAACAATTATCTGGGTTCCAGAGGACAGGCTGAGGGGGAGGATTATTATGCTGCCTGCCGAGTCGGAGCCGATAAAGATACTACTTACAGCACCCATATTCGTGGCTCATTCTCATTTGCTGATGCAAACGATGGTGGTTATATTAATGGTCGATATCCATCAACCAGCAGGAACTATTCAGGTGCTATTTCAAAATGCACTGTTCCGTCAATCAGCACTGAGGTTGGCCAGTATCAGATCTATCCCAATTATGCTGAAATAGAAAAGTATACAGGTGTTATGAAGCCCTGGAATCTTGAAATCTTCAGGGAGCGGCTTAAGGAGAATAATCTGAGTGATCAGGCTTTGGACTTTTTTAAAGCTTCAGGAGCATTGAGTGCAATCTGTTATAAAGCTGATATTGAGATGGCAATGAGAACTCCCGGTTTTGGAGGTTTCCACCTGCTTGACCTGCAGGATTTCCCGGGGCAGGGAACTGCATTAGTGGGTATTCTCGATTCATTTATGGATAGTAAAGGAGTTATAACTCCTGAGGAATTCAGTCAGTTCTGCAACAGGGTGGTCCCTTTAGTTATTATGGAAAAATATTGCTGGGCAAATAATGAACAATTCAGCGGAAAGATCCAGGTGGCAAACTATTCCGAAACTTCATTAAAAGAGCAACCTGTGAAATGGGAACTTAAAAACAAAAAGGGTGAAATAATTTTCCAGGGTGAAGAAGTGGTTAATATTTTGCAAGGGGGATTAACAAATATTGGATCTCTTAATATTGATCTTCTGAAGTTTTCCAAAGCAGAAAAACTTACTCTTTCAGTCATTCTTGAAGGAACTCATTATGAAAACTCTTATCCTCTCTGGGTTTACCCTGCTGATGCAGATACAAAAGTTCCAAATAACATTCTTGTATCGAAGAATCTGGATAAAGCAACGCTATCGAAACTTACTGACGGTGAAATGGTATTATTATTCCCGGATTTTAATGAAATAAGAGATCTTTCAGTAGGCGGATTGTTTACCCCCGATTACTGGAATTTCAGGATGTTTAAAAGCATCTCAGAATCAAATAATAAACCTGTATCGCCTGGTACAATGTCAATTCTTACAAATCCTGAGCTTCCTTTATTCATTGGTTTTCCTACAGAATTTCATACAAACTGGCAGTGGTGGGCTATTGTTAAAAACAGCCGGCCATTTATCCTGGATAATACGCCGAAAGATTATCGCCCTCTTGTACAGGTGGTTGATAATATTGAAAGAAACCATAAACTGGGACTTATCTTTGAATTCGCTGTCGGAAAGGGGAAATTGCTGGTATGCATGTCTGATCTGAAAAAAATTCAGAATAAACCGGAAGGCAGACAATTGTATAGTGCAATTCTCAAATATATGACCTCCGATAAATTCAATCCTTCACAAGCGTTGGATCCTGGCGAACTTGTTTCGCTATTCAAAACAAAAATTTCAAAAACGGAAATTGGAGGTGTGAAGAATCTGTCTTATTAGAGAAACCGGGAATTGCAATTGTCAGAATCTTTTTGTTTTGTATATCTGAATTTTTAACTTTATCCGTAATTAATCTTAATAGAATTTACAATTTTAAATTAAACTAATAGTTCATATCAATGAAAACTTCAAGAAGAACATTCTTAAAATCAGGTGCCATGGTCGCTCTTGGTGCAGCGATTCTTCCCCGATCAGCATTTGCTTCCGCTGTCCAAAAGGGAATAGTTGGGTTACAGTTGTATTCTGTCCGCGATGACATGAAAAGTGATCCAAAAGGATCACTGAAAAAATTAGCCGATATGGGCTATAAGGTGGTTGAACATGCCGGTTACGCTAATGGGAAATTTTACGGTTTTGCGCCTTCAGAATTTAAAAAGATATTGGAAGATCTGGATCTGAAGATGTACAGCGGTCATGTAGATTTCGGGATGCAGGCCTGGGATGCTTCAAAAAAAGATTTTACAGATATCTGGAAACAAACAGTGGAAGATGCCGCTTATATGGGCCAGAAATTTGTACTCACTCCCGAACTGGCCGAAAATGCCCAGAAGGATTATGATACACTTTTAAAAGTGATTGATCTCTGGAACAAATGCGGGGAACTTTGCCAGAAACATGAAATGAAATTCGGATACCATGATGATTTCGAAGGAGATACCATGCTGCATAATATGAAATTATATGATATCATCATGAAGTATGCGGATCCGAAATTGACCATTCAGCAATTTGATATTGCCAATTTGTACAATGCGGCAGGCACTAACCCTATGGATATTATAAAGAAATACCCTGGAAGATTTCCTTCCCTGCATGTTAAAGATGTATTGAAGGAGAAGAACAAACAGAACAGCCATGACAGTACAATTCTCGGGAAAGGTGTTCTCGATGTTAAAGATGTTTTGCCGCTTGCCGAAAAAAACGGGGCTTGGTTAATGATCATTGAACAGGAGGCCTACCAAAACGAAAGCCCGATGGATTGTGTTAAAGACGACCTTGCTGCTATGAAAAAGTGGGGATATTGATCTCTTGAAACTCTGAATCGTAAATCACAGGGATTCTCATTATTAATAATTTTTAAAACTTTCAAGATATGCAAACTTCAAGACGAACATTCTTAAAATCAGGTGCCTTGATAGCTCTTGGCGCAGCGATTCTTCCCCGATCAGTTTTTGCAGCCGTTAAGCATAAACATAAGGGAATGGTTGGCATTCAGTTGTATTCTGTACGCGATGATATGATGAAAGATCCTAAAGGATCACTTACTCAACTGGCTAAAATGGGTTATGTATATGTAGAACATGCTAATTACATTGATAAAAAGTTTTATGGCTTTTTAGCACCTGAATTCAGAAAGGTGCTTGACGGGCTTGGCTTGAAAATGATCAGCGGACATACAGTCATGGGAAAAGAACATTGGGACGAAACCAAAAAAGATTTCAGCGACAGCTGGAAAAAAACTGTTGAGGATGCAGCCGTCCTTGGTCAAAAATGGGTAATTAGTCCCTGGATGGATGAGACTATGAGAAAAACCTATGATGATTTCAAGAGATACATGGACGTTTTTAACAAGTGCGGAGAATTGTGTAAAAAGTCAGGTATGAAATTCGGGTATCATAATCACGATTTTGAGTTCAGTCAGAAACTGAATGGCGAAAAAATATTTGACATTATCATGAAAAGTATTGATCCTAATCTCGTTGCATTGCAGTTAGATATGGGCAATCTCTATAATGGCGGTGCAGTGGCCCTTGACGTTATGAATCAATATCCCGGAAGGTTCGAGATTATGCATGTGAAAGATGAAATACCAGCCGAAAGCGGTACTGAAAAATTTGAGAGTACAATCCTGGGCAAGGGTATCGTAAATACTCAAAAAGTAGTAGAACTTGGCGCAAACAAAGGAGGGACTAAATGCTATATTATTGAACAGGAATCATATGGAGATAAAACTCCTATGTATTGTGCTAAAGCGGACCTTGATGTAATGAAAAAATGGGGCTATTAATCCTGATAATTTCAGAATTGAAGCATATAGAACCGGCTCAATAGCCGGTTTTTTAATAATTTAGTTGAGATTTCCTCTGTGGATCTCATTGGTTCTCTGTGTCACTCAGCGTAAGTTCTTATTTTTTTGTTACACGGAGATTCACGGATGAATCACAGAGGGCCGCAGATCATAATAACGGTCTTACTTACAGAATCTGTCGATTTATCGAATAAATTTGAACCCTTCTGGGGCCGGGTTCATTTTACACTTAAAAACGGAACATTTTCTGATATTAATTTTGTTATCAGGGATTCCAGACTGCATGAGACATTCGATGGGAAATATGAAAAACACTTTGAGGGGAATACCGAATATATTCAACAAAGCAGGAACGACTGGAAAGGTGTTCAGGCATATCCGAAAAAATTATCAGAAAAACAGGACATTAACAAAATTGATGCAATATCAGGAGCTACCTGGTCATATAATATCTTCAGGGCATCGGTAAAGGAGGCATTGAAAAATGCAAAGTAAAAAGTATTTATTATCTGGCATAATAATTGAAGGATATTTAATAACCAGATTAAATAACCATGAATATGAACATGTATAAGAAGACTTTTGGAATTTTATTTCTTACCGTTATAATTCTGATTTCAGGTTGCGATAAGAAAAAAACTCTTAACTCGGGTTTCCTGGAAGGAACCATTACTATAGGTCCGATTTGTCCTGTTGAAAAGATTCCTCCCGATCCGGCATGTCTGCCGACTGCCGAGACTTATAAAGCCTATCCGGTAAGTGTATATACTTCTGACGGAATAATTAAAATAGCCCAGCTAAAGCCTTCACTGGATGGCTTTTTCAGCAGTGAGCTTCCGACGGGGAATTACCTGGTTGTCTTAGAGAAGGCACAGAATAATATCGGGGGAAGTAATCTGCCTGTCGAAGTTTCTATAACTTCGGAGGATAAAACAGTGCTAAATGTCAATATTGATACCGGCATCAGGTAATAGGGAATAAAACATCTGCTTTGCTTGTCTGTTTTACTGTGTATGAGATTATTTTTTTGTCATATTTCGTCTTATATTAAGATTGAGATGCTGACAAAAAAAGAATATATTTCAGATTATCTCACAGGCATAGTTTATATTTGAACATGAAAAGGCTCTTATTCATTTCCCTTTTATATCTGACCTCATTATCTGCACTGGCACAGAAGGTAACTATCCAGGTATTACAGACAAAGAACCCAGGCTTAACTGCCTGGCAAATTATTGATGATCAGAATATAACGGTCTTTTCGGGAACTGAATACCTGTATAATGATTCTGTTACATTTAGTCTTAATGCAAATCGGCACTATTTTTTAAAGATCTCTGTTTCTGAGAATAAAAATCCTGAATTAAGCTTATGCACACTTTGCCTGAATGGTGAACCTATCCTGTTTATAAAATCAGATATAGGAGCAGGAGATCATTTATTTCCATTTTTTACAGGAATACGGGCCATAAATGCGAAGATTACAGGTGGCACTGATGCAGTTATTTCCGATTTTCCATGGCAGGTTTATTATATTTCCGGCAATTACAGGTGCGGTGGTTCAATATTAAGCGGGAAATGGGTAGTCACGGCTGCCCATTGCACTAAAAACAGTACAGGAGGTGCTACTCCGGCTTCACAAATGTCTGTAAGAGTCGGATTAAATAATCCATCCAATCTTAATGAAGGAAAGACCTATGCTGTCAGCCAGGTAATAGTCAATGAAGGCTTCGATAGCCAAACTCTTTTAAACGATATTGCCCTGTTAAATCTGACAGACTCAATAAATTATCCCAATGCAGTACCCATAAAAATAGTAACATCTGATGATGTTGATGCAGGAGCTATTGTTCCCGGGGTCATGTCGTGGGTAACAGGGTGGGGACTGATCCATGTCCCGAGTACGTTGCCTACCAGTTTGCAGAAAGTCCAATTGCCTATTGTATCAATTGCACAGGCATCTACCGTCTGGAGTTCTATCCCGGCAACTGATCTCATGGCAGGTTATCTTAACGGGAATAAAGATGCCTGTAATGGTGATAGCGGAGGCCCCCTGGTAGTTCCTGTATTAGGTGAGTATAAATTAGCAGGAATTGTCAGCTGGGGGAGTTCAAATTGCGACACTTATGGTGCTTATACAAATGCCTCGGATTTTGAAGACTGGATTCAAACAAAAACCGGTATTGTCTATAATTTTAAACCTCCTGTTCCGAGTGGTGATTCAATAATTTGCCAGGGAACAGAATCAAGTCAGTACTCAATAGGAACCGTTACAGGAGCCACTAATTATGAATGGAATCTCTTGCCCGCATCTGCCGGTGTTATTTCGGGGAATGACGGTAATGCTTCAATACTTTGGAATATAAGTTATACAGGACCTGTAAATATAATTGTCAGGATTACCGTTAATAATTTGGTTTCAGATTGGTCCAGACTTAATGCAAATGTTGTCCCTAATACAAAATTGTTCAGCCAATCAGGTGATACTGCAATATGCGCAGCACAACCGGTCACCCTTTCTGTAAGTGTAGAGGGATATAATCTTATCTATAAATGGACCAAAAATGATCAGACAGTACAATCAGGAATTTCAGCAAAATTCAATATTTCAAGCGCAACAACTAATGATACCGGTGTTTATATGTGCAAAATATCAGGTTCTTGTGGGACAGTGATATCCAATATTATTAAACTGACTGTTTATCCGCTGACCAAAATAACCTACATTTCTCCAAATGTTGAGGTACCGTTTGGGAATGATGTTACCCTTCAAGTCATTGCAGATGGACATGACCTGGCATATCAATGGCAAAAAGATGGTACTTTGATTGATAATAATAATACTTCACAGTTATTATTGCCTGACCTGAATGCTACCAATATTGGACTTTACAGGACCACTGTTACAGGCACATGCGGAATTGAGACAAGTGATATAATATATGTTTATGTAAAAAAAGCAAATTTTTCAGGCGACCCAGAAGTATTTCTTTGGCCTTCAATTACCAGCGAAGAATTCACCGTAGCTCTAAGCTCTGATGCATTTTATAATGTTCAGATATTTAGCACTATGGGCAAAAAAATCAGAGAACTGACAAATTGCCGTTACCAGACTATTATCAATATAAACACTTTAGCCAAAGGCGTTTATATCGTTGAAGTCTCTAACAGCGATTTTCGAAAATCAATTAAGATAATAAAAGAATAAATCATGGGGGTTTCCTCATTCCTAGCGATAGCGAGGAACCGAGTCCCGCAGGGCAGGACGAGCTCACCGAAGGTAATCTCCCTCTCCAATAACTGATAATCCAAATCACGTCATTCCTGAACCAGCAAGGAATCTCCAATAATATATTATTAATAGCCGAAACTCAAAATATATTTTTATTTTCTCTGGTAAACATTCGCTTCCTGTACTTCTTTCAGAAACAGTGTCCTGGGAGAGTTATAAAAATATTTAAAATCATCAGGGGAAGATTGGATCGGGTTTCCCGATACTGAAAACCTGGTTTTATATGCGTCTCTCCATGTTAAGACATAGGCAATAGGGTACTTGCTTACAACGGGTAATAATACTGAAGACCACCAGTTATTCATTCCTCTCCTTTCACCTGTTTCGCTTAATGCTGTCAGTTTATTTCTCGACATAGCTTCCTTTGTAACAAACCCTAAAGCAGTATCCAGTTCTCCGCCAAACTGTTCACCACGGTCATACATATCAATCGAGAGCATATCAATAATGTCATCCCCGGGATACCCTCTCATATATTGATCAAGACTGGTCACCCGGTCGGTATTGTAAGCGTAAAGTATATTGTGAATATTTTTTTTATCCCGTAAAAAATTGACGGTATATCTCCATAGGGCTGAGTATTCCTGGTCGGTACAAATGTTGGTGCCCCACCAGAAGAAGGAACCGGAATGTTCATGGAATGGTCTGAAAATAAATGGGATTGGTAAATCATTGTCATCCTTTAATGATGTGAAGAAAGTGGCCAGATTTTCCAGCCATTTGTTAAACAGTTCATTATACTTACCACCGGGAAGAATAGATGAGACTACCTCCTTTGAACTCACATCCCATGCAGAACCATGCGGCCACACGGAAAGGCTATCCTTGATTTGCATGGTCAGAGGGTTGTTGAGATGGCAGCTGATAGTAATTACACCACCACGTTTAAAATGTACTTTGATTTGTTCTGCAATCTGAGAAAAACTTACAGAATCAAGACTTCGTTCAACACCAAGTTCAATATGACCGAGTTCAAAACCAGCCACAGCGGGGTAATCACCGGTGATCTCTTTTGTATCCGAACGATCCTTTTCATACCACCAGGTGTAACCATACATAAGGTCATCCTGGTGGCCATACATTACTCCCTTGTTCTTAAGTTCATATAAAGACCGGAAAAGTATTACAGTTTCCTTTGTTGCTTTTTTATCGGCCGGAAAAGGAAGCGTCTGTCCAAAACTACACAGAGCTAAAAGAGTCAATACTAATATCAGATTTAAGGTTTTCATATTCTGTGAAATAAAGTAATCTTAAGTGATCAATCTCAGCCAAATCAGAATTGAAGGATTTCAACATTAAAGATACGTTTTTTTACTAATCTGTTTCGTATGAATATCTGTTATAAATCATTACGGCTTTAAATCCAGATATCAGGAAAAGCTATTTCATCTGGCAGATAGGTCTGCAATTCAGCATGCCGGTCAAAATAGCGGTGACAGGTATAATTTTATGTCACTTTATATATTATGTTAGTCAAAATTTAATTTATTGTAAATTCTTAAATAAGCACGCACATTTTTACATGCATAAGTCTGATTATCATTCTGTTTAATTTTCAGGGGGTGTCTGTTTAGTTGGATTTTCTCATGCCTCTTCATAAAACACACCTCGTTTTTGACGAAGCTCCATATTAATGGTGTAAACGGTTTATTCCCGTAATTATTCGTCCTGATTTCAACGACAAAGTATAATAAAACTAATCCCATTTCCTCACTAATTGGGCTTTAGCTGCTTGACAGGCATTCCATTAAGCTATACTTTTACAGAGAATAACAGACATATGAATATGGAAGATATTTTGGATATACAAAAGCCGCTCACAACTGCAGATAGAAAAACCAGGACAAATGTAAACAAGACAAAAACCTCACCTGAAAATAGAGGGAATAATCATGTTGCTGATAAACTGATTGGGGAAGTTGATGAGAACTTTATAAATTACCTTAACTGGCATGGCCTTGCAAATGAAGACAATTTACTGGTACTCTCTTCAAAACTGCATTTTTATTATGATTATGAAGAATTAAAAGAAGTGAAGACTTTAATTAACCTTAGAAAACTGAACCTTATTAAACATTTAGATGATTTTTTACATACTCTTTGCAATGGGCTTTCGCCGAAAGCTAATTTTATAGGTTGCTTTTCTGACAGGAAAACTCAACAGGGAGTTAGCGTGACTTCAAGATTGTATAAAAAATTCATTAATTTTTTGGATTCAAAGATAGACGTTGATATTGATAGTAAAGATTTCTCGAGACTTCTTGAATCGCACGGATTTAAAATAATTGACATGACAGAAATTAATGGGTTGACATATTTCAGGACACAAAACTATAGAAGAACAGCTGTGTAATCTTTAGTAAATTTTCACCAAATTATAGTTCAACGATTCTTCCTGAAACATTGCTGACGTACAACAACCTGCTTAAAACAGGTGAACGAAAAATTCCAAATAAACTATAATAGCCTAATAATCAATTACCAGCTAAACCATACTAGTCTGCCATTTCAAAGAATCCGGCTCTATTAAAGGATCGCTTATCATTATAAAATTAAAAGGGATTCCCAACGCTGACGAAATATCTTCTCCCTTCTCCAGGATATCTTCATCACCTTCTTCATAATACCAGTTGATGATATACTTCCTATTTATCAATTTAACAGATCCGATCTTCTTAACCAGATTAAAATAAATTTTGAAGTCAATTGCATTAAAATACTCCAGATAAAAATCGACAGAAGTTAATTCAGCAGGATTACTGAGATATTCATCAATCCAATCATTTATTTGTTCAGAGAATTCTGCTACATTTCCACTCATCGACCGTCCTGTTATTTTAATTATTCCATCAGGATTAAGACTGATCTCTGGTGTGCGTTTTGTTGATAATATCTTTTTCTCCAACATAGATATTTACTTATGGTGGCTAAAGATAATGCATTATTTATATCGTATCAGGTGTAGCAACAGCATCTCTTCTGAGATTTTTGATCAATACAAAAATAGTAACGACAAATAGGCATGTACACGGAATTAACAATAATTAAAGCCTGATAAGAGAGGCACAGTCATATCAATATGTAATTTATACCGGTTGAAAGTTTGTTTATAAAAGAAATTGAATTTCATTTATTTACAATAAGTTATGTTGTAAATTTGCTTTAGGATCATGCGTTTTTATTAAATCAGAATTAACCACTATAATAATCCGGTTTGCATTTTAAACGAATAATTCAGAATTTCATTATGTACCTTAATCTAAAAAAGATAAAAATTGTCTGCTTTATATTATTATCCTTTTCACTCCGGGTTTCGGCACCAAATGTGAAATCACTTACAGTTTTTGAGTTGGCTCCGATTGAACCATATAAGCAGCTTGCTTTCGCTATAGGAATGGTTGAAACAAAAGGCGATACATTGGCTTACAATCCTTTAGAAGCAGCAGCAGGCATTTTTCAGATACGTCCCATCCGACTTATTGATTATAATAAACGAACCGGGAGAAGATATACCAGGAAAGATCTCTTTAACTATGAAATTTCAGAAAAGATTTTTTTATACTTCGCTGATCAGATCGGTCCGTATAATTTAGAACACATTGCCAGAAAATGGAATGGATCCGGACACCTGACTATCAATTACTGGAACAGGATAAAACAATATCTGTAATAAATGGTCATTAATCTGTCAGTAAAAAACTACACTCCTCAATCGGGGATAAGAGGCATTAAGATTTGGGTTTGAAAATAACCTTCAAATTCAAACTAAAAATGAACGAATCCATTATGGCGATGGTTAATTTAGTATAACAGAAATTGTTATTCAGGAATATCTCACCTCTTTAATATTAAAAAATTGAAAAAAGTATCGGTTTCAGCATTTTTGCTCCTGTCATTTTGTTTTTATGGCATATTGCAGGCACAACAGGGTAACTGGCAGGTAGTAAAAACAGTAAATTCTGTACCTGATTGCAGTGAATGTGGTATGGCAGCAATAAACGAAAAGTTATATCTGATTGGTAATGATGGAGATGGAGCTACACCGGTAAAATGCCTCGATCCAGGTTCACTTACATGGACAAAACTTGCTGAAGCTCCTGTTATAATGCCTCATTTTCAGGCTGTTGGTTATAATAATAAAGTCTATGTTCTGGATGCTTTTTCAGGTGGAGGATTTCCTGATCAGGTGCCAATGGCTAATGTTTATAGCTATGACACCAAAAGTAATACATGGGAAAAAGGAGGTGAAATTCCAGCAGACAGAAGAAGGGCCGGTGCGGGCACTGTTGAATATATCAGTGGACTGAAACTGACAGTCTGCATTTTGCACGGAACGGGATGGCAGCTGCAGTCCTGAATAATAAAATTTTTGCTGCCGGAGGGTCTGGTGGCGGTCCGGGTGGTACTGGTGGACCCCCTGGGGGAAACCCAAATGGTCCCTCGCCTTCGATTCAACCTGGAAATCAGGGAATACCTCCACAAGGAAACAAACCACCTGCTCGTCCTGAACAGAATCATCCTGTCGATCTTGAGTTATTTATTTTGAAATGAAAAATCCCAATGGAATTGCAGGCAGAAGTTCTAAAGACTCTGATTAAAGTAAATCTTCTGATTCTGGTGGTTACTTGAAAATGGATTCACTCACCCTTTAAAAGTTCCTCAGCTTCGCGCCAGTCGCTTTCGGGAGTTCCATGTTCACCACGGGAGATGCGTTCGTAATAGATTTCCCTGGCTTTCTCTCGAATCGCATCTTCACTGGGTACATTATATTTGCCTGTAGTAACTTTCTTTTTCTTTACTGTTTTACCCGTATCAGAAGGTTTCTTTGGTTTGCTGACTGGTTTTGGTTTAGTAGTTTTCATCATTCCATTTTTTTGAATTATAATTTAAGAATCATTTTTTGTCCTCACTATTTTTCTTTTCAACTATAATTGTACAATGTGATACAAGGGCAGTTAATGTACCGACCGCTGCAAAGATCGGAGCCAAAACGACTCCAATGGCACCAATTGTAAGGGGGAATTCCATAATGATTTCGTCCTTTTCATTTTTAATAATTATTCTTCTGGCATTCCCTTCTTTAATTATCTCTTTAATTTTTGATAAGATCTCGTCGCCGGAAACTTTAAACGATTCATGATTTGATTTTTCTTCCTGTGCCATTATATCTCAATTAGTTAACTATCAAAATTAAGCTTTTGTTCAGCTTAATGCAATTTTATTTTGTCGCGATTTTATTTATTTGATTCTTAGAACAAAACAAATCGGAGTCACTTTTGTTTGAGGTCAATAATTATTTGCAAGTGCTATTTCGCTAAAACTCCATATCTTATTCAAAAATAAATGTGCCAAATTTATTGTACTCATGGAAAGTTTGACTTGTCCTCTGCCAGGCATAAGGTACTTCACCATTGTCATAGTCAATACGATACATGTTTGCCCTCCATCTTGTTCCAGGTACAGGGGGCACCTGGCTTAATGGCGTAAGCAATTTATAAGGAATAAAAAACTCAGCGATCCAGCCTGATATGGTACTTCCGCTTTCCATCTTACCTCCGGTAACGCTAGTGACATGTTGAGTTCTTCTGTCACCCTCGTAATGCCAGGGAAGCCATCCTAAAAAATTCCCTTTATTATTTGGGACCATTATGGGCAATTCGAAATTAAACGGAGAAAGTTCATATTCAAAATAAACAGGAAAATTTTCATCAGTCCACAGAAAAACCTCAGCAACATCTTCTTCCCATAGATTGAGATTATCCGCTTTCATTGTCGAGGTCAGCTTTTTATCTTCACAGTCAAAAAGGAAGTAGATCCCTGTTTCAGAATAGAGGACTTTAACTTTAGTCTTGTATGACAAAGTATTCGGATCCTGCTGAACCAGGTTTATCCAACCGGTACTCTTCCAGGCGTCGGAAAGTCCATCACCTGTTATCTTAAAATCCTTACATTTTTTAATTGTAACTGAATCATGATCTGCATTTGCCGCCAATAACCCGGTATTCACATTTTTTACACCCAGGATAAGGCAAAAGACCAGAAGTCCGGTCCGGATTTTTTTTTTCATTTTTGTTATTTGTTTAATCATCAATCATTTTGCCTGCCTTCCGGACAGACATGGTAATATTATAGACACCACATACCTGTTCAGGATTTATAAGAGTAAATATAGCCAATAAAGAAGAAAGTTGTCTTACCTACATATCAATCCTCTAAAGTAGTAATATCTCCATCGGGCAGTCCTTATGTCCGGACCATAAAATGCTCTTCTGCACAAAACTTACTGCTAAAAGAAACAGTTCTCAAAACTTTCATGTTTCAATCAGCCCATTTTATCCTGAAATTTAATTTTCTTATTTTTACAAAAAGCGCAAATCTGGTTCAGGACGCTGGTCCAGAATGGAGAACAGCCACTGCAATTAATTTGGCCAATAATGGAACAAGCATATATTGAAGGAAAAACTTTAAATAGAATCGACTTCATCCAAAATCCGCTGACCAAAGGTGAATATGAATCCTGCACCTTTATAAGCTGTGATTTTTCAAACTCCGAACTTGCTCATATAATATTTATAGAATGCGAATTTGAAAACTGCAACCTGAGTATGGCTAATATGACTAAGACAGCTTTACGGGAAGTCAGGTTCAGGAACTGCAAAATGCTGGGACTACACTTTGAAAGCTGCAACAAAATTAGTTTGTCAGTAGGTTTTGACAATTGTAACCTCAATCATTCTTCTTTTTATCAGGTAAAACTTAAGAAGACAGCATTCAGAAATTTGACTCTTCATGAAGTCGATTTTACTGAATGTGATTTAAGCAGTTCGGTTTTTGATAACTGAGACTTAATGAGAGCCGCTTTTGAGAACACCATTCTTGAAAAAGCTGACTTTCGCACTTCTTTCAACTATTCAATAGATCCTGAAAAAAACCGCATCAGAAAAGCCAGATTTTCATTAGCCGGAATATCAGGACTTTTGGATAAGTATGATATTGAAATAGATATCTAAAATTAAAGCATATACAGTATTGGAATCAAGAATTGAAATATTGCCTGAAAAGAAATTTATCGGGAAACGGATCCGAATGTCTTTCTCAGACAACAAAACCCGGGAATTATGGCATACCTTTATGCCACGACGAAGAGAGATTAAGAACTACATTGGTTTGGAACTTTATTCAATTGAAGTTTATGAACCACTATACTTTAACAATTTTAACCCAGGACGGGAATTTGAAAAATGGGCTGCAATAGAAGTTACTAACTTTGCTAATGTCCCGGTTGATATGGAAACTCTTACAACGCCACAAGGACCTTATGCTGTTTTTCCGCACAAAGGAGCTGCAAGTATGGGACCGGAAACATATCAGTATATTTTCGGAACCTGGCTGCCTCACTCTGATTACATATTGGACAACAGACCTCATTTTGCCATAATGGGGGGAAAATATAAAAATGAAGATCCTGATTCGGAAGAAGAAGTATGGATCCCAATAAAAAAGCATTAAATTTATTAACCTAAAACTTAAAAAATGTACCAAATGAATTTAAGAAAAATTTATGGCATGATCATTACAGCATTAGTGCTCTTTATGCCTGTTAACGGACAAAATAAAGACAAAGCTGTCTTTACCGTACCAAAGCCGGGGTTTTATCAGAATTCTATACTAAAGGATGACAGGGAAGTTAAAGAACATCTGATTACATTGAAAGAGAATAAGGTATTTGGAGTTGATCTTTCGGGTTATCAGCTCCCAAACAAAGTGGAACTTTACAAAAACCAGCAATGGCATAACCCTCCTGTTTCACAAGGCAATACAAACACATGCTGGTGCTTTTCGACCACATCTTTTCTTGAATCGGAGGTTTACAGGATTAACAAAATGAAAGTAAAGCTTTCGGAAATGTATACCGTGTACTGGGAATATGTGGAAAAGACCTGCCGGTTTATTCAGGAAAGAGGTAACTCCGCTTTTGA
>Ga0208478_1000100_pt1 | contig 33068 bp, 30 predicted proteins | sample NGESurdeep072012_5_FD_184462 | JGI IMG/M metagenome (GOLD analysis project Ga0208478, IMG submission 184462) | Arctic peat soil microbial communities from Barrow, Alaska - NGEE Surface sample 415-2 deep-072012 (SPAdes) | ecosystem: Environmental > Terrestrial > Soil > Wetlands > Peat ...
TCACAGGCTGCCACGAGGCTCCGTTTAGTGACAGTGCCGGATGTGCTTGATCACGAGGGCAATCCGAGGGCAATTGCGATTCCGATGGCTTTCTAATGAAAACCTTACGTTACTCTTTGCGCCGCGTAAGTCCATTAGATTCCGTGAATGGTGGCACTCATAACCTCACGCTCCTTGGGATTTCCAATAGTTCTTGGGATTCCTAATCGAGCTTTGCAAATTGGGCGTCCGGCGCAGCAATGCACCGGAAGATCACTCGTCAAAGTCGGTGGAACCTAAGTCGCGCGAGCGATAACGCAATACCGAACCAAGCCCCCGGAATTTAGGGGGAAGGCGTAGAGACTGGATGGCGGGCACCCCACGTGGGTGAAGGTACAGTCCGACTCTCATCGAAAGGTGAGTCAGATCGCATAACCCAAAGGTCGGTGGTTCAAATCCACCCCCCGCAACCATGAACGCCACTGCCTTTCGGACAGTGGCGTTCTCCTTTTTAGCGGCGTGATGAGTTCCTCCGTAATTTCGAAAACGCTGCACCGCATGCGCCCCGAAGCAGATCATACGGCACGGTTTGTCCGTCGGCCGGGAGGAAGCTCGGCGAATTGTCGGCGGCATTTCCTCCGCAAGAAGACTTCCAGCAAGCGCTGGCGGGACGAGTGCGGGATCACCATCGTTTTCTTATTGGCAAATACTTGGACGGATGGGAGGCGCTGGACGAGCGGATTCGCCGGATGGAAACGGAGATCGACAAACGGATTCGTCCTTTTGAAACCAAGGAAACGAGCACGACGCTGAGCAAGATCGCGGTGATCCAGGGACCGTAGACTGACCCATCGTCTCTCAGAAACGTAGACTTCGCCGCGGCGGCTGCGCTCGTCCTGACGTTGATGGAATGGATCCAGATCAGTTGTGATGACCTGAACCTTCAACTCAACGCCCGACTCTTTCGTATCCCTGCTAGTCGCGAGTGAGTGGTAGATCGAATGCGTCCAATTTTGCGAATCTGTTGCCGAAGACGCCGCCCGATCCGAGCATGCCACTTTGCAAGACCTGCAGGCTTTGCGCCGACTGCCACAAACAAATGTTCATGAACTAAGCTGGCAAGCGGTCAGACATTACCTCGTCCAAAACCAGCTGTGCGATTTCGGGAACTCGCTCGGCGATTTCCGGACACATGTCGAGGCAAATCTCCTGCAGCGACGCGATGGAGACTGCAAACAGGACGATATCCACTGGATGGTCGAGAAGATAGAAGGTATCAAGCAGGTCTTTGAGGCCGATGTCATGGGCCGTGAGGGTGCGTGGGTAGTCAGTAGAGAATCTGGGCGTCAGTCGGCGTACCGTGCCGGGCGGCTGGCTGTCCAGGGTCGCATCAATGAGAATGATCCTGCGGGCCCGATTCATGGGCTCTAAGAGCAGGAAGCTGCCGGTGCCGCCGTCGAGAAGTTCAACTCCCTCCGGAGTTCCCAACTTTTCGAGGTGACGCACCACGTGGACGCCCACACCCTCATCGCCCATCAGCACGTTGCCGATGCCGAGGACCAGCAGGTCGCCGGTGCGTTCATTCATGGCCGCTGCGGCGCACGAACTTCCATCCGCCGACCATGGAGGAGGTAGTGCCGCGTCCTTCGATGTAGTCGTGGTAGAAAACCAGGTACACGTGCACAATCGCAAACAGAACAAAGAACCACATCATGGCATGATGCCATTGGCGCACCCGGAAGTCGCCGCCCATGAGGGGAACAATCCAGGCGAACATGTGCGGCAATGCCGAACGGCTCATGCTGGAGTAGAGCGCGAACCCGGTGGCAGACTGAAACAGAAACGCCAGGAAAGACAGAAAGTAAACAAACCCGGCCAGCGCGTTGTGGCCGATGGAAATGTCCCCGCGGATCTTAGTCTGCAGGATGTCTACTTTTACGATGTCCCCAATTTCCTCAATCTGCTCCTGCTTATAGGGAATGAAGTTCGTCCAGCGAGCATAAGCGTTGCCGACGAACCCCCAGTAGATCCGCACTAGGAACATGAAGAAAAACGTAAACGCGGCCATGAAATGGGCGAAGCGAACGGTGCCGAACCAATATTGTTGATAAGCCTCGGAAGCGTAGAGGATCGAAACCGGGTGGCCGATGACGAAGCCGGTCACGATCAGCGTCACTACGCACAATGCATTCACCCAGTGGTAGAAGCGGACGGGCAACTCCCACACATAAACTCTTTCGTAGGTCGCAACGGATGCGTGAGCCATTGGCTTATCCTCAGTAGAACTGGATGCGGTTAATATGCTTGCCGTCGGGATCGTAAAGGTGCACGGCGCAGGCGATACACGGGTCGAAGGAATGGATCGTCCGCAGGATTTCAAGTGGCTGCTCGGGATTGGCCAGGTGGGTACCGATCAGGGCTTCCTCGTAGGCGGAGCGTTGCCCCTTGGGATCGCGGGGCGATGCGTTCCACGTGCTGGGCACCACCAGTTGATAGTTGTCGATCTTCCCGTCTTTGATCTTGATCCAGTGCGCCAGTGCGCCGCGCGGCGCTTCGGTGAGTCCCACACCCTCGGCAGTCGCCGGCCAGGTCGATGGCTCCCACTTGTCGCGAGTGAAAGTGGACAGTTCGCCTACTTTTACCTGCGCCATCAAATCGTCGAAGAAGCCCTTCAGCCAATGCACGACGAGCCGCGATTCCAATCCTCGCGCGGCAGTGCGCCCCAGGGTCGAGAACAAGGCGGTAACTGGCACCCCAAGGCGGCCCAGGGCTTCGTTGACCACGTCTTTCACTTCCGTGCTGCCCTTCGCATAGGAGACCAGCAACCGTGCCAGCGGCCCAACCTCCATGGCATGGTCTTTCCAGCGGGGTGTCTTCAGCCAGGAATACTTTCCCTCCACGTTGAGCTGCTCGTACGGTGGCATCGGTCCGGTGTAGTTGAATTCGGTCTCACCGGCAAACGGATGCAGTCCGGCAGCGTCTCCCGCGGAGTAGCTATACCAGGAATGTGAGATATATTCCTTGATCTCCTCTGCGTCTTTACCATTTACCGGGTACACCTCGTTGAGGTTGCGATCGAGAATCGCGCCCCGGGCAAACTTGAAGTAGTCAGGCTGGTTGTATCCGCGCGTGGGCAGGTCGCCATAGGCAAGGTAGTTCTTTAGACCGCCGCCGATTGCCGCCCAATCCTTGTAGAAGCCGGCGATGGCCATCAGGTCGGGCAGGTAGACCTGCTCGACGAAGGCGATGGCGCCGCTGATCAGGCTCCCGACATAGTTGAGGCGGTCCATGTTGATGGCGCCCACCTCATCTGGATTGATGGAGCAAGGCACGCCCCCCACCAGGTAGTTGGGATGCGGGTTCTTGCCGCCGAAGATGGTGTGAATCTTCACGATTTCACGTTGCCACTCCAGCGCTTCTAGGTAGTGTGTGACTGCGAGCAGATTGACTTCCGCCGGTAGCTTGTACGAGGGATTGCCCCAATACCCATTCGCGAAGATCCCCAACTGACCACTCTCGACAAACGCCTTCAGCTTTTGCTGGACGCCAGCGAAATATTTGGGCGAACTTTTCGGCCACGGCGAAATAGAGACGGCTATCTCCGAAGTCTGCTGCGGATCGGCCTTCAAGGCGCTGACCACGTCCACCCAATCCAGCGCATGTAGGTGATAAAAGTGCACCACGTGGTCCTGCACGTATTGCGTGCAGAACATAATGTTGCGGATGAGTTCCGCATTTTTGGGAACCGTGATCGCCAGCGAGTCTTCCACCGTACGCACGCTTGCTAGCGCGTGTACCGTGGTGCATACGCCGCAGGCGCGCTCGGTGAATGCCCACGCGTCGCGGGGGTCGCGGCCTTTGAGGATCTTTTCGAAGCCGCGCACCATGGTGCCGGAACTGTATGCGTCGGTAATGGTTCCGTTCTCCACCACGGCTTCGATACGAAGGTGCCCTTCGATGCGAGTTATGGGATCAACCACTAATCGTGCCATGCAATCACCTCTTCAAATTTCGAGCCGTGCTTACCCGAGTACGCCAGACGGTGTGTTCGGTTAGGTTTCATCCCGGTTGACGACAGATTCGTCTCCACCGCGCTCTTGTTCGATCAGCTTGCGTTTACGGACATTTGTCGTGATGGCATGCGCGGCGACGCCTATGACCGCGCCGACTCCCAGGGTCGCGCCAATGGTGTCGGCTGTGCTCTCGATTCCGAAGCCAGGGAACGATGCCAGATGCTGATAGAACGGTCCGTTATCCCAGAATCCGGCCTCGCTGCATCCTATGCAGCCATGCCCCGACTGAATGGGATAGCTGACGCCGCCGTTCCATTTCGTGACCGAGCAGGCGTTGTAGGTCACCGGGCCGCGGCACCCCATCTTGTACAGGCAATAACCCTTGCGCGCTTTGTCGTCGTCCCACGACTCGACGAACAAACCCGCATCGTAGTAGGCGCGGCGATAGCAGGTATCGTGCACGCGCCTCGAGTAGAACTCGCGCGGACGGCCCTGGCTGTCGAGCTCAGGGCCTCGACCCAGCACCAGAACATGCGTCACAACGCCCGTCATCACGTCGGCAATCGGTGGGCACCCGGGCACGTTGATGACAGGTTTGTTGATGAGCTTGTGGATCGGGGTCGCGCCCGTCGGGTTGGGTTTAGCCGACTGGATGCATCCGTTGGAGGCGCAACTGCCCCACGCGATGACTGCTGCCGCATCTTTGGCGGCGTCTTGAAGAATGCTTTCGGCGGTCTTGCCGGCGATGGTGCAATAGACGCCGTCACCTTTCACCGGAACTGATCCTTCAACCAGCAGAATGTATTTGCCGGCGTCGTTTTTGATGGTGTCGGACAGGCACTTCTCCGCCTGGAAGCCCGCCGCTGCCTGCAGCGTCTCGGTGTAGTTGAGTGAGATCAGGTCGAGCAGAACGTCGGCCACGATGGGGTGCGAGGAGCGGATGAAGGACTCGCTGCAGCAGGTGCACTCCTGGAAGTGCAACCACACAACAGGCGGCCGCGCCTTCTTCTCAAATGCGTCGGCAACGGCGTTCAGGTTGGCCTTTGAGATTCCCGCCACCATTGCCGCGTAACCACAGAACTGCATAAAATCGCGGCGGCTGTAACCTTTCGACCTCATGACATCCCAAATCGATCCGGAAGAAGCTTTCATAAGCCCTCTCTTCTGCAAGCGGTGAACTGCGGTATTCATGCTGTAACGGGATCAAAGCGTACAGCCGTACACGTCATTCAACTGCACTTGCCTTGCGCCAGCCAGTCCCACAGATTCCGGAAACTTCATCACACGGTAGTACCTGCTGCAGTGACTGGCGTCACAGGTTGATGTTCGCAAATGCCCTCCACACCGAAGTTGGACGGGAGCAGGGTCCCGGGAAGAATTGGATTATGAGTTCTGTCTGGGTGGTTGGCCTCCCGGAAGGACCCCAAATTAGGACATGCGGATCAGTACCAAAAAGTCGGCTTGTACCGACGGACATGTGCGCTCCTGCCCATATGGTCTCCTTGTAATGTCAGCTGGCGAAAACAGCCCTTCGCGTGAGTTGAGGCGAAGGTAGAGACGGGCGCGGCCGGACGCGGACCAACCTGCCTTTCGATTAGTAATGACAAGTCGGCATACAGGTTGTGATCTCGAAGCAAAGCGAGCCGTCGACGAATACGGTCGCGATGGGCGTTTCCCGTTGCTAATCCGGCCAGATCTCTCAGAAGCTGACTTCTGGGGAGCTTGCGAAGAAAGCTTGCTGTCGGCTCAGCTCTAAAATATTAATGCCCATCTTCTGAACCGCTATTGTGGAAAAAGTCAGCACTCCAGCAGGCGTTGAAGAATCGTGTGAGCTGCAGAGCGTGTTAGATGGTCATTTCGTACGGGTCTGGCCATCTCCTGGTGGCCCACAAATGCTGATGGCGGAGGGGACCGCCACAAATCGCCGTTGAATATATGATGTTGCGGCGTGCCCCGAATCTTGGTCGGCGCGGAAATGACGACAAGTTTTCGGTTGGCAGCGAGCACCGAATATCCGACCATGTATGGCCCCAAACCACGCCACGTTGCTAGAAGGCGTTTGTCGGCACTCATCGACAACTGACTCTTACTTCCGAATTGCGGTGATCCGGGCGCAACCCTGAAAAGCAGGTGAGCATCGTCGGTGACCATACTTTTGCGTCGGTGTTGCCGCGTGATTCTGATGCGGTACACTTCCTTCCATGATTTTCGGACTTTTGCTTGCTACAGCTGCCGTTTTAGGCACGGCCTGCACGTCAGTGAGTGCGGACTGCACGGAATGGATCAGGCCCGCAGGACAACAATCACGGGTGCTGATCTACCGCAACTATCCGTTGGAGGCGAAGAACGAGAACATCACTCGTGCCCTCATCTTCGTACACGGTATCAATCGCGATGCGGACAATCACTTCCGCACTGTGCTTGCCGCAGCATTCCTGGCGGGTGCCTTGAATAACACCATCATTATTTCGCCGCGATTTGCGTCGAATAGCAACGCACCTGGGAATCAGATCGGTGATTGTCGCGACACCCTGGCTCCTGACGAGGCCAACTGGATCTGCGAAAAGCAGCGAGCCGACAGTTGGCGCTCCGGCGGCGGCGAGGTTGGCAATGACAAACTCACTTCGTTCGATTTTATGGACGAGATCGTCCGGCTTCTGGCTCACAAAGACGTGTTCCCAAATTTGAAGAGGATTGTTGTCGCTGGCCATTCTGCGGGCGGTCAGTTTGTCGTCCGCTACGAGATGTCGAACCAAGTGCACGATTCGGTCGGTATAGCGATTTCATACGTGGTTTCCAATCCCTCCGCTTATACCTATGTGGATGACATGCGGCCCACCTCGACTGCCTTGCCGACGACGATTGCGGCCGCGGCGCCGGGATTCATGCCACCTGCTCCTGTTGTGCCGCCCCCGGCATTTGCCCCGTACGCCGATGCCAAGAACTGTACCGGATATGACAACTGGCCCTACGGGCTGAAGAGCCGGATTGGCTACGCCTCCAGGCTTACGGACGATCAGCTCAAGAAACAGCTTGCCGCTCGACCCGTAACGTACCTGCTCGGGGAGGTGGACATTTTGCCCCTTGGCATCTTCGACACGTCATGCCCGGCGATGGCCCAGGGCCCCACTCGTCTGGCGCGTGGCCTCGCATTCAGTAGGTACGCAAAAGAGCACCACGGCGCGAAGCACGCCGCGGTTATTGTGCCGTTCTGCAGCCATAGCGCCCGCTGCATGTTCACATCTGATGTGGCACTACCATTGATTTTTCCAGACTAAGGAACTACCAGTCTGTTCTTCCGCCCTAATTCAGAAACGCTGGAGTAAAATTGCGGCCTTCCGGCCAAATTCTCAATGGCGGATCTTGCGAGGTGTGCGATGCGTCTTCTTTTTCCATTTGTTCTATTTGCGTCTTTGCTCGTTGCCGCGATCACTGTTGCGCAAACACAGAAGGCGAGTGGCATCGCGGACTTCATAAGCGTTGATACACCAGTCTTCGTTCTTGACCATGTCCGAGTCATCGATGGAACGGGTACGCCGGCGAAGGAAGACCAAGCGGTCGTAATCGCGAACGGCAAAATACAATTCATCGGCCCGGATGTGTCCGTCCAAATCCCTCAGGGTGCGCAACGAATGGACCGCTCCGGCTACACGGTCATCCCTGGTCTGGTTGGAATGCACAACCATCTGTACTACACCGATTCGTATGCAGTGCAAGTTGTCGATGGAAAGGTTGGCGAACCCGGGTTGTTCATTGCCGAGATCCCCTACACCGCGCCGCGACTCTATCTGGCGGCTGGGGTGACCACAATGCGTACCACCGGGAGCCTGGAGCCTTACACCGACTTGAAGGTGAAGAGCCGGATCGATGCGAACCTGATGCCGGGACCCAGCATTGACGCGACGGCACCCTACCTGGAGGGTCCGCCGACGCGATTTGCGCAGATGCATGAACTGACCGGAGCAGACGATGCGAAACGCATGGTGGACTATTGGGCGGCGGAAGGCATGACATCCTACAAAGCCTACATGAACATCACGCGCGAAGAGCTGGGGGGCGCGATCCAGCAGGCCCATGCGCACAAGTTGAAGCTGACAGGGCATCTGTGCTCCGTGACCTGGCCGGAAGCCGTAGCTCTCGGAATCGATGACTTCGAGCATGGGCCGGTGTTTACAGACACAGAGTTCGTAGGGGATAAGAAGCCGGACGTATGCCCAGCGGGCGGCGGTAGCCGCAACTGGGCCAAGCAGGACGTGAGTGGAATGCAGGTGCAGGAACTGATCCACAACCTCGTGTCCCACCACGTCGCGGTGACTTCCACGCTGCCTGTGTTTGAGGCGCACGCGCCAGGACGACCGAAGTTGCAGGCCCGCACGTTGGCTGCGATGTCCGCAGAATCGGCGCAGAGCTACCTGACCGATCGCGCGAGAGTGGCTTTAGACACGCCTATGACTGGGCTGCTGCGCAAAGAGATGGATTTTGAAGTGACATTCGCCAAGGCGGGGGGCTTGCTGCTTGCCGGTCCTGATCCCACTGGAAACGGTGGTGTGCTGCCGGGATTCGGCGATCAACGCGAAATAGAGCTGCTCGTGGAAGCGGGTTTCGCTCCGGTGGAAGCCATTCAGATCGCCACGGAAAATGGCGCCTTATATCTTGGCCAGCAAGATCGAATCGGAACCCTCGCGCCTGGCAAACAGGCAGACCTCGTCTTGATCAAAGGCGATCCCTCAAAACGAATTGACGAGATCGAGAACGTCGAGACGGTGTTTAAGTCCGGGATCGGCTACGATTCCAAGAAGTTGATAGATAGCGTGCGAGGACAGGTGGGAATTCGCTAGGGGCGTTGTGGCTCGCCGGTTTGATAGTCGTGCAGTATTAGCGCCTTCTGTTTAGTTCTTGGAGGTCTTTTGGGAGCGCATCCAGTAAGTCCTGCATTAGCTTCGGAATCCTCTTCAGGCGCAGTTTGCGACCGGACAGGCCCGTGAAGCCGAAGCTGAGATTACAACCGCGGAACTTAACGAGGAGCGCCGTGCGCAGTCCCATAGAAAAACCACAGTTTTGATCTAACACGGAGGCGGTGTGAAACGGAGACAATTGCTCTTCACATTCCTCAAGAGTATAGCTGTCGCTATCGTTGCCGGTCGATCAGTTCCCGCACAGGAAGACCTTGACCCGGTGACGATGATGCCGGATACGCACAAAGTGCTTTTCGAAAATACGTTGGTGCGGGTGGTCGAGGGCAGAGTGCCGGCAGCGGGTTATGAGCCGAAGCACAGGCACCCGCACTGTGTCTTGGTCAACTTGGGCGATTTTGACGCCGAAATTAAGACATTTCCCGATGGCGAGTGGAAGCGTGTACATCGCGCCTTCGGGACAGTCACATGGAACGAGGCAACCGTGCATGAAGTCAAAATTGTGGGGAACGCGCCGTCGCACACCGTGCGTGTCGATCTAAAGTGTTGAATCTGCTTGAATCGTAACCACCTCCTGGTCGGCGGCAGAAACCTAGTTTCTGTCAGACCTTCGGGCCATCTATGCGCGTAATTATAGCCTGCGCAGCACGTTGCGGCGGATGCAGCGATCTCTGGATGGTTAGTCGGCCACACGGAAGTGATCTGACTCCGGCTTACCGCGATTAGTGATGGGAAGTCGGCTTGGCTCCGGTCAACTTCCGGGTTGCCCGTCATCCGACCGATACCGAGCCGGCGGAGCCAACCGGTTTCAGTTCCCGAGTTCGGACTTGGTAAAGATTGAGTCCTGCTGCGGATAATGTTCTTATGCCACTTCGTCCCGGTATTGTTTAGAATCTCTGACCAATAGGAACGGAAGGCGAGTCGGACACACGGCCCGGCACTTTGCAGTTGGAACGGGATTTCAACCAACGCGGATCCGGGGAGGTTTCGGTGGGCGAAGAAGTCAAATCCAGCTCGCGACCAGCCATGGGTCACTACGACGCCAACTACAACAATTTCGAGACGGAACTGTATGAGCAGGTCCGTCGCGACGCCTTTGGCGAGGACATTGGGCAGAGCAGTTGGCTCACGGCAGACGAGCAGGACAGGTATCTGAGTTCGCTTAACCTCTCTCCCGGAAGGAGCCTGCTCGATGTTGCTTGTGGCTCAGGAGGTCCCGCCCTTCGAATCGCCGCCAAGACCGGTTGCTATATTGTGGGCATCGACCTTCATGATAAGGCGGTCGCAACCGCGAAGTCGCTCGTCTCCCAACGCGGCTTAGCGGGAGTCTGCGAGTTTCAGATTGCGGATGCGGCCGGGCCGCTGCCCTTTCCAGACGCCCGCTTCGATGCAATCACCTGCATTGACGCCATCAACCACCTTCCTGATCGCCCACGCGTAATTTCCGAGTGGGCCCGGCTGCTCAAGCCCGGCGGACGGCTGCTGCTCACCGATCCCACCACTGTCACCGGACCTTTGACGAATGCGGAAATCGCAGTGCGCAGCTCTATAGGCTTCTTTCTGTTCGTTCCGCATGGTTACGACGAACACACGCTTGTGCAGTGTGGTTTGCGGGTGCTCGTAACGGAAGATGTGACTTGCAGCATGGCCGAGCTCGCTGAGCGTCGCAAGGTAGCCCGCGCGTCGAAGTGCGACGCCTTGCGCGAGATCGAGGGGAAAAAGGCGTTTGAGAGTCAACAGCAGTTTTTCGAAGTGGCTGCTCACGTTGCCACGGAACGCCGGCTTTCGCGCTTCGTCTACGTTGCGGAGAAACCGCTCTAGGGTCGACAATCGAATCCCTCTTCGTCGGAATGGAATTCTCGTGGAGACTGCAATCAGCGATGTGGGCCGCCGAGCCAGAAAGAGAATCGCGGCGCGGTTGCTTCCGTTCGTTTTCCTGATGTACGTGGTTTGCTTTGTTGACCGGGTGAACGTGTCGTTCGCCAACCTGCGAATGAGCGCCGATCTGGGATTCAGTGATCGGGTCTACGGTTTAGGCGTGGGGATCTTCTTTGTTGGATATGTCCTCTTTGAGATCCCGGGTGCCATCATCGTCGAGCGCTGGAGCGCGCGAAAGTGGCTGGCGCGAATCATGATCACCTGGGGATTGCTCACCATTCTTACGGGCTTCGTTCAAAGCGCACGACAGTTCTATGCAGCCCGGTTCCTCGTGGGAGTGGCCGAGGCCAGCTTCTTCCCGGGGATTATCGTCTATCTCACGCACTGGTTCCGGATTTCGGATCGAGCCAAAGCCATCGCATCTTTTTATATTGGTGTGCCGACGGCTACCGTAATTGGTTCGCTGGTGGCGGGCTGGGTTCTCGGCATCCAATGGCTCGGACTATCTGGCTGGCGCTGGCTATTCATTCTGGAGGGCATTCCGCCCATCGTTTTGGGCATCATAGCCCTCTTCTACCTGACTGATCGGCCGCAGCAGGCCCGCTGGCTTCCGGATGACGAGCGCTGCTGGATCGTCGCCGAGTTGGAGGCAGAAACTGGGGCTAAGAAGCGAATCCGGAACTACACCATCTGGCAGGCCTTTCGCGACCGCCGGGTCATGCTTCTGATTCTTGTTTGGTTCCTCGCTCTTTGCGGCGCTCAAGGCAGCATATTTTGGATTCCCACATTCATCAAACGTCTGTCTGGTCTGCCGAATTCGAAAGTGTCTTACTTGCTTGCCCTTCCGGGACTCGCTGCCATCGGTGGAATGCTCCTGAACAGTTGGCATACTGACAAGACCGGGGAGCGACGCTGGCACGCGGCCATCCCCCTGGCATGTGCCGGAGTTGCTTATTTGTTGTTGCCTGGGACTGGTCACCAATTCCCCTTCGCCATGGCACTGTTCATTGTTGGCGGTGGATTCCTATATTCGTGCTACCCGACCCTCTGGTCTATGCCGACCTTGGTCCTGAGCGAGTCAGCGGCAGCAGCGAGCTTCGCGTTGATCAATTCGGTCGGTCAGCTCGGAGGACTTGTCGGTCCATATGCGGTGGGATATTTGAACGATCGCACAGGAAGTATGATGGCAGCGTTCGTTTTTATCGGCATGTGCTTTTTACTGGCGGCGAGCGTGGTCCCACTCATTCATATCCGGAATCCTGCTACCGTTGCGGCCCGGGATGTGTCTGAGAGGGACTGGCTGCCCGTCCCTAGGTCATCGTGAAATGGCTTTGTGGGAGACGGAGATCGAGATTGTGGGCGAGTGGTTTTGCCGTAAACCGTCCGGAGCAGACGCGCTGGTAAATGCTGCCCGATTCGTGGGGAGTAGTAGCGTCAGGAACAAGACATAGGCAGCCGGATTGTGCTAACAAGAGCTCGGAGGTCCAAATGACGAAGCCTTGGGTTTTCCTTCTGGCCGTGCTCGTTCTGGCCTCTGCACTTGCGACAATGGCCGAGGGTAAGGCTTCCGGCGGGCCTGAAACCGTTGCAGTGCATAACGGGCCGGTCACGCTGCACGCGCTCATCTGGCGCCCTCAGGGCCGCGGCCCGTTTCCCGCGATCCTGCTCAATCACGGCAGTGGCCGCACCCCTGAAGAGCTGGAACGGCTCGGACCGTACGAGCAACAGGCATGCATACTGGGACCCATGTTCGCTCGCCATGGATACGTGTTCATGTTTCTATTCCGGCGCGGCGTCGGGTTATCCGCCGATCAAGGCAAGAACGCCGTCGACCTGATGAACATTGAATCTGCCGCACACGGGCAGGAGGCGCGGAATACGCTGCAGCTCGAGTTGCTCGAGAAAAGGGACATGAGCGATGCCCTTTCCGGACTCGCTTTTTTGAAGGCACTCTCTAAGGTCGATGCACACGACGTGGCAGTGATCGGGCACTCGTTTGGAGGATCGCTCACATTGCTTATGGCTGAGCGCGAGCCCAGCCTACGGGCGGTCGTAGTCTTCTCGGGAGCCGGCTATAGCTGGGATCGGTCTCCGGAGTTGCGAGCGCGACTCCTCGCTGCCGTGGAGCACATTGGGATGCCGGTATTCTTTATCCATGCCGCGAATGACTACTCAGTTGCATCGGGCAAGGCGCTGGACGCGAAGCTCGAGCAACTCGGTAAGCCGCATCTGCTCAAGATCTACCCGCCAATCGGGCAGACGCCCGACGACGGGCATGCCTTCCCTTTTCTCGGTGTGAAAATTTGGGAGCCCGATGTGTTCGCCTTCTTGGACATGTACATGCGCTGGTGATCTGCGCCGTTGGGGCGCACTGTGAGACTGCTTCTAGTGCGTGATCCCAGCACTCGGGGCAAATGATGACTGGTTCCGACATTACTCATTATCAAAGCCAATAGCGAGGCAGCGCGGGAGCGTATCCCCTAGCGCTGTGAACTTCCCACAGGACTTCTGGCCCGCTACCACAGGAATCCAATTCGAATTCGCTTCGGCGAGGCCATTTCACGCGAAGGAGATTTCGCGCCGACTGACGGGTTGAAGCTCGGCGGATTGCTGACCATCCTGACATTGGTGATATTCTTCCAATTGCCGGGTCCATCAGGTTCCGATTACAACGCCGCCATCGACGGAAATCACGGCACCGTGAATGAAGCTTGCCTGGTCCGAAGCGAGCCAAAAGTATGTGTTGGCCACGTCGTCCGGTGTTCCTGCCCGTCCCAGCGGTGTTCGTGCCACCATGGCTTCGAGGACTTTCGCGGGCATCGACCTCACCATGTCTGTCGCAATAAATCCCGGAGCCACGGCATTGACGCGAATCTTGTACTTGCCCAACTCCCGTGCCCAGGTCCGTGTCATTCCGATGACACCCGCCTTGGAAGCCACGTAATTCGTCTGCCCAAAGTTCCCCAGAATACCCACCACGGAGGCCGCGGACAGAATTACTCCGCCGCCGCCCTTGATCATGTGGGGCACAACCGCGCGGGTAACCAGGAAGACGCCCTTCAAGTTAACCCCGATCACCGAATCCCACATCTCCTCGGTCATGATCGACTCGGGGCTGCCGCCATTCCACTTCACGAGTTGCGCGTCGCGAACGATGCCGGCGTTGTTGATGAGAACGTCGATGCGGCCCCACTGCTCGACAACTGCTGCGGCGGCGGATTCGACCGCGCTCGCATTGGCGACGTCAACCGCTTGAAAATGAGACTCACCCCCTGCCCACTCGATCGCCGATTCGAGTTGGGCCGCTGCCTTGTCGGTAACATCCCAGGCCGCAATGCGCGCGCCTTCTTTCGCGAAGCGCATCGCAGTGGCCCGGCCGATCCCAGCGCCCGCGCCGGTGATAATGACCACCTTTCCATGCGAGCCGGTCTCACTGGCTTGCAGTCGTTCTTCATGGACGACGGGCGTGTCCATGGGTGTCGATTCGATTGGCAGAGGAGCGTTGAGGACTGTTGTGTTTTCAAGCGGCTCGTGAACGCATTCACTAACAGAGTCGTGCTCGGAGCGAGGCATTGATTCTCCTAGTCATCACGTCTTTTTGGGGTGAGCGGCATTGGTTGGATAACGTCAATTCCGCGTCCTGCTTGGGTGCGGGCGCCGCAGAAATTCGAGAGTAGCTGCTTTGCCGCACTGCGTCAAGCCTCGCGGCGAGATTTCGGCCTGGGCTTGTTCGTTTTTGGTACAACTTTAGTCAGCAAAGATTCCAGCTCTTCGATTCGCCGCTTGAGTTCGTTCACCTCACTGGCTTTCGCATGGGTTTCGGAGGTCGCCGGAGGCTGTTCTTTCCGCGACTGCCGGCCGCTGGTTGCTACATCAGCGGCCGGAGGCTGGGCCCAGCGTCCCTGCAGTAACTCGAAGGGGTTCATCGGTGCCGGCAAGGCGCGGTATGCATTCTGGTACATATCCATCATCGCCTTCATGTACCGCAACGCATTTTCCTGCGTTGCCCTGCCCGAAGCCAGGATCATCTGGCGCAATACGTCGAGCGGAAAAACGGAATCGGGCGTCTTGGCGTCTTCCAGCACGATCTGCGCCATAATCAACCGGGTGAGGTCTTCCCCGGTAGTGGCATCGACGACCCGCACGTCACAGCCATCGCGCACCAGTTGGGCAACCTGTTCCTGGTTGATGTATTGGCTGGTTAACGTGTTGTAAAGACGCCGGTTCTCGTATTTCTTGATAATGAGCGGCTGAGAAACCTTTGGTTTCATTTTTGCCCTTGACACCACGCCAAAGAGGAGTAAGCTTAGGTTATGTTGCAGTGCAGCATAGATTGCAACATAAATAGCAATATTTGCTAAAAGGAGCAGATCATGCCAAGCACCTCCAAGTCAACCAAGAAAGCTGCAGCAGTCGCAAGTCCTGAATTCGTGGACGCCGTTACTCCACTCGTTCTCAATAGTGTTGAGCGTGTCGCCGACTTGCAAAAGAAGACCCTGGACCTCGCCGCCGAGCAGAGTGCCGAATTAATCGGGGCCTGGAAGAAGGCATTCAGCTACTTCCCGGTAACGCCGCCCGCATTCTTTTTCGATTTTGCCGGCCAGGCCGTCCAAACCGCAATCGAAAGCCAGAAGAGCGCCATCGACCTGGTGGTCGAGCAGACCCATACCGTCACGGGTATCAACAAGGTGCGCGCAGAGGCGTACGCCAAGATCGCCGATGGTGTCACCACCTCCATCCAGAAGTCGGTTGGCCGGTCGGTGGAGGCCCAGATGAAGGTCCTTGAGTTTGCCAGCGCCCAGACTAAAGCTGGCTTTGAGTCTGCCAAGAAGCAGCTCGGCGCGGCATCTGGACCCGCGACTGCGGTCCTCGATACGTTCCAACTCGGAGCGGACACTGTGATAGAAGCGCAGAAGTCGTTTCTGAATATGGCTTCGCATCCGTTTGTTACCTCCGCCAGAAACTAGTGGTTGTCGAGTCCAGGGCGAAGCAGTCGCCCAAGGATGTCAGCCGGGTGTTAAACGCCACCCGGCGGAGTATCCTCATGTTGTGAGAGGAGTCCTAAAATGGCTGACGACCCAACCCGCGATGCTAAGCGGTTTGATCCGATGGAACCCTGGCGAGGGATGCGCGATGTCTACATGGACGCCTGGGGCAAGACCATGGTCGATATGGTGAACAGCGAGGCCTATGCCCAAGCCTCAGGCGCGATGCTGGACAGCTATCTGACGATTTCCGCTCCATTCCGCGAAGCTATCGAAAAGGCGATGCTCAAAACACTCGAGCAGCTGGCCATGCCGTCCCGGGCTGACGTTGTTTCGATTGCCGAGCGCATGACCAACATCGAGATGCGCCTGGACGACTTGGATGCCAAGCTGGACAATATTCAGCGGTTGATTGTGCAAGCTGGCGCCGCCCCTCGTCCGCAGCCCGGAAAGGCACCGCAACCTACCAGAAAGAAAACGACCAAGACGAAGCCCGTGAAGAGAGGGAAGAAATAGGATGGCAGAAGCTCCGGTTATTACCGACTCAATTACCGCCGCTGCAGACCGGCTGAAAACGCTCACCAAGGTGATGACCACGAAGGCTGCCATTGCCCAGACCCCGAAAGAGTTGGTCTGGACGTTGAACAAGGCGAAGCTCTACCGCTACATCCCGGTTCTTCCCAAAGAGAAGCGCCATTCGATTCCCCTGTTGCTGGTTTTCGCTCTCATGAACCGGCCCTACATTCTCGACCTGCGTCCCGGCCACAGCTTTGTCGAATACATGCTCAACCAGGGCTACGATCTTTACCTGCTCGACTGGGGAGCGCCAGGGCCGGAAGACAAGCACCTCAAGTTTGACGATTACACCCTGGATTACATGCCGCGCGCGATCCGCAAGGTCAAGTCAATCTCCGGAACGGAAGAGTTCAGTCTACTGGGCTGGTGCATTGGAGCGATTCTCACCACCATCTACGCCGCCCTGCGTAGCGACGAAGGTCTGCGCAACTTGATTCTGCTGACCGCTCCCCTCGACTTTTCCAACAAGCAGGACCTGACCTTCGCGCGCTGGACCGACGAACGCTACTTTGATGTAGACAAAGTTCTCGCAGCGTTTGGCAATATGCCCGGAGAGATGATCGACTACGGGGCCAAAGCGCTCAAGCCGGTAGAAAACTACATTGGAAACTATGTGAAGTTGTGGGACAACATCGACGATCCTCGCATTGTGGAATCGTGGCATGCGATGAACTCGTGGGTGACCGACAACGTGTCTCTGGCCGGTGGCGCCTTCCGCCAGCTCATCGTGGACCTTTACCGCAATGACAAGCTGATGCGCGGCGAGTTCATGATCCGAGGCGAACGCGTGGACCTCAGCCGTATTCATGCCAATCTGCTGACCGTGATCGCCGAGGGCGACCACATTACGCCGTCATGCCAGTCTGAGCCCATCATGGCGAAGGTGAGTAGCGCCGATAAAGAACTCTTCCGGGTCAAGGGTGGTCACATCGGAATTATGGCAGGCAGCGGAGCCAGTAAATATACCTGGCCGCACCTCGATGGCTGGCTGGCCTCACGTTCTCAGTAAATTCAACCCTACTCACATGTGGTATCCGCCGTTCACGTTCAATTCCTGTCCGGTGATGTAGTCCCCATCCGCGGCAAGGAAGGCGGCGGCCTTGGCGATTTCCTCTGGCGACGCGAAACGTCCCAAAGGAATCTTGGCCTTGATCTGCGCGGCAATCTCCTCAGGAATGGCATCCACCATTTCCGTTGAGGTGAAGCCGGGCGCGATGGCATTGGCGGTGATGTTGAATCGAGCCATTTCAAGTGCGAGAGTTTTGGTGAAGGCGATGATGCCGCCCTTGCTGGCCGAGTAGTTGGCCTGGCCAAATGCGCCCATTTGCCCGACAACCGAGCTGATATTGATGATCCGTCCAAATCTCTGATTGACCATGGCCGGCAGGGCCGCGCTGGTGCAATAAAACGTACCGTTCAGGTTGACGTTGATCACCGCTGACCAGTCGTCGTCGGTCATCTTACGCATGCTTCGGTCGCGGGTAATACCGGCGTTATTTACCAGGATGTCAAGTCGTTGCCATTTGTCGAGAACTTCCTTGACGATGCGCGCGGCCTCGCCTTTCTTGGCTACGTCGCCCTGGACGAGCATGCACTCGCCACCGAGTTCACGGATTTCATCGGCCGCGCTTTCGGCGTGCTTGGCATCCGCCCGGAAGTTCAGCGCCACGTTCGCCCCACGGCGTACGAGTTCAAGCGCGATCGCACGTCCAATACCGCGCGTGGCCCCGGTCACCAGTGCGACTTTACCGGCGAGAGAAGTCGGTTGGAAATTTCCACTTCCTTCTGCAACGATTGCCATTTCGAGACTCCTGTTTTCAGAATTGCAGCTCACAATCGCGGGATCGATCCGCATAACCACGTAGCCCCCAACCGCGCCGGCGCCGAATCCCGGCGCGAAAATCCGCATGGGACGGTCGATCCTGCCTTCGCGCACGGCGTCATGGACGGCCATGAGAATACTCGCGGACGAGGTGTTGCCCACCCGTTCGATGTTGAAAAAGATCCTGTCCCCCGGGATCCCAGCCGCCTCGGCCAGCGTAAGTACCATGTTCTTGTTGGCCTGGTGCGGAACTACCAAGTCGATCGCGTTGATGAGCGACCCGCCGCTGCCGTTGGGGTTCGGAAGATCGGCCAACTCGCCCATCATCTGTTTCAGGTAGCGAGTCACCAGGGCCTTCACCTCCGGCCCGTACACGGTAATGTTGTTGTCGAACTCCGGGTTGGGCCAGATGATGGAGTTCACTTCCGACCACGGACCGCTGGCGTAGGTTTGGAAATAGTCGATATCGGAAAGAGTTCCTTCCGGCGCGGGAGCCACTACCACGGCCGCCGCGCCATCGCCGAAGATCATGCGGGAGGTCCGCACCGTCCCGATCTTGTCGGAGAATTTTTCCGCGCAGATGAGCAGCACGGGCCGCTCGATCTCTTGCAACAAGCGTACTGCTTCGGCAAGACCATAGGGCATGCCCGCGCAGGCGGCGACGATGTCGCACGATGTATGCGTCTGCATGAGGCCAAGCTCACCCGAAAGCCAGGTGGCAATCGATGGAATGAGCTTAGTACTGGTGCAAGTGCAAAGCAGGACGGCGCCAATCTCAGCAGGCCGCCGACCGGACTTCGCCAGGGCCTTCTTGGCCGCAAGCAGGGCCATGTCCTCGAGTGGCAATTGGGTGTACCGCCGCTCCTCGATGCCGGTTTTCTCGCTGATTTCCGCGGCGCTCATCCGCGACCAGCAGTAGGCGTGGTTGCGGATCAGGTCTGCGTTGCTGCAGGTCACCTCTCCTTCATAGACGGCAATGGCCTCAATCCGGGGAAGAATTTTGAATCGTTTGCTGACCTCCACCGCAAGATACGGCTTGATGGGCTCACTCAGGGCCAGGGTGTCGGGTCGGACCATCCGATTCGGGCGAATCCGAGGTCCCCAGTTTTCGTCCTGCTTTACTCGCTGGATGAAACGGAGCACGTCTTCGTTGCGCGGATGAAATGCCACCACATAGTCGTCGTCCTTCAGCTTGCCGACTTCAGTTCGCGTGCTGGTTGATGGGTCCCACGGATACTGATTGTGAAGGATCATGCACTGCCGCATCAATGCCTCGAGCTCGGGCACCGGATGCAGGCAGTCGATCACATCGTCGTACGTATAGCGCAGATAATCGGGGTCATACGCCAGCAATCGGCGCGTTTGGTTCGCAGGGTCGGCCGTCGCCTCCGAAACTGTCGGACGGATAGGGCGGAGTTCGCCACCGGCGCTGAGTTTGTTGCGGAAAACATTCAGCAGAATGCTGAAACTCCGGTCTTCCAGCTCTTCGTCCCATGATGGGGGCAAAGCCCGGTAACCAGCCTCGATCGCGGTAGTGATCGCGGAGTCATCGCGTGGTTTGTACACCGGAAGAAAGATATCGTCGCGCTGACGCGGCAGATCTCTCCACCGGGTAGGGCGTTTCTCGTACATGGTCAGGGTGTATCGATTCATCCAGAATCGGTTCAGCGCCAGGTCACGGCAAAGTTCATACCGGCTCTTGTATTCACCCGCCTGCAAACGCGCGGCAATCTCTAGGTCAGTCGGAGCTTTCTCGCCGAAGTCCCTCCGTATTACTGCTGCAAATTGCTTAAGGGTCTTAAATACGGAAAAGTCCAACTCTGGAAAAAAGTTGGCGGGGAAGACAATGCGCCCGTGAGAGTTGATAACGAAAGGTTTCAGCAACATTGGTTATCCTTTTTCTTGTTGGGCTTTCAATCAAGTCGCCCGCGCAGACACCGAGGACTGCTCCGGCAGTACGTAGTCAGTCGAATTCGACTAACACCTGGTTTGCCTTCACCGATTCTCCAGGCGCCACGTTGACCGATTTGAGCTTCCCCCCCACCGGCGCGGTGATGGCGGTTTCCATCTTCATAGCTTCCAGTACAACCATGAGATCGTTCACCTGCAACTGCTGTCCCGGTACCACGAGCACCTGCACGACGATTCCAGCCAGAGGACTACGGCACAGTTTGTCTTCGTGATTATCGGCATCCGGGGAAGATCCCGGTTTGGACGGGGTGCGCAACACGGTCGATTGAATGGTGGCTGAAGTCGGCGCGGGGCGGTTGTCCTGCATTTGCTGGGGATAGTCGTCCTCGGAAACCTCAACCTCGACTTCATACGCTTGCCCGTCGACCGATATCAAGAGCTTCATTGGCCGCTCCGCTCCAGAACTCCTCTGACTTCCGCGATTGCAGTCTTCTTCCGCATCGTCAACGTCCTCTCCGAGGGAGGTTATGCGAAGTTTGGACCATCAAGCGCCCTTGCCGTGCCCAGCGATCGACTGCGTTCGGCGTCATCAGTATTCTCGCCGAGCGAATTCGGACTTTCTTGCCGAGAAACTCCGTAACGGCGGCGGCGATCACGAACAACGTCTCGGAAGTCACTTCGCGAGATGAATTTGATCTGAGATCCATTTCGTTTGTTCCCAAGTGCCTCAAAGGGGAATCAGCCCGTGCTTCTTGGCTGGGCGAAGTTCCCGCTTGGTGTGCAGTGACTCCAGGGCCATGGCCAGGTATCGCCTGGTCTCAGAGGGCTCGATCACGTCATCCACGAGCCGGCGGCCAGCGGACATGTACGGAGTGGCGAACGTCTTGCGATAGAGTTCGATCAGTTCATCCCGGCGTTGCACCTTGTCTTCGGCGGCGTCGATCTCATGGCGAAACACGATTTCCGCCGCGCCTTCGGCCCCCATGACGGCGATTTCCGCGGTCGGCCAGGCCACCACGCGGTCCGCCCCCAGGTCTTTACAGCACATGCCGATATAAGCCCCGCCGTAGGCTTTACGAATCACGACCGTGATCTTTGGAACGGTTGCCGCCGAATACGCAAATAAGATTTTAGCTCCATGCCGAATAATGCCGCCGTACTCCTGCTCGACTCCAGGCAAGAATCCGGGCACATCGACAAAGGTGAGTAAGGGAATATTGAAAGCATTGCAGAATCGAATGAAGCGGGCCATCTTGTCGGAGGCATCGATATCGAGCGCTCCCGCGAGCACGCACGGTTGATTAGCGATGATCCCCACCGTGCGCCCCTGGATGCGCCCGAAACCGATCACCACATTCTGGGCAAACCCGGGTTGGATTTCGAAGAAGTCCTGATGATCGAGCAAACGCTTGAGCACGGTACGGATGTCGTAGGCGACTTTAGCTTCCGCCGGCAACAAATCATTGAGCGCGGGATCGTCCTCCAACTCCAGAGTATGCGCCAGCCGCGGCGGGTCTTCGAGGTTGTTGGAAGGCAGGAAGCCCAGCAGACGGCGCGCCAGAGCAAGCGCGCCATCGTCGTCCTCGGCGATGAGGTGAACGACACCAGAGCGATTCATCTGGGCCGCGGGCCCACCTAATTGGTCCGCCGTCACGATCTCTCCCGTCACCTGCTTGATGACCTGGGGGCCGGTGATGAACATCTGTGCTTGCTTGGTTTGAATAATGAAGTCAGTCAACGCCGGGCTATAGGCTGCGCCGCCGGCACAGGGTCCACAGATAATGGAAATCTGCGGTACAGTCCCGGAAAGCATTACGTTGTTGTAGAAAACGCTGGCGTAGCCCGCCAGGCTGTCGATGCCTTCCTGCACGCGCGCGCCACCGGAATCGTTGACAAAGATGAACGGGCTCCCCGTCTTCATGGAAAGCTTCATCATGTCAGTGATTTTGGCGCAGTGTACTTCGCCCGCTGCGCCGCCCGCTACCGTGAAATCCTGACAGGCCAGGTGGACCAAGCGGCCATCAATGGTCGCGCATCCGGTAACCACGCCATCGGCGGGGAGATCTTTGTCTGCCATGCCAAAGTAGGTGGCACGATGCTTCGCAAACAGACCAATCTCCTGGAAGCTTTTATGATCGACCAACTTGTCGATGCGTTCCCTCGCGGCGAGCTTACCCGCCTTGTGCTGTTTCTCGATGCGTTGTTTGCCGCCACCCTCCTTGATCTTCGCCCGTTTCTCGCGAAGTTCGGCGGTTCGCTCTTCCATAGTCGCGCTCGCCGGTTTGAGTGTTGGCGTCGCCATGTTAGACCTCCCTCGCAAGAGTCAGAAATCCGAAGACCCTCGTTCTGACCCTGTCTTACCGCGCCGGTGTCACCCTGACTTTGTGTTCCTCACCGCGAATACTGATGATGTAGTTCCGGGATGGTCCCGGTCCGGTATTATTGGTCGCGCTCCCCAGTGCCGTTGGTTCGGGCCCGAATTTGGCTTCACTCGATTCCTTAGCTATTTCTTTCGGTCCCGCCGTCCGAGTCTGGAAGAACTTCGCCGCCGCGTTGGGAAACATTGCGTAAGTCAAGACATCTTCTTCGCTACCATTGCAGCCGAGAGCCATTGCCTCGGTCCACGCCTGCTCCCATGATGGCTCGAGCAAGTCGGCGGGACGGCCAGCGATGGCAGGTTTGTTTGCCCGCATTGCTGCCTTGGCAACCACATCTCGATCCATTTCGCCCAACGGTGTGCCGTAATAACCGAGCATCAAGTCGGCGAACTCGCTGGTGATCACTTTGTACTTGCCGTGCAAGACATTAAACATAGCTTGGGTGCCGAGAATCTCGCTTGCCGGGATCGCGAGCGCGGGATATCCGGCGTCCCGGCGGACGTTCTGGATTTCTCCCAATACCTCGTCCAGCAAATGGGACGCGCCCTGGCCCTTCAGTTGATATTCCATGCTCAAGATGACCGCCGCCGGTATCTGGTGCTGGAAAATCTCCGTCTCAACACCGATGGGCTGATGGAAGAATTCGCTATACCGAGGACGGACATTGGCAATATGCCGTTTGATGCGATGCAGCCTCTCAATGTCCAGACGCGACTCGTAACCGGTGCCTTCCAGCATTGCAACTACGCTCTCGGTGGGATTATGCCCCCGACCTAGCGCCAGGGAGCTGATAGCTGAGTCCACAATGTCGCATCCCGCCTCAATCGCTTTCATTAGCGAAACCATGGTCACGCCTGTCGTCGAATGGGTGTGAACGCTAACCAGAGTGTCACTTCCGCACTTCTGTTTGATCCCCTTGACCAGATCGTAGGCCGCCTGGGGTTTAAGCAAACCGTCAACGTCGTGCACGCAGATGGAGTCGCAACCCATTTTCTTGATCTGCTGCGCAATGTCCACGAACGCAGTAATGGTATGCACCGGACTCGGCCCGTAGCAAATTGCGCCCTGCGCGTGCTTGCCGGCCTTCTTCACTGCTTCAACGCTGGCCTTCAGGTTCCGGACATCGTTGAGTGCGTCAAAGATGCGGAATACATCGATGCCATTCTGCGCCGCCTTCTGGACAAATCGGCTGACGATCGAGTCATCAAAGTTCCGATGGTCAACCAGGTTTTGTCCGCGCAGCTGCATTTGCAGTCTGGTCTTGGGGAGCAGCCTGCGGAAAGTCCGCAACCTCTCCCAGGGGTCTTCATTGAAAAAACGTAAGCACGTGTTAAATGCCGTCCCGCCCCAACACTCCACCGACCAATACCCTGCGTTGTCCAGGTCTTCACACACTGGAGCCACGTCTTCGAGGGCCATGCTGGTTACTAGAAGGCTCTGTTGGGCTTCTCTCAGCAGCAACTCGGTGATTTCCACGATGCGTGCCATGTGGCGTTCCTTCGCAACAATTCGGTTGCATTAAACCAGTTTGTGTCGTGTTTCTCCGGTAAATGGCGAGACGAAGATAACCGGCTACGTAATTCCCATCCCGAACGAAATCGGATTCGAAGACACTCTCGGATCAAAATTGCAGTCAATATTTATATCGCGCCGACGGAAGCCGCACTGTTCCATATTGCTCACTATTCGAGAGCAGCCTGATAACCGGACTCGGCATGGTCAACTCCGCCGCTGGGGCGCCTCTTCGGAAACCGATCAGGCGAAAGTTGTTTCGAAACTGAGCAATGCGGTACAGCTTTCGTATCTTGGCGGAGAGATCATCGTCGGAAGCCGCGATTCCCCTGATCATTGAGCGATCGACAACTGCGACGAGATGATCCGGACCGATCCCGCACGATGAAATTTAGAAGAGGATGAAGCCCATGGCCTACCAAAGCGTTAATCCATACGACGGCAAGATCCTGAAGACCTTCGAAGAGCTCAGTGACAGGCAACTCGAGGCGGCGCTTGAAACCGCTGCGGCTTGCTTCGAGATCTGGCGGCACACGACTTTTGCGGAGCGAGCGGCCGTAGTTGCGAAAGCGTCCAGTATCATGCGCGCGCGCATCGACGAGTTCGCTCGCCCGGTGACCCTGGAGATGGGTAAGCTCATCGGCCAGGCACGCGGCGAAGTGGTGCTCAGCGCGGACATTATCGACTACTACGCCAAGAACGCCGAACGCTTCCTCGCAACCGAATACCTCAAGCCGAGTTCGGGCGAAGCCGAGGTCGAAAGCAGCCCGATCGGGGTGCTCTTCGGCGTCCAGCCCTGGAACTTTCCCTACTACCAGCTTGCGCGCTTTGCCGCGCCGAATCTGATGGCGGGCAATGTCGTTATGGTGAAACACGCGGGGTGCGTTCCGCAGTGCGCCATTGCTTTTGAGAAGCTGTGGCTGGAGGCGGGTGCCCCAGTGGGCGCGTATACCAATCTGCTGATCTCGCATGACCAGGTGAACCGCGTGATCGACGACCCCCGGATCAAGGGTGTAGCGTTGACCGGAAGCGTGGAAGCCGGCAAGAGCGTTGCCGGGAGAGCGGGACGAAACCTTAAGAAGTCGACCATGGAGCTAGGCGGCAGCGATGCCTTCATCGTGCTTGAGGACGCCGACCTCGATGCAACGGTCAAGTGGGCGGTCTGGGGCAAGATGAACAACACGGGCCAGTGCTGCGTCGCGGCGAAGCGCTTCATCGTCGTCGAAGAGTTGGCAGACCGCTTTCTCGAGAAGTTCCAAACGGCGCTGGCGGCGCTCAATCCAGGAGACCCGATGGACGAGGCTACGACTCTCGGACCTCTGTCCACGGAAGCAGCCCTGGTACAACTGCTTGGCCAGGTCGAGGGAGCCGTTGCCAAGGGCGCCACCGTAGTGATGGGCGGAAAGCGCATCGATCGGCCGGGCGCCTTTATGCAGGCAACGATACTTACCAATATTAAGACTGACAATCCGGCATTTCGGACGGAATTCTTTGGGCCGGTCGCGCTCTTCTTCCGGGTTAAGAACGAGGACGAGGCGGTCGCGCTTGCCAACGACTCGGATTTTGGATTGGGGGGCTCGGTCTTCACCAGGGACGTTGCTCGCGGCAAACGCGTGGCGAGCCGCGTCGACACGGGCATGATGTTCGTCAATCACCCGACCTGGACGAAACCAGATTTGCCGTTCGGTGGAATCAAGGACTCCGGTTATGGGCGCGAGCTCAGCAGCATGGGCATCCAGGAGTTTGTCAATAAGAAGCTGGTTTGCGTCGAAGCGATTGACGCGCCGGCATAGGCACCTACTACGAGCCGGTGAGCAGCTATCGATCTATCACGCTTTTGAAAAGAGGAGTTACCCATGGCACGCAAGATGAACGCCGCAGTAGTCGAGCAGTTTGGAAAGCCCTTGTTGCTTCAGGAATGGGACATCCCGTCTCCCGGGCCGGGACAGATCCTCATCAAAACCGAGGCCTGCGGCGTTTGCCACACGGATCTCCATGCCGCACATGGCGACTGGCCGATCAAGCCCACACTTCCGTTCATTCCTGGCCATGAGGCCATCGGGTCGGTCGTGGCCGTTGGATCGGGAGTGACCATCGTAAAGGAGGGCGACCGGGTTGGTGTGCCGTGGCTCTACTCCGCATGTGGTCATTGCGAGTATTGCTTGACGGGATGGGAGACCGTCTGCGCCCAGGCCCAGTTCGGCGGCTATACCAGAAACGGTGGCTTTGCCGAGTACCTTCTCGCAGACCCGGATTACGTCGCCCACATACCTGCCGGCCTCGCTTCTCTGGATGCCGCCCCGCTGATCTGCGCTGGCATCACTACCTACAAGGGGATAAAGCAGACCGCGGCGAGGCCTGGCGAATGGATTGCCATCTCCGGAGCTGGCGGACTCGGGCATCTGGCGGTTCAATATGCCAAGGCCATGGGACTGCTCGTCTGCGCAATCGACATCGATGACGGCAAGCTGGCCCACGCCAAGCGAGTTGGTGCCGATATAGTGATCAATGCCAAGACCGGTGACCCGGCAGCCACATTGAAGAAGGAGACCGGTGGCGGAGCCCATGGCGTTCTGATCACGGCGCCCTCGCTCGCCGCATTCAAACAAGGCGTTGCCATGACCCGGAAGCGTGGCACTTGCGTCCTGGTCGGGCTGCCGCCGGGCGAATTCCCGGTTCCCCTCTTTGATGTGGTGGCGAATTGCATTACCATCCGCGGTTCTTTCGTCGGTACGCGTCAGGATATGGCGGAAGCACTCGCCTTCGCGACTGAGGGCAAGGTCAAGGCCGACATCGAGCTGCAGCCTTTGTCTTCGATCAACCAAATCTTCGACCGACTCGAGCATGGCAATGTGGCGTCGCGCGTCGTCCTCGACTTCGCGAAAGACTTCGCTCGGCTCGAGCATGTCGATGTGGCGTCAGGCGTCGTTCTGGAACTCGCGCGGGGCTGAAGCGACATACCATTGCTGACCGCGATCGATGCCGGACTCGATGTGGACAAGTTCGCGCCACGCCTGTCGTTCTTCTTCAGCTCGCACAGCAATTTTCTGGAAGAGGTCGCTAAGTTCCGCGCCGCCCTCAGGATGTGGGCCCGCATCATGCGCGATCACTTCCACGCCAAGAATCCCAAGTCGCAGATGCTGCGCTTCCATACCCAGACGGCAGGCTCAACCCTCACCGCGCAGCAACTAGAGATCAAAATTGCCCGCACAACGTTGCAGGCGCTGCCCGCGGTGCTGGGCGGGACACAGTCGCTGCACACCGTCGAAGACATCGCGCGCGGCACGGGTAACCTGATTCCGGTGATCGTCGAAGGGGTCGAAGCCAACGGCAGAGTTGGCGAAATTTCCGACGCTATGCGCCGAGTGTACGGGGAGTACCACGAGACGGTGGTGATCCAGCAATTGGCTTCCCGCGGGATTTGCGCCAAGCACGAACAACAATAATCTGGCAGGCGAGCGCTTTTGAACAGATTTGCGGCTGTTGAAACCGATATATTTCTTCGATAGAGCGCGAGCCCCGTGGTAGTCGGTTCTTCAGAGCAAAGTTGTTGATATTCCTCCGTCCGCCGCGACGGGCTCTGCTCGAAATGGGGCTCCGACAGGGAGGGTGGCGATGCATTCACCATACGGAATGGAACTTGTCGAAGACTGTCTCTCCTGCAAGTTGTGTTCCGAGGACTTTTTCTGCCATTTGCCTAAAAAGGATATGGAAGCCTTTCAAAAAATGAAGTTCACGCTCGCGTATCCGGCTGGCGCAACGCTGTTCGTCGAAGGTCAGGCGTGCCGGGGAATTTACATCCTATGCAAAGGCAGGGTGAAATTGTCGACGACTTCGAGCGACGGCCAAACTCTCATTTTCAAGATAGCTCAGCCCGGGGAGGTCCTAGGATTGAACACAACCATCTCTGGAGTCCCGCACGAGGCGACGGCGGAGACCGGCCAACCGTGCCAGCTGAATTTTGTAAAACGGGAAGACTTTCTTGCGTTTCTGACAGAACATACGGAGGCGAGCATGCAAGCGGCAATCCATCTAAGCCACGAGTGCCAACAGGCGTACCAACACCTTCGCTCCTTCGTCATGCGTTCCGCCCCCCAGCGTATCGCCCGCCTGATGTTGGATTGGTCGCACGAGGAAGCCGGGAGGGGCACAGCTACCGGAATCAAGGTGGCCTTGACCCACGAGGAGATCGGGCAAATCATCGGCATGTCGCGGGAGACCGTTACCCGCACTCTCGCCGATTTTCGTAAGCAGCGCATTGCCGAGCTTCATGGTTCCACTCTGCTGATCCAGAACGCACCCGCCCTGCAAGCGCTGGCCATCTAACCGCAGCAATGCTATGTCTGCGAAGACCGCTGTGCGTTTCCGTGTAGTTTCCCGCCGGTCCGGAGCGAATGACGAACCACTCCGAAGAGTTCCACTTGGCGAGAGCAGCGCGTTCGTTGAAGTGATACTCAGGATCCACTAGAGCCCTTCCAGAGCAGTTCAATGCTTGGCGATCTTGCTCCAAATTACTTCCGGATGGCCGATCTTAACCGGCCAATCTCGCGTGTTGAATCCGCTCTCGAGCGGCGACGACGACATCATTTTTCCTTCAGCCGACGTTGTCATATTCTGCCGGTGATCGGCGCTAGAGCCAATTGCAGCCACATTTCTAGTACGCCTTGTAATCGGATCTACGAAATGCGATAAGAGAGTATCGGCGGCTGCCGTAGACCAGTTCCACCACCAGCGGGAACACGAGCAGAGATTGGCCGGTTATGCCGACCATCCGACAGGAGGAGACTCTCCGTCCGAAGGTGAGTCAGTTGACGAGAACAGGCTCAGCATGACGGTTCCCGTCACCATCAGCATGAACATGGGATCACGCACGGCGCAGAATAGTAGGCGGTTCCTTCCGTTCCTTTCTGAACGAAGTTCAGTCCGTTGTTTCGGGGAGATCAAAGCCCGAACGAGGTTCAGCACCATGAAGCTTCCTTGCAGCTGACTGGGGACACACTCACAGACCAACTCTCGACTCGCCGTTCCTCGCCAACTCCTGAGCAGTACTTGAATCAAAGCATTTGCACGCCGGGGAACCCAGAATCATTAAGAACAGGAAGCGGTCGGCGAGTCCGAGACCCACACAATTCGATTCCCTGTCCACTAGCTGTCCAATAAGAATTTCCTCCTGCTACTTACAAGGACTTACACAGCCACCCGCGTCTTGTAAGTTATTGATATTACTACCCTCGGTCGCCCCAAAACCCAAAGGTCGGTGGTTCAAATCCACCCCCCGCAACCAAGTAGATTCAACCAGTTGCGGAGTTTGAGTCGAAACATTCGGTACACTCAGCAGAGAAACCGCGCAAAACAGGCCACCGTTAGACGGTGGCCTGTTTCGTTTCCCTGCGCTAGCAACTTTTGCTGGGCAGCGTGTTCGAGTTCGTCGCTCGCCAAGCCACGTGCGCTGTGGAAATCGCTGGCACGTCAGGGAGTGGTTGACAGACGGAGAAACTACTACTTAGTTATTGCTCTTTTGGAGAAGTTCCAAGGGCATGTGATTCAGCTTCTGGTATAGAACCGGCTCAGTGGCAACAGAGGCCACCACTCGTAAAGGTAGATCTGCATGGGCGCCACATGGCGACCCGTCCGGCAATCGTAAGGCTCTCCCGCACGACGGCAGCCCAAGTGCCCGCCGCATGACCCAACTACATCTTGCTGAGGAGTAGACATTGCTAAGAACAGCAACCCAATCAAGAGACTGTTGCGGCCCTGCTTGAGGAGTCGATTGAACGCCAGTCCAGTGATTTTGGCACGGTCAGCAAAATGCTTGTGGACGGCCGTCCTGATCAGTTCGTTGGGATCTTCGCTGGCCACTTTTCCAGGTGGACACTCAATTTGATCGGAGCGTTTGGGGAGAATTCTTAGGCCCGGCTTACCATGAATTCTTTCGCGTCATCGTCGAGATCCTTTTCAATGAACGGAGAAGGGTCCATCGAATTGAAGAGTTGGTTCGTATCGCGCAGCTGCAGGCTTATGGTGTGCTGGTGCCCCCGGTCCTTCGTGGCAGTGTTGGTGACTGAAAAACGCATAGGGCTGGCTGCCGAGTCGATACTTATGCCGTCGGGCTGATGTCGCGTTTTGTTCGAAAGCGCAGCCGGCCTTCGGCGGCAAACCCAACGTCCTTCTTACCTGTCACGAAAGCCGTCGTGGTCCCGGCGACCGCTCCGATTCCGCCGCCAATCAGCGCTCCCTTTCCGCCCCCTGCCAGCGCGCCGATGATGGCGCCCCCGCCAGTGCCGCCGCCGATCCAGCCGAGGTTACGTTTCTTGTGTGATGCGCCACTCACGACAATGTGCGACGTGTTCAACTGAAACTCCTGATTGTTGACAAACACACTGTCCAGGGTCAGGCCAAGCTCACCCGGATGGTGCAGGCGCCCGGAGCGCCGCGCGATGATCACGTGGCCGCTTACCCTAATTCCCACAGGTAGGAGGGTGCGGTTATCGAGGACGACGGGTTCGTCAACCACCGCGTCGAAACGTTCACCCGGCACTGCCGATGCACTCGAGAGTCCCTGCTGAAGACGGACCGTAATCGATGTACCGTCAGGTATGACGAACGGCGCGGGCGCCGGATCGGCGCCCCCTTGCGTACTCGCAGAAGCATAACCACTCGTAGCCGCTGAAGGAGTTTGGCCCGCCGCAGAGTTGACGCCGGACTGCGATGCAGAATTCTGGTCGTCGGAACTAGGCCACTTCTCCGACTTGCTGCAGCCAGTCATCGCCAGCGAAAGAAATGCGATGGCTAGAATAGTGAGGTAACGCTTCGCGTACATGTGCTTCCTCCGGGCTACTCACGCAGCAAGCACTATGCCATTGGTGCAAAGAGCCTTGCGCGGTAGCGGTCCTTACCGCTTTACGGGATCCTCTCAACATGGAAAACCGAAAGGCCCGACGAAATCAGCGACCGATGACCACGGCGCCTTGCACCACAACGCTCGGACGACGGATGATGATCACCCCGTGGTTATCCTGATAATAGTAGTGGGGACGGCCCTGATAGACATAAGTCCGGCATCCGTACTTCTTGGCTTGGCCTGGTGGCATTCCACAGTTGCCCCAACCTGTCTTCTTGCCCTGATTCCATCCCGGGGGACGCTCATTAGGATTTCCATAAGAGCGGTACTGGTATCCGTCGCGCTCCTCCCATCCCTGATCGGAGTTTTGATAGCTTTTTGTGGCGTGCGGGTTTCCCTTTCCCTGGGACTTCCCATTCTCAGCAATCAGAGCTGGGGTAAACAATCCTAAAGCTGCTATCAGTGCGAGACCTGCGAGCCAGTGTCTGCTCATATGTCTTCCTCCTTTTGAAGTTGCAGGGAGAGCGCCGAGCCCTATTTAGTTCGGGGATTTCATTTTGCTGCTCCTACACCTCAATTAACGCATCGGCGGCGGCGGCGGGTCTGAGCACAATTGCTCCCTCGAGAGCGTGACTGCCTCAACCAGAAAGTGCGCGAGAATGTCGCGGGTCTTGGATTGTCTCAATCCAATCTCCCGGGTTCGCTCTCCAACCGAAATGAACACGAGCTCGAATTTCGGAAACCTGTTCAGCATGGCCGCGGCATCACTGGTGCAAAAGCCCAAGCGATTGCAGGTTGGGTTCATCCGCCAGTTCATGGCGATCATCGGCCCAATCAGCTCAATCTAAGATTTCCTCACGTTTGGGGTGCTGCTCTGGGTGTTCCATGCTTCCACGAACGAGTAGCTGTTCCACAACGGATGGTTCGTGAAATCACTGGCGACGCAGACGCTTGTGGTATTAGTCATCCGGACGGCAGCCACCCCTCTTAAGAGCCGGACAAGTCGGCCGTTGTTGATCAGCGTGTTGGCCATCGTTACTGTCGCGACCGTGCTGCCGTACACGCCGTTGGGGACGTTGCTGCGGTTCACACCACTGCCCTTATCGTTGTTGGCGGTAACTGCGGTTCTTGCGCTGACTTATCTATTTGTTGTGCAAGCCGTGAAGTCCTGGTTCTATCGCCGGCACGCGCTGCTTTGATGGCGCTGTTTGAGGAAGGCACAGAGCCGGGCGTGTTTCAGATTGCCCGGACTCAGGCAACTGTTCCGAACAGCCATCCGACACCCGAGGTGATCGCCATGGCGAGCGCACCCCAGAAGGTGACGCGGATTGCGCCTACCATCATTCTTGCGCCACCCGCGTGTGCAGCCAGCCCGCCTAGAAGCGCGAGGAACAACAGTGAAGTCCCAGCCACCAGGGGGATCAGACCCGCCTCCGGTGCCACGGCCGTAACCACGAGGGGCAGAACTGCTCCGACGGCAAAACTGCCCGCAGATGCCCATGCCGCCTGAATCGGACGCGCACGAAGAGTCTCGGAGATGCCGAGTTCGTCGCGAGCATGCGCACCCAGCGCATCATGGGCCATCAACTGTTCGGCAACCTTTTTCGCAAGCGGAGAATCGAGCCCGCGCTCCACATATATTGCCTGGAGCTCTTTGTGTTCGCCCTTATCGTCAGCTTTGAGCTCGGCGCGCTCAAGCTTGAGGTCGGCCTGTTCGGTATCTGCCTGGGAGTGGACAGACACGTACTCACCGGCAGCCATCGACATCGAACCAGCCACCAGGCCGGCGACTCCTGCGACCAATACGCTGCGATGATTCGCATGCGCGGCGGCGACACCAAGCACCAGACTCGAGGTTGAAAGGATGCCGTCGTTCGCGCCAAGTACCGCCGCCCGCAGCCAGCCGATACGTTCTGTGCGGTGTCGTTCGCTGTTGCTTGCAGGCATGTTTGCGGCCTTCCTAATCTGGGGACGAACTGAAACCACGCGCCAGGGTCGTGTTTAGGTTGTCGGTTGACGGATTCCCATCGGGCAGAACTGCTCAGACGAACGATGATAGGATCGGCAGATTGTGGTTTTTCTATTCCTGCAGGAAAATATTCAGAAGCGTGTTGTGAACCCGAATCTCGCCGTCATATTCGATAAAGCCCAGTTTTCTGAAACGATTCATGAAAAAGCTCACTCGCGACCGGGTTGTGCCAATCATTTCAGCCAATACCTCCTGGCTGATCTTCGGAACTACCGTTTCCGGTTTGCTTTC
>Ga0208478_1000101_pt1 | contig 33010 bp, 16 predicted proteins | sample NGESurdeep072012_5_FD_184462 | JGI IMG/M metagenome (GOLD analysis project Ga0208478, IMG submission 184462) | Arctic peat soil microbial communities from Barrow, Alaska - NGEE Surface sample 415-2 deep-072012 (SPAdes) | ecosystem: Environmental > Terrestrial > Soil > Wetlands > Peat ...
GGCATTCATTAGCTGCCTCTGTAACTATTTTATCAAATGCAGCTTCAAGATTATTATTATCACCACGTGCAACGATCAGACTTCCCCTGTTGAAATTGTTCCCGTTCAGAACAAATGGTTTTAACGAATATCTCAGCTTGATATTTTTCTTGTAGAGTGCTGCCATAAACTTCTGTTCATCAAACCCCCAAAAGTTTGCAACATACGCATAAGGTTTAGTATTGCTGATTTCATTGACAATTTTCTGAGACTCCACTTTTGATGTATCCGGAGCGATCTTATCGGCAACAGCAAACGCTTTCAGATTGTAGACATATGGCAGAGCCCATGCAGTAATATCATAAGTGAGTGAATCCGTAAACTTGCTATTGGGTTCAAATAATGCCTGTATGAAGTGAGATTGGGGTTGATATGCACTTATAAGGATATCTCCTTTTTCAATTGTAACTTCACCATCTTTATTCGAACAATAGTCGAATCCTTTAAATTTTTCCCCCAAATTCCCGGCATAATTGTATCTTATCTGGTTCCTGTCAAAAAGCTTCAGAAGGTTATTAATATTTGATTTTTCGTTAGAGCCCTTGATAATCACCGATTTATATTGAAACAGAGGGTTTTTCATGCTTTCATCAAAGTATTTATTATACTCAGAAAGCAATTTCTCCCTGTTTTCATATGATACTTTTATTGCAGCCATGGAAGCAGTGAAATGGCCTTCTATTCTTTCTTTCAATGTAAGAGTGTCGCCTGATTCAAGCTTATAAGCAAGACCCGACGGGCCACCACCTCCCTGCTCAAAGGTAAATCCTATTGCTCCGTTAAGAATAGGCCATGTGTCACCATAACTCGGATAAAAGAGATCGAAGTTTTCCTTGGTAAAATAGAGTCTGTACTTTTCGTTGAAAAGAGTAGCAGTCCCGTTTCCCATCAATTTATGGAACTCGTGTTGCCATGGAGTGATTATAGTATTCCATGGATCAGCCCCGGGTGCAAAAAAAAAGGTCGACTCAACTCCCATCTCATGGAAATCTGCATGAACCTGAGGCATAAACTGGTTGTAAAGAATCAGCCTCTGCTGAGTTTCTGTCTGTGTTTGCCAGGTCCAGTCACGGTTAAGGTCGAACATATAATGATTTGTACGTGCACCCGGCCAGCCCTGGTTGTGTTCCCAGGACTTTCCGTCAGGATTAGTAATACTATTCATGGTATTACGGTACCTGTTGGTATAGAGATCATGTCCGTCAGGATTCTGGCATGGGTCAATGACAATTATGCAGCTCTTAAGGTACTCTGTAACATCCGGGTATGAACCAGTGACAAGTGTATAAAGCGTTTTCATTGCAGCTTCCATCCCGACAGCCTCATTTCCATGGACATTATAAGCAAGCCAGATGAACGGAATCTGTTTCCCTGTAAATTCCCCTTTTAATAATCCGGCTTTTATCAGATTGTTCTTTCTGTATTCTTCAAGATTGGCAAGGTTTTCTTCACTTGAGACAAAACAAACTCCAAGAGTGCGACCTTCATTGGTCAAGCCATATTCGCGATATCTTGCCAGTGGCGAATTGGTTGCAATATATTTGAAATAATCAACAGCCCTGTACTGGTAAGTAAACTGAGTACCCAGTTCGTATCCGAGAAACTCACCAGGCGATTTTATTGGTTGGGATTGGATTGTTGAAATAATTATTACTGAAGCAAGAGCAACCAGAAAGGTCTTTTTCATTTTTATAGGATTAGTTTCAGAGGGTTAAATATAATCTTTTTTCAAATTCCTATAAAAAGATTTCAATCTGCTTTTAAACAGGTTATTATACATGAAAATATGAATCCAGCCGTTTCCCTTTCTTCATCCTGTAATGCACAAAGAGCAGGACAAGAGCTATTGGAAGAATTGATACGGCTACTATTGCCGACCATCTGATATCCACTACGTTAGACAGATATTTATCAATAAAAACTTCAGAAACAATGCAAAATCCGGAAAGTACGAGAAATGCGATTGCCAGTATATTAAATCCCCTGAAATGAGCTACTTTCCAGAGAAGGATAATAATGGATATTGCAACAAACAGAGCAAGTGTAACAGGTAAGCCAATACCATAGAACCAGTTAACCGGAGGGGAGAAGAGGTCAAATAAAAACAGCATAGTGAGTATGGTAATAAGAAGTCCCGGTATAATTATGAAATATTTTTCGAAGGCCAATAGTATCAGCGTGATACAAATCCATGATGCCAGGATAGAAGTATCAGCAAAAAGTGACCAGGACAGACTTTTATGAATAACAAGATCAACAATAGTACAGACTGCTATTCCTGAAAAAGATATTATGCCTGACAATTCCCAGATATGTCTCCTGGTTTCTCTTTTATGTAAAAGTATAATATCAGAAGGATAATATTCTGACTGATCCCTGGTTTCAGCAATATTTGCATTTCCAATGGTAAATCCGCAAAGAGGACAGGAACTTAAAACCTCATCAAGTTCTACTCCGCAGTTTGTACAATAGCTCATAATTCTAATATTTACTTATTATTCAGTACTTTAACAGGTATCCCTGATTCAACTAGATGTTTTAAAAAATGCATTTCAAAGCTGGTTGATCTGGAGATATTACCAAAATCCAACCTCATTTGTTGCTTGAAAGTCACCATAGCACAAGTTATCTTAACATGGGTATTAGGGGGAGTTGGGACCAATTCAAATGAATCGATCAGATCTTCCATTTCCTCAGCCAGTTTAATCACGCCAAGGTTAGTTAAAATTCCTGAACATTGATTTGATCCAAGCCTCCGGTAAACAGCCGATATGGCCATTGATTTTATAAAAAGAGGCAGAAACCTTATAAAAGGACTTTTTTCATGGCCCACATTTTGCGATAAAAATCTGGTAATCTGTTTTACATCAGCTCCGGTCTGCAACTGATATTGGACAATCTTCAGGATCTCATCAAAAAAGTAGACGCCGAGGCGAAGATCTATTTCAGGCAGAACAAAAAGCGAAAAATTACGCATGGTTTTACTGGGAAATTTTTTCCTCAGGTTTACAGGGACTTCGATACGCAGGACCCCTCTGTTTTGTTTTTTTACTTTTTCTTTTTCTTCGAGATAAATCTTTTGCAGAGACAACAGATAAACAGAAACCATATATTCAGTAACAGATACATTGTAACTTCGGGCAACCTCAAGAAGCTTATCCAGAGCAATTTCCGAGCGTATTACTTTCAAACGTGGCTTTTCATCCAGTCTGAAAGGCAGATGCCATGCCTTCGTCAGTTTTCCCGGAGGTGGTATTCTCCTCCTGAAAAACCTTTTATACCCGTCTTCCATCTCACCTTCAGATATCGGGCTTTCAGGCAATATAATACCTTCAGTGGAATGAATAGTGTTCCCGTTTAATCTGAAATAGGTATAAAGCAGCGACTTAAGATACTCCAAGGCACCTCCGCCATCGGTGAGGATGTGAATAAATTCAACGGATATTCTGTTTTCTTTGACCAGTATCCTGTAAAGAGGTTCATTTTTCCTTTTGGCTGCAAATGCCGTACAGGGTATTTTTTCTTCGGTCTGAATCCGTGGAAGTTGATGATTATATTCGAGATAGTACCAGAACAATCCGCTCCCCAGCGATACACTGAAGTACGGAAAGCGTCGGGAGGTAATCTCGACAGCTTCTTTGACAACTGAAAATTTTATCGGTTTTTTAAGAAAAGCAGTTATCCTGAATACAGAAGTCAACTCTCCCGACATTATCGCTGGGAACAGCTTAGCTGCATTATCCAGCTTTAACCATCCGATTTCCTGAATTGATTTAGTGTTGATTCTCTTTCCCTTCCTTTAATGATGTAAAAATACAAAAAGTTAATCAATTTCAGTGTCAGTGATAGTTAGCAGTCAGGATGATTTCATATTAAAAATTCCTATTTTTGTTTTTCTGTTTATGAATATTCACATTATAAATATAATGATCATGAGAAGATTGGGCTTCTTTCACTTTTTAATTTGCCTGGTGCTTTCAGCGACGATGACGGTTAATTCAGCAAGAGCACAAATGCCACAACGTAATGGCAATCAGGTTACAATAATGGGATGGACAGATGATTCACATTATCAGATACGGAACTTTGATTCGGATAAAAACCTTGTTATTCAGAGCGTTGATATAAAAACAGGGAAGGGAGTTATAATCCCTACAACCAAATCCGAACGGGAAATATTGATACAGGCTCTTCCTGCCAGGACTACATTAAGTACAAATGATGTGATAAGTCCTGATAAAAAAAGTGTTGTCATCATAAAGGATAATGATCTGTTCTTTTTTACTATTGGTGAGAAAGAATTGAAAAGATTAACCAACGACAAAACACCTGAAGTAAATGCACGATTTTCGCCTGATGGGAATAAAATAGCCTATACAAAAAACAAGGATCTGTATGTTTATAATCTTATAGACAATAAGGAAATAAGACTAACTTTTGATGCATCCGATAAAGTTTATAACGGCTATTGTTCCTGGGTTTATATGGAGGAGATACTTGAGCGGCCGAGCCATTATGCAGCATTCTGGTGGTCTCCCGACGGAAATAAATTGGCATACCTGAGAACTGATGAAACCGATGTCCCTGTTTTCACTCTGAACAGGTTAGATGAGCCTGACGGTATTCATGGCCTTATTGAAGCTACTCCATATCCTAAACCCGGGGACCCGAATCCAAAGGTGAAAATGGGCATTGCAGATATAGCAACCGCTAAAACAACATGGGTGAAAACCGATTATAATGTTGACCAGTACATTGCATGGCCATTCTGGACACCTGATAGCAAAAAGCTTGCTATGCAGGTAATTAATCGCGATCAAAATATCATTAATATCATCCTCGCTGATCCGTCAACTGGTGATTATACACAGATATACAATGAAAGCAGAAAGACATGGGTAGAATTCCATGAAGATATTTATGTGATGAAAAACGGATCGGGTTTTATTCTCCGGAGCTATCGAAATGACTGGGAAAACCTCTATTATTATGCGTGGGATGGAAGGCTTCTTACCCCACTTACAAATTTTAATTTCAGGGTAACTGCTATCGAAAGGGTGGATGAAGATCTGAAAGTGGTCTATTTTTCTGCTACCGGACCTGAATCAACTGACAGTCATGTGTTCAGGGTTGGATTTGACGGTAAAAATTTATTGCAAATGACTTCCGGAGATGGTAATCATAATGTAAGTATTTCACCTAAAGGAACTTACTTTATAGATTCATGGAACAGCATAACAAGCACCGGATCGATTATTGCTTACAACAAAAGCGGGAAGAAGATAAAAGAGATATATAAATTTGAACAACCGGTTTACGACCCTGCAAAGAATTCAAAGACTGAAATAGTAAAAATCATAACATCCGACGGGCTTTTTAATATGCCGGCAATAATAACTTATCCTCTCAATTTTGATCCTGGAAAAAAATACCCGGTTGTTTTTACAATCTATGGAGGTCCCGATTCCAAGAACGTCACTAACAGGTGGCAGGGAAATATTCCATCATGGTATTCTCAGAACGGAATAATAACTTTTACAGTGGATCATCGTGGGTCAGGTCAGTTTGGGAAAAAGGGTCTCGATTATCTTTACCGTTCTCTAGGTAAATGGGAAATTCTTGATTATGAAGATGCAGTCAAGTGGTTGCGTGCAAAACCATACATTGATTCTGCACGTATAGGTATTACCGGTAGTTCTTACGGAGGTTATATGACCTGTATGGCTTTGACAAAAGGTGCAGATTACTGGACGCATGGTTTTGCCGGATCGTCAGTGACAGACTGGCGTCTTTATGATGACATTTACACCGAGCGCTATATGGATACTCCACAGGATAATCCTGACGGATATAAAGACGGTTCCGCCCTTACTTTTGTGAAGAACTACAAGGGCAAATTGTTCCTGACTCATGGAGATATGGATGACAATGTTCATATGCAGAATTCGATATACCTCATTTCCAGACTGGAAGATGAAGGTAAGATATTTGAATTCATGTTATATCCCGAAGGACGCCATGGATGGGTAGGGGCAAAAGCTACTCATACAAGAAATGAAGCAAATAACTTCTGGTTAAGGAACTTCTTTTGAATCCGCCACAAGGCGGAGAAATGAGGAATCTCCCCAAGAATGGCAAATTATTTGAATTTATGTTTATGATAACACGTACTTATTTAAAATAATTGATTTTTAATAAGATGAAAACGATTCGATACATTTTCCTGAATGCCATTTTGTTAATGACACTCACAGCAAATGGTCAGAAAGATTCTGTTGTCAACAAAATAATTGATCTTGGTAAGGATGAAAACAAGGTCATGGAGCATTTGGATTATCTTACTAACCGTTTTGGTGATCGCCTGACCGGTTCAGATGGCTATTACAGTTCCTGCATATGGGCAGTTAATACCATGCGGTCGTGGGGTATGATGGCTGAAATGCAGGAAGCAGGGGAGATGGCTGTTGGTTTTAACAGGGGTCCATGGTTTGGGAAGATGGTTTCTCCCAAAGAGATTAATCTCGATTTTGGTACTCCGTCATATACCTCGGGAACAAAAGGCCGTCAGAAAGGGCATGTTATGCTTTCACCCCGGACAGTCGAGGAATTCTGGACTGTGAAGGATAGTCTAAAAGGTGCGTGGATATTGATAGACGGGGTCAATTCAGGATGGCCCCGCGATCGCGGAGGTGAATCAGAACTTACAAGGTTGATCCGGGAAGCAGGTGCCCTTGGAACTATACAGCTTTCAACCTTTCCCATCAGGTTATTATACAATAAAGTTGATTCCTGGGAAAACCTTCCTACTTTGCCTGATATAAAACTCATTGATATACAATATAATGAGATAAAAGAACTGGTATCTAAAGGGGATAGAGTTGTACTGGAATTTGATATAAGAAACTATTTCAGACCTGGTCCTGTAAAATATCATAATGTTATCGGCTGGATACCTGGAACTGAATACCCCGATGAGTATGTCATTCTGGGAGGGCATCTTGATGGATTTGACGGAGCTTCAGGAGCTATCGATAATGCCTCAGGAGCTACAGTAGCAATGGAAGCCGTCCGGCTTATACTGGCTGCAGGGGGGAAACCCAAACGCACAATAATGGTCCATTTATGGGCTGGTGAAGAATATGGTCTGCTGGGCTCCACTGAATGGGTAAAACAAAATCCCGACAAACTTCCGCGAATATCTGCAGTTTTTAATCGCGACGGAGGAACCAACTGTATATCCGGATTGGCTGTATCAAAGGTTATGATGGCTGATTTTCAACAGGTCATTAAACCGGTTCTGGGGCTTAATCCAAAATATCCGTTTGAACTCACAGAAAGGAGCAGGCCTCTGAGAAAAGGAGGGAGAGGAGGAACAGACACATTTTCATTTTTGCAGAAAGGTGTGCCCGCATTTGGATTCAGCACAAAGGGTGAGCATCAATATGGCCGTACATGGCATACAACTCTTGATACTTATAATGAGATTATTCCTGCTTACGAGGAATATTCATCTTTGGTGACAGCAGTAGTCGCCTATGGTATAGCAAATCTGGATCATCTGCTTTCCCGGGAAGGAAACTTTATGCCTGACGGAATTTATGCTGATTTTAATACTAATAAAGGAAAGATCTCAGTATTGCTTGACTATAAAAAGGCGCCAGTGACTGTAGCTAACTTTATTGGACTTACTGAAGGAACGGTTACAAATGCTACCTATCCGTCAGGAATCCCATTTTACAAAGGATCAATATGGCACAGGGTGGTAAAAGGACATGTAATTCAGGGCGGGGAACCTGCTACAGTGAAAGATCCGGAAAATTCAGATGTAAATTCAACAGGTTATGAGATCCCGAATGAGATCAGCGATCTGAGTCATAATAAAGCCGGAATGATAGGTATGGCAAACTCCGGTCCGAACACAAATACATGTGAGTACTATATAACTCTTGCAGACAGATCTTATCTCGATGGTAACTATACGCTTTTCGGGGAAGTCGTAGATGGAATGGACGTTGTAAATAATATTGTTCAGGGTGATACAACTCATTCAATCACAATTGTAAGGGCAGGACCCGAAGCTGAAAAGTTTATTGTGAACAATGATACTTTTAAAGAGCTTATGGACAAACAATGGAGAAAAGTCAATTTTGAAAAAGATGCAAGAAAATTGCGGGAAGAGAAGTTTATCGCTGTAAACTATCCTGGTCTTCAATCCTTATCTGATGGTCTGAGATATAAAATACTGGTACAAGGAAAAGGTAACAAACCCGTAGATGGATCAGTACTTACTATGGAATATAGCGGAAGATTAATATCAGGATTAAGTTTTGTAAGTTCCTCAGACCAGGGCAAACCAATACCGGGATCAAAACCTATTGCTTTTTCTCATCATATGGGAAAAAATGAATTGATAAAAGGTTTGAACGAGTCATTACAGGATATGAAAGCAGGAGAGAAGCGCCTTCTAGTTGTGCCACCTGATCTTGCTTATGGAATAAATTCAGGGTTTTATGGAAAAGAGATCCATGGTAAAAAACGGTTTGTAATATCACCAGGTGAAACACTTATACTTGAAGTTACGCTGGTTAAGTTCAATCCTTGAAGTTTCTTTTGATTAATATTCAAGCTGGAATAAATAATTGTTTATTAAATTGGTAACCAAATTCGGATCAAAACTTCAGGCAATCCAAACTCCAAACTCCAAACTCCAAACTCCTGACTTATGATAATAGGCGTCCTTAAAGAAACGGGAAATGAAAACAGAGTAGCCATCCTTCCTGCTGAAGTTGTTGCATTGAAAAAGATGGGTATTGATGTGTTGGTAGAGACTAATGCCGGCGAACGGGCTTTCGCTTCAGACTTAGCTTACATGACGGCCGGAGCCCGATTGGCTGTACGTAAGGATGTCATTTCTGAAGCTGAAATGTTGCTTTCCATTAATCCTCCGGTTGAAGATGATATCAATTCCTTTAAGGAAGGGCAGATATTATGCTCTGTTCTTAATCCCGTTGTGAACATTGGCTGGCTCGAAAAAGCACGTCTTCAGGGTTTATCTGTTCTGGCTCTTGACCTTATTCCCAGAACAACAAGAGCTCAATCAATGGATATCCTCTCATCAATGGCTACTGTTTCCGGCTATAAAGCGGTACTTGAGGCAGCGTCATTGTTGCCAAGGTTCTTCCCGATGTTTATGTCGGCTGCCGGAACAATTAAACCATCACGTGTACTTATTTTAGGTGCCGGTGTAGCAGGATTACAGGCTATTGCCATTGCAAGGAAACTTGGTGCAATAGTTGAAGTATTTGATGTAAGATCTGCCGTAAAAGAGGAAGTCAAAAGTTTGGGAGGAAAATTTATTGAAGTTGAGGGAGCAAAAGAAGATGTTGCTGCCGGCGGATATGCTATAGAACAAACAGATGAATTTAAAAGGAAACAACAGGAACTCATTCAGGAACGTGCAATTGCATCTGATGTTGTTATTGCCACTGCCCAGATACCGGGGTGCAAAGCTCCAGTGCTTTTACTGAAAGAGACAGTTTATTCAATGAAACCCGGATCGGTTATTATAGATATTGCAGCTTCATCGGGGGGTAACTGTGAATTGACTGAGAATGGAAAAAATGTGCTCGTAAATGGGGTGAATATTATAGGAAAATCTGACTATCCATCTGATATGTCTTCAGATGCCAGTAAAATGTTCGGGTGTAATATTATTAATCTGCTGAAGATAATGGTTGATAAGGATGCTAAACTCATTCTTAATTTACAGGATGACATCATTAATGGAACTACTGCTGTCCATGGTAAAGAGTATATCAGTCGGAGAGTTAAGCAGCTGCTAAATTTAAAATAACATCTATTATGGGAAATATTCTCGGATTTTTCTTACTGCACAGAGAGGCAATTTTCATTGTGATCCTGTCAGTATTCCTCGGTATTGAAGTAATCAGCCATGTTCCTGCAATTCTCCACACGCCGCTTATGTCAGGTGCCAATGCGATTCATGGCGTGGTAATTATCGGTGCAATAATTGTGATGGGGCATGCTGAAACTACCGGATCAATGATACTGGGTTTTCTGGCAGTAGTACTCGGTACACTCAATGTCGTCGGCGGTTTTGTTGTCACCGACAGGATGCTGGAGATGTTCAAAAAGAAGAAGCAGTAACCTGGATAAAAATCGATTCTTATGGACCAAATATCTCAACTGCATACAGGTATATCAATATTGGAGATGACTTATATAATTGCTTCAATACTTTTCATTTTCGGCTTAAAGATGTTAAGCCATCCGCTTACGGCACGACGGGGCAATGCCCTTGCAGCTATTGGAATGATACTGGCTATAATTGCAACAATACTCCTTCATCAGAAAGATGGTAAACCGATAGGAAATATCGGACTCATTCTTGTCGCAATAGGAATTGGCAGTATTATCGGATGGTTTATTGCAAAACGTGTCAAAATGACCGCTATGCCTCAGCTGGTATCATTCTTTAACGGTATGGGAGGCGCAGCAGCTGCTCTGATATCAATAATGGAATTTCCTCATGTTAGTCCGGAGTTGATAGCAAAAAGTGGTATGGCAAACGGACATGTACTTGCAATTCTTCTGGGACTTATGATCGGAACTGTTTCCTGGGCCGGAAGCATGGTCGCATTTGGTAAGCTTGATGGAAAGATCGGTGATATGCGCATTAAATCAATGAAGTACGTGAATCTGACAATTCTTGCTGTTCTTATAGGATTTATTGTTTATATTATGACACGGCATGTTCAGGCCAGCAGCGAACTTACTCCATTAATTTATATAATGTTCATAATTGCGGTTATATACGGTATTCTGTTCGTTATGCCGATCGGTGGTGCCGACATGCCTGTTGTTATCTCATTGTTGAATTCGTTCACCGGAGTAGCTGCCGCCATGGGAGGGTTTCTTTATAATAACCAGGCTATGCTTACCGGTGGAATTCTGGTGGGTTCTGCTGGAACAATTCTGACCATTCTGATGTGCAGGGCAATGAACAGGTCACTTCTGAATGTTATTGTTGGCGTATTTGGAGGAGGTGGCCAGACCAATTTAGCAATTGCTGGTTCTGTGAAAGAGATATCAATCTCAGATGCAGCTGTTCTACTGAGTTATTCAAAGAAAGTGGTCATTGTTCCGGGTTACGGACTTGCTGTTGCACAGGCTCAGCATATCTGCCATGAATTAGATAAGCTTCTGGAAGAAAAAGGAGTGGAGGTTAAATATGCCATTCACCCTGTTGCCGGACGCATGCCCGGACATATGAATGTATTGCTTGCTGAAGCGGATGTGCCTTATGAACAGCTTATTGAGAGTGATGAGATCAATCCTGATCTTCCGAATACCGATGTTCTTGTCGTAATAGGCGCGAATGATGTTGTAAATCCCGCAGCTGAGGATGATCCTTCAAGCCCTATTTACGGAATGCCGATAATCAAGGCTCGCGACGCTAAAAACATCATCGTTATGAAACGTGGTATGGGTAAAGGCTATGCAGCAATTGAAAATATGCTCTTTTTTAATGATAAAACAAGGATGTTATTTGGTGATGCAAAAAGCACTCTTCAGAACCTTGTTAATGAAGTTAAAAGCTTATGAGCTCTTTCAAGGAAACCCTGGCTCTTCTCAGGGCCTTAATGAAAGAGAATAGTATCAATTTATATACCATACCTTCCTCAGATCCCCATCTGGGAGAATATATTCCTGATCATTGGCGTGTAATAGCCTGGCTTACGGGTTTTACAGGTTCTTATGCGGCAGTTGTAATAACTGATGCATTTGCAGGGTTATGGACCGACTCAAGGTATTTTATTCAGGCTGAGGCACAACTCCATGGTTCAGGTTTTGTTCTTATGAAACCTGCTCTTCCTGAAAAGAAGGACTTCATTGAATGGATAACTGAGAATATTAATCCCGGCAGCAAAATTGCACTTGACGGCAGAATGTTTTCTATTGAAAGGATAAGGAAGATTGAAAAATCCCTCAAGGGTAAAAATATATCTTTCGATTTTAATTGTGATCTGATTTCGGGAATATGGACAGACCGGCCTCCGATGCCACAATCAATAGCATTTGATCATTCTGTCAGGTTCTGTGGAAAGGAACGATCAGATAAGATAGCTGAGGTCAGGGAACAGATGAAAATGAAAGAGATTGACTATCATTTACTTACCTCAATAGATGATATTATGTGGTTGCTTAATATCAGGGGAAACGATATTAAATACAGCCCTTTGCTGATATCATTTGCAATTGTCGGAGAAGAACAGATCCTTTTATTTATAGAGGAGAATAAGATCCCCTTAAAACTTGCCTCAGAATTCGACAGACTTGAAATAGTGATGCTGCCTTATGAAGAAACAGCCGGGATATTATCAACCTTATCACCCGATTCCACAATTCTTCTGAATCCGGTGACTACTTCTTCAAGTCTTTTTAATTCATTACCAAACGGGATGAAAATAATTGAAGATCTGACAATTCCGACTCGTTTAAAAGCGGTCAAGAACAGAGTTGAGATCGATAACATAGGGAGGGTAATGGTTAAGGATGGTGTAGCTCTGACCAGGTTTTTCTTCTGGTTAGAACAGAATACCGGTTCAGAAGCTTTTTCTGAAGTTTCTCTTGGTGAAAAGCTGAACAGCTTAAGGTCTGAAAATGAAAACTATCTAGGGCCCAGTTTTTCAACAATAGTTGCATTTAATGACCATGGTGCATTACCGCATTATTCAGCAACCACGGAATCAGATATTCTTATAGATACAAATGGTATTCTCCTTATCGACTCAGGTGGTCAGTACCTTGACGGGACAACAGATATTACCAGGACCATTGCTATAGGAAGACCGACCGACAGACAGAAACGAGACTTCTCTCTGGTATTGAAAGGTACAATAAACCTTGCATTGGCAAAATTTCCCTTGGGGACTAAAGGCTGCCAGCTTGATTTGCTGGCACGTAAAGCATTATGGGAGAATGGACTAAACTATGGTCATGGAACGGGTCATGGGGTTGGCTTCTGTCTCAATGTACATGAAGGTCCGCAGAATATTGGTCAGGGAACAGGAATGGATTCAGATACTGTTATCGAACCCGGCATGCTATTGTCTGATGAACCTGCAATTTACAGGGAAGGTGAATACGGTATCAGAATCGAAAACCTGATACTCTGTTTTGAGGACGAAGAGACTGAATTCGGAAAGTTCCTGAAATTTGATACTGTCTCGCTTTGTTATATCGATAAATCTCTTACTGACATCTTTTTACTCGATCAAAAAGAGATAGACTGGCTCAATTCTTATCACTCTGAAGTATATGATAAACTAAGCCTTTTTCTTTCTGAAGAAGAACAGCTTTGGTTGCAAGAAAAAACAAAAACTATTTTCCGGGTCTCATAATATCCTCCATAAGGACAATATCCATAACCGGAAATTCAGTAATCCTCAATCTTGCACACCCATAAGGAACAAGGGTAATTATTTCAACATCTCCCTGCGGTTTTACGGGACTTAACGGCGGAAGGTCAGCAGAGTTGTTTTTAAGGGTCCATTCCGGAATTTTCATTCCTCTGGCTCTGATAATAACCGGCGCATCCTGGGTCCATGTAAAATACTTTCCTGAATCGGCAGACCAGATCATGTCACCCTTGTCGGAAAAAGGAAACATGCTGACAGGGTTTTCTGTAACTTTTATCCCCCGCATGATATTTGCCTTATTAATAAGTAATCCGAAGTTCCATGCGCTCTTAGGATTAATCTCCCAATCCACGCTTCCTTTATAACTAAAATTGTCGTAATTGATTTTGACACTTTTATATTCTTTATCAATCCGCAATGAAAAATAAACCGGCCCGCGCAGCAGGGCTACTGAATTATTGAAGGTATTCTCAACACGTAAGTGCATAGGCAATTCAATAAATATCTGATCGCCATTCTTCCATCTCTCCTTAATTTTATATGTCGAAATGTTTTTTACTTTAAAAACTCTCTCTTTGAATTTTATTGTTATCGAATCGGCCCATCCCGGAATCCTCAGATCAATCGGAAACCTGACTGCTTTTTCTGTATTTATTGTAAGTTTGACTGATCCGTTAAATGGATAATTAGTCTCTTCGGAAATTGTAACCTCTTTACCGTTTCCAACCCTGGCTTTAACAATTGACGGTCCGTAAGTTACAAGTGCCAGCCCATTGTCATTTGTCGCCATCCACATGCTCTCCACAAACTTGGGCCACCCCTGGTGCATATTTGCCAGACAGCATGCAAAGTTTGGCATGAGGCCGTAAATATTGGAATAGTCTCCGTTTGTGGTCCAGTCTCTTTTGGCCGCAGAGACAAGTATCTGATTAGCCTGCTGGTCATACTGGTGAGCCCATAGATCGGGCGTGGTCGTTCCGGGAAGAGAATTATATGCAAGAAGTTCAAGTCTGTCAGCCAAAGTGTTGTTTCCGAAAATCTCGTATAGTTCTTCCAGGGAAAACATATACTCCACGACAGAGCATAGTTCAGTTCCATGGCTGGGACTTTTGCCTGACAAATGTTCATCTCCCGAGAATCTTCCTCCGGGCTGCCCATGGTTTAAATCATATTTTTCAATTCCTGAGAATACTGCTTTCTTAAATCGTTCATTCTTTGATTGCTGATACCATAAACCTGGATATTTTATTGCCATTGCATTATTTACGACATGCGCTGTTAATCCATCCGGTCCCCAGTTAAGGGGTATTTTATTATCTGATGCTGCGGCTGAATCCCATGGGAATTTTTCATAATATGTCGTCCAGTCTGAGCTGTTTTTCTGAATCGAGCCGATTGTCTCAAGTATCCATGGTTCTCCTGTCTGCCTGAATAACCAATAACCACTGACTGCATTTTCCATTGCGCGGACTCCCCGCCAATCCTTATCTGGCCAGTCAGGTTTTGAGTCGTGCAGGTATCTGAAGTATTTTGTAAGAACATCAATTGCCCGTTTATCGCCGGTTGCCTCATAATACTGCATCAATACTTTATTTGCAACAGCAAGGGGCCAGCGGTCCCTGTTTTTAGCCGGACCATACCAGCCCGTATCGCTGCTGCTGGCAAGTATTGGTTCAATCCATGTTTTTACTTTGGCGATTAGCCATTCATCATTAAGAAGATAGGCAAGAGGAACCAGACCATCGAGGAAATAGGGGCCTCTTTCCCATGATTCTCCGTTCCCGCCCCGCCATGATGAATTAACCAGGTCGGGCCAGAAATCGTCAAGATTTCCGGTAAGCCCTGCTGCCTGATTCTCTAACTGCGACTTTAACCAGCCGGATGGTTTTACGGCTCCGAGCGGTAACTTTATGTAAGCATTCTGTAGTAATGGCTCAGGATTGCTCTTGTAATTTGAATTTATATTTTGCTTACCACAACTTGATAAAAGAAATATTAAGATAATGAGAATTATGGGAAAATACTTCTTCATTTTGGTATAGTTTAAATCAATTGGTTGGAAAGAAACTACTTCTATTCCGCCTTTAAAGCTTTTGCAGGATTCATTATTGATGCCTGGTAAGCTTTATAACTGATTGTTAAAAATGTAATAATGATAGTCAGCAATGCTGCGATCAATAATAATGGTATGCCGATCTTTGTCCGATATACATAATTCTCAAGCCATTTGCTCATAAAATAATACGCTACAGGAACTGCAATTACAATTCCGATTGAAACAAGTATGAGGAAGTCCCTGGAAATCAATCCGAGAATCGTGTTTTCGTTTGCTCCGAATACTTTCCTTATACCAATCTCTTTGGTTCTTTGTTCGACCATATAAGAGGCTAATCCAAATAACCCCAGACAGGCTATTAGAATTGCCAGTATTGTAAATATACTAAATACTAATCCCCTCTTATCATCAGCTTCAAATTGACGGTTAAACCTTTCGGACAGATAAGTATAAACAAATGGCTGATCAGGGAATATTTCCTTCCATTTCTTTTCGATAAAACTCAGGGTTTGTTGTGTTTCGCTGCCACTCAGTTTAATATAAATAACGTTATTCAGAGGGCGGTAAAGCAGCATGAGCGATTCAATTGCGTTATACATTCCGGTCTGATGATAATCCTTCATTACACCTATGACCCTGCCGTCAATAAAAGGCTTTAATTCAACTTTTTTTCCGATAGGTTCGGTCCAGTTCATTCTTTTTGCAAATGTTTCATTAACCACTACTCCTGTAAGTGTGTCAGAGGGCATATCCTGCTGAAACTCACGTCCTTTAACCATCTTTATCCCTAAAGTTTCAATAAAATCATGGTCGACAACCGCAAAATTTACGCCTCGCTTAGACATTCCCTGATCTGTTTCCACATTGAATATGACCTTTCCGGAACCTTCACCCACCGATGTGTTTGTCGATGTCACATATTTAATGTTCTGGTTTTCAAGAAGATTCTGTTTCAGAACAGGATACTTCCTGATCATTGGTCCATTAAGCTGGAGCCCAACGACATTCTTTTGGTCAAATCCCTGATCCGTAGTCTTCAGATAATTTAATTGCCTGAATACGACGAGAGTACAGATAATCATAATTACTGAAACTGTAAACTGTATCACCACAAGGATTTTACGGAACAAACTACCAGCAGATCCCTGGGTAATCTCTCCCTTAAGAACTGTAACAGGACTGAAACGGGAGAGAAAAAAGGCCGGGTAGCTTCCCCCGAAAAAACCAACAATAACTATCATCGCGAGCAAGCTAATTAGTACAACCGGACTATAAATAACATGGAGATTAAATGACTTTCCTGCAAGAAGGTTGAATTTTGGCAATAAGACAATTATTAAAAGGATACTGAGTATAAGGGAAATGAGAGTAAAGACCATAGATTCGGATAAGAATTGCATTACAAGTGGTCCACGGCGGGAACCGACGACTTTTCTAAGACCTACTTCACGTGCACGTCGTGTTGAACGGGCCGTGGCCAGGTTCATATAATTCATTGATGCTATGAGAATAAGAAACATTGCAACAATGGCAAAAATATAAACATATGTGATACTGCCTGTTGGCTCAGGTTCTGCTCCATTTGTCGAGTAAAGATGGATTCTGGTAATTGGTTCAAGATGGTAGGTAATAGTTATCTTTAAAGGTTCGAATATCGTCTTCATATAAGCATCATACATACCCTTCATCTTTGTCTCGAATGCCTTAACATCGAACTTCTCAGGAAATAACAGATAGGTAAAGACTCCGAAATTACCCCAGCTCCCCAGCTGTTTCGGCAAATTATTCCTTGCGGCCACAGCATCAAACCGGAAATGAGAGTTAGTGGGAACATCCTGAATTACACCTGTAACTTCATAAGTATCGGTTCCGGTCGTGAGTGTTTTCCCGATTGGATCAGACTTTCCAAAGTATTTGTTAGCAATCTTTTCAGTAAGAATGATTTTTTTCGGTGCAAGCAGAGCAGATTTAACTTCGCCTTTTATTACTTTATAAGTAAATATATCAAACAGCGTTGAATCAACATAAAAGAAATTCTCCTCGTTGAATTCTTTGTCTTCAAATTTATAAAGAGCACGCGGCATGTTTATAAACCTTACAGATGACTGAACTTCAGGATAATCATGAGCAACCTGAGGTCCGAATGGTATCTGAGCAAAAATCCATGTGAACTGATCATCTGGTTCTTTTATAGTGCTGGAAACACGATAAATCCTGTCGGCTTTTTCATGATAGCGATCATAACTCACTTCATCCGCAACATAGATTATAAGAAACAATGCACTGGAGATACCCAGTGTCAGTCCGAGAATGTTCAGAATGCTATAGCCAAAGTGTTTCAGAATATGTCTGACAGCTGTTTTAATCAGGTTTTTTAACATTGGTATGTTTATTCAGTTAGTAATTCAAACATTAAAATAATCTTATATTATTTGTCCTCAGTTACCTTCACCAGGTCGAACCATGCAACTCCCTGTCCCGGCATCTTCAGAATGAGGTTGGTCTTAAACCGGGCCAGTGTATCGTTAGGAATTGTAACAAATGTTACATATTGTCTCCACTGGTTATCAGGAACAAATCTCGCCCGACCAAATTCACCAAGTAAGATTTCTACATTTTGAGGCATCTCATTTTTCCCATATAGACGAGCATTTTCCTGTTTTGTTGCAGGGAAAAATCTTTGTTCAGGATCTGATTTTGCCCAAAGCGAAATTGTATATGTCGCTCCGGCTTTTACATAGAAGGGGAAGAACCTGATAGCCAGGCTTTTATTCTCCTTAGGTGTTATTACTCTTAGAGAATGATTACCTTCAAAATATTCTCTTGTATCAAGAAAATAAGTTGCTCCCCTGTCACTACCGGGCCGTGCATAACATGCTGAAGGTAGTCCGGGAGCTGAGAGGTCCTCAAACCCTGCATCCCTGATTAAGTTTTTATTTGAGATCTCTGAAACAGGCTTTTCAGGTTTAATGCTTACGAGATATACTTGTGATCCAAAAGGTGCAAGTTGATCAGCAATTACTCCGCCTCTAACTGAAACGAAACGGTTTTCAAACAGCACTCTTGCTCTTCCGTTATTAACTCCGGTTACTCTGAAGGAAGCACTGATTGGTTCATTTATCTTATTAACTGCCATTATAATAAGTTGACCATCATGAACTCTGGAGGAGACTAATACATTTTTTGAGTAAGATTCCACCGGTAATGTCTCTTCATCAGAAAGCAGCCATGGTGTCAGCTCTGCAACTTCAATTGCCATTCTCCCGCACTCGCTCCAGGTTGCTGCCGATTTAGGAAAATAGTTAAGACCTTGCCGTACAAAGTATTGAATCCCGGTTGCCCCATTAATAATAGATTGCCATGTCATCGACCTGATTTCCTGGATAGTAGGTTCGCGACTCCATAATTCTCCACCGCCGAAAGCCTGGGGTACAATCCAGAAAGGTTTATTTCCCTTAAATTCACTCCTTAACTGACCCGCTACATCCCCTGGCATTGTTACAGGAAAATCAGGTACAGGGTAAGGGTCTGCCATTACAATATCCAGGGCAGAAGAATATCTTTTTGCGGACAGAAATGGTGCCATGAATACTATTGAAACAGGATGCCATGGATCGTTTTCTTTAACTGTTCTGTAAATCTCTTCCAGTTTTTCAGGAGCTATGTCGGAACCGTTTGGCTCATCGGAGATATACCAGCCAAGCAATGCCGGATGATCCCTGAAGGTTTTAATTTCAGAAATCAGCCGTTCCCTTTTCTCATCATCACTCAGCCCTTCGATCTTCGATCCTACACCTCCACCTCCCGATACTGAAAGAAGGTTATAATGTACCTTCATTCCTAGTTCGGCGCAACGATCCATATAGGCTTTTCTTTCATTAAGAGTCTCTGGAACAATCTTCTGATAGGGAGATATTACATTGAATCCTTTTACAACCTCCTCTTCCGGAAGTGACGGATAAACAGGTGAATAACAATAGAAGCCGAAGGGGAAGAATGGTAACTTATTCACTATCAATCCACCTGTGAATCTGTCGGTTTTAACTTCATTTGATTTATAAGAAAGAACGATCAGATCGGTTTTTGCTATATATATTACTCCCGGTATGGCTGTAATAGTTATGCCGGCTTCCACCATATAAGCAGAAGGCCTTAGGTTTAGAGAGAATGGTACCCTTAGAATATTCCTGCCTGGTACTCCTTTCCATGAAGTTAAAGTTTCCACTCCGATCTTAAGAGTAATTGTTAAATGATTTTTCGATAAAGCAGGAGGTATATGAAGAAGAAACTCGCCATTCTTCTCAAAAGAATAAAAACTCTGACGTGATAATATACTAAAAGATGATGAATCAACTGGTTGGCTCTGTGATACCTGGCAAATATAAACAGGAAGGAAAAAGAGAAAGAGATGTAAAAGCTTTTTAGGCATATCAAATAGACTTCAAGGTTCACAAATAAAAATCTTGAAAGGATTCGGTGCTAAATATACTGACTTTTAAGATTGGTAAAATAGAAATATTCATTGAGTCTGGACTATTTTGATAGCGGAATAAAATGCATTGATATAATTCAATTTAGAGATTTATTAACACATTTGAATTTTAGATTTTTTAAGAAACATATTATATTGGTTAAATTTATTTAACTTTAAAATTCTGAAGTTATCACTAATATTCTACCCTAAATATTTTAAGAGAAAGTGGTTGCGTTAAATAGCCATAAATTAAACGGGAATCATTCTTTGGTTCGATACCTGGTAATTTTGTCGCTATCTTTTTCCGGAATGTCCGGCACCTATGCCCAAATACAATATTCAAGATTCCATCACCTGACAGTAGATGATGGCCTGTCCAGTAACCGGATTAGGTGTATTTACAAAGACAGCAAGGATTATCTTTGGATAGGTACTGATGTGGGTCTTGATAAATATGATAGCTATCAGGTTAAGAAGTACAGGCATAATGATAAAATGCCAGGATCTGTTAGTAGTGATATCTTAACATGCATTTATGAAGACCATGAAAAAAATCTCTGGTTTGGTACTTATGATGGTTTGAATTTGTATAACTCTTCAAAGGATAATTTCAAATCTTTTAAAAAAAATAATACTGATAATAACAGTTTAAACAGCAATTGCATCACTGGTATTATTGAGGATAAAGATGGAAATCTTTGGGTTGTAACGGATGGAAGTTGCCTGAATGAGTGGAACCCTGAGAAACAAAGTTTTACCAGATATCGATTTGAATCACAGAGGCATGGTTTATCTGTTCGTCCTTCCCGTATGGCTGCTGTTGACTCAAAAGGCTATATCTGGATAGGTTCATTAAGCCCCGGTATCACTCGTTTTGATCCGAAGACGGCTTTATTTACCAAATTTGATGACTCCGCTGTTGATTCCAGCAACCACAGCTTTAAAAGCTTATATGTTGATAACCATGATAAAATATGGATTGCAACAGACGGTATAGGATTTTTTTCTTATGATCCGGCAACTAAAAAGTTTGAACATTTCGGATTAAAAGGTGACAGAAAAGGAACTAACCTGAATTTCGTTCTTGACATTATTCCTGAAGATGACCGCTTTCTATTACTTGCAGTTGATCAGGGCGGGATAAACCGTTTCGATAAGTTATCCAAAACCTTTGAGTACATAATGTATGATAATACAAAAGATTACGGACTTAATAATAATGGAATCTGGTGTTTCCACAGAGACAGGGAAGGAATTCTTTGGATTGGTACTTCAGGAGGAGGAATAAATTATTATAATCCTAAGAAAGAAAGGTTTAAAATTTTTACACATAATAGTGATAATCCCGGATCATTGTCTTACAATTTTGTGGGTAATTTTTATGAAGATCATCTGGGTTTAATCTGGATTGGTACCGATGACGGCGGTCTAAATGTTTACGATCCGGAAACTGCCAGCTTTAAGGTATTTAAACACGATCCGGCCAACCAGTACAGTATCAGCGGGAACGTAATACGTGGTATTGCTGAAGATAAAAATCATGATATGTGGATCGGAACCTGGGATGCCGGGCTTAACAGGTATGATAGAAAAACGGGGAGGTTTATTCGGTTTTTGCCTGATGATAAAAATCCATTAAGTATATCAAATAAAACAATCTGGAATCTTTTTATAGACCATAACAATACTATATGGATAAGTATCTATAACACAGGTATTGATCTGTTTGAAATTGGAAAGGGAGTGACCAGACGATTCAGACCCAACCCGGATAATCCTGCTTCAATTAGTGGAAATAACAGCTGGTTCTTTTTTGAAGACAATGAAAAAAAAATGTGGATTTGTACACAGAATGGATTGGATCTCTTTGACAGTTTAACGAATTCTTTTAAAGTACTTCATTTCCCTGATAATGATATCGGAGCCTTTTATAAAGATCAATCAGGTTATATTTGGGTTGGAAGTAACACTAAAGGATTATTTATGTGCAATCCGGATGGTACCATCCTTAAAACATATGATATGACCAACGTTTTGCCCAACAACAGGATTCAGGCAATCACTCAGGATAATAAAGGTGATATCTGGATTTCAAGCAACTATGGTCTAAGCAGGCTCAATACCGAAATTAATAGTATTAGAAATTACTCGAAAGAGGATGGGTTGCAGGGCGACCAGTTTTATCAGCAATCATTTCTTAAAACGCATAAAGGAGAAATGTATTTTGGAGGCTACAATGGCTTTAACTCCTTCTTTCCTGACAGTCTCCAAGATAATGATTATGTGCCTCCGGTATATATAACAGATTTCCAGATATTTAATAAATCAGTGGTCTCGGCTGTTCCGGGAGCCCAATTTCAGACACACATTAGTGAAGCAAAAGAAATTAAACTGAATTGGGACCAATCGGTCTTTTCATTTTCGTTTGCTGCAATCAATTATACACATCCTGAAAAAAATCAGTATAAATATATAATGGAAAACTTTGAAAAAGGATGGAACTTTACTGATGCCTCCCGGCGATATGTTACATATACTAATCTTGACCCGGGAAAATATACTTTTAGAGTGAAAGCATCAAATAATGACGGCGTCTGGAATGATAAGGGAACTTCGTTAAAAATCATTATTTTACCACCATGGTGGAAAACACTACAGTTCAAATTTATTATTCTGGCTGCTGTTATCTTATTAGTTCTTGCAATTATCAGATCGCGAGTCCGCCAATTGAAAAAGCAAAAGATAATTCTGGAAAAAACAGTAGCAACAAAGACTGCTGAATTAAATGAACTCAATGCATCAAAAGATAAATTCTTTTCAATTATTGCACATGACCTTAAGAACCCTTTCAATACTATCATTGGTTTTAGTGATATGATGAAAGAATCTATAAGATTAAATGATCTTGCAACATTTTATGAGTATACAGAAATGATAAATACTTCTGCAGTTCAGACATTACGGTTACTTGAAAATTTACTGGAATGGGCGAATTCGCAGCGCGGGAAACTATCGTTTACCCCTGTACCAATTAACTTAAGCGAACTTATAAAAGATGAATTTATCATGGCGGGTGATATGGCGATCAGGAAAAACATTGAACTTAAGAGCTTTCTCTCAGATACATTAACTATTGTGGCAGATAAAAATATGATCAGAACTATATTCCGGAATCTGATTACAAATGCTGTTAAGTTTACTCATAAAAATGGTCAGGTACAGGTAAATGCCGTGATCTCTAAAAATCATTTGGAAATTTCGGTAACTGATACGGGTATCGGAATGTCAAAAGAAACCATGGCAAAACTTTTCAGAATCGATGCCAACCTGTCAACCCGCGGTACTGAGAATGAAAAGGGAACCGGACTTGGACTATTCTTATGTAAAGAATTTGCTGAAAAGCATAATGGAAAGATATGGGTTGAAAGTGAACAAGGAAAAGGTAGTACTTTTAAACTTCTGCTCCCTTTAAATATGCGCTCTTCAAACTTTGAACCTCATATTTCGGATTAATTCGTTACAATTCAGATACCCGGTTTAAATAGTAACTATGAAAAAGTCATCTGAAATTTCTCAGACACTTCCATTTTATCTTTTTGCAGTAGGTGTTTTTTTAATTATTGTCTGTCAGGACATTTTCTCCAATGGAATGTTTCTTGACGGAATGATTTATTCAACTGTAGCAAAAAACTTAGCTAATGGCCTCGGCACTTTCTGGAATCCCCATTTTACGGCAACCTTGATGCCTGATTTTCATGAACATCCTCCTCTTGCATTTGGAATTCAGAGTATCTTTTACATGCTTCTGGGTGAGAGTCGGTTTATTGATAGATTTTATTCTCTGTTTACTGTTGTAATTGTTGGTTATATTATACTGCGAATCTGGAAAACATTAGGATACAAGTATGGCTGGTTTCCTTTGTTTATATGGCTTATAACTCCGACAGTATTCTGGGCCTCTTATAATAACCTGCTTGAAAATACTTTGACGATATTCACATCTCTTTCCATTTTGTTTTATTTAAAAAATCTGAAGAGTCAAAAGTACTATTTCATATTTCTGTCAGGATTTGTGCTCGCACTTGGATTTCTTACAAAGGGATTTGTCGCATTCTTCCCCTGGACATTTCCATTCCTGCTGTGGTTTTTTCTCAAGCAGAAATCATTTGGCAAAATGGCCATCGATAGTGCAGAATTGATTATTTTCACAATAATGCCATTGCTTCTGTTAATTTTATTATTCCCGGTTGTAAGATTGAGTCTTCATAAATACTTTGATAATCAGGTCATCGGGAGCTTAAGAAATTCTGTAAATGTCGGCTCCCGGTTTTATATTATAAAAAGATTATTCTCTGAATTAATTCCGGCTGCAGTATCGTGCATTCTGCTTCTGGTATGGGCATGGATCAGAAAATTGCCGGCAATTTTAATGAAAGAAAACTTTAAGAAAGTGTCGGTGTTTTTATTCCTTGGCTTAACGGGGGTTATACCCATAATGATAAGTATGAAGCAAAGTGGATTTTACATAATTCCTGCTTACCCGTTTTTTGCAATCAGCACCGGTATTCTGGTATATCCTTTAATTGATTCTCTTTTCAATAAAATGAATTACGAATCAAAATGGTTTTTAATCTTTAAATGGATCGGTTATAGTTTCTTTTTCTTAGGTTTTATGCTTTCTCTTTATTTTTATAATCACTTCAGTCGGGATAATAGTAAAATTAAAGACACATACATAATTCTTGCAGAACTTCCTCAGGGAAGTGTAATAAATATCAGTCCGGATATGTTTGATGACTGGAATCTTCATGCATATTTTGCCAGACTAAAAAACGTCAGTTTAGACGCGGATCTTAGCAATAAAAGAGGATTCTTATTAATTAAAAATGAAAACTATTCAGATACTCTTAATTCAAATTATAATATCATTAAACTTAATACAATAAATTATAAGCTGTTTAAAAAGAAATAGAAAGAGATGTATGACATTCAGGATTGTCCGCAGCTCCTCTTAATTCCACATAAATGACATTATCAGCTACGACAGGATACTGGGAATCGCGTTTTAAGAATGAAGGAGAGGAACCTGCGAAGCTTAAATTTGTGATTTGCAGAAAGGAAGAACTAACATAGAGTTACTCAGAGAAAATACAATGAAGCACCTCTCACAAACACGGCTGTCATTGGGCATAATTTATTAAATTTAAAAAATCAAATATTTATAAAATGATCAAAGGGAGGTCAGCAATAGCTTATATTTCAGGAGGTGTTTTTATTTTGGCAATTATTATATTATTGACTAAGGTAATAATTGGGAATGTATACAGAAAACAGATTCCTCCTCTTCCTGATATGCAATCTCTGTCTGCCCCTCTTAAGGAACAATTAAAAGTTGCTTTTAAGAAAACAAATCGTAATCCGACTGCTGATAATATAGGTATGATGGGTATGGTATATCATTCAAGTGCATTTTACGATAAGGCAGCGATATGCTATAATCTGGCAGTAAAAAAAGATAATGGGAAATGGATATGGAATTATTATCTCGGATATTTGAGCCGGGAGATGGGGGATCCGAAAACCGAGCTAAGGAATTTCAAGCAAGTTACTAAGATAAATCCTAAGATATTCCTCGCCTCGTACTATGAAGGTGAATGTTATCAGAAAATGGGTTCAAATGATAGTGCAGAGATTGTCTTTAAAAATCTTATCAGCCGAATGGACAAGAATGCTGTTGTTAAAACTTCAACACGCTATGACTACTTCCCGCTGGTTACCTATTCCATGTATAATCTGGCCAGGATATATATGACTACTGAACATGTTGATATGGCAGAAAAAACTCTCATGGAAATCATTGATTATCAGCGGGCATTTGGTCCGGCTTACCGGCTTTTGGGCAATGTTTATAGCATTAAAGGTGATCAATCATTAAGCAATCGTTATTTGGTCAGGGCAAATGATCTAACTGTAAATCCTTCTCCAGTTGATACTCTGATTGACAGGCTTTCACTTATGTCACGATCCGAAATGTACCTTCTTAAAAAAATTGATGAAGCAGAAAAAAATGTTTTTCCTGAATATGCCCTCGAACTGGTGACCCATTCTTTAACCTATATCCCTGATAACAATTATTTAATTTCCAAAGCTATCGGACTTTTTCTTGTCAGCGATATGGGCAAAAAGGCCCTTCCTTTCCTCGATCAGCATATCAATTATTTTCAGAATGATTATGACGAACTAAAGAACGTTGGTGATCTACTGTATAAAAAAGCGTTTTATTCCCAGGCAATGAATTATTATTCCAGGGCAATAAAACTAAAACCGGCTGATAACCAGTTACAATCATGTATGGTAATCTGTCTCGCTAAGGAGGGAAAGAAACAACAAGCGCTTGATCTGATCGATGAAAAACTTGACAAGAACAAAACAAACCCTGCTGTTCTTGCCGATGTAGTGACCCTCCTGTTTAACATAGGGGAGAAAGAAAAAGCCATCAGTTGTTTAGATATGCTTATTAGAGTTTCACCTTCAAATACAAAAGGACTGCAGTTAAAAGGTATGCTTTCAGAGCAGGATAGTAAATGGCAGGAGGCAATAAACATGTATAATCTGTCATTCAAAGGTGATCCCGACGATTTAACTACAGCAAAACTCCTTGGCAATCTGTTGGTGCGACAAAAGATGTGGGATAAAGCCATCACTATTTTCAGGAAGGCGTTGGAATATCATCCTAATGAACCATTTCTCCTGGAAAGGTTAGGAACACTTTTAGTAACATGCAATGATCCAAAACTAAGGAACCCAACCGAGGGCAGGGATTTTTGTGAAAGGGCATTTATTAATACATCAAGCCATTCGGTCACTTTAATATCTGCCGGAAGAAGTCTTGCAATTGCTTATGCTCTTCTGGGCGATAAACGAAATGCTTCCAATATCATTAAAATGACCATAAACATCGCAAGAGGAGAGAATGTTCCATCCTCTTACATTGATGATCTGCGGAATTTGTCTAAACAGTTAGGCAACTCAAATTAATTAGAAATATATATTTGCAGATGGAAAGCTGTATTAAAAACAAATGATTATGGAAGAAGAAACACATTTTGCTCCGGCAATAAGAACAACTACCCAACAGATATTAAAGGAATATGAACTAGTCGGTTCACAAAAATTCTTTAATGAAATATTCGGAGCAATGACCGGAATAGGAGCTGTCATCGATAAAAACCGGCAGATCGTATATGCAAATGATGATTTTCTTTCATTCCTGGGTATTAATACATTAGATCCAATACTGGGCAAAAGGCCGGGAGAGGTTGTTTCATGCATACATGCTGCAGAAGAACTATCAGGATGTGGAACTTCAGTGTCATGCGCTTATTGCGGAGCCGTAAATGCTATCCTCGAAAGTCAGAGAACCGGAATGAAATCGATGAAAGAGACACGTATCTCTACGGAGGTTGACGGTAAACTTAAAAGCTGGGATTTAAACATTATGTCAACCCCGGTATCTTTAGCCGGAAACCTGTTTTATGTTCTAATTTTACAAGACATCAGCGACGAAAAGAGACGGTCAGCCCTGGAAAGAATTTTTTTCCATGATTTACTGAACAGCGCCGGAGGGCTTAACGGATTATTGAATATTTTAAAGGATGGCACTAATCCTGAAGAAACCCGTGAACTTATTAATCTTTCTGAAGAAGCCAGCCGGGATATTATTGAAGAAATTTTATTGCACAGACAGATTCGCGCTGCAGAAAATGGAGAACTTAAAGTCAAAATTGAATTGACCAACTCTGAGGAAGTCATTAATTCAGCAATAGGGAGAATAGGTTTTCATGAAGATGGGAAAGACAAAAAAATCATTAAAGCAGTAAATTCTGTAAATATTGATTTTGAAACCGATAAGATACTTCTTCAGAGAGTGATAATTAATCTGCTGAAGAATGCCCTGGAAGCGACATCGATAGATGGCATAGTCACAACCGCGATCGAAAATAATGACGGCAAAATAAGGTTCTGGGTGAAAAACGATCAGGTTATCCCTGAAGATGTCCAGATGCAGTTGTTTCAAAGATCATTTAGTACAAAAGGTAATGGCAGAGGTATCGGAACCTACAGTATCAAGCTATTGACTGAAAATTATCTTAAAGGGAAAGTCAGTTTTATCAGCAACAAAACAGATGGAACTGTCTTTAGTATCGAACTGAACAATAAATTCCCCCAGGCCTGAGGGTGGTCCCAAAGGTTCACTAAGGATTGCATTAAGGCACGAAGGACTTCATTATAGCCTCATAATTTCATCCGTTCCGCAGGAACCTGTCAATTTCTTTCGCCACTCTTCTGCCTGATGCAATAGCATTTACTACAAGTGTTGCTCCACTGACAGAATCACCGGCTGCAAATACTTTTTGCCTGTTTGTCAATTGGTTTTGATCGACCTTTATATTTCTTCTCTGATCAAGTTCCAGATCAAGCTCGGAAAGTAACCCTTCCAGAGCTGGATGGACAAACCCCATTGCAAGCAATACAAGATCAGCATCAATAGTTCTGCTTGTCTCCTGGACAGCCTCCATACTATATTTGTCATCTTTTAGGTTCCATATAACATCTTCTACCTCAACTCCGGTTACGTGGTTGTCTTTCCCATGGAATTTTACGGTTGCGAGGCTCCAGTATCTTTCACATCCCTCTTCATGTGAGGTGGATGTCTTAAGAACTTTTCCAAAGTAGGGCCATGGATTATTATCTGACCTGGTAAGTGGTGGTTTCGGCATTATCTCAATCTGTGTAACACTTGCAGCTCTTTGTCGGATTGAAGTGCCGACACAGTCAGAACCCGTATCACCGCCTCCTATAACGAGAACCTTTTTTCCCTCAGCATATATCGGATTAGCTGAAGCATGGATATGACCTGAATTCACCCGGTTTTGAAAAGAAAGAAAATCCAATGCAAAGTGGATCCCGTTAAGTTCCCTTCCTTCTGTCACCAGATCACGGGGATGTGTAGCACCGATTGCTATACATATTGCGTCGAACTGTTCAAGAAGATCTTTCCCGGTAATGTCTTTACCTATATTTATTCCTGTTCTGATAATAAGTCCTTCCTTGATCATCAGGTCGAGGCGACGATCTATAGTGGCTTTGCTCAGTTTAAAATCGGGAATACCATATCTTAACAATCCACCAGCTTTTTCATCCTTTTCAAAGAGTGTCACGAGGTGACCTGCTTTATTTAGGAGATCAGAGGCAGCCATTCCGGCCGGACCACTGCCAATTACAGCAACTTTTTTCCCTGACCGGATTTTTGGAGGCTGTGGTTTAATATAGCCTTCAGAAAAGGCCTTTTCAACAATCGCGACTTCATTTTCCCTGATTGTTACCGGCTCCTTGTTTATATTCAGGACACATGCGTGTTCGCAACTTGCAGGACATATCCTTCCTGTAAATTCCGGAAAATTATTTGTTGCTGCTAATCTCATATAGGCGGCTTTCCAGTCACCTTTGTATAGCAGATCATTCCATTCAGGTATTAAATTATCGACCGGACAACTCCAATGGCAGAATGGAATGCCACAATCCATGCATCTGGATGCCTGAAGCATCCTGTCTTCACTGTTCAGTACCTGTTCAACCTCACTGTGGTCGCAGATCCTTTCATTCAGAGGTCTGTTTCCCGCTTCCTTTCTCTTTATCTTCAGAAATCCACTTACGTCAGCCATAATATCTTTTTATAAATCGTTTATAGTTTATTGTTTCGCGTTTTGCATTTCTTAATTTTCATTTTGCCCTGTGCCCCTTTAACTCGCACTTATCTCCAGATCAATCTCAACATCTGCGATTTTCTTTTTAAGTTCTTCAAGTTTCTGTTCCTGTAAAACCTTTTTAAAATCATATGGTATAACTTTAATGAACATCGGGATATATTTGTAAAAATCATCGAGAATCATCTTAGCTTTTTTGCTTCCGGTAAACTGATAATGCTTTGAGATGAGCTCAGTAAGTTCATTTACATCACTATAATCCTCAACAAGCGACAACTCTACCATACCCATATTGCAGTAAAAATCAAAATCGCCGTTTTCATTGAATACATATGCAATACCACCGCTCATACCGGCTGCAAAATTACTTCCTGTTGTCCCGAGCACAACTACCCTTCCACCAGTCATGTACTCACAACAATGGTTTCCCACACCTTCAACAACAGCGTTCGCGCCACTGTTACGTACACCGAATCGTTCACCGGCAACACCCGAAATATATATCTCACCTTTCGTTGCCCCATATAGAACAGTATTCCCGATAATGATATTTTTATCGGGTTCAAAAGTAGATCCGTCAGGAGGAACAACAACAATCCTCCCTCCTGAAAGACCCTTCCCGAGATAATCATTTGAATCGCCCTCAAGATAAAGCTCGATACCCGGTGAAAGAAATGCACCAAAGCTCTGACCTGCCGACCCTTTAAACCTGCATTTGATTGTTCCATCCGGCAGCCCTTCAGAACCATACAGCATTGCAATTTTCCCGGAGAGCATTGCGCCCGTGGTTCTGTCGGTGTTATGGATAGACCTCTCAATTACAACCGGTTGTTTATCTGATATAGCCTTTTCAGCCTCAGTAATTAACTGTTTATCAAGAATATTATTAATTTTATGATCCTGAATATCAATACAATGCATGGCATTACCGGCCGATTCTGAAGGTAATGAAAGAAACCCCGAAAGATCAAGATTTTTTATCTTCCAGTGGTCAACTTCAGGATTTCTCTCCAGCAGATCAAAACGACCAATAATGTCATTCATATTTTTGTAACCAAGTTCTGCAAGCTGTTCACGTACCTCTTCCGCCAGGAACCGGAAAAATGTTACCAGATTATCTGCTTTTCCTTTGAATCGTTTTCTAAGTTCGGCATTCTGAGTTGCTACACCTACAGGACAGGTATTAAGATGGCATTTACGCATCATCACGCAGCCCAGTACAATAAGAGCAGATGTGGAGAAACCAAATTCCTCGGCACCAAGCAGGGAAGCAATAATAATATCTTTTCCGCTTTTTAACTGTCCGTCAGCCTGAAGGATCACCTTCCTGCGGAGATTATTCATAACTAGAGTTTGCTGTGTTTCTGCAAGACCCAGTTCCAGAGGCAATCCGGCGTGTTTAATTGAAGAAGAAGGACTGGCTCCTGTTCCTCCCTCATACCCGCTTATTGTTATCAGGTCGGCACCAGCCTTTGTTACACCGGCAGCTATAGTACCAACTCCACTTTCGGAAACCAGTTTTACACTGATCTTTGCCTTTGGATTGACATTTTTCAGGTCAAAGATAAGTTGAGAAAGGTCCTCAATCGAATAAATATCATGATGTGGTGGCGGAGAAATAAGAGTTATTCCCGGTATTGAATACCTTGTCTTGGCAATAATCTTATCAACTTTATGCCCCGGAAGCTGTCCACCTTCACCTGGTTTTGCTCCCTGGGCAATTTTGATCTGGAGCTCATCAGCATTAACAAGGTATTCAGTTGTCACACCAAAACGACCACTTGCGACCTGTTTAATTGCGCTTCTTACACTGTCTCCGTTTTCAAGAAGCTTGAAGCGGACCGGATCTTCACCACCTTCCCCCGTATTGCTTCGTCCTCCAATACGGTTCATTGCAATAGCCAGTGTTTCGTGAGCTTCGCGACTGATTGAACCATAAGACATTGCGCCGGTGACAAACCTCTTCATAATCTGTTCAACAGGTTCAACCTCTTCAATCGGGATCGGGTTCTTTTTCATTCTTAATAAACCTCTGATGAATCCCGGGCTTGCCGTATCAGCATTGACTCGGCTGGTGTACTCTTTAAACTTCTTATAATCAGCTGTACTAGTACTCCACTGCAACAGTGAGATGGTTTCCGGGTTCCATGCATGATGTTCACCATGTTTACGGTAAGAATATACTCCCTCTGTAAGAATTTCGGGTTGTTGTTCCGGAATAAATGCTTTTCTGTGCGGGATAAGTACTTCTTCAGCAATCTCATTCATTCCTATTCCACCGATCCTTGAGATCGTTCCGGCAAAATACTTGTTTATAACATCGGTGTGAATGCCGACTGCCTCAAAGATCTGGGACGATCTGTAACTCCTGAGAGTACTGATTCCCATTTTAGACATTATCTTCAGGATTCCTTTGTTGACCGCATTGACATAATTCTCTTCGGCCTTCTGATAATCGAGCTGGATTGCCTTATCTTTAATGAGCTTGTCTATCACAGCAAGGCTCATGTATGGATTTATAATACTTGCCCCATAGCCAAAGAGAAGGGCGAAATGCATTACCTCCCGGGGTTCTGCCGATTCAACAACAATATCGATCTGCATCCTCTTGCGCATTTTAATAAGATGGTGATGAACAGCTGAAACAGCCATTAAGGATGGAATTGGTGCAGCATTTTCGCTAATACCGCGGTCGGAAAGTATGATATAGTTTTTTCCTTCATCAACTGCTTTTTCGGCATCTTTACACAGCTGTTCGACAGCATTCTGCAAGCCTTCAGCACCCTTTCCGGCATCAAAATGTAACAGAAGGTTTGCTGCCGAAAATCCTTTGTATCTTAAGTTTTTAACTACCTGAAAGTAAGTATTGGATATAACAGGATTCCTGAAGCGTACCATTTTTACGTGATCAGGAGATGTCTCAAGAAGGTTTTGCTGCAGGGATCCCAGATAACCTGACAGTGTCATAACAAGCTCCTCTCTGATCGGATCGATAGGCGGGTTGGTAACCTGCGCGAAGAGCTGTTTGAAATAATTGAACAACCTGTATGGCTTTCTTGAGAGTACTGCAACAGGAACATCGTTGCCCATGGAACCAAGGGGCTCTTTTCCGGTGGCAGCCATCTCCTTGATAATCCTGTCAGTATCCTCCATCGAGTAATTGAAGGAAGTTATATATTTATTGTATTGATCACCCATATCGTTGCTTTCAAGGTGACCGGTTTCAATTTTT
>Ga0208478_1000103_pt1 | contig 32970 bp, 31 predicted proteins | sample NGESurdeep072012_5_FD_184462 | JGI IMG/M metagenome (GOLD analysis project Ga0208478, IMG submission 184462) | Arctic peat soil microbial communities from Barrow, Alaska - NGEE Surface sample 415-2 deep-072012 (SPAdes) | ecosystem: Environmental > Terrestrial > Soil > Wetlands > Peat ...
AGCCGCTCGAACCACTAGGGCCGCTCGAACCACTAGGGCCGCTGGGACCACTGGGCGACCCAGTGACGGTGTAGTAGCTTCGCAAGGTGGTTGCCAATGTCATCCATGGTGTAGAAATGGTGGACGTCCGCGGGGCAGCGCAGTTGGTCCGGCGGACTCCGGAAACAGTGCGCCGGTGGATCTGGTCGGGACGGCTGCCCGCTGTTCGCCGCGGCAATAGGCTTATGGTCGCGCGACAGGCGTTAGATTTGGATGACCTCACCAGTAGCCGGGCGACCACAGCCGGGCCGGAACTGGCGCTGCGCGCGTGGGCTGCACTGGCCGCCGACGAGTGCCGCGCCGCTGACCGCCGGCCTTCCGTCGGTAAGTCCGCTGCCGAGCTGGTGTTGGCGGGCCGACGCGACCGTACCGACGATCACGGGCCGACCGCCGGCGGTTGAAGATGCCGGTCGTCGACGCGAGCGTCGTCGTCGACTGGGTGGCGCCCGACGCTGATCCAACCGGGCCGGCCAGGCGCCTGCTTTCCCGGCTGGCGGCCGATGCCACCGAGGTGTTCGGTCCCCGACTACTCCTCGAAGAAGTGGCCAATGCCCTACTGACCGGCGTACGTCGAGGGCGTTGGAGCGGTGCCGAAGCCGACGCAGCTTCGCGCTGTTTGCGTCGCCTGCCGGTGCGCCTCGTGGACGCCTGTGGCGACCTCGATCGGGCGTGGGAGCTGTCGAGGCGGTACGACCATCACCCGGTCTACGACATGGGCTACGTCGCCCTCGCCGAGCGCCTCGGCCGGCGGCTGGTCACCACGGACGGCCACTTGCAGCGGCGGCTGGCGATGCTTGCTTTCGTCGCCTCCGCGGCGGAGTTTGGGTGAGCTGGGCCGTTGGTTCAGCTGGACACTGGGTCGGCCGGCAGATGTGGCGCCACTTCGGCGGCCGCATCCGCGCCGTACGCCGTCGACATCCGGGCCAGGAGTTCGGCCGGGCGCAGGTCGTACTCCTGGGTGCCGACCGTCTCCAGGACCAGGCCGGCGAGCAACGTGCCCACCTGGGCGGCGCGCTCGAAGCCCAGCTCCCAGGTCCGGGCTGCCAGAAACCCGGCTCGGAAGGCGTCGCCGACGCCGGTCGGGTCGGTGACCCGAACGTCCGGGGGCACTCCGACCTTCACCGCCGGCTCGTCCCGCCGCTCGACCAGCGCGCCGGCCGCGCCCAGCGTGGTCACCCGCACGTCCACCCGGGCCAGCACCTCCTCGCCGCTCCAGCCGGACTTCGACTCGATCAGCCCCCGCTCGTACTCGTTGGTGAACAGGTACGCCGCCCCGTCGACGAGGTCGCGGATGGCGTCGTCGTCCAGCGAGGAGAGCTGCTGCGACGGGTCGGCGACGAACGGATATCCACGGTCCCGGCACTCCTGGGTGTGGCGCACCATCGCCACCGGGTCGTTCGGACTCACCACCACCAGGTCGAAGCCACCCACCCGGTCGGCGACCGGGCCGAGCTCGATCTCCCGCGCCTCGGCCATCGCGCCGGCGTAGAACGACGCGATCTGGTTCTGTTGCTGATCCGTCGTACAGACGAAGCGGGCGGTGTGTCGCAGGTCGGAGACGTGCACGCTTGCGGTGTCGACGCCGTGGCGCTCCAGCCAGGCCCGGTACTCCGCGAAGTCAGCACCGACGGCCCCGACCAGCACCGGGCGCAGGCCCAGTCGGGCCAGGCCATAACTGATGTTGGCCGCCACTCCCCCGCGGCGAACGTCGAGGTCGTCGACCAGGAACGACAGCGAAACCCGGTGCAGCTGGTCGGGCAGCAGGTGGTCGGAAAACCGTCCCGGAAACGACATCAGGTGGTCGGTCGCGATGGACCCGGTTACGGCAAGGGGCACAACAGCTGACTCCTCACGGGGGTGAGGGTCAGCCTATCTGCGAGCAGCGTCGCGGCTCATCTCATCCTGGAACGGTCCACCGCTGATCGGCAACTGCGATCGACGACAGCACCCGTCGCGGTGCTGGCGGGCTACGCCGACGGCGGCTGAGTCCGCGCGACTCCCGCCTCGGTGACTTCTTTCTAGGGCCGTCGGCACCGCTCCCTGCACTCGAACACATATTCGATAGTGTAGTCGACCCATCCGACCAACGGGGACTTTCCCCATAAACCTGCTGGCCTGCCCATGACCGCACCAGCGCCCGGGCCGGCGAGCTCCTTGGCCAGCGCGGCCGTCGACATGACACCCGCGGCCCGGCGTTCTTTCGGCCGGCGTTCTTTCTAATCTAGTGAAAGGACTCGCCGCAGGCACAGGAGCCGCCAGCGTTCGGGTTGTCGATCGTGAAACCCTGCTTCTCGATCGTGTCGACGAAGTCGACGGTCGCGCCGGCCAGGTACGGCGTGCTCATCCGGTCGACGACCACCTTGACTCCGTCGAAGTCGACCGAGATGTCGCCGTCAAGGGTCCGCTCGTCGAAGAACAGCTGGTAGCGCATCCCGGAGCAGCCGCCCGGCTGCACGGCAATCCGCAGCGCGAGGTCGGTGCGACCCTCCTGGGCGATCAGGCTCTTCACCTTGGCGGCCGCGGGGTCGGTGAGCAGCACCGAATTGGCCGGAGCAGCGGTGGGAGCCGGGGTAGGCGCGGCGGTGTGGTCAGAGACAGTCATGAACGAGCTCCCCAACGGTGGCGGGCGTAGGCGGTAGGTGTCGCTGTGGCTGCAACGGCGGTCCCCGCGGATGGATTCCCGGGCGCGGGTTCCATGCTCGCACACGCCGTTCCCCGATCGAGGAGTGTCAGCCCGCTGGACGCGCCCACCGGCCGTCGCCCGAGCCGTGAGCGGCGATCCGCTCCGCCAGCGCCGCGAGCTCCTCGCCGGGCCGCGCCATCGCCGCCGCCACCGAGCCGGCCGACTCAGCCACGGAGTACGCCGCCGAGACTCCAGTGCCCACCAGCTCGCCGGGAGCGAGCTTCACCTGCCCAGCCAGCACGAGGCACGGCTTTCCGGCCGCGTGCGCCGCGGTCGCCACCCCGGAAACGACCTTGCCGCGCAGCGACTGGCCGTCGAAGCTGCCCTCGCCCGTGATTATCAGGTCGGCCTGCGACACCCGCTCCGCCAGCCGGAGCACGGCCAGCACGGTGGAGATCCCCGAGACCCGGCGACCGCCGGCGACCAGCACGCCGTACCCGAGGCCGCCGGCCGCGCCCGCGCCGGGGGCGTTTGCCAGGCGTGCAGCGCCCGGCACGTCGCGGGCCAGGATCGCGGCGTAGTGCGCCAGGCAGTCGTCGAACAACGCCACCTCGGCCGGTCCGGCGCCCTTCTGCGGCCCGTAGACCGCGGACGCCCCCGCCGGCCCGAGCAGCGGATTGTCAACGTCGCTGGCCGCCACCAGGTCGACGCCGGCCAGTCGTGGGTCGAGGTTGGCCGGGTCGGCCCGGTGCGCTCGCCGCAGCGCCGGTACCGCCAACGGCAGGTCAGCGCCGCTGGCGTCGAGCAGCCGCAGGCCGAGCGCAGTGAGCATCCCGGCGCCACCGTCGTTGGTGGCCGAGCCGCCGAGCCCGACCATGACCGTTCGCGCGCCGGCGTCCAGGGCGGCGTGGAGCAGCTCCCCCACGCCGTACGTCGTCGCGACGGCCGGGTTGCGGTCGTCGGCGGACACCAGGTGCAGGCCGCAGGCCTGGGCGGACTCGACGTACGCCGTGTCGCCGTCGATGAGCAGCGCCGCCCCGGACGGCCGGCCGAGCGGACCGGTGACCTGAAGGTGCTCGCGGCGGCCACCAAGGGCGGCGGCAAGCACGTCGACGAAGCCGGGACCACCGTCGCTGAGCGGCAGGGCGCAGACCACGTCCGCCGATGCAGCGGTTGCCCAGCCACCGGCTATCGCGGCCGCGGCCTCGACCGCGGACAGCGTGCCGCCGAAGGAGTCCGGAGCGACCAAGACGTGCACCCGGGCAGTGTGCCGCCTGCCGGTTTCAACGATGGTCCCCACTCGGTTCGAACCAGGGGGCCGGCGGCAAAGGGTGGGCGAGCTCGAGGTCGGGGAGCGTGGACACAAGCTCGTCGGTCCGGCGCGCGACCTCGTCGTGGCGCTTGAGCACGCGGCCCCGGCACCACTCTGATGCACGGCTGACCTGCATCAGCACGGCAGCCTGTCGGCTCCGCCTAACCAGGCAGACCAGCTCGCTGCGCCGCAGCCCGCTCCGCGCGGCTCAGAGACCAGATGAGCCGGGCGGCAGCCGCCGTGCCCAGCCCGCCAGCGCCAGCGACGACCAGGGCGGGGGCGAGGCGGGACGCCACGGCCCCGGCCAGCAGGATCGCCGCGCCCTGCACGGTGATGATGCCGGCCTGGGCCAGCCCGAAGACCTGGCCGCGGACGGCCGCCGGCACCGCCTGCACGAAGGCGGCGTTCGCGGCCAATTGGAAGGCGGTACCCATCCCGGAGACTGCCAGCAGGGCCAGGGTGATCGGGATACCCGGCCGCAGCGCACAGCCCAGCAGCGGCGCACAAGACAGCACCGCCAGCGGTCCCATCAGCCGCAGCCGCCGGGCCGGGGCGACGAAGCGGGCGAGCAGCACCGCGCCGAGCACCGCCCCGGTCGGCTGGGCGGCCATCAGCAGCCCGACGGTGCCCGCGCCGGCGCCCTCGGCGGCGGCGTACGGGGCGGCCAGCCCTTCCGGCACCACGGAGAAACCGCACAGCCAGGCGTAGCCGAGGAGGGCCCGCAGCCGGGCGTCTCCGCCGATCAGCCGCGACCCGGCCAGGGCCGAGCGCAGCGCCGAGGGCCGGCCCCTGCCCTCCTTCGGGTCCGACGGCGCCGGGCGGTGCGCCAGCCCGAGCTGGAGCAGCAGTGCCGAGGCGACAAAGGTGGCCGCGTCGATGCCCAGCGTCATCGAGCTGCCGAGGAGCGCGGCCAGGCCACCACCGACGGCGAAGCCGAGTACCTGCGCGCCCTGGTCGGTGATGTTGTTGATGGCGGAGGCCAGGACGTAGCGGTCGTCGGGCAGTACGTCGGGCAGCAGCGCCGCCCGGGCCGCGGTGAACGGGGCGGTGAGCAGCACGGCCCCCACCAGCAGGGCGCACAACAGCCACAACGGCGCCCCGGGCGCCGCCATCACGGCGACCACCAATCCCCGGGCCAGGTCGCAACTGACCATCAGCCGCCGGCGCGGCAGCCGGTCGGCCAGTCCGGCCAGCAGCGGACCGCCGACCAGCGCCGGCAGAAAGCTCAACGCGTACACCAGCCCGGTCAGCAGGGCCGAGCCGGTACGGCCGAACACCAGCACCGCCAGCGCCACCCGAGCCAGCTGGTCGCCCAGCAGCGAGAGCACGTCGGCCAGCCAGAGCACTCGGAACTCACCCACCGCGCACACTGCCCCGAAGGTGGCCGGTCGGGCCGGCGTCGGTTCCCCGGTCCCGGTCCCTGCGTCGGTGCGAGCCCAAGGTGGCCGGGGCTGGTGGCCCGGGCACTCGTGACCGCAGCTACGCCCGGTCTCACGGTCGGCCACCGCTTGCTGCCCCTCAGTGGTGAAGTTGCTGTGACCGTACGACCCCAAGCAACTCGGCTCGGGCAACGGCACGCCGTGGACGGGTTTGCCACCGGCCGGATCGAGAGCGCGGCGTCCGCCAGTGGCATCAGCAGCTGTCGGCGTTTCCGCAATCACCCGTTCGGGCCTACTGCGCGCCGATTTGCCGGTCGACCTCCTAGGTGGAAGTGCTCACTACACCGACGAAAAGGTTCGATTCATATGACGCATCACAAGAGGGGTCCCGGCAAGTTCCGGAACGGGCTGCGGCAGGCAGCAGTGGTCGGCACGGTCGCCGCGGCGCTGACCGGCGTTGCGGTCGGCTCTGCCAGCGCTTCCACGACGCAGGTCCGGAGTGCGGCGGCTCGCCCGGTCGCGACCACCGCGCCTGCCGCACAGGTCAACGCGCTGTCCTGGAACGGGCTGTCCTGGAACGGGCTGAGGTGGAACGGGCTGAGGTGGAACTAGCAGTCCTGGAATTAGTACTCCGACGCCAGCATCTCAAGTCGCGCCGCCCTCGTGTCGAAGAGACGTAGGATCCGTCTTTGGCGACTCCGGTGGAGGTCGAGGACGGGTCCTGCCCGGCTGGACAGGGGCGTCATCGAGTAGCGCTGCCGCGGGAAGGTGAGCGTAGGTGGTCGAAGCCGCGTCGGATACGCCACGTGCGGTCGCTCGCCACGGACGGGGATCATCGGACGCCCGCACCGACGCCCTCATCGGTGCGATGCTGCTGGCCACCGCCGCGCTGTGGGTGCCGGCGCATCGGCTGCACCCCGGCGGGGTCGGCTTCTCGAGCACCTGGGCCGTGCTCACGCTCGGATTCGTTCTGGCGGGCATGCAGGCCACTCAACTGCACATCGAGATCGGTCGCCAGACGTACTCGGTCTCGCTCAGCGAGACCCCGCTGGTGATCGGCCTGGTGCTGCTGGCACCCACTTGGCTGCTCATCGCCAGCCCGCTCGGTGCCGCTATCGCCATGCTGATCCAGCGCAACGCGCCGCGGAAGACGTGGTTCAACGTGGCGCTGTCTGCCCTCGAGCCGATGGTCGCCGCCACGGTCTTTGGCGGGATGCTGACTGCCAGCGAGTCGGGTCCATGGATGTGGCTGGCGGCGTTCGTCGCCATCCTTGTCGTAGGCACGGTCGACGGTGTGGCGGTCACTGCGGTGATCTCGCTGCAGAACGGAAGGCCAACCCCGACCGAGGTGCGCACGGCAGTGGCGACCTTCGTGGCCAGCGCCACCCTGAACACCACCATCGCCCTGCTCATCGTGATCGTTTTGCAGGCCGAACCCGGCGGGCTGATTCTGGTGGCTGCCCTGGGCGCCGTCCTGGTGGCCGCCTACCGCGCGTACGCCAAGCTGCTGCGCCGGCACGAGAGCCTGGGCCTGCTCTACGAGTTCCAGGAAGCCATCGACTGGACCGCGGCCTCGGACGAACTGGTCCAGGCGCTGCTGCGCGAGGCTCGCCGGTTGCTCCGGGCCGAGAGTGCCGCCGTCCGGCTGGTACCGGTGGACTCCTCCGGGCAGACCTCGGTCACCGTGATGCTCGACGAGTACAACCGGACCGAGACGGTGCTGACCCGGCCGGAGATGCTGGGCGCGCTGAGAACCCGGGTGCTGGCCGGTGCCGCCGTGCTGGCACCGCAGGGCACCAAGGACGCCGAGGTACGGCAGTGGCTGGAGGAGCAACACGTCCGCGACGCCATGATCGTCCCGCTGCGAGCGGAGAGCGGGGTGGTCGGCACGCTGGAGGTGGCCAACCGGCTGGGCGCAACCGGCACGTTCACCGCCGACGACCTGCAGCTGCTGGAGACCTTCGGAGCCCAGGCCGGTCTGGCGCTGCAGGCCGGTCGGCTACTCGACCAGCTGCGCTACGACGCCGAGTACGACGCGCTCACCGGACTGGCGAACCGCAGCCGGTTCCTGCACCGGCTAGAGCTGGCTCTGGAGGAGGCGGCCGGGCAGCCGGGCAGCGGACCGGCGGTGTTGCTGCTCGACCTCAACCGGTTCAAGGAGGTCAACGACACCCTCGGCCACGACGTCGGTGACCGGCTGCTGCGCGCGGTGGGTGCGCGGATCGCGGCAGTAGTTCCGGCGCAGGCAACGGTGGCTCGCCTCGGCGGAGACGAGTACGCGGTCCTGCTGCCCCGTTGTGCCGCCGGCGAGGCTAACGCGCTCAGCGTGGCCGGGGGAGTACATCAAGCCCTCGACCAGCCGTTTCCGCTCGACGGCTTCAATCTCGACGCGTCCGCCGCAATCGGGGCGGCGTACTCGACCGAGGGTGGGCTGGACGCGACGGCGATGTTGGCGCGCGCCGACATTGCGATGTACGCCGCAAAGAAGGCCCAACTGCCAGTTCAGACCTACAGCGCGGAGCTGGACCAGACCACCCCGCGGCGGCTGGCACTCGTCGGCGAGCTCCGGCACGCCATCGACCACGGTGGTCTGGTGCTGCACTACCAGCCCCAGGTGGCCCTGGGTACGCACACCCTGGCCGGGGTGGAGGCGCTGGTCCGCTGGCAGCACCCGCTGCACGGCCTGATCTATCCCGATGAGTTCATCCCGCTGGCGGAGCACACCGGGCTGATCACTGCGCTGACCACTGTCGTGCTGCACACGGCTCTAGGGCAGTGCCGCGTCTGGTTGGACCAGGGTCGCCGGATCGGGGTGGCGGTCAACATCTCCGTCCGCGGACTGATCGACTCTGCCTTCCCCGACGAGGTCGCCGCGGTATTGGCGGCAACCAACGTGCCGGCGAGCCTGCTCACCTTGGAATTGACCGAAGGCAGCGTCATGACCGACCCGTCCCGTACGCTGCCCGTCCTACAGGCGCTGCACGAGCTGGGGGTGGAGCTGTCCATCGACGACTTCGGCACCGGCTACTCCTCACTGGCTTACCTCTCCCAGCTCCCGGTCGACGAGGTGAAGATCGACAAGTCGTTTGTCATGCAGATGGGCAGCGACGCCAGCTCCCGCACGATCGTGCACGCCGTTGTCGACCTCGGTCGCAACCTCGGTCTGCGGGTGGTGGCCGAGGGGGTCGAGGACGAAGCCAGCCGGGAGGCCCTGATGCAGATGGGCTGCGCCGTGGGCCAGGGCTACCTATTCAGCCGCCCGGTATCGGCGGAGGCGTTGCAGGCGTGGCTTTCTGCCGGGGCCGCGTACATCCCGGCACCGCGATCGACGTTGATCCCGGAGCAGTTGATCCCGGAGCCGGCGGCCAGCGGCTAGCTCTGACCCGCCGCCCGCAGTCGGGCCTGGGCCCGCAGTGCACCGGCTCGCGCCTCCTCGTCATCGGCACCGGCTTGCTGCGCCCGCTCCAGCGCCGCCCGAGCCCGACCGGTGTCGATGTCCGTGGCCAGCTCGGCCACCTCCGCGAGGACGGATACGCCGGCGTCGGTGATCGACAGGAACCCACCGTGAACAGCGGCCACAACCTCGCTGCCGGCTTGCTTGATCCGCACCATGCCGCCCTCGGCGAGCTGGCCGAGCAGCGGCGTGTGCCGCGGCAGCACGCCGAGCTCCCCCTCGGTGGTCCGGGCGATGACCATGTCCGCCTCGCCGGACCAAACCTCTCGGTCGACCGCAACGACCTCCACGTGCAGCTCCGGCACCGGTTCTCCTCCTACCCGTCGGGTCGCGTCGTCGATCAGTGCTGGGATCAGTGAGTCGGTTCAGCCTGACTTCTCCATCCGCTTGGCGTTCTCCACGACCTGCTCGATGCCGCCGCAGAGGAAGAACGCCTGCTCGGGCAGGTGATCGTACTCACCGTCGCAGAGCGCCCGGAACGACGAGACGGTCTCGGCCAGCGGCACGGTCTCGCCCTTGGTGCCGGTGAACTGCTCGGCGACGTAGAACGGCTGGGACAGGAACCGCTGGATCCGCCGGGCCCGGCCAACCAGCACCTTGTCCTCTTCCGACAGCTCGTCGATGCCCAGGATGGCGATGATGTCCTGGAGGTCCTTGTACCGCTGCAGGATCTCCTTCACCCGCTGCGCCACCGCATAGTGCTCCTCGCCTAGATGGCGAGGGTCGAGGATGCGGGACGTGGAGTCCAGCGGGTCGACCGCCGGGTAGATGCCAAGCTCGGAGATCGCCCGGGACAGCACGGTAGTCGCGTCCAGGTGGGTGAACGTGGTGTGCGGCGCCGGGTCGGTGATGTCGTCAGCCGGCACGTAGATGGCCTGCAGCGAGGTGATGGAGTGGCCGCGGGTGGAGGTGATTCGCTCCTGCAGCTGCCCCATCTCGTCGGCCAGCGTGGGCTGGTAACCGACGGCCGAGGGCATCCGGCCGAGCAGCGTGGAGACCTCAGAGCCGGCCTGGGTGAACCGGAAGATGTTGTCGATGAACAGCAGCACGTCCTGCTTCTGCTCGTCGCGGAAGTACTCAGCCATCGTGAGCGCCGATAGCGCCACCCGGAGTCGGGTTCCTGGCGGCTCGTCCATCTGACCGAAGACCAAGGCGGTCTTGTCAATGACGCCGGACTCGGTCATCTCCCCGAACAGGTCGTTGCCCTCGCGGGTGCGCTCCCCCACCCCGGCGAAAACTGACACGCCACCGAAGTTCTCGGCTACGCGGTAGATCATCTCCTGGATGACAACCGTCTTGCCCACGCCGGCGCCACCGAACATGCCGATCTTCCCGCCCTGGACGTAGGGCGCGAGCAGGTCGATCACCTTGATGCCGGTCTCGAACATCTCGGTCTTGCTCTCCAACTGGTCGTACGCCGGGGCCTGCCGGTGGATTGGCCAGTAGGTGTCGGCGTCGACGGACGGTACGTCCATCGGCTTGCCCAGGGTGTTGAAGACGTGGCCCTTCGTTGCGTTGCCCACCGGCACCATGATCGGCGACCCGGTGTTGACCACCTCGGTGCCGCGAACCAGGCCATCCGTCGGCTGCATGGAGATGGTGCGAACCATGTTGTCGCCGATGTGCTGCTCGACCTCGAAGGTCAGCGTCGTCGTCTCGCCGGCGATCGTTCGCTCCGCCGTGAGCGCGAAGTAGACCTCCGGCATCGCCTCCGGTGGGAACTCCACGTCGACGACCGGTCCGATCACCCGGACCACTCGGCCGTTGGCCCGGGCCGCCTCGTTCTCCGGCCGGCTTTCGATGGTGGCGGTCATCTCTTAGTCACTCCCACTGGCTGACAGGGCTTCGGCGCCGCCCACGATTTCCATGATTTCTTGGGTGATGACGGCTTGCCGGGCGGCGTTCGCTTCCCGGGTCAAGGCCTTGATGAGTTCGTCGGCGTTGTCGGTGGCGGCCTTCATCGCCCGCCGACGGGCTGCGGACTCCGATGCCGCCGACTCCAGCAGCGCCGCGAACACCCGAGACTCCACGTAGCGCGGCAGCAGCGCATGCAACAACTCCTCCGCCTCCGGCTCGAACTCATACAGCGGCAACGGCTGACTCGGCGCCTCGGTAGTCTCCTCGACGACTAGCGGCAGGATGCGCCGAGCCGCGGGTCGCTGGGTCAGGCCGGAGACGTACTCGGTGTAGACCATGTGGATCTCGTCGACGCCGGACTCGGCCGAGCCCCGCACGAAGTCCGCGATCACTCGGTCCGCGACCACCTTGGCATCCGGGTACGTCGGCTGCTCCGAGAACCCGGTCCAGCTCTCGGCGACCGGTCGGCTGCGGAACCGGTAGAACCCAGTTGCCTTACGACCGATGACGTAGGGCACCGGCTCCTTGTTCTCGCTGCGCAGCAACGCGTACAGCTCCTCCGCGGTGCGCAGCACGTTGGCGTTGTACGCCCCCGCCAGACCGCGGTCGCTGGAGACGACCAGGACAGCCACCCGCTCCGGCGTCAGGCGCGCGGTGACCAGCGGGTGGTCGATCGTCGTCTGGCTGGCGACCGCGGTCACCGCCCGGGTGATCGCCTCGGCGTACGGCTTGGAGGCGTTGACCCGCTGCTGCGCCTTGGCGATGCGCGACGTCGCAATCAGCTCGAACGCACGAGTGATCTTCTTGGTTGACTGCACCGACCTGATGCGTTGGCGCAGGACGCGGATCTGGGCAGCCATCGGTCAGGACGCGCTTCCGGCCCCGGGCAGGTGCGCACCGCTGCGGGCACCGTCCGCCGGCGGCCGATGCCGGCGGATCTTCTCCTGGCCTTCGGTGTCCATCGGTTCGGCCTCGCGCTCGTGCGGCGGTGGCGGTGGTGCGCCCGGGGAGAACTCCCGCTTGAAGGCGTCGATGGCCTGCTGCATCGAGGCGGCGGTGTCGTCGTCGAGCTTGCCGGTCTGCAGGATCGTGTTGTAGATGCCCTGGTGCTTGGCCGCGACGTAGTCCAGAAACTCGCGCTCGAACCGGCGGATATCGGCCACCGGTACGTCGTCGAGGTTCCCGGTCGTACCGGCCCAGATCGAAAGCACCTGGCGCTCGACCGGGAAGGGCGCAAACTGCGGCTGCTTGAGCAGCTCGACCAACCGCTCGCCCCGGGCCAGCAGGGCCTTAGAGGCGGCGTCCAGGTCCGAGCCGAACGCCGAGAACGCCTCCAACTCGCGGTATTGCGCCAGGTCAACCCGCAGCCGGCCGGAGACCGAGCGCAACGCGCGCACCTGCGCCGCGCCGCCGACTCGGGAGACCGATATACCGACGTTGATCGCCGGCCGAACGCCGGAGTTGAACAGGTCGGTCTCCAGGAATATCTGGCCGTCGGTGATCGAAATGACGTTGGTCGGGATGTAGGCGGAGACGTCGTTGCCCTTGGTTTCGATGATCGGCAGCCCGGTCATCGAGCCGGCACCGAGTTCGTCGGAGAGCTTGGCGCACCGCTCCAGTAGCCGGGAGTGCAGGTAGAAGACGTCGCCGGGGTAGGCCTCACGGCCGGGCGGGCGACGCAGCAGCAGCGAAATCGTCCGGTAGGCCTCGGCCTGCTTGGACAGGTCGTCGAAGACGATCAGCACGTGCTGGCCCTGGTACATCCAGTGCTGGCCGATCGCCGAGCCGGTGTAGGCCGCGAGGTACTTGAAGCCGGCGTTGTGCGAGGCCGGAGCGGCGACGATCGTCGTGTACTCCAGCGCCCCGGCCTCCTCCAGCCGGTCGACCGTCTCAGCGATCGTCGTGCCCTTCTGGCCGATGGCCACATAGATGCACTTCACCTGCAGCTTGGGGTCCCCGCTGACCCAGTTGTCCCGCTGGTTGATGATCGCATCCAAGGCAATCGCGCTCTTGCCGGTCTGGCGATCACCGATGATCAGCTGCCGCTGCCCGCGGCCGATCGCGGTCATCGCGTCGACCGCCTTGATGCCGGTCTGCAGCGGCTCCCGAACCGGCTGGCGCATGACCACCGTCGGCGCCTGCAGTTCCAGCGCGCGCCGCTCCGTGGTGACGATCTCCCCCTTGCCGTCGAGCGGGTCCCCGATCGCGTTCACCACCCGGCCGAGGTAGGCGTCGCCCACCGGCACCGACAGGATGTCGCCGGTACGCCGAACCTCCTGCCCTTCCTCGATGTGCGCAGGGTCGCCGAGCAGCACGCAGCCGATCTCGCGGACGTCGAGGTTCAGCGCGAGGCCAACGATGCCGCCGGAGAACTCCAGCAGCTCGTTGGTCATGGCCGAGTGCAGGCCCTCGACCCGGGCGATGCCGTCACCGACCTCGGTGACCCGCCCGACCTCCTCCCGGGTGGTCTCGGGCGTGAAGGACTCGACGTACCGCTCGAGTGCCTCGCGGATCGCGCTGGGCTGGATCGTCAGCTCGGCCATCGGTGTCCCTGTTCTCCTCTATCCGTCTTGATCAGTGTGCGGCGACGCGCCGGCCCCGAGCCTGCGCCGAGCCTGCGCCAGCTGGTGCACGGTGCTGCCGTCGATCACTTCGTCGCCGATGCGAACCACCACGCCGCCCACCACGGCGGGGTCGACGTAGGACTGGACCTGGATGGCCCGCCCGTAGATGGTGCCAAGCACGGTGGTCAGCCGGGCCAGCTGCGCCGCGGTCAGCGGCACCGCGCTACGGACCTCGGCGAGCACCCGTTGGCGGCGCTGGGCGGCCAGCTCGGAGAAGCTGGCGAGCACCTGCTCCAGGGTGCGGCCGCCGGGCTCACGCACAGCCTGCTCCACCAGCCGCTCGGTGGTGGGCTGGGCGCGGTCGGTCAGCAGCTCTCGGAGCACGCCCATCTTGCGCTCAACCGGCAGCGCGGGGTCGGTCAGCGCGGCTCGCAGGGCGGGCTCCCGCTCCAGCAGCCGGGCAAACCGGAAGAGCTCGTCCTCCACCTCGTCGAGGTGACCCTCGCTCTCGGCGACCGCCAGCAGAGCCGACACCGCGAGGTCCTCCACCGCCTCCACCAGGTCGCCCGGCTGCGACCAGCGAGAGCGCACCAGGCCGCGCAGCAGCTCCAGCGTCTGGCCGTCGAACTCCCCGAACAGCGAGTCCAGCAACCTGATCTTCGCCGCCGGCCGGGTGGCCGGATCACCTAATGCCCGCCGCAGCGCCGACTCCCGGCGCAACAGGCTCACCGTGGCGAACAGCGTCTCGGCCATCCCGCCGAGCCCGGCAGCGTCCGGCCGTTCGACGACAAGGGTGTCGAAGCGCTCGCGAGCGGCCGCCAGCGCGTCCCTACTGGTCCGGTCCATCAGCGCATCGGCGGTGCGGGGCTGGCGCCCCCCGCAGCCCCGCCGGCGGTGTCTTCGAGGTCGGTGAGGAACCGGTCGACGACCCGCCGCTGCCGGTCACCGTCCTGCAGCGACTCCCCGATGATCCGCCCGGACAGGTCGACGGCAAGTCGGCCGATCTCCGAGCGCAGCTCGGCGAAGGCGTGCTGGCGGTCCGCCTCGATCCGAGCCTCGGCGCGCGCGGTGATCTGGGCCGCCTCCTGCTGCGCGCGGGCGCGCAGCTCCTCGACGATCCCCTGCCCTTGCACGCGGGCCTCCTCGCGCATCCGGGTCGCCTCGGCCCTGGCCTCGGCGAGCTGGGCGCGGTACTGCTCCAGGGTGCGCTGCGCCTCCTGCTGCGCCTGGTCGGCCCGGGCGATCCCGCCCTCGATGCGCTCGGTGCGCTCGTGGTAGACCCGCTCGATCGCCGGGAATGCTGCCTTCCACAGCAGCGCGACCAAGACCGCGAAGGCGATGAAACCGATGATCAGCTCGCCGAGGTCCGGGATGAGCGGGTTGTTCTCCGCGGCAAGCGGGATGGCGGCCAGGCTCATGACGCTCGTCCCCGTGCCTACTTGCCGAAGACGAACGGCATGACCAGGCCGATGAGGGCGAGCGCCTCGGCCAGCGCGAACCCGAGCAGGGCGATCGGCTGCAGCACTCCACGGGCTTCCGGCTGGCGGGCGACGCCGGAGACGTACGCCGCGAAGATCAGGCCGATGCCGATGCCGGGGCCGATCGCCGCCAGACCGTAGCCCAGGGACCCGACGCTGCCGGTGACTCCGACGACCGCGATCATAGGGATGCTTCCTCCTGTGGTTGGCCACGCCCGCGGCGCGGTCGACGGATCAGTGCTCTTCGGCGAGGGCGCCGGAGACGTACTGGGCGGTCAGAATCGTGAAGATGTAGGCCTGCAAGGCGATGATCAGCATTTCGAACACGGACAGCACAATGGCCATCAGGAAGGAGACGGGGGCGAACGCCTTGGTGAAGTTCGACACCGTGAGCAGGTACGTCGTCCCGGAGATGAACACCAGCAGCATGATGTGGCCGGCGAACATGTTGGCGAAGAGCCGGACGGCCAGGGTGAACGGCCGGACGAACAGCGTCGAGACGAACTCGATGGGCGTCAGTAGGATGTACACCGGCTTGGGCACGCCGGGCGGGAACAGCATCTCCTTGAAGTAAGGCCCGAACCCCTTGCGCTGAATGCCGAGGTAGTTGAACAGGACCCAGGAGATCAATGCGAGGAACGCCGGAAAGGCGATCCGGGAGTTCACCGGCACCTGCGCCAACGGCAGGATTCCGAACAAGTTGTTGATGAAGACGAAGGCGAACAGCGTCGTGAGGTACGGCGCGAAGCGCACGCCCTCCCGGCCGATGACGTCCACAGCGATGGAGTTGCGGATGAAGTCGTAGATGATCTCACCGGCGGCCTGCAGCTTCCCGGGAACGAGCCGGGGATGCCGGAACGCAGCCAGGAAGAAAATGGCGATCACCAGGGTGGCGAACAGCATCATCGTGACGATCTTCGTCACGTGGAACTGCACGCCAAGAACGGAGAAGTCGAAGAAGCTCTTGAAGTGAAAGGCTTCCAGGCTCGGCGGCTCGTAGCCCTTGCCCGCCGCGGTGACGGGTGTGGCGAGCACTGCGGCCCTCATCCGCCGGGCCTCCCCTCCGTCAACGGTTCCTCAGTGCGACCCAGGGCGCCGTGCAGCGCCTCCACCGCACCTGGGCACCTGCGCGCCACCCGACGGCGTCGTCAGCGACCGTACCGGACGTACACCAGGTAGATGGCAGCGGCTATGCCAACCAGCAACCCCACGACGACGAGGTAGTGCGTCCCGAACCACCGGTCCAGCCCGTAGCCGATCCCTCCCCAGAACGCCAAACCGGCGATCAAGATGCTGAGAACGGCCCAGCCGGCGTCCGCCTCGGAGTTCGACCGCTTCGGTGGTTGCGGTCGCTTCCCCTCGGGCTGCGTTCCCTCGGTCATCGTTCCCTCGGTCTGCGTTCCCTCAGTCAGCGACTAATCACGCTATCAACCGGGATCGGTAAAGCCGGACACGGCCGTGCCGTGCGACTGCGTCGCCCGCATGACCCCGACCAGATGCGCGAGCTCCCACGCCAGCGTGCCGACGATCACGGAGTAGGCCAAGCAGCGGGTGACCGGCGTGGTCGGCAGCGTCAGCAGGCTGACCAGGGCGGCCACCTTGACGACGTACGACCCCACTGCGGCGGGCAACACGAACGCCGGGGCATGCCGGTCGGTGACCGTGACGGCGACGACCGAAACCAGGAAGAACCCGGCCACCAGCAGCAGGCCGGCCACCGCTGCCAGCGCACCCGCGACCCCCACCAACATCCAGGCGAGCAGGGCGTGAAGCGGGGCCAGGGCAAGCAGGGTCACCGGGGCGGCACCCAGGCCCCTGGCTCGCAACGCCAGGACCAGTCGCACCCAGAGCCGCCGACTCGAACGCACCCAGAGCCGCCGACTCGAACGCATCTAGGGCCGCCGACTCGAACGCAACCGCGGCACCCCGCTGGCCACCAGCGCGCCGAGGACCAGCATGGCGGTCACCGCCAGGACGATCAGGCGCCCGTCCACGACCGACAGGGCGACCGCCCCAAATGCCAGGGTCGCGGTCCAGAAGTACATGATCAGGACGGCCCGGGTGTGCGAGTGCCCGATCTCGAGCAGCCGGTGGTGCAGGTGCTCCTTGTCCGGCGAGAACGGCGACCGGCCGGCCCGAGCCCGCCGGATGACTGCCATCACCAGGTCGATGAAGGGCACGGCCAGGACGGCGAGCGGCAGCAGCAGCGGCAGTAGCGCCGGGAACAGGTCGGCGGCGTGCACGTTGGGGTCGAGCTGGCCGGTGAGGCTGGTGGTGGCCGCCGCCAGCATGAGCCCGATCAGCATCGAGCCCGAGTCCCCCATGAACACCCGGGCCGGGTTGAAGTTGTGCGGCAGGAAGCCCAGGCAGGCTCCGGCCAGGACCGCTGTGATCAGCGTCGGCGGCGAGGCGCGCTGGAACCCCTGCACGACCGACAGCTGATAGGAGAAGGCGAAGAACGCCAGGGCGGCGATGCCGACGACGCCGGCCGCCAGCCCGTCCAGGCCGTCAACGAAGTTGATCGCGTTCACGGTCACCAGCACCAGCAGCACAGTCAACGGGACCCCGACGTCGGCCCCGAGCGAGATCGTCCCGCGCCCGGGGACCAGCACGAACAGCAGCTGCAGCCCGAGCAGCACCATCACCCCGGCGGCGACCACCTGCCCGGCCAGCTTGGTCAACGCGTCCAGTCCCCACTTGTCGTCCGCCACGCCAAGCAGGCAGATGACGCCGCCGGCCGCCAGCACCGCCTTGACGTCGGACTCCCGGAAGGCCACCTGCAGCGCCGGCAGGTTGCGTGCGACCAGCATGGCGATCAGGATCCCGGCGTACATCGCCAGGCCGCCCAGGCGCGGCGTGGCGATGGCGTGCACGTCCCGGTCCCGCGGCTCGGCCAGCGCCCGCACTCGGACCGCGCCGACCCGGGCGATCGGCGTCAGCAGGTAGGTGGCGGCGGCCGCGACGAAGAGCACGACGAGGTACTCCCGCACGCGCTGCGCCCCTTCCTCACACCCGCGGCCGGCCGAGTCCAGCGCCGTCGACTCGCTACGGCCGGGGGTACGCCGGGTGCCGCGCCACGAGCGCGGAGACCTCGGCCGAGATCTCCGCGGCCGCCGAGCCGTCTTGGTCGCGGACCGCCCGCGCAATCAGGCCGGCGACCTGCGTCATGTCGCCCTCAGTCATGCCCTGGGTGGTGACCGCCGGCGTGCCGACCCGGATTCCTGAGGCCACCATCGGCGGGGCCGGGTCGTACGGGATGGCGTTCTTGTTCAAAGTGATCCGGGCGGCGTCGCAGCGGATCTCGGCGTCGGAGCCGGTAACCCCCACCTCGCGCAGGTCCAACAGCGCCAGGTGGGTGTCGGTGCCCCCGGACACCGGCCGGATGCCTTCGGCGGCCAGGCCGGCGGCGAGCGCCCGGGCATTGTCGATCACTTGCTGGGCGTAGGCCTGGTAGTCCGGGCGCAGGCACTCGGCCAGGGCCACCGCCTTGGCCGCGACCGCGTGCATCAGCGGGCCCCCCTGGCTGAACGGGAAGACCGCCTTGTCGATGCGCTGGGCCAGCTCCTCCCGGCAGACGATCATGCCGCCGCGCGGGCCGCGCAGCACCTTGTGCGTGGTGAAGGTGACCACGTCGGCGTAGGGCACCGGTGACGGGATGGCCTTGCCGGCGACCAGGCCGATGAAGTGGGCGGCGTCGACCAGCAGCCAGGCCCCGACCTCGTCGGCAATCTCCCGGAAGGCGGCAAAGTCGATCAGACGCGGGTACGCCGTGGCGCCGCAGATGATCATCTTGGGCCGATGCTCGTGGGCCAGCGCGCGCACCTGGTCGTAGTCGATCAGCTCGGTGTCCGCGCGCACGCCATACCCGATGGTGTGGAACCACTTGCCGGAGAAGTTGACCTTGCTGCCGTGGGTGAGGTGGCCGCCATGCGGCAGCGACATCGCCAGCACGGTGTCGCCGGGCGACAGCAGGGCGGCGTAGGCGGCCAGGTTGGCGCTGGCGCCGCTGTGCGGCTGTAGATTGGCGTGCTCGGCGCCAAAGAGCTCCTTGGCCCGGGCGATGCCGAGCAGCTCGGCCTTGTCCACCTCGCCGCAGCCGCCGTAGTAGCGGCGGCCGGGGTAGCCCTCGGCGTACTTGTTCGACAGCGTGCTGCCGAGAGCGGCCAGGACGGCGGGCGAGGTGAAGTTCTCGCTGGCGATCAGCTGCAGGCCGCCGCGGAGCCGGTCGAGCTCGCCGAGCACGACCGCCGCGATCTCGGGGTCTTCGCGCTGCAGCGCGTCGAAGTCCGGCCCCCAGAATGGGGTGCCGTCGGTAAACCCGACCCGGCCAGACAGTCCGGGCGTCATCGCAGCGGTGGACGTCGTGGTGGGCGCAGCGGTGGACGTCGGGGTGGGCGTCGTGGTGGACATGGCGTTCCTCCGGTGGCCGGCACATCGCGAGCTGCGCGGTCAGGTCACTCTACGGCGGCGAACCCGTCCGCTGATCCCGGCGAGACATGCGGCGCCGAGGACGTCGCCGGCATCGGCGGTGCCGGCCGCGCCAGCCGGTCGACCGGTCCGCGCAAGACGGCGATGATCTCATCCGCGCACCGACGGAAGATCGCCAGCGGCGCGCCGTACGGGTCGGGGACATCGTCATCACCGGCGGTCGCTGGCGGGGCCAGACCGCGCCGGCCCGCAGCCTGCCGGACCAGCGCCCGGCCGCGCGCAACGACGTTGTCCGGCAGTCCGGCCGGGTCCACCCCCGCCGTCAACCGATCGAACTCGCGCAGCGTGAAGACCCGGGCCGACGCGCGTGGATACAGCACCACCGCGCCCGCGCGATGCTCGCGAGTGGCGGCCAGGACCAGGTCGGCGGCAGCCACCATCTGCGCATCGAGCTCACGAGCGCGAAACTCCGTGCCGTCGATGCCCCGCTCGGCCAGGACCTGGAGCGCAAATGGCTCCATCGCCGCCCCCTCGTGTCCCCAGGTGCCGGCACTGGTTACGAGCACCTGCCCCGCCGCCGGCCCCAGGCGGATGCTCAAGGCGGCCTGGGTCAGGTACTCCGCCACCGGCGAGCGGCAGATGTTGCCGGTGCAGACGAACAGAATGCTGAACCGGTCGGGATCCGATCCGTCCGGTTCGCCGGTCCCCGGCTTCGCGCCCGCCCATGGGCCGGTCACCGGGCGTCCTCGAGGTCGGGCAGTACGCCGCGCAGCAGCTCGACCTCCACGGCGCCCGGCCGCAGCAGCCGGGGGGCAGCCCCGGTCAGGTCGACGATCGTCGAGGGTACCGGGTCGGCGCACCGGCCACCGTCGAGGTAGACCGCCACCGCCCCGCCGAGCTGCAGCTGGGCATCGTCGGCGGTGACCGCTGGCGGCATGCCGGTCCGGTTCGCGCTCGACACCGCCACCGGACCGGTCTGGGTCAGCAGCTCGATCGCCACCGGGTGCAGCGGCATCCGGACGGCAACGGTGCCGCGGCTCTCGCCCAGATCCCAGGCCAGCGACGGCGTGTGCCGCAGGACGATCGTCAACGCGCCCGGCCAGAAGGCCTCGACCAGCGACCGGGCGGCCGCGGGTGGGCGATCCACCAAGCCGTCCAAGGTACGCCACGAGCCCACTAGCACCGGCACCGGCATGTCGCGCCCGCGGCCCTTGGCGAACAGCAGCGCATCCACGGCCGCCGGGGTGAAGGCGTCGGCTCCCACGCCGTACACCGTGTCGGTCGGCAGCACGACGAGCTGTCCCCGACGGATCGCGGCGACGGCCTGTGTGATCCCTTCGCGGCGTTGATCGGGCTCGTCGCAGTCGAACCGGACGCTCACGACGACCGGCCGGCGTCGGCGCGGCGGCGGGCGGTGACGAACCGGTCCCGGCCCGCCCGATCCCGGTGGTCCGTCACGTCTTCCCAGCATCCGGCGGCCGTGAACACTGCCGCGGCGCTCGCCCCCTGATGGTCACCGTGCTCGACCACGACCAGGCCGCCGGGGCGCAGCAGCCCACGCGCCGCCGCGGCCACCAGCCGCACCCCGTCCAGGCCGTCCGCGCCGGCGACCAACGCTGCCCTCGGGTCGTGGTCACGCACCTCCGGGTCGCAGTCGCTGAGCTCGACCCCGGTCAGGTACGGCGGGTTGCTGACGACCAGGTCGACGGTCCCGGCCAGCTCGGCCGGCACGCAGCCCGTATCACCCATATCACCCATATCACCGAAATGCAGCGTCACCGCGCGGCCACCGTCGCGGGCGTACCGAGCCACGTTCAGCCCGGCCCAGGTCAGGGCGACCGGGTCACGCTCCACCGCATGTACCCGGGCGCCGCGGACCTCGGTCGCCAGCGCCAGCGCGATCGCGCCGGAACCAGTGCCGAGGTCGACGACCACCGGTACCGGTGGCCCGCCAACTGCCAGGGCATCGACCGCCCACTGCACCACGGACTCGGTCTCCGGCCTGGGTACGAAGACGCCCGGCCCGACCGCTACGTCGAGGTAGCGAAAGCCCACCGTGCCGGTCAGATGCTGCAGCGGGACGCGGGCGGCGCGGCGGGCGACCAGATCGGCGTATATCTGGCTGGCGGCTGGGTCGAGGACGGACAGGCCGGCCAGGCTGCCTCGGCGTACGCCGAGGACGTGCGCCGCCAACTGCTCCGCGTCGGATCGGGCCGACCTTACGCCGGCCGCCTGCAGTCGTCCGGTGGCGGCGCGCACGGCCTCGATCAAGGCGGTCACGGCGCCCGTCCACCGGATGGTTGACCGGCCAGCCGAGCCTCGGCGTCCGCGGCGACCAACGAGGAGATCACCGGGTCGATCTCACCGTTGAGGACGGCGTCGAGGTTGTAGGCCTTGAACCCGCTGCGGTGGTCGGAGATCCGGTTCTCCGGATAGTTGTAGGTGCGGACCCGCTCGCTGCGATCGACGGTGCGGACCTGGCTGGTGCGGGCGGCGTTCTCGTCCGCCGCGTGGGCCTCCTGCGCCTGCACGAGCAGCCGCGCCCGCAGGATGCGCAGCGCCTGCTCCTTGTTCTGCAGCTGGCTCTTCTCGTTCTGGCACGACACCACCGTGCCGGTCGGCAGGTGCGTGATCCGAACGGCCGAGTCGGTGGTGTTGACGCTCTGCCCACCCGGCCCCGAGGACCGGAAGACGTCGATGCGCAGGTCGCCCGGCTCGATGTGCACTTCGACATCCCGCGCCTCCGGCAACACCAGCACCCCGGCGGCGCTGGTGTGGATACGCCCTTGAGACTCGGTCGCCGGCACGCGCTGGACCCGGTGAACCCCGCCCTCGTACTTCAGCCGGGCCCACACGCCGTCCGCGCCGCGGCGTGACTTCACCGCGACGCTGACGTCCTTGTATCCGCCGAGGTCCGACTCGGTGGCGTCGAGCACCTCAGTGCGCCAGCCCTGCAGCTCGGCGTGGCGCAGGTACATCCGCAACAGGTCGCCGACGAACAGGGCGGACTCCTCCCCGCCCTCGCCGGCCTTGATCTCCAAGATCACGTCCCGGCTGTCGTTCGGGTCGCGCGGCAGCAGCAGCTCTTGCAACTGATCCGCGAAAGCGTCCCGGCGCCCCTGCAGCGCCGGCAGCTCGACGGCAAATGCGGAGTCCTCCGCAGTCAGCTCGCGACCAGCCACCAGATCACCTTCGGCCGCGCGCAGCGCTCGCGCCGCCTCCACCACGGGGGCCAGCTCGGCGTACCGCTTGCCAAGGTCCCGCGCGCGGGTCTGGTCGACGTGTACAGCTGGGTCGGCGAGCTGCACCTCGAGCGCAGCATGCTCGGCGAGCAGGTCGTCGAGCGGGTCGGACACGAACACTCCCGTCGTTGCTCACAGCCCTCGGTGCCCCGCGGCTGGGCTGATGCGGCCACGGCGGTAGCACCGCCGGACACGACAACGGCGCCCGCCGGCTGCTGTCGCGAACCGGGCGGGCGCCGCTGTTTCCCTAGCCCTTGACAGCGCCGGCGCGCTGACCGGCCTGGCGCTTGCCGAACCGGCGCTCGAACTTCTCCACCCGGCCGCCGACGTCCAGGATCTTCTGCTTGCCGGTGTAGAAGGGGTGGCAGGCCGAGCAGACGTCAGCGTGAATGACGCCGTTACGGGCGGTGCTGTGCGTGGTGAAGGTGTTGCCGCAGGTGCACGTCACTGTCGTCTCGACGTACTGCGGGTGGATGTCGGGCTTCATTAGGTCCTCTCCAACAGAAGGCCGCCGGGTCGTCCGAGCCGGACTTCGAACCGGTGCCGTAGCCAGCCAAGTGTGCCAGAACGCGCCCGGCAGACTGCTTAACACCGGTCGGGCCTGGCGCGTTCCGGGGCGGCGACCGTCAGTCCCCCGGTCCGAACGTGGTCTTCTGGATCTGCATCAGAAACTCGGCGTTCGACCCGGTCTTCTTCATCTTGTCCAGCAACAGCTCCAACGCCTGGCTGGTCTCCAGGGCGTGCAATACCCGGCGCAGCTTGAGGACGACGCCGAGCTCGTCGGGCGCCATCAAGATCTCCTCCTTGCGGGTGCCGGAGGCGTCGATGTCGATCGCCGGGAAGATCCGCTTGTCGGCGAGCTTCCGGTCCAGCTTGAGCTCCATGTTGCCAGTGCCCTTGAACTCCTCGAAGATCACCGTGTCCATCGTGGAGCCGGTCTCGACCAAGGCGGTGGCCAGGATCGTCAGCGATCCGCCGAACTCGATGTTGCGGGCGGCGCCGAGGAAACGCTTCGGCGGGTACAGGGCGGTCGAGTCCACGCCACCGGACAGGATGCGTCCGCTCGCCGGGGCAGCAAGGTTGTACGCGCGACCCAGCCGGGTGATGGAGTCGAGGAGCACCACCACGTCGTGACCGAGCTCGACCAGCCGCTTGGCTCGCTCGATCGAGAGCTCCGCGACGGTGGTGTGGTCCGACGGTGGGCGGTCGAAGGTGGAGGCGATGACCTCGCCCTTCACCGACCGCTGCATGTCGGTGACCTCTTCTGGCCGCTCGTCGACCAGGACCACCATCAGGTGGCACTCCGGGTTGTTGGTCGTGATTGCGTTGGCGATCGCCTGGAGAACCATCGTCTTGCCAGCCTTAGGCGGGCTGACGATCAGACCGCGCTGGCCCTTGCCGATCGGGGCGATCAGGTCGATCACCCGGGTGGTCAGCACGTTCGGCTCGGTCTCCAGCCGCAGTCGGTCCTGCGGGTAGAGCGGGGTCAGCGTGGTGAACTCCGGCCGCTGTCGACCCGCCTCCAAGTCAGCGCCGTTGACCTGGTCCAGGCGCACCAGCGCGTTGTACTTGTCGTGCCGCTCGCCGTCGCGGGGCTGGCGGACCGCCCCGGTCACCGCGTCACCACGACGCAATCCGTGCTTGCGCACCTGGGCGAGCGAGACGTACACGTCGTTCGGCCCGGTCAGGTAGCCCGAGGTCCGCACGAAGGCGTAGTTGTCGAGGATGTCGAGGATGCCGGCGACCGGCACCAGTACGTCGTCCTCGCCGACCACCGGCTCGCTGTCGGCGACGAAGCGGTCCTCGCGGTTGCGACTGCGGTTGCGACCGCGCTCCCGGAACCGGCCGCGGCGGCGGCTGCCGCCGCTAGCGTCGTCATCGTCCCGGAACCGGTCACTCTGCTGGCCCTGGCTTTGACCCTGGCCCTGGCTCTGACCCTGGCCCCGGCCCTGCTGGCCGGTGGAGCTGCGATCCCCCTGCTGGCCCTGGCCCTGACCCGACTGATTGCGATCACGATTGCCTTGTTGGCGGTCCCGGCCGGCGCCGTACTGCTGGCGCTGGTTGTCGGAGCGTTGGCCCTCTGGGCGCTGGTTGTCGAAGCGTTGCCGGTCCCGCGGCCGGTCCCGGTCGGGTCGTTCGCCGTCGCGGGTGGTGGGGGCGCCCGACGGCGCCGAGCGGTCCTCCCGCTCCGGGCGGACGCTATCACCGGGTACGACCTCCGGCGCGGAACCCGCGGAGCCGGCTTCGGCCCCGTTCTGGCTGTCGTGGACCACACCGGCGGCAACGCCGGTGTCGGTTCCATAGCCGTCGCCCCGGTCGCTGCGGTAGGGGGCGGTCGTGGCGCCGTTGCTCGTCCCGGCCGAGGCGGGTGCGCTCGTGGCAGAGTCCGTTGCCGAGACGACGGCCGCGGACGTGCCGGTGACGGATCCGCCGGCCGGGGCCGAGATGCCGGCCGGGGCCGAGCTGCTGGCCGCCACCGATCCGCCCTGCAGCTCCTGGATGGCAGCGATCAGCTGACTCTTGCGCATCCGCGCCGTACCGCTGATGCCGAGGCCGGAAGCCATCGTCTGCAGCTCCGGCAGCACCATGGCGGTCAGCCCGCCGCCGGCAGTGCGCCGGCGGCCTCGAGGCGCGGACGCGGTTGTGCCAGCCGGACTGGGCAGTTCTGTGGCAGCAGTATCGTCGGCGCTCGTCCGAGCAGTGTCACTCGGGTCGAGGCGGCCGGCGCCATTGTGACCCGGGTCGACGTCGTCCCCAGCGACGGAGGTGGCGATGGCCTCTTCGGTGAGAGGCAGCAGATCGGTGGAATCGCTCATGGGGTCCTTCCCAATGGCGGTGCAGCCGGCCAACAGGCGGGCACCGGGCGATGAACTTCGGCCGCACACGGCGGCGCGGGTGGTACACCCGCCCGACCTGGGCGGGGGCTCGTGGTACACCGGCCGGGCTTCGAGCAACCTGACGGACGCCGACGCTGCGAAACCGGACCGCGGGGGTGCGCTCGTCGACCGACTTCCTCGACGGGCGACCGCGTGATCGACGCACTCAAGGCGCCGACAGAGCGGCCGGACGGAGAAAGCCAAAGCGCTCGAAGGCCCTGGAAGGACGTCCGGGTTGCTCGGCGAGCAGATGCGGCCCCCGCAGGGGGCGGCTGGTGCTCTCTGAGCGTAACGCCCAGGGTGACATCGGGCAACAAGACGCCGATATGTCGCCGATATGTCTACGTACGTTTCGTCCGAACGAGCGCGTTTCCTGCGCTCGCGCGACCCGCACCGCGGTTCCGAGCCTAGCGAGCGAGTGTCGAAGTGCGCTGGCCAGCGCGCAGATCGACACTGGCTGAAGTCAGTCCGGACGGCGTACCTGCGCACCGACTCGGTCAACCGGCAACGACAGCGCCGACCAACCCGACGGTGGCGGCGGCAGCCCGCTTGGGCCCTGGCCCAGCGCCAACACGGCCGGCCCGGCCCCGGACACCACGGCCGGCACCCCCGCGGCCCGCAGCCGAGCCACGAACTCCGCGGTTTCCGGCATGGCCGGCGCCCGATAGGGCTGATGCAGCCAGTCGACCGTGGCCGGCAACAGCAGGTCCGGCCGCGTCGTCAGGGCGGCCAGCATCAGCGCGGCCCGGCCGGCGTTGGCCGCCGCATCGGCGTGCGGAACCGAATCGGGCAGCAAGCGGCGTACCTCCGCGGTTGTGGCCCGGGTGGCGGGCACGAAGACCACCGGCTTGAGTGAAGCGACAGGCTGAAGGCGAACCGCGCGGGCCGCCCCATCCTCCGTCCAGGCCACCGTCAAGCCACCGAGCAGGCAGGCCGCGACGTTGTCCGGGTGGCCTTCCATCTCCGCGGCCAGCTTGAGCAGCGCAGCGTCGTCGAGTCGGCACTCGCCGTCGGCAACCAGCGCCCGGGCGGCCAGCAGACCGGCGATGATCGCGGCGGCGGACGAGCCCAACCCGCGGGCGTGCGGAATCCGGTTGGTGCAGGAAATGCGCAGGCCAGACGGCCGTACGCCGAGCCGGTCCAGGCCGCTGAGCACGGTGCAGGCGATCAGGTGCCGGTCGCCGCGAGGCAGCCGGTCGGCACCCTCCCCGACGATGTCCACGGCGACGCCAAAGCTCGACACCGAGACGGCCACGTCGTCGTAGAGGGCCAGCGCCAGCGCCAGCGCGTCGAACCCGGGGCCGAGGTTGGCGCTCGTGGCGGGCACTCGCACATGCACGGTCCCGGTGGTAAGCCGCCCAGTGGCGAGGCCCGGAGCCGGCCGGGTCATAGGTCCAGCGCCGCAGCCGCCGCCGACACCTCCGCCGGGATGGTCACCGGCCGCGGCGCCCCGGCGATCGCCCACTCCGGATCCTTGAGCCCGTGCCCGGTCACCGTGCACACCACCCGTCGCCCCGGGGACAGCGAACCGTCCGCGGCAGCCTGTAGCAGCCCGGCGACGGAGGCTGCCGACGACGGCTCGACAAAGACGCCTTCGCGCCGGGCGAGCCTGCGGTAGGCCTCGAGGATCTGCCGGTCGGTCACTGCCTCGATGGCACCGCCGGAGGCGTCCCGCGCAGCCAGCGCCTGCTGCCACGATGCCGGGTTGCCGATGCGGATTGCGGTGGCAATCGTCGTCGGGTTCCGCACGGCCTTGCCGGTCACGATCGGAGCCGCGCCGGCGGCCTGAAATCCCCGCATGACCGGCCGGTGCGACGACACCCCGTCGGCGGCGTACTCGACATAGCCCTTCCAGTACGCCGTGATGTTGCCGGCGTTGCCGACGGGCAGGCAGTGCACGTCCGGGGCGTCGCCGAGGGTGTCACAAATCTCGAACGCCGCGGTCTTCTGGCCCTCGATCCGGAACGGGTTAACGCTGTTGACCAGCGACACCGGGTACTTGCTGGCCAGCTCCCGCGCCAGCTCCAGGCAGTCGTCGAAGTTGCCGTCGACCTGCAACAGCCGCGCTCCGTGCACCAGCGCCTGCGCCAGCTTGCCCATGGCGATCTTGCCGCTGGGCACCAGGACGGCGCACACCAGGCCGCTGCGAGCGGCGTACGCGGCGGCGCTGGCCGAGGTGTTGCCGGTGGAGGCGCAAATGACCGCCCGACTGCCTTCCTCCACCGCCTTGGAGAATGCGACCGTCATCCCGCGGTCCTTGAAGGACCCAGTTGGGTTGGCCCCCTCCACCTTGAGGTGGACCTCGCAGTCCGTCAGCGACGACAGATGCGCCGCCGGCACCAGCGGCGTACCGCCCTCGCGCAAAGTGATGATCGGGGTGTGCTCGGTCACGGGCAGCCGGTGTCGGTACTCCTTGATGATGCCGCGCCAACCGGCTCGGCCGATCGGTGGTGATTCCGGCTGCATCACCGGTCCTGCCCCTCGACTCGCATGACGCTGGCCACCGCTCGGACGACGTCGAGGTCGCGCAGGGCGGCCACGGTGGCAGCCAGCGCCGCGTCGGTGGCGGCGTGCGTGACGATCACCAGGGTGGCGTCGTCGCCGTGGCCCTCCTGGCGGACCACGCGGATGGAGACGTCGTGGGCGGCGAAAACGCTGGCCACATTAGCCAGCACGCCGGCTTTGTCGGCCACGTCCAGGCTGACGTGGTAGCGGGTCACCGTCTCCCCCATGGGTCGCACCCGCAGGTCGGCGTACGCCGATTCGCCGGCACCGCGGGCCCCGCTGAGCAGGTTGCGGGCGACCGCCACCACGTCCCCCATGACCGCCGCCGCGGTCGGGGCGCCGCCGGCACCGCGGCCGTAGAACATGAGCTCACCGCTGGCGGCGCCCTCCACGAAGACCGCGTTGAACGCCTCGCGCACCCCGGCCAGTGGGTGGCTGCGCGGGATCATCGCCGGGTGCACCCGCACGCCGACGCTGCGGTCGGTTTCCGACCGCTCGGCGATGGCCAGCAGCTTGACCGTGCAGCCCATCGCCGCGGCGCTGGCCACATCGGCAGCGGTCACGTCGGCGATGCCCTCGCGGTGCACCTGGTCGACTTGGATCCGGGTGTGAAAGGCGATCCCGGCCAGGATGGCCGCCTTGGCGGCGGCGTCGAAGCCGTCGATGTCCGCACTCGGGTCGGCCTCGGCGTACCCGAGGGCGGTGGCCTCGTCCAACGCCTCGTCGAACCCGGCGCCGGTCTCATCCATCCGGGTGAGCACGAAGTTGGTGGTGCCGTTGACGATTCCGAGGACGCGGCTGATCCGATCACCGGCCAGCGACTCACGCAGGGGGCGCAGCAGCGGGATGGCGCCGGCGACACTGGCCTCGAAGTACAGGTCGGCGCCGAACGACCGGGCCGCCTGGTACAGGGTCGCGCCGTCGCTGGCCAGCAGCGCCTTGTTGGCCGTCACCACCCCCCGGCCGCGTCGCAACGCGGAGAGGACCAGCGCGCGCGCCGGCTCGATGCCGCCGATCACCTCGACGACGATGTCGACGTCGTCGCGCTCTACCAGGCCGGCCGCGTCCGCCGTGAACAGGCCCGGGTCCACCGGCAGGTCGCGGACCCGCTGCGGTCGACGGACGGCGATCCCGGCTAGCTCTAGCGGCGCCCCGATGCGGGCGGTCAGATCCGCGGCCGAGTCGTGCAGCAGCCGGACGACCTCGCTGCCAACGATGCCGCAGCCCAGCAGGGCGATCCGCAGTGGCCGACCGTCGACAACCGGGGTCACGGCAGCCGCCGCAACAACAGCAGGCCCACGCCGACACCAGCCACCAGTACGACGAGCTCGGCCACCGCGGTGGCGAGGCGACCGTTGACCAACGCAACCGCCCCGGCGGCAGCCACGACGAGCAGGCCGACGATGAGGGCGGCCGTCACCGACCACCGGGCTCCCGTGGTCATGCCTCGTCTTCCGTGTCAAGGTCTTCCGTGTCGAGCTCTGCGGTGTCGAGCCGCAGCAGGTCGTCCTCAGTCTCCCGCCGTACGAGCACCCGGGCCTGACCATTCCGGACGGCGATCACCGGTGGGCGAGGAACGTGGTTGTAGTTGCTGGCCATCGAGCGGTGGTAGGCCCCGGAGGCCGGCACCGCCAGCAGGTCCCCCGGTGCCAGGTCCGCGGCCAGGGCAACGTCGTGGACGACGATGTCGCCACTCTCACAGTGCTTTCCGCAGACGGTGACCACCCGGGGCGGGGCGGTGGAGGTGCGCGAGGCCAGCACGGCGGTGTAGTGCGCGTCGTACAGCGCGGTGCGGATGTTGTCGCTCATCCCGCCGTCGACACTGACGTAGGTGCGCAGGCCGGGCAGCTCCTTGACCGTGCCCACCTCATACAGCGTGACCGTCGTCGGACCGCTGACCGCTCGACCGGGTTCGACCCCGAGCCTCGGTACGGCGAGCCCGGCCGTCGCACACTCGGCGGTGACGACCGCGCGCAACCGGTCGGCAACCTCCTCGACCGGCAGCGGCGCGTCCTCGGAGGTGTAGGCGATGCCGAGTCCGCCGCCGAGGTTGAGCTCCGGCAGCTCGACGCCGTGCTCGGCGCGCACCTCCGCCAGCAAGCCGACCATCCGGTGCGCCGCCAGCCGGAACCCCGAGGTGTCGAAGATCTGCGAGCCGATGTGGCAGTGCAGGCCGACTAGCTCCAACGACGGCAGGGCCAGCACGCGCCGGACCGCCTCGGCCGCGGCGCCGGCGGCCAACGAGAATCCGAACTTCTGGTCCTCCTGCCCGGTGGCGACGTAGGAGTGGGTGTGCGCCTCCACGCCGGGGGTGACCCGGATCAGCACGCGCTGGCGCACACCTGCGGCCTCGGCGATGAACGCCAGCCGGGCCAGCTCCTCGAACGAGTCGAGCACCACCCGGCCGACGCCGGTGGTCACCGCCCGCCGCAGCTCCTCGACCGACTTGTTGTTGCCGTGAAACAGGATCCGGTCGGCCGGGAAGCCGGCGCGCTCGGCGACGGCCAGCTCCCCGCCGGTACACACGTCCAGGGAAAGCCCCTCGGCGGCCACCCAGCGGGCGACCGCGACACAGAGGAACGCCTTGCCCGCGTAGTAGACGTCGCCGTCGGCGGCGCGGAACGCGACGCGCCACTGGCGGCACCGCTCCCTGAAGTCATCCTCGTCCAGCACGTACGCCGGGGTGCCGTACTCGAGCGCCAGGTCGCGGACGTCGACGCCACCGATCGCCAACACGCCACCGACGCGACCGGCGGTGCGCGGCCAGACGGTCGGGTCGAGGGTCAGGCCGACCCGCGGTTGCAACATGGTCATCGCCGTCACATCCGGTCAGGCGCGCTCACGCCGAGCAGGCCGAGCCCATTGGCCAGCACCACCCGGGTCGCCTCGCACAGCCAGAGCCGAGCCCGGCCGAGGTCGCTCGCCGGCTCGTCACCCTGCGGCAGCACCCGGCAGGCGTCGTAGAACCGGTGATAGGTGCCGGCGAGCTCTTCCAGGTACCGGGCGACCCGGTGCGGCGCCCGCAGTTCGGCGGCCGAGGCCACCACCCGGGGGAAGTCCCCGAGCGCCCGCAGCAGCTCGCCCTCGCGCTCGTGGGACAGCAGCTCGGGGTGGAAGGCGGCAGGGTCGCCCCGCTCCACGCCGAGCTTCGCGGCGGTGCGCAGCAGCGAGGCGATCCGGGCGTGCGCGTACTGGACGTAGAACACCGGGTTGTCGTTGGTCTGCCGAGTCAGCAGGTTCAGGTCGAGGTCGAGCGCGGAGTCGGTGGAGGACCGGGCCAGGGCGTACCGCGCGGCGTCCTTGCCCACGGCGGCAAGCAGGTCTTCCAGGGTGACGACGTTGCCCGCCCGCTTGCTCATCCGCACCGGCTGGCCGTCACGGTAGAGGTTGACCAACTGCCCAATAAGGACCTCGACGTTGGCGTCCGGATCGTCCCCGGCGCAGGCGGCCAGTGCCCTCAACCGGTTGACGTAGCCGTGGTGGTCGGCGCCGAGCAGGTAGACGCAGACGTCGAAGCCCCGGTCGCGCTTGTCGACGTAGTAGGCGGCGTCGGCGGCGAAGTACGTCGTGGTGCCGTCGCTCTTGACCAGCACCCGGTCCTTGTCGTCGCCGAAGTCGCTGGTGCGCAGCCAGACCGCGCCATCGAGCTCGTAGACGTGGCCCTGCCCGCGCAGGCGCTCGATCGCCTCGATGATCTTCCCGGTCTCGTGCAGCGTGCGTTCGCTAAAGTAGACGTCGAAATGCACGCCGAAGTCGGCCAGGCTTTCCTTAATCTGGGCAAACATGAGGTCGAGCCCGTCCGCCCGAAACGTCGCCAACTGCTCGTCGACCGACCGATCCAGCAGGCCCGGATGCAGCGCGAGCACGTTGGTGGCGATCTCGTGCACGTAGGCCCCCGCGTAGCCGTCCGCCGGCCCCGGCTGCCCGGTGGCGGCGGCGCGCAGCGACTCGGCGTACCGGTCGATCTGAACGCCAGCGTCGTTGAAGTAGTACTCCCAGGTGACCTTGGCACCAGCGGCCTCGAGCAGGCGGCCGAGAGCGTCGCCGACCGCTGCCCAGCGCACGTGCCCGATGTGCAGGGGGCCGGTCGGGTTGGCCGAGACGAATTCCAGGTCGATGTGTTGGCCGGTGAGCACGCCGGTCCGGCCGTACGCCGCGCCGGCGGTGGCCACCGCGCGGGCCAGCTCACCCTGGGCGGCCTCGTCGAGGGTGATGTTGAGGAACCCGGGGCCGGCGACGGCCACGGCTGAGACTCCCGAGGTCTTGCGCAGTTCGGTGGCCAGAATCTCGGCGACCTCACGCGGCGCCCGCCGCGCCGGCTTGAGTTGCATCGCGATGTTGGTGGCATAGTCGCCGTGGGCGCGCACTTTGGGCCGCTCCACCACCGCCCGGGCCGGGACCTCCACGACCAGGTCACCGGCGTCGACCGCCTGCCGGACCGCCGCCAGCACGGCAGCACTGAGCTCGGCGGGAGTCACTGGCTGAGGCTATCGCAGCGGGCGGCTCCGTCCGCCGGTCAGGCCGGCCGGTCAGGGACCTGGAGCGCCGGCGGGGCCGGCCAGCCTGCGGACGATGTCGATCAAGTCGTCCGGGTCGAAAGGTTTGGTCAGGTAGGCGTCCACCCCGATCCTCGTCCCCCGCTGCAGGTCGGCCTCCTGAGCGCGCGCGGAGAGCAGTACCACCTTGATATCGGCGGTGGCCGGGTCGGCGCGCAAGCGCTGCGCGGTCGCCCAGCCGTCCAGCCGCGGCATCATCACGTCCAGCGTCACGACGGCCGGTTGGACGGCGGCGGCCTTAGCCAGGGCGTCGAGTCCGTCGACGGCCGTGGCCACCTCGAAGCCTTCCAGCTCGAGATTGAGCGTGATCAACCCGCGGATCGTCTCGTCGTCGTCAACGACGAGCACCTTGACGGCGTCCCGGCCCACGCACCGGACAGTAGCGGGGGCCACGGCTGGTAATCTTGTTGATCCCGAGCCCCCGTAGCTCAGGGGATAGAGCACCGCCCTCCGGAGGCGGGTGCGCAGGTTCGAATCCTGCCGGGGGCACGCAAAACAAGGGCAACGCCGTTGGCCGGCCGGTTGGTGCTCGAAGCCGGCTATTTGCTCTGATCGGCGACCCCGTGGGTCGTCGGGGCCATCGCGACAGGGTGGTTCACGCTGCCGTTGCTCTGATCGCTGTTGCTGACAGACTTCGGGAATGGCGCAGTTCCTACA
>Ga0208478_1000104_pt1 | contig 32871 bp, 29 predicted proteins | sample NGESurdeep072012_5_FD_184462 | JGI IMG/M metagenome (GOLD analysis project Ga0208478, IMG submission 184462) | Arctic peat soil microbial communities from Barrow, Alaska - NGEE Surface sample 415-2 deep-072012 (SPAdes) | ecosystem: Environmental > Terrestrial > Soil > Wetlands > Peat ...
AAAAAGGCATACGCGTTGTAGATGTAATAACCCTTGCCATAAGGAGCAACGAGCAGGCCGCCCTTTTGCGGCTCCTCGCCAGGATCATTGCAGGCCAGCTGCGGCGTATAGTGGTCGTCCCACCTGTCCATGAAATAGAGACCACGCTCCTGTACCCAGCCATCGAAATCGTGTGCTGAAATAAGGTTGGGATAATGAAAAACTGCGCTCTTCGGGTCGAGAACCGTAATGGGGGCCTCTTCCACAGCAACGCGCGCCCGGCTCAGTTGGGCGGGATAGGGCGTGAAATTTCCGGCGTTGAAGTTGGATGGATCAGTATTGTATTGAACTATTAAGGTCCCACCATTGTGCACATAGTCGAGCAGGCGCTGGTTGTTCTTCTTCAAATCCTCACGCGTGTCGTATGCCCGGATACCGAGGACAATTGTGCCGTATTGCCCGAGGTTCCCGTGCTTGATATCGTCATTTGCAAGAACAGTCACGTCGAGTCCGACCTGGCTTAAGACAGCCGGGATGTCGTCGCCCGCGCCCATGATGTATCCCACCTTGAGATCCGGCGGGGTCTTCACGTTTACGATTGCGGTGCGCTGAACCGCGGGCTGGTAGTAAAAGAATCCGCCGATATCGGGACGCGTGACCAGGCTGTAGCCTTCACCGAACTCACGGCCGTTGGCGGATAGTACGGCATGAACGCGATAGCGCCCTTCTCCGGCGCCGTCGGGGAGCACCTTGAATTCGGAGGCATGTTCTCCTCTCTTGGTGAATTCGATGACGGCCGACTGTGGCTCAACTCGCCAGTCCTTGGGTACCTCTGAGCGCACCGTGCCTGCGGCATGATCCGACGTTGCCCGCACCACCGCGCTTAACTCGGCCGACGGATTCGATCCGGCGGGAATGATCTGGGTAGATGGCGACGTGCTCACCGAAAACGGCGGCACAACCGCAAGCGGCATCGACCAGGCTTCGCCCTTGATGTTGTGAACCGGGGTACGAGCTTCGGTCGTCAGAACCCCTTCCTGCCCCTCAATGCTGTACACCACACGCGCTGCAACCGGAGGAGGAGGTAGCGCGAGAGTCTCAAATTCCGGCCGATCTATCTGATAAACCGAGTCGGTCTCCGGATCATTGCGGTGGAAGTAGGCTTTTGTGATTTGCGCATCAACCGGCGGCGAGACGCGAAACATTAGCGCGCAGCCATCGCCCGGAGCAATTCGTGCAGGCATCTTGTCCATGAATAACTCGTACTGCCACCCTCGCGGAACATCGAGGACGAACTGCTTCAGGTCCATGGGCAGCGTGCTGCCATTATGCAACTTGGCCAGCAGCAGGAAGGACTTCCCTGCCGTGATGACCGCAGCCAGAACTCTCCCGCTTCCCGTGTCAAACTCTTCAGCCATGGGACGTCCGTCAGGCGTTCCCGGTCCGATCCCAATGTCTAAGGCGTAAGCCAGATTCGCTGCCTGAGAAAACTGTCGCTCCTTGGTGCGCAGATTGGCCAGCAGGTCGGCTTTTTCAGCGGCAGGAAGGCTTGACGCTTCGATCTTGGTAATCGCTGCTCGCGTCAGGTTTAGTCCACGCAGCAGAGCTTTCCCCGAGGACTGGGGCTTCTCCGCGACGGCAGCGCTGGCCTCGTCCACCAACTTGGTTATCTCTTCGAGCTGCGGGCGCAACCACGAGACCTTGATTGCGTCCGTACCCAAACGTAAGGCCAATGCCGGCAGCGAGGTATCAATAGCGTCAAAGAAATCTTTCTCGTGCGTCGCGCCGACGGGAGTGTCGGGCAAAGCGGAGTCGATGAGCTTGTAGTAGCTGGTGCGACGGCCTTCAGTAAGAGTCCAGCCTCCGGCGCCCTGCGAAAGCTGATGTTGCAGTCCTTTCCACGCAAACTTCACGTAGGACTCGCCGAGAAGCGGGTCGTCTTGCGAGGTGTCCAACTCCACGTTCCATTCGTCGGGCGGGCGAACGTTGTCCATGTAAAGCTTCTTCGCCTGCCAGGGGGCCAGACCTTCGCGAATCTGCTCAGGGAACCTCGCTGGGTCGGCAGCAGCACGAAACGCTTCGCGCGTCAGAATGCCGGAAGCCTGGTGGTTCCCATGACCGTCGCGAGCCGCACCCTGAAAGCGAGTGCAGATCACGTCTGGCCGGAACGTACGAATAATCCGAACCATGTCGGCAAGGGCAACGTCGTGACCGTTCCACTTGTCGAAGGTCTCCTGGGGAGTCTTAGAGAAGCCAAAGTCAGCCACGCGGGTAAATCGCTGCTCGACCCCGTAGAAGCGGTCAGCGCCGAGCAACTCGAGGGTGCGGAGAACACCGAGTTCGTCGAGCAAGTTGCTGCCTAGCTTGTTCTGTCCGCCCTCGCCGCGGTTCAGGGTCAGTTGCAGGGCGGTGACACCGTGCCCGCGCGATTCCAGTGTGAGCATGCCGCCGTCTTCATCATCCGGATGGGCGGTGGTATGCATCAGGCGAGCCGTGGTGTGCAGGCGGCGCAAGATCAGCTTAAGGCCCGTGACACCCGCATCCACGGCCAGCGGCTTGGTATCGACCCAGGGTGACGGAACCTGCGCATTCGCCGGCGCACCCAGCAGCAACAGCGCCAGCATGATCGGCACGAAGAGGTGTCGAGGACGGAATGAAGCTGTGATCATTTTGGGAGACGGCATTAATTGTCGACGCTATCTAAGGGGACCCACTTGTGCTTATTGTGACAGTATACAAACCCGCCAACCACACCAGGGTCGCAGCGGAATCTTGCAGAACATCCATTGGATGAGGATCTTGTGAACCAGGATTCGCGTAGACCGTTGACTGGCGGACCCCGCTGTGGGAACAGCGGCGGCAGGACAGCTTGTCTATAATGAAGGATTCGCGGATCTTTGAGCGTCCGCGTGTGGAGACCCCACCGCGCCGCATCTATCTGACGGCTCGCGACGGACCCATCGATGATTCAAACCCTGTTCGGCAGCACTGAAGAAAAACCGAGTCTCCTGGAGCGAATGAAAGAGGCGGTCACGCGCACGCGCGAAAGCCTCAGCGAGCGCATCGAAGATATCGCTTCAATCGGCAAGGAAATCGACCGCAACACGCTCGATGAGTTGGAAGCCTCCCTGATCAGCGCTGACCTGGGGACCGCGACGACTACGGCAGTGCTGGAAACGCTACGCGCGAAGGTGGACCGCAAACAGATTGGGGATGTCGGCGAGCTCAAGCGAGTGCTGAAAGAGGAGTTGCTTAAGATTCTGAATGTCGCCGAGCAGCGGCCGGTGCTGAAGGTCGATGGCGAACCCGAAGTGATCCTCGTCGTCGGGGTGAACGGCACCGGAAAAACCACTTCGACAGGCAAGCTGGCGTATGCGCTGCGCTCGCAGGGAAGGACGGTGCTGCTGGCGGCGGCCGACACCTTTCGCGCAGCCGCTATCGAACAACTCGAAGTCTGGGGCGATCGGTCAGGGGTCGAAGTCATCAAGAATAAGCCCGGCGGCGATCCTTCGGCTGTGCTGTTCGACGCACTGCAAGCCGCCAGAGCACGCAACACCGATTACGTAATTGTCGATACAGCTGGTCGGCTGCATACCAAGAGCAATCTGATGACCGAATTGGAGAAGATGCGACGTACGGCACAGCGCTTCATTCCCTCGGCTCCTCATGAAACCCTGCTGGTGATGGATGCTACGACCGGGCAAAACGGGCTGCAGCAGGCCCGGCTGTTCACGCAGTCGGCTGGTGTTACTGGGATCGTTCTGACCAAACTGGACGGAACCGCCAAAGGCGGGGTTGTGGTGGCTATTTCGAAGGAACTGGGTTTGCCCGTGCGGTATGTCGGTGTCGGCGAAAAGATTGGCGACCTGTTGCCGTTCAACGCCAAAGATTTTGTGGAATCGCTGTTTAACTGAAGATGCCCGTAAAACCAAATGACGCGCGATACATGCAGCAGGCACTGGAGCTTGCTAGCCGCGGTATCGCCCTGGCTTCGCCGAATCCGCGGGTTGGCGCGGTGCTGGTATCGCCTGAAGGCAAGGTCGTTGGCCGCGGCATCCACACTTACGACGGCGTTAAGCACGCGGAGGTTCTTGCGATCGAGGCAGCCGGTGAGCGTGCACACGGGGCCGCCCTCTATTTGAACTTAGAGCCCTGCTCACACGTGGGCCGTACCGGACCTTGCGCCGACGCCATCATCGCCGCTGGCATTAAGCGGGTGGTGGTGGCCATGCGCGACCCTAACCCACTGGTAGCGGGACGTGGGCTCACCAGGCTCCAGGCTGGCGGAATTGGAGTTCACGAAGGCCTCTATGAGCCCGAGGCCCGCAAACTGAATGAGGCCTTTGCCAAGTATATCCGGTGCAAGACACCCTTCGTTACCTTGAAGACGGCGATGACGCTGGATGGCAAGATCGCTCCACCGCCCGGAGATAGTGTCACGCCCGGCACTATGGGCTCGCTGGCGTCGAGCGGAGGCTGGATCACCAGCGAGGTCGCGCGGGCGCATGTACATGAAATGCGTCACGCTAACGACGCCATCATGGTTGGCGTAGGAACGATCATCTCTGACGATCCATTGCTCACCGACCGAACCGGGCTTCCCCGACGCCGGCCGCTGCTGCGCGTGATCCTCGACTCGCGCTTGCGGCTGCCGCTGGATTCGCGTGTCGTCAGGACGGCTAACTACGACGTCATCGTGTTTTGTTGTTTCGCCGAAGAGCACAAGCGACAGGAATTGGAGTCCCACGGCATCATGGTGGAGCAGGTTCCCATGCGACAACCGCTCGAAGATGGGACAATTCCATTTCCCAGCTCGGCCACGGCATCCAATGGCCGACCTGATCTGGAAGGCGTACTGGCGAGACTGGGCGAGCGCGAAATCACCAGCCTCATTATCGAAGGCGGCGCCATGGTGAACTGGGCCGCGTTATCGGCGGAAATTGTGGACAAAATATTCTTCTATTACGCTCCCAAGATCATTGCCGGAACGGCGTCGATCCCCCTGGCGCTGGGTACGGGATACCGCCGGATGAGCGAAGCCGCCTACGTGCGCTCCCTCACGTTGCATCGTTTTGGTGAGGACTTTGCTGTCGAGGGATATTTGCGCGATCCTTATGCGGACGTAATTCATGCAGTTCCACAGGATTCATAATCGGCTCGCTTTAGCGAGTTGTTTTCGAGGTTGTCATCATGTTTACTGGGCTGGTGGAAGAGGTCGCGAAGGTCGTCAGCATCGTTGAGAACGGCGGCAATCATCGCATTACCATTAAGGCTCCCAATTCCGCGAAGGAACTCAAGGAGGGCAATAGCATCGCAGTCAGCGGCGTGTGCCTGACCGCGCTCGATGTCAAGCCTGACTCCTTTTGCGCGGATTTGGCGAAAGAGACTTGGACGCGGACCTCGTTCTCGCGCATGACGGAGGGCGCGGAGGTCAACCTTGAGCTGCCCCTCAAGGTTGACGCGCGCATGGGCGGCCACATCGTACAGGGTCACGTGGATGGCACCGGCCGGTTGATTGGGCTCGAACCGATTGCCAACGCCGATGACTTCTGGCTGCTGATCGACATCCCCGAAGACCTGGAAAAATATGTAGTGTTCAAAGGATCGATTGCCGTTGAAGGAATCAGCCTGACCGTGGCCAAGCTGGACGGCCTGCGGCTCATCATTGCCATCATTCCACACACCATCAAGATGACCAATCTGAAGTCGCTGAAGCCCGGCGACCCAGTGAACATCGAGACAGACATCGTGGCTAAGTATCTGGAGAAGTGGACGCAGCGCGATGAGCAAGCAGCAGCTTTGACGGTCGATCGCCTGGTGGCACAAGGATTCTAGAATCTGCTTAGAGTCCTGCGGTGTGCGGCGGGCGCTGAGCACCAAAATAACGCTCGAAGTCCAATGAATCGAGTTCGAGAAACTCTTGCACGATCGGCTCGGTGCACTTCTGCATTTCCGCGTACGTTCCGAAAAAAATGGAGCGCGCTTCGTGCAGGAAGAGGATGCGGTCCGCCAGTTTTTTTGCCAGAGCCATGTCGTGGGTCACGACGATACTGGTCAATTTGAGTTGCCGCTTGAGCTTTTTGATCAGGTCGCCCAGCAGGTGCGCCATCAGGGGATCGACCATGGTGGTCGGCTCGTCGTAGAGCACGGCTTCGGGTTGCGCGGCCAACGCCCGCGCTATGGCCACGGATCTCTTCATTCCCGTGGACAGGTCCGACGGCAACTGGTCGCGGAATTCACGCACTCCCACCATGTCAAGCAGTCCGTCGATGATCTGGTAGATTTGTTCTTCCTCGAGACCTCCGCGCTCACGCAGCGGGAATGCAACATTTTCCCCGACCGTGAGCGAGTCGAAGAGTGCGCCGTTCTGGAAGACCATCGTGACTTTCTTGCGGATCGTCTCCATTTCGGCTTCGCCGAGCTTGGTGACGTCCTCATAGGCCACCCACACATTACCGCTGTCGGCCTTCAGAAAACCCATAATCATGTGCAGCGAAACGGATTTTCCCACGCCGCTACGACCGAGGATGCAAACCGTCTCGCCCGGCAAAACGTCAAAGCTCAAATCGCTGATGACCACCTTGCTGCCGAAGGCTTTGTGTACGTGCTCGAATTGGATGTAAGGCTTAAGTTCGTTCATTGACGTTGTCCTTCGGACAGCCGAAGCGGATCTTGATTCTTCCTGTTCCTTACTGCTTCGTACTCGGCAGGCGTGTTGACGTTACAGAAGATATCCGGCGAAAAGCCTGCGGCAAGCAATTCGTATTCCTGCACGAAGCGAGTCGGAAGTAACCGGAAAATGTGGTCCACCTTGAAGTCGCCCATCTTCAACGTTTGCTCGATAACGCATCGTGCGGCCCGCCGATAGACCCCACAGAGCGGTTGAAGCCTGCCCTGGGCTTCCGGCACAAACGCCAATTCCGTTCCCGACGCTGCCAACCGTATGAGCCAGTGCAGAAAACCTGCCGTCATGAGCGGCAAGTCCACCGACAGCACAAGATTCAATTCCGTCCGCGTAGAACACAGAGCGGCATGAATTCCGCCTAATGGCCCGCAGCCCGGAAAGCAATCTTCGACGACCTCACCGTAGGAAGAATATCGCTCCGCGCGGCCCACGATAATTGGCACCGTCGACACTTGCAGCGCCTCGCTTAGAACACGCTGCAGGAGATTCTCCCCGTCAAAGGGCAGCAGGGCTTTGTCAGATCCCATACGGGAACTGTGGCCCCCAGCGAGAACGAAAGCGGAGACACCTTCCACGCCGTCATCATACCCGACGGGGCAGCGCATGCGCCGCCGGAACTTATGCCCGAGCGGGCTTGAAGGTTGTGGTGTGTGGAATACAGCCGTTGATCTCGATCGCAACAATGCGCCCGCCGTTGTCGAGTTCCACGGTGCCGGGGGCGTTGAGAACAGCATCGCCGCTGAGGCCAGGCAGCGCAACAAACACCCGATTCTCCACGCACATTGCCGTCGGATCCTTCTTAATGTAGGTGAGTGAATAGTCGTTGCGGCAGGCCTTGGGCAGCACAAAGCTGAGATCGGCGATGTCACCCGTCTCCGACACTGATACCGCCACTTCAATGGAAATGCGCGAGGTCACCTCGTCGCCATCGACTTGGCTCGGCGGCTTAAAGCAGATGTAGTACTCAAAACCCGAATCGGGGTCGAACGCGCTCCGATCCACTTGAAACGCCATGCTCTGGCCTCCTGCACTACAGCCACTTTTCATCAGTGAACCGATACTAAATCACGCGGAAGAGGTGTGCAATTGATAGCAACTGCCGATCGAGAACCAGACTGGTTAACTTCGCCGTTCCTGATGACTCGGTCACGTCCAAGTTGCTCAAATGTCATTGAAGCTGTCTGACTTCGGAAGAGATGAGGCCAAGTCACACCGACTTCCAATCAGGAGGGTCCGTCCCGCTCTGTTATATTTTCGTTGGGGCGAGTTATTGGACTGGATCATGCCGATCAACTACCTGACGGACATCGCAAAGGAAAACGTCGCAGCCGTGCAGGATTACTCCATCCTGGCTGGCCGTTCCTTAAGCAACGTGTTTGCCAAGCCCCGTTACATTGCGGACACGCTTCTGCAGGCGGATTCCATCGGCGTAGGATCCCTTCCCATTGTTATTCTCACGGGCTTCTTCACCGGCGCAGTGCTGGCGCTGCAGACTTCCAACACGTTGCAGCAATTTGGCTCTCTTTCCCTCACCGGGCAGTTAGTGTCGCTGTCGATGGTGCGCGAACTCGGCCCGGTTTTGACCGGACTGATGGTGGCGGGCCGCAACTCCAGCGGCATGGCCAGTGAACTGGGCTCGATGAAGGTGACTGAGCAGATCGATGCCATGCGCGCCATGGGCGTGGATCCCACCAAGAAACTCGTAACACCACGGGTAATTGCCTCCGCCATCATGCTGTTTTTTCTCAGCATCATCTCCGACTTGGTTGGCCTCACCGGTGGATTCGTGATTGCGTATCTGCGTCTCGGACTGAATTCCAACGAATACTGGAGCACCGCTTACCAATCCCTGCGTTTCGAAGATGTGTTCATGGGCCTGTGCAAGCCAGTGGTATTTGGCCTCATTATCGCCACCATAGGATGCTATTACGGCATGTCGGCCAAGGGGGGCACCCAGGGCGTGGGCCGGGCCACAACCCAAGCCGTCGTCGCCGCCTCAGTACTTATTTTGGTGAGCGACTATTTCATTACCCAGCTGTTGATGGGGATTTTCGGAAAATAGTGCATGCCGAGCCTTGCGCCCCCAGTCGAGCAACCGCAAGCCGCCCCTACCAAGGCCAGCGGGCCGGCGGTTCGGTTCGACCATGTTTCCCTAGCGTTCGAACAACCTGTGCTCAATGGCATCTCATTTCAACTCAATCACGGCGAGACAAAAGTGCTGCTGGGCGAATCGGGCACCGGCAAAACGCTCATCTTGAAACTGGCTCTCGGGCTCCTCCAGCCGGATTCCGGATCGATCAACGTACTCGGTGAGGAAATCTCTGCCATGCGTGAGCAGGACATGTACGCGCTACGCCGGCGAATTGGAATGGTGTTCCAGGAGAGCGCGCTGTTCGACTCCCTTACCGTGGAAGAAAATGTTGCCTACCGGTTGATGGAAGAAACCGGAAAGCTCACGGACGAGATTCACGCCCGCGTGCTGGAGGCCCTGGAGTTCGTAGAATTGGGTCAGACTTACAGTCTGTTTCCCGGAGAACTGTCAGGCGGAATGCGTCGCCGGGTAGCCATCGCCCGTGCAATTATCACCCAGCCCGAGGTGCTGCTCTATGACTCGCCAACGGGCGGCCTCGATCCCGTCACCTCGAATACGATCATCGAGTTGGTGGTAAAGCAACGCGATGTGTATAAGACCAGTTCCCTGCTGGTGACCCACCGCTTGCAGGACGCCTTCACCATGGCGAGTCATTACTTCGATCGTGACCTCAATAAAATGGTACCGGTGGAGGACGGGTCGGCTCGCAATGTCCACACCACGTTCGTGATCCTCCGCGACCACAAGATCATCTTCGAGGGGACCGCGCCTGAGTTGCTGCGCTGTCACGATCCCTACATCCGCGAATATCTCAGCTAGCCGAAATTATTTGGTGGCGGCGTCTCGTCTTTTCATCCAGTCTTTGAATTGGCCCTGCATGCGCTCGACACGCGCACGGCCATCGGCTGACGATTCGACCACTTTTTCAACGTTTTTCAGATAGTCGGGGGAGCCCATCCGTTCGCGAAAACTCGCCAGAATCGGCTTCATTTTGGCGTAAATCAGGTACATTTCGCCGCAGTTCTCATACACCAGAGCCTCATTCAGGACTCCATGATTGACCAGCGAAGCCACCATATCCCAGTAGCCGGAAACCTGGCGCAAATATGCACTTTCCTTCGAGCTAAAGTTTTGCATAACTGCCAACACTTCCTCAGCGGATTCCGGCATGAATTGAATGAAAAAGCTCCTGGCTTCACGCATCACGGGTTCGCGGCGAAGATCGTAGAGCTTCAGCAGAAGATCGGCATCTTGGTAAGTCGTTTGTGAGTTACTCATCGAGAGTTCCTTTCCGAATGAAAAGCCCGGCTGTCGCGCCGGGCCGTGATTATTTCAACAAAGCAGCGCAGAGTCTGCTCAATCGATGATCAGGCTACCGCTGCCGGAGGCGCGATCAGTTTCGAATAATCGCACTTGACCGCGATCTCGGTTGCTTCTTTCTTCTTCTTGCCGCGACGCTTGGGCTCTTCTGACGTTGCCCGTTTGTTGTTGGGACAAACCAGGAAAGTGCCATCCTTTAAGGTCTTTTCCAGCAAATACGGGCTCTTGCACTCGGGGCACGACTCTGCCACCGGCTTGAATGCCGAAGTAAACTCGCACTTGGGATAATTCGAGCAGCCGTAGAAGAAATTACCGCGGCGCGCCTTCTTTTCGGCGATCTCTCCATCTTTGCATTCCGGACACTTCACGCCAATGAAGTTCTGCTTGACGTACTTGCAATCCGGATAGCCGCTGCACGAAACGAACTCGCCGAAGCGGCCATGCCGGATCAGCAGGTTGCGTCCGCACTGCGGACACTTCTCGTCCAGCGGAATGTCGGGCACCTTCTTACCCTGATCGAGACGCCGCGTGGTCTTGCAGTCCGGATATCCCGTGCAGGCCATGAACTGACCGAAGCGCCCGCGCTTGAGCACCATAGGACGACCGCAGTTCTCGCAGTATTCTTCTTGCGTCGTCTCCTGCAGGTCCGCCGAATCAAGGTCCGGCAGATCGATGGGGTTTTCTTTGGTAAACGTGCAACTGTTCGGATCGGTCTTATCGTAGGAGCTGCAGGCATAGAACGAGCCGTGCTTGCCCCACTTGATCACCAGCGGGGAGCCGCACCGTTCGCACTTTTCGTCGGTGGGCTTCTCCATCCGCTTCACGTTTTCCATGTGCTTTTCAGCGTAATGGAGGTCCTTCTCGAACTTCTTGTAGAACTCGGCTAGCGCGTCCTTCCACAGCTCCTTGCCGTCCTCGATCTCGTCGAGTTCTTCTTCCAGCCTCGCCGTGTATTGCAGATCGAAAATGTCCTTGAAGTTTTCCACCAGTAGATCGGTAACCACCAGGCCGATTTCCGTGGGACTGAATTTGCCGCCAATCTTTTGGACGTACTGGCGCTCCTGAATGGTGCTGAGGATGGCCGAATAGGTGGAGGGGCGTCCAATACCGCGCTCTTCCAGTTCCTTGACCAGCGACGCCTCGTTGAAGCGCGGAGGCGGCTCGGTGAAGTGCTGTTCGGTATCCAGCCCCTTGAGCGTCAGCTTCTGGCCTCCGGTGAGCACCGGAAGCTTGTGCTTGAGCGCTTCGTCTTCTTCGTCCTTGCTGTCTTTCGCCTCTTCGTAAACCTTCAGGAAGCCTTCGAACTTGAGCACGGAACCGGTGACGCGGAAGTGATAATCAACGCCGCCACTCTTCGCATCGATTTCCACCGTGGTCTGATCAAAGACCGCAGGATTCATTTGCGACGCCACAAAGCGCTGCCAAATGAGCTTGTAAACCTTGTATTCGTCTTCCTGCAGGTACGGCTTGATGTCCTCAGGATTGCGTGAGGCCGATGTGGGACGGATGGCTTCGTGGGCGTCCTGCGTGTCTTTCTTGGATTTGAATGCGTTGGGGTTCTCGGGCAGGAATTCCTTACCGTACTCCTTCGCAATATGTTCCCGGACTTCAGCAATCGCGTCATTGGACACGCGCGTAGAATCGGTACGCATGTAGGTGATTAGTCCCACAGTGCCTTCGTCACCGAGATCGATACCTTCGTAAAGCCTCTGCGCGATCATCATGGTTCGTTTCACGCTGAAACGCAGTTTGCGCGAGGAGTCCTGCTGCAATTTGCTGGTGGTGAACGGAGCTGCAGCATTGCGGCGGCGTTCGCGCTTATCGACCGAGCGAACCGACCAGTCGGCGGTCTCCAGTGCAGCCCGAAGTTTCTCGGCTTCTTCCCCGTTGGGGATCGGCGTCTTTTCGTCGCCAATGCCGATAAAATTCGTGGTGAATTGCGGGGGCTTCGCTCCCAGCAGGTGAGCGCCGATCGTCCAGTATTCTTCCTTGACGAAGGCCTTGATCTCGCGCTCGCGCTCCACGATGAGGCGCAGCGCCACGGTTTGAACGCGACCGGCGGAGAGACCACGGCGTACCTTGTCCCACAACAAGGGCGACACCTGGTATCCCACCAGACGATCGAGGACGCGACGGGTCTGTTGCGCGTCCACTAGATTCCGGTCAATATCACGCGGGTGCAGGAATGCTTCCTGGACGGCTCGCTTCGTAATCTCGTTGAAGGTAACTCGGCGGATGTCCACTACGGCTGAGCCCTTCTTGAGCTTCTTGCCGTCAACCCGCTCCCCGCCCAGTTCCTCCGCGAGGTGAGCTGCTATCGCCTCGCCTTCACGGTCTGGGTCAGGCGCCAGGTAGATTGTTTCCGCCGACTTCGCCAGCTTCTTCAGCCGGGCAATGACCTTCTCTTTGCCCGGGATAACCTCGTATTCGGTCGCGAACTCGTTATCGAGATCGACCCCTAGAGACTTCTTGGGGAGATCCTTGATATGCCCGAGCGACGCTTCGACCTCGTATCCGGCACCTAGATATTTCTGGATCGTCTTCGCCTTCGCAGGCGATTCGACGATGACTAAGCCTTTTGACAATGGAACCTCGTCTTTATGATTGCGTTATCCGTTATGAAACTAGCACGGAAGTCCAGCGGCGGCAAAAGCAACCCTCGGACACCAACCCTAAGCCCACAGCGCAGGATCCCTGATTAAAGCGGTTTCCGGCCGTCCGAACGACCCAAATCGGTTGGGCCCAGCCGAAGCAGGCAGATTCAGATCACCCTGACGTAATACTTGCCGGGAAGAGTCCGGATTTTGCCGCTCAACTCCAGCTCGAACAATGCGGAGAATATCTGAGACGAAGCCATGTGGGCGACCAGCCGCTCCACCAGTTCATCGATATGGGTTGGCTCATCAGCTCGCAGAACTGCAAAGATCCGTTTCTCGTCCGGAGGCAATTCCTGCCCCCAAACAATGATGCTGTCGCACCCGTCTGGGATGCAGGCGGTTCCGCGGGAGTGAGCGCCAAACGAATGTCGGCAGGCAGTGCTTCCCAGACGTCTTCCCAAGTCGCAATCAGCGCAGCTCCCTGTTTTATCAACGTGTTCGGGCCCCACGACAGTTTGTTCGTATCGTTGCCCGGAACGGCGTAGACGTCCCTCCCCTGCTCCGAGGCGCAACGCGCTGTTACTCGGGTCCCGCTGTACTCGCCCGCTTCAATCACAAGGACCCCTATCGACATTCCGCTGATGATTCGATTGCGGATGGGAAAGTTCTGTGGCGCCGGAAAGGTCCCCAACGGGAACTCGCTGAGGATGGCCCCGCCTGTGGCCAGAATCTGGTCTGCAAGCTTCTGGTTCTCCTTAGGATAGAGTTTGACGTCCCCTCCAGTACCCCAGATTGCCACCGTCTGGCCATGGGCGTTCAGAGCGCCCCGGTGGGCGGCACTGTCGATGCCGCGTGCCATTCCGCTCACGATAATCAGCCCGCGCCCTGCGAGGTCACAGGCCAAGCGCTCTGCTATTCCTGGGCCGTACGGCGTGGGATGGCGAGTATCAACTACAGCAAGTCCATATTTATTAATAACTTCCGAGCTTCCTCTGACATACAGTACGAGGGGAGGGTCGTAAATCTCATAAAGGCGTTTGGGATACTCAGAATCGTCCTGCGCCACAACCCGAGCGCCGAATGCCTTCACGCGGTCAAGCTCATCGGCGGCTCGTTCTAAAGATTTGCCCAGCGAGATGCTTTGGGCTGCCCCTGCCGGCAGACCTGCGCCCTCAAGTTCCGTAAGGGTAGCTGTGAAGACGCGGTCGATACCATTGAACAGTTCGACCAGCTTGCGTCCTCGACCGGCGCCGATGCCCGGCGTTAGCGACAACGCGAGCCATTGCAGTGTTCTTGCGGAGGAAACATCGCAAGCCGCGGCTTGGATTTCGGTTTCCATAGGGTGGACTCCAGAGCTGCCCAAGAATCGTTCAAGTGGAAGGTAACCTTGCATGTGGTTACCGGCAAAGATAGGCGTCACAAAGGTCAGTGCGTCGCAGAACCATCAGACGGCCTCAAACTCAATGGACAGCTGATGCACGCAGGGTGATTCCATCATCCTCGAATGCCGCGAAGGCTGCTTTGTTAGACTCGATCTTTCATGCCCGGCCTGCGCATTTCCGCAATCTCATTCCTGAATACTGCTCCGCTGATGTGGGACTTCGAGCACGGCTCGGCGGGCGAAGACTTCGAGATCGAGTACACGATCCCTTCGCAGTGCGCCGCTGCCCTGGCCGCCAATCGCGCGGACATAGGAATCATACCGGCGATTGCGTACGCCCAGATTCCCGGTCTGGTGATCCTGCCCAACATCGCGATTGCCTCCAAAGACCGTGTGCGCTCAATTCTGCTGGTAAGCAAGAAGCGCATCGAAGACGTACGCACGGTGGCAACCGACACGTCGTCCCGCACCTCTGTCGCTTTGACTCAAGTCCTGTTCGCCAAGTTCCTCGGTGGACATCGCGAATTTACGCCGCATCCGCCCGACCTGAAGGAGATGCTTAAGCACCACGATGCTGCGCTGTTGATTGGCGACTCGGCCCTGCAGATCTCAATGCACGACCGTCAGTACCATCTGTATGACTTAGGCCACGATTGGCATACTCTGACGGGAAAGCCATTTGTGTTTGCGTTCTGGGCGGTGCGCCTCGATGCCTTGCATCGCCAGCCAGAGGGAATGAATTTAATAGAGATCTTCCAGCATTCGCGTGATCACGGATTGTCACCGGCAAACATCGAGGTACTCGCGAAGGAGTGGGCGCCGAGGCTGGGTATCACAACGTCAGAAGTTACAACCTATCTCACGGAGAACATCCACTACTATCTCGACCGCGAGAATCACGCGGGCCTGCAGCTTTTCCTGACCTATGCGCACGAGGTCGGACTCATCCCGGCCGTCCCAGAACTCCGGTTCCTCGGTCCGGTGGCGTTTGGCAGCACCCGGAAGTAACTTCCTCTCACAGTGCTGGAATCTTCCCGATAGCGGCTAATCGAACAACCAGCGGGTTGCACCCGCCGGAAACAGCTTCTCCGGCATCGCGAACACCACTCGCGGCGTGACTTTGAAGACCGGGCCCAACTCGGGATCGAGCTTCCACCCGTATTTTTTCTGATACAGGCCGAACGCCGCCGCCGGAATTTCTGAGACAGCGAGTTGCCATGCCTGCCCCTCGACGATGACGGCCTCTTCCACGTTCTCGTTGCATACGACGCAATTCGGATTGACAGCCAGGTTCTTCGCCTTGCGGGTCGTCGAACCGGTGCTGAAGTAGTAGGCGTTCTCCAGCCAGATGCCGTGCATCACCATGGTGTGCGGACGGGAGTCAGGACGCATGGTTGTGATGAGGTAGTTGTGAGAGTTGGTAAGCCGATCGCGCGCCCAATCCCACGGGAGACTGCCCTTCATGGTTGCCGGGATGCCGTACACCTGGGGCATCACCGGACGACTGGACTTCGGGCCTCGCGTGGAAGCATGGGGCGACGATTTGGCGATTGCGGACTTGCGGGAAGGCTTCTTCGCGGGCATCGGCAAATTGAAACGCCGCCGCGGCGATTCGTCAAGATAAACTGCGGGCGGGAGCTTTGTCGCTCCGCCCGCACCCATTTGAAGGCAGCAGTCTTACTAGTATGCCCAGAACGGCCCTACGAAACTCGTCCCGGTCACCGGCTGCTGTTCGATTCCCGTGAACACGAATCTGCCGTAGAAGAACGAAAGGCCCCAATCGAACGAAGTACCGCACCCGCTAATGGGAGCATTGGTACCTCCCAATTCGCTGAACGCAACGTTGTTCCCGCTATTATTCGTGAACAGCGTGTTGGCATTGCCCACGTTGAAGGCGGCAGAGCCGGTTGAATTATTGGTGTTTGCCGCACTCTGATTGCTGGCCGTGAGGTTCAGCAGGCTTGCGGGACAATAAAATCCAGAATTGTTGCCGGTGCAAGGCACCAACAAAGGATTGCCGGCGCTGGGGAAGAAGTAGGCGTTCGATCCGCTATCGATGTAGCTGCAACTGTTGGTCTGGCCATTAAAATTGGTGATGAAGTATGCGTTGGCGTCTGTGTTGAAGACGGTTGCCGAACCCAACCCATTGTTCGCCTGAGTACCAATGCCAATAATCAGCGATCCGATCACCGTGGTAGTACCGCCAGAAGGAATTGAAGGCAAGTGAACCAGGACTCCGTTATTGTCCTGAGGCAAGACCCACACAGGATGGGTCACTTGCTGTGCCAGACCCAGCAGAGTCGGATTACAGGTGCCAGTGTTACCACCGGTGCACGCATAGTATTCGGCGGGAATTGGGGTATTGGTGACGCAGCCCTGACCGCAATCCTGCTGGAAGGTTCCCAAGCCGATTACGCCGTTGGCACCCAAGCCGGCGAGAGTGCTCTCATCGATACCCGTAGTCTGGGACGAGCAACTGTGGGGCACGAGCGGGACCCGTGGATCGCCGATGACCTGAATCGGCACTCCAGGGACGGTTGCATTCGGAACTGTGGACGCGATCTCACCCGCCAACTGAATGGTTGCCAGGGACACCGATCCCCAGGTAAAGCCATCGACGAAAAGATTGCACTGGCCGATCACATTTCCGTTTGTATCGGTCTGCAGCGGGAAGGCAGTTGGGTTAAGCTCGCCGCCAGCCGCTCCCTGGGCAAGCAATCGCAGACCAACAGATCCGGTATCGACCAGAACGTGATCAATGGTCTGGCAGGTTGATGTCCCTGGTGCGCAGACCGACAAAGTGACAAAAGCTCCATTCACGTAGATGGAACCGGGGATTGGCCCGCCGTCAACCGCGATGGGTAAAGAATTGCTGACTCCCTGGGTAACGGCTACCGTCGCGGTTCCGGCCTTGGTGGAGTCTTGCTGGGAAGTAGCCGTGATAGTAAAAGTGCCTGGGCTTGAACTGTTAAACAGGCCGCTGATCGGGTTAATGGTTCCCCCGCTGGCTGACCAGGTAACGTTCGGACTGAAGGCACCGGTCCCGATTACCGTCGCAGAGCAAGACGACAATTGTCCGGTCTGAACCGACAAAGGAGCACAGATTGCGTTAACTGACGATACGGTGCCTGCGGCTGCCACCGTAATGGTGGTGGAACCGCTCTTAGTCGAGTCCTGCGTCGAAGTGGCCGAGATGGTGACCTGGGTGGTGAAGGGCACGGTAGCCGCAGTGAAGAGGCCGGTGCCCGCCGCAATGGTTCCGCCACCACTGGCGGTCCAAAGCACTGTGGAACTAAAGCTACCAGTGCCGGTCACCGTTGCCGTACATTGGGTGGTCTGCAGGGACGCGATGGAAGTCGGCGAGCAACTCGCGCCCACCAGAGTGATCGTAGGTGTCGAGCTGCTGCTGCTGCTTCCGCAAGCAGCCAACAACAACAGGCACCATATTCCTGCAACGGTTCCTAGAATTCGCAGAATTCGCACGCGTTCTCCTTTACTGGATATCGGTGACATCTACACCCTGCGGCACCATAGCGGGTACGAAGGCCCGTCCGTGGAAGCTGCGTGCGTGTCCACCCTGCTGAAAGACGAAACCGGAGGTCTCGACTGAGATTGGGCCGTGCCCGTGACGCTGCTGCGCCGCCACGGCTTGTTTCACCGGCTCGAAGTAGGAACCCAACAATTGCTGTAAATCGGGCTGAAACGGACCCTCCCAGGCCACCCCAAAGACCGTGCCGTCCGACGACACGAACTCCCGAACCATCTGTCCGGTGGGAATCCGGATTTCGTGTTTGACATAGTTTTGGGCCGCGACGCTGCGCAGCGTTCCCTTCATGTGTACCTTGTCGTTCTGCACCGTGGTGACGTTGTCGCCCAGCGATGCCCAGGCAGGAAAAGCAAGCGCCAGCAGTAGGCTGGGAAGCAACAGGCGGATGGTTTTTCCGTTTGGAAATCCAAAGGGATCAGATCGATTCATTGTATGTCCTTTAATGGCTTTACCCACGAACGCTCGCGGAAGTCTACTGTCGCCGGCCGGGTCATGTTACGGAGTGCCCTTGCATACTCTTTCATTTTACAGGGAATCCCGCAACGGCCGCCCTGCATATAAACGCAACTAACCAGCATTTGTTCCGCAGCACGGCAAGCGCCCGCAATTGGCTCGGCTATCTCCAAGTATTCGGATTTAGTGCCGCTTCCGTTCCAATGTTCTAGAATGTCACAGTGGGTTGTGATCTGTTATGTCCTTGCATAAAGCTGAAGCGCTCGAACTGTTTCGTTCCGATGACCTGATCGGCATCGGCATGGAAGCCGATGCGGTCCGCCGCCGCATGCACCCCGATGGCGTGGTCACTTACATCATCGATCGAAACATCAATTACACCAATTTCTGCACCGAGTACTGCACCTTCTGCGCGTTTTATCGCCCACTGAAGGGCAAATTGGCCGCTGAAGGCTACATCCTGGATTTCGACACCGTCTACGAAAAGGTGCGCGAGACCGTGGAATTGGGCGGAACCGGCGTCTTGCTGCAGGGCGGCCTGCATCCCGACCTGAAGATCGAGTGGTACGAGGCGATGCTCAGCGGACTGAAGCATCGCTTCCCGCAGGTGCACCTGCATTGCTTCTCCGCGTCGGAGGTCATCTGCATCGCCGAGGTCAGCGGCCTTAGCATCGAAGACACCATCAGGCGCCTGCGCGATGCCGGGCTCGACTCCATTCCAGGCGGTGGGGCCGAGATTCTTGACGATGAAGTACGCTTTAAGATTGCGCGGCTAAAGTGCCTCACAGCGGATTGGCTGAATGTCCACCGCACGGCGCACAAGCTTGGCATGCGCACCACGGCCACCATGATGTTTGGCGTCGGCGAGAACTACGAGAATCGCATCAATCATCTGCAAGTACTTTATGAACTGCAGGAGGAGACCGGCGGATTCACGGCGTTTATCCCCTGGTCGTTCCAGCCCCAGAACACCGCGCTGGGTGGACGTGGATGGGAGGAGGCCACCGCAGTTGAGTACCTGAAAACGCTGGCAATTGCGCGGCTCTACCTCAGCAATTTCGAAAATGTACAGTCAAGCTGGGTGACGCAGGGTTTGAAAGTGTGCCAGATGGGCCTGCGTTTTGGCGGGAACGACGTTGGCTCGGTGATGATCGAGGAAAACGTAGTGGCCGCTGCCGGTGTGCGGAATTGCACCACCGAGGAAGAATTGCGCCGCATCATACGAGACGCCGGCTTCCGTCCGGCGCAACGCGACACGCTGTACACCAAGTTTTTCCTGAACTAGCGGCGCGATCAGTGCGGCTGGGTCGACTTGCTGGGGACGGGTTTCCCCTGCATCTGCTGGCTATCCATGCTTTCCCCGTCGCGCAGCAGAGTAGGTCGCGAGGCATCTGGCGAACTGCTCGCCGACGGCGACGCGTGGGGGTCGGCAGTTGCGTCAGAACTGACCTGGCTAACCGCAGATTTAGACACGACTGCTGGGGCGGTCTGCGCGTTGGCGATTGCCCCCGAATCGGTTGCAGCAGACGCGGGGTTCGCCACCTGTCCGTGGGTCTCCGGCGGTTCCTGTCCGCCACCAGCTTTGATCGTGGATGCTTCCTTACTCTTCAGCTCAGAATCGAAGCCCATCTTGGCATTCATCAGTTCTCGCAACTCCGCGTCGTGAGGCGCGGCGAAAAGCCAGACCAACAGGTATCCGCGATGCTGGGTAAGCAACATCGCCACCGAAATGCGTCGCGAAAGCGCGTCACCTTCCTCCTTATAGGCAATGGTTCCGTGGGTCATCACGAAGGCCTTTCCGCCCGCTTCGAAGGTGCGCGCGTCGCTCATGTCCCGCTGAAGCGGCTGGCTGAAGCCGAAGCCCATCAGAAACCTGCGAACCGCGTCTGCGTCGTGTGTATCATCCGGAAAATGGATATTGGGAAAGCACGACAAGGGCATGGCCGATAGCGTTACTTCGCCAAACTCGTCGTAGGGAACCTCTCCGTCCGCGCCAGGCTTGGTCTTCCACGCAGAGAGCAGGGTTTTCCGGCAGGCCTTCACCACATCGCGCTCACGAGGCCCCATTACCGGCTCTCCGGAAACCCTTTCACGATAGCGCGACACCGCTGGCTCGATGGCGCCTTGCGGTTGAATGCTCCAGCCCTTGGGAAATTCGTACTGTACACCGATTTGAACGTTACGGTAGACGTTGTCTTGAATCCTCCCAGGGTCCATCCGCTCGGCTGGAGGAGACGCTCTAAGTTCGCGCATGCGCTGCGATGAAACCGCCGGCCCTTCGTAGGCAGCCGCCTCGGGCCCAGCGTGCTGTTGGGCTTCCTGGGGAGGGAAAAATTTAAGCCGAGAAAAGGCCGAGTTCAACGTCTTGACCATCTGCGGATCGTTGGCCTGAAGGACCGCCAGCAGGACATACCCATTAACCTCGGTGGCCAGCTCAACGTGCTGCTCGACACCCCGGCGGGTCTCAAAGAAATAAAACTGGCGCCCGTCGATCGTAGTTTTCGCCAGCCCGTGTAGCTCTTCGACGCCGGTGAAGAGATCCTGGTCGAGCTCGCGGCGCAAGATGCCTTTGGCGTCAGTCCAGTTCTTCCCTTTGTATTCATAAGCGAAAATCAAAACCCCAGCATGTTGCGGAGCGGGCCCCAGCATTTGCAATAGCTGGGTGCGGCGGTCGGCGGTGGCTGGCATGGGAACAGGCTTCAGCCGGGCTTCCGGGGGAAAATCAAACTCGAAACCAAAGTAGGCGTTGGTATAGCCGGTGGTGGACAGAAACGCGTCTTCGGGATCGTGTTCCGCAACTGCGGTTTGCGGCGCAGACGAAGAAGGCACATTCTGAGACTTTGCTTGGGGCGATGCGGCGCCCAACACACAGACCAGAACGATAAACCATGGCTTCCGCAGATCCTGCCTCCTAAGCTTAACTCTATTGTTCGCCCGCAGAACGCAAGAGTCAACGTGGCCCGGCTTTGGCACCCTGGACGAGGCCGTGTCAGCCCCAGATGGGATTCGGAATTCCCGGCCGGGGAGTTCCCCTTTTGATGCGGGGGGGGTCAGGTACAATCATCGCGTTGCGGAAAGAATCCGCGCCCAGTCAACCAGTCGGCGCGACTTATCGATGGGAGCGATTCCCTGAACGCTACGATCATGATACTGTGCACCGTCCTGGCGGAACCCCGTGGGCTCCGGCACTACCTGCGCACGCATTTTCTCGACACGACCTTCAAGGGGCTGTACCACGCCAATGCTTTTGACCTGGCGCTGTTAATTCCCTATTTCATCGTGCTGATTATGTTGGCGTTCTACGGGATGCACCGTTACCAACTGGTTTACCTCTACTTCAAGCACAGCAAGAACAAGACCACCGATCCGCCTTCGCGCTTTGCCGAGCTGCCGAAGGTGACGATTCAGCTCCCTATCTTTAATGAACAGTACGTCATCGACCGCCTGGTCGAGTGCGTCTGCAAGATGGAATACCCAGCTGACAAGCTAGAAATCCAGGTGCTCGACGATTCAACCGACGAAACCGTCGAGGTCGCGCGTGCCGTGGTTGAGCGCTATGCCGCGACGGGGCACAACATCAGCTATCTTCATCGCACCAATCGCGAAGGTTATAAGGCCGGGGCGCTCGATGCCGGACTGAACGTGTCGACGGGCGAGTTCGTGGCTATCTTTGACGCAGACTTCACGCCCTACCCGGATTGGCTGATGAAGGTGATCCACCACTTCGCCGATCCTCAGGTCGGCATGGTGCAGACGCGTTGGACGCACCTCAATCGCAACTACTCGTTCCTTACCGAAGTTGAAGCCATCCTGCTGGATGGGCACTTCGTGCTCGAGCACGGGGGACGTTCGCGGGCGGGTGTGTTTTTCAACTTTAATGGCACCGCAGGCATGTGGCGCCGTAAGGCAATCGATGACGCGGGAGGTTGGGAGCATGACACCCTGACCGAGGACACCGATCTCAGCTATCGCTCTCAACTCAAGGGATGGAAGTTCAAGTATCTGCAGGATGTCGAGTGTCCGGCGGAGCTGCCGATCGAGATGACGGCTTTCAAGACACAGCAAGCACGCTGGGCCAAAGGCCTGATTCAATGCTCCAAGAAGGACCTGCCCAAAGTGATGCGTGCCAACGTCTCGCGTCGCGAAAAGATGGAAGCCTGGTACCACCTGACCGCCAACCTCAGCTATCCCCTGATGATCATCCTCAGCACTCTTTTAATGCCGGCCATGATGATCCGCTTCTATCAGGGCTGGTTCCAGATGCTGTATATCGACCTGCCGCTGTTCATGGCCTCGACGTTCTCCATTTCCAGCTTCTACCTGGTGTCACAAAAAGAGCTGTTCCCCAAGAATTGGTTGCGAACATTCCTCTACTTACCGCCACTGATGGGGCTGGGCATCGGGTTAACCATAACCAACACGAAGGCCGTGCTGGAGGCCATTGTGGGCAAGCAAACCGCATTTGCCCGCACCCCCAAATACCGCGTGGTCACAAAGCAGGACAAAACCGTAGCCGCTAAAAAATACCGTAAGCGGCTGGGATGGATTCCGTATATTGAACTTCTGATCGGCTGCTACTTCGCGCTGACGGTGTGGTATGCGATGGCCAATGAAAACTATTTCACCGTGCCTTTCTTGTTTCTGTTCGTCTTCGGCTATTGGTACACTGGCCTGATGTCGTTGCTGCAGGGGCGCTTCGACAGCCTGGTTGCCACGCGTGCCGACGAACATAGTACAAAGCCATTTCCAGTCGGAGTTTAGCCAACAATAAAACTCATGAAATCAGCACTTAACTCACTGTTTTTAATGTGTTTCTTCATGTTAGCGCTGGTCTTAGGAATGGGCGCCAATTGCCTCGCTCTCGACCGCCAGCCAAACGACGACTATCGCGCCCGCCGCATGGCTCTGGCGCAAAAAATGAGCGGAGGGGTAGCGATTGTGTTCGCCGGGACCGAGGCAGAAGGTCCGAATGCGGTCTACGGATTCCGCCAGGACAACGATTTTTACTACCTCTCCGGATGGACTGAGCCCGGTGCCGCGCTGATCATTGCTTCGGCGGTGACCGCCAAGGAAAATGTGGCCCCGCGATCCTATACGGAGATACTGTTCCTTCCCGTTCACAATGTTGCACAGGAGAAATGGACGGGGCCAAAGCTCGGTGCTGACAATCCTCAGGCACCGGCAATCACTGGGTTGGATCGGGTCGACCATCTGGATCGCCTGCCCGCCGAACTTCTACGGATTCTGGGCAATGGTCCCGCGACGATCTACGTTGATCAATCTCGGGAGGGCGAAGCCTCGCCCTCGGGCAGCGCAATGGATTGGCTGCGGCGCACCAACACATTCCCGTTGCGAACTTCGACGCTCGATATCAAACCGCTGCTTGCCCAATTGCGGGTAGTGAAGGACCAAGGCGAAGTGGACCGCATCCGTCATGCTACCAATGCTTCGATCGCGGCGCACATGGCGGCGTTACAGATGCTCAAGCCGGGACTCAACGAGCACGATGTAGATGCCCGCATGCAATACGAGTTCATGAAGCACGGGTGCGAGCGTCCGGCCTATGCGCCCATTGTGGGTGCCGGAGAAAATTCGACGGTACTGCACTACTCCGCTGATGACGCCCCGATTAAGCAAGGCGACGTAGTGGTGATGGATGTGGCCGGCGAATATGCCATGTATGCATCGGATGTTACTCGGACCGCCCCGGCGAGCGGCAAGTTTACGGACAGGCAGCGCGAGATCTACAACATCGTGCTGGGAGCACAGCAGGCCGCAATGGCGTCCTTTAAGCAGGGCAAGTCCAAGCTCATGGGTCGTGAATCTGATTCCCTGTTCAAGGTTGCGTACGACTACATCAATTCCCATGGGAAAGACCTTCACGGCCAACCGCTGGGCCAGTATTTCATCCACGGACTGGGCCACTATGTGGGGCTGGAAGTGCACGATGTAGGGGACAGCATGTCCCCAATTCCGCGCGGCGCGGTATTCACCATCGAACCGGGCATTTATATCCCGGAAGAAAAGCTTGGGGTGCGCATCGAAGACATCGTATGGGTATCGCCCGACGGTAAGCTGGTGAACCTGACCGCTGCACTGCCCCACACTCCTGAGGAAATCGAGGCTGCGATGGCGGGAAAATTCACCGCGAAGCAGTAAGTTCTTTGTCGTCAATTGTTATGCGTTCCGCAACCGCTGCGTCGTGCATCTGGCTGGTGTGCGGGCCGTCTCCGTGACGCCCCCATCTGTTATCCTGACCTCTTGTGGTAATCAAGGTTCTGTTTGTGCTCCTGGTGCTGTGCACTGCAGCGCTTGTGGCGGTCGGCATCGCCCTCCTGCTGCGAGTGAGGCGGCATTTGAAGCAGGAGCACATGGATTCGAAAATACGTTCCGTAATCGATGAAGCTGCCGAGAAAACTGCGACGGCTGCTGACGAGGATAAGGCATCATAACCCGGCATTGAAGTGGCCGGCGCACTGAGGGTAAAGAGATGGCACAAACTGAAGTTCGCACCCAAACAGAAAATGTCGCCGAGCAGTGGTTGAGCTTGGCGAAGCAGGCGGGAATAGTCGTTTGCGCAAGCGCCGTGATTGCGGTGTGCGCCCGACTGGTATTGCCTCTGCCGTTTACGCCCGTGCCCCTGACGTTGGGGAACTTCGGGGTATTGCTGGTGGGCTTGGCGCTGGGCAGCAAGCGCGGGTTCGCGGCGGCTGCTCTGTATCTTGCCTGGGGAGCTATGGGATTGCCCGTTTTCAGTCCCGTAGGCGTTGGCGGCGTCGCACAACTGTTCGGCCCCACCGGCGGATATCTCATGGCATATCCCGTAGTCGCTTTTATCGCAGGATGGCTGGCGGAGCAGGGAGTGGCTTCTTTCGCGCGCAATCTTGTGGCCGGAATTGTTGCTGAGATCATTTTGTTTGGCGCTGGAATCGTCTGGCTGGCGGCGATGACGCACAGTTGGCAACGCGCTTTGGCCTTCGGGCTTCTTCCATTCTTTTTTGCCGAGGTCATGAAAGTCATGGCCGCGGCTGGTTTGGCAAGACGACTACAGCGCACGAAGTAGTTCGGCAAACGGTGTTGCGTAATGCTGGATAGCGGTTTTCACCGGTAGAGTGGCCTTATCTCCTATGAGCAGTGCAGGTAGCAAGACCCGCGAAATCAAGGTGGCGCACAGTCCCGACTCCGACGACGCCTTCATGTTCTATGGCATGGCCACGAACAAAGTGCGCGTGCCAGGAGTGAAGTTCTGCCATACGCTCTGCGACATCGAGACCCTGAATCGCAAGGGCCTTGAAGGCTATTACGACATCACAGCGATTTCGTTCCACGCCTATCCGTACCTTCAGGACAAGTACGCGATGATGCCCAGCGGTGGCAGTGTGGGCGAGGGTTACGGTCCGATGATAGTCGCATCGCGCAATATGGCGGTCGAGGAGATTGCCAACGTCAAGATCGCAGTGCCCGGGACGATGACGACGGCTTACCTTGCGCTCAAGTTATTCGCGCCCGATGTGGTGACCGAGGTGGTTCCGTTCGATGAAATTATCCCCAAGGTGCTGGAAGGCAAGTATGAGGCGGGGCTGATCATCCACGAGGGACAGCTCACCTTTAATAAGGTTGGGTTGCACCGAATTGTGGACATGGGTAAATGGTGGCGGGACCTGACCGGTATGCCGCTGCCGCTGGGTGGCAACGCCATCAAGCGTGATCTCGGGCCGGCCCTGATTAACTCCTGCTGCAATGCGCTGCGTGACAGCATCCAGTACGCTCTGGACAACCGCGAAGAAGCATTGCAATACGCGATGCAGTTTGCGCGCGACCTCGACGTGCAGCAGGCCGACAAGTTTGTCGGGATGTATGTCAACGAACGGACTCTCGACTACGGGAAAGACGGCCGCGAAGCCATCAGTAAGCTGCTGGAAATGGGTTACGAGCGCGGCATCATTCCACAGAAGCCGATTGTGGAGTTCGTGGGCGACTCTGCCGTCACGGCATAGGCTGCGCGGATCATCTTCTAATGCCGTAGCCGGCGGCTTTGGCATGCCCGCTATTTACTTTCCAGCTAGCGACGCTGTTCTCTGCGACTGCCTCCGTTCATCACAGGTCGATAAGATATACATATGCCCGCCGTTGGACTAAAGAAGATCCCGCCTGGACAGAACCTGCTCATCGATGCCGATGACACGCTCTGGGAGAACAACATTTACTTCGAACGGGCGATCACCGATTTCATTTCCTTCCTGAATCACCATCAGTACACGCCCGACGAAGTCCGGCATGTGCTCTACGATGTTGAGCGCGAGAACATCCGGCAGCATGGGTATGGCATGCACAGCTTTGCCAACGCACTGGTGATCTGCTTTGAAAGGCTATCCGTGGAGCCGGTCACTCCAGGGTTACACGAAACCATCCGAGGCATCGCCTATCAGATCGCCGAGCATCCCATGGAGTTTCTGTCCGAGGTGCCTGAGACGCTGGCGGAGTTGTCGCAACGGCATCGGCTGTTCATGGTGACCAAGGGCAACATCACCGAACAATTGGGCAAGGTTGAGCGCTCAGGACTGAAGGAATACTTCACCGCGATCGAAGTGGTCAGCGAAAAGGATGCTGCCGCCTATCGCGCCGTTGTTGAGAAATATGGCTTGGTCAGGGACGTCACATGGATGATCGGCAACAGCCCGAAATCCGACATCAACCCCGCACTGGAAGCGGGTTTGCACGCGGTGTTCGTGCCCCACGACAACACTTGGATGTTGGAGCGTGACGAGTTGCGCAGCCATGCAGCCGAAGGCCGACTGCTGCGGGTGGAAAACTTTGCTCGCCTGCGGGATTGTTTTTGACGATTGACCACGCTTTTTCCTCCACGCGCTGCTTTTTCCCGCCGCGACGGCTTGGTGAATCCATCTGTGTCGAGGCTAGCGTCAATGCTGCCGCCACATTCTGATGCGAGCATATAATCCGGTCATGGACGAGCAGGATTTTCGCCGCCTTGCAGAAGACACAATTGAGAGGCTGAAGCGCAGCCTATATGAAGCCGAAGGCGAAGCTGACTTCGAGGCCGAGGACAATGCCGGCGCGTTGCACATCAGCTTCGAAGAGCCGCCGGGTAAGTTCGTCATTTCGCCCAACTCGCCGGCACGGCAAATCTGGATATCGGCCCTGTCCACCAGCTTCAAGCTCGACTGGACTGACGATAGAAGAGACTTTGTCCTGACAAAGACCGGCGAGGGCATCAAGAAACTGGTCAATCGCCTGATCAACGAGCAACTGGGCGAGCAAGCCATCACGCTGCGATAGACGTGCGTGCCCGAGCAGTGCGTCGAAGTTGCTTCGCGAAATCCCCATTTCTCCGTAATCACTTTGTCGCAGACTGCGCTTGATCTAAGATCTCTGCGAGACCCGACATCATGATCCGACAACTCAGCACTCGTGTTTCCCTTCTTTTATTCGTGGCTGCCCTTTTCGCAGCTTCCGCACATGCTCAGTGGACAGCACCCAATCCCGTCACCAGTTTTGAGAAACAGCCTGACGGGGTTGTCTTTCACCTGAAGTCGGGCACGCTGCGATTGCAAGTAGATGCCCCGAAGATTGTTCACCTGGTGTATTCGCCGACATCGTCCTTTCCCGCCTCCACTAATCCCGCCGTGATAAAGGAAGATTGGTCGGAGTCTGCCTGGACACTGCAAGCCGGTGCCGAAGAAATTGCGTTGCGGACGACGGCGCTGAAAGTCGCCGTAGACCGCAAGACAGGCGCCATCACATATAGCGATTCCGGCGGCCGTACACTGCTTCACGACGACTCCAAGACCATGACGCCAGCGACCATCAACGGCGAGCGGACTTATCGCGCCGAGGACTACATGACTCTCGCAGGGTACGGCTCAACCGAGGCGCTGTATGGACTGGGGCAGCATCAGGCCGGGGTGTGGAACTATCGCGGCGAGTCGGTCGATCTCTCGCAAGACAACACCAGCATTGCGGTGCCGTTGATGGTATCGAGTTCTGGATACGGGCTGTTCTGGAACAACACGTCGCGCAGTCGCTTCAACAACCGCTTTCTGCACGCTCTCTACGTGAGTTCGGAAGTTGCGGACACCATCGATTACTACTTTCTGTATGGCCCGGAACTCGACCAGGTCATTGCGGAATACCGCGAACTTACAGGCGTTGCTCCCATGTTTGGAAGATGGGCTTACGGCTTCTGGCAATGCAAAAATCGTTACAAATCGCAGGCGGAATTGCTGGGTGTGGCGCAGAAATACCGTGATCTTAAAATTCCCATCGACAACATTGTCCAGGACTGGTTCTGGTGGAACCGTAAGGGAGAACACGTCTTCAACCAGAACTATCCCGATCCCAAGGGCATGATCGACCAACTGCATCGGGAGAACTTTCACCTGATGATCTCGGTATGGCCGTTCTTCGAGCCTGGCTCGAAAGAGTACGAAACGATGGACAAGAACGGGTGGTTCATTGACAAAACGGCGGTGGCGCACCCTCCGTACCACAAGGCAGAGATGGCAGTGTATGACGCGAGCAGCCCAGCGGCCCGCAAGTACTACTGGCAACTCATGGACGATGCGTTGTTCAAGATTGGCGTGGATGCGTGGTGGCTGGATACGACCGAGCCTGAAACAGAAGGACGCGAAGAGAACATACAACTTAATCACAAGTTAGCCATTGGGAGCGGTAACCGGTATGTGAATCTCTTTCCGCTCATGACGACGACTGCGGTCTATGAAGGGCAGCGCGCCGCGTCAGATCAGAAGCGCGTATTCATCCTGTCTCGCTCGGCATTCGCTGGCAGCCAGCGCAATGCGGTGACAGCGTGGTCCGGCGATATCAATTCGGACTGGATCACGTTCCAGCGCCAGATTCCCGCCGGGTTGAATTTCGAACTCTCGGGACTTCCCTACTGGACGACCGATGTCGGAGGGTTTGTCAGCGGCAACCCCGATGATCCAGCGTATCGCGAACTCTTCGTGCGCTGGTTCGAATTCGGTACATTCAGCCCGATATTTCGAGTGCACGGCACACGCAGCAACGATCAGAACGAATTATGGTCTTACGGGCCAGATGCGCAGAATATCCTGACCAACTATGACCGCTTGCGCTATCGCTTGATGCCTTACATCTATTCAATGGCGTGGATGGTGACGAGCGCTAGCTACACACCGATGCGCGCACTGGCGATGGATTTTGGTTCTGATCCGCGTGCGCTCAACGTCGGCAGCCAGTTCATGTTCGGGCCAGCTCTACTTGTAAGTCCCGTGACCGAACCTGCAGCGAACACATGGCGCATGTATTTGCCGAAAACAACATGGTTCGACTTTTGGACAGGACAGAAGCAGGCAGGTGGAATGATGATCGATACAGCCGCTCCACTCGATCGCATACCGCTGTTTGTTCGCGCAGGTTCCATCATCCCGATGGGCCCTGAAGTTCAATACGCGGCGGAGAAGCCGGCTGATCCTGTCGAACTGCGCATTTATCGTGGCTCCGATGGCGCGTTCACGCTCTACGAAGATCAGAACGACGGCTACAACTATGAAAAGGGAGCTTACGCGACCATCCCGATTCGCTGGGATGACACGACGCAGACGTTAGAGATCGGCGAGCGGAAGGGTGCGTTTTCCGGAATGCTGGCGAGCCGTACATTCCAAATCGTCTTTGTGAGTGAGAACCACGGCAATGGAATCGAACTTACCGAACATGCCGACAAGACTGTGCGCTATGCGGGGCAGAGCGTGTCGGTGAAACCGTAACCTCGGCAGCCAGCTTCGCCGAAGCCCTGTAAGCGTCTGATACCATTCGCTGCATGGCAGTGAATACGATCGACGATGTCGTAGGAGCCCTCGACTCTATTATCCAGCGAGCCTGGGACGAGAAGAGCCGGATGGGGTACTTTGCCGCGCTCTATCGGCGTGTCACGCTCGCGGTGCGCGACGGTGTGAGTAGCGGACGCTTCCACAATGGTCCCCTGATGGAACGGTTGGATGTCGTGTTTGCATCGCGCTACCTCGACGCACTAGCCGCGTACCAGTCGGGCGGGACGCCAAGTCGAAGCTGGAAACTGGCATTTGTTGCATGCAGTGATGACAGCCGACTGATCCTGCAACATCTTTTGGCAGGTATGAACGCGCATATAAACCTCGACCTAGGTATCGCCAGCGCTCAAGTCAGCCCTGGCGACCAATTGCCTCAGCTCAAAACCGATTTCGACGAAATCAACGACGTTCTCGCAGCCCAGGTTGCGGCGGTCGAATCGGAGATGGCCGCTTTGTCACCGCTGGTCAAGAACTTGTCGACCGTCGGCCTAAGCAGCGAAACTACGGTGATCAACTTCGACATCGATCTAGCACGAAAGGCCGCCTGGTTCCTTGCGCAGCGTTTGGCCAATGAACCGTCGATCCTGCACGGAGTCACGATTGAGGGGCTGGATTTGTCGGTGTCAGTCGCCGGACGAGCCATTCTTTACCCGCCATTCAAGGATGAGGCATTGGCGGTCATCCTCGCCGCCGAAGTCAAGGATGTGCGAAGCGCGATCGAGATACTGGCGAAGCAGCAGGCGCAAACAGCCCCGTCCTCAGCGGGCAACTAAGACGCCGCGGCCACTGGTATAACCGCCGACTTCATTCCTAGCCCGGACTCGCAGAAACGCTTAGCACGCTTCGAACCCGGCCCGCTCATTCGCCCCGTGAAGCTACGAGTCGGGCGTTTTGGAGCGGGCAGCTTCGGCGGTGCTTGCAAAAGTGAACAACTGGTCAACTTTGGTAGCTTTCAGCGAGTTGAGCAGGCGATCGCTAGCGCCAACGACGACGAGTTTACGGCCGGCGTTCTCACGCGAAACATGCGCGCCTACCAGGCAACCAATGCCTGCCGAATCAATGTACGGAACATCAGCCACGTCCACGATGAGCAGGTTGGACTGGTCGCTCCTTACCATCGACTGGAAACTGAAAAAATTTCCCAACAACAACGGCCCGTGCAGGCGAAATATCACGCTGGAACCACCAGCATCGTCGACGCGTTCAATCTCCAAAGGCTTTTCTTGCATAGACCCGTATCTTATAACCCCGGAGTGCTACGGAAGTATTAATTTTCGGTTACTGCAACAGAGATCAGCAAACAGTTCAATCCAACCGGGTCGTCGATGAAGATTACAAGCGAGGAGGGTTTTCGAGAGGCGCTTCGGTTTTTGCAGGGGCGGAGTTGTGATTTAAGTCGTTGTCTAGCTTGCCTTGTGCAGCACCGGGGCGCGATGTCAGCTGCGGCGGAGCGGATGCCAACGCCGTTGTTTTTTGATGACTTGTGGTCGGAATACCTGCAGTTGAAGATTGATGCTTTGCCGCAGGGGATGGGGCCTGGGGCTGGCGATGAAACACCGCGTGATCATGACCGGTATAGCGCTGGGCCGACAGACCTGTAGTCAATAACAGCAAAGCAAGCGCCGTTCGGCTAAGCGTAATGTGCGACCGCGACATAGAGTAAAAAAATGGCTTACAGCCCCAACTGATTCTAAGACAAGCGGAGCATCATTGGGAAGGGGCTTCTCCGATTCCTCTTGTGCCACTTTCGAGGGAGATTGCAGCCTTACCTCCTTCCGGAAGACACATTGCGCCGAGTGCCCGGGAAGTGATGCTCGTATTTCGTCAGATCGATGCGGCGGCCCTTAAATCGCACTCCCTCTGCTTCCAGAAGGAATCGTTGCTCAAAACCATATTCACCCGACAAGGAGATACGGCCTCCAGCGCCCAACACACGCTGCCAAGGCAAACCGGGCACTTGCTTCAAGACCTTCGACACGTGCCGGGCACAGCGTGGGTAACCAGCTGCCTCGGCAACGGCACCGTAGGTGGCGACCCGTCCACGGGGAATCTGACGGATCACCGCGGCGACGGCGGCAGCAATTGGAGGCTTGGAAGTAGGCGGGCGCTTCATCGCTCACGATAAGATAACACCCATGTCCGAGTCGGTACGCGATCCTGTAGCGCGGTTTTCTGACCGCGCGAATGACTACGTGAAATATCGTCCCCACTATTCTCCCGAGGTAGTACACGCGCTCCAGCAGGCATGCGGTCTAAGGCCAGGGCATGTCGTAGCGGATGTCGGTTGTGGTCCCGGATTGCTGGCCGAGATCCTACTGGAGAACGGCAATCGGGTAATCGGCGTCGAACCGAATCTCGAAATGCGTGAGGCCGGCGAGCAGTACCTGGCCCGTTATGCCAACTTCAGCATGATTAACGGCAGCGCGGAAAACTCAACACTCGCTGACGGATCGATGGACTTCGTCACGGCGGGACAGGCATTTCACTGGTTTCAACCCGAACAAGCTCGAATCGAGTTCGCCCGCATCCTCAAGCCGGGTGGTTGGACGGTTCTTGTTTGGCATGATCGGGATACGCAGGCGACGCCCTTTCTGAGGGCCTATGAGGACTTTTTGCAGACCCATTCCGTCGATTACCAGCAGGTGAACCACAAAACCGTCGCAAGCCTTGGGGCGATCACTCGATTCTTTTCTCCAGCCCCAGTGCAACTCATCTTGCAGCAAACTCGGCAGCATTTCGATTTTGACGGCTTGCGGGGACGGCTTTTGTCTTCGTCGTATGTCCCAAGAGAAGGTGTAGCGGCGGAAATTATGCTGCGAAAACTGCCTGAGCTCTTCTCGAAGTTCGCCGAAGATGGTCGAGTGGTCATCGAATATGAGACGAAGATCTTTTACGGGCACTTGACCTCATGAGCGCCACCAATCAGCCGTCACAATCTAACCCCGTGCTGCGGGCTGAAAATCTGGGTCGAGCAGTTGCCGGCAAGACC
>Ga0208478_1000106_pt1 | contig 32849 bp, 27 predicted proteins | sample NGESurdeep072012_5_FD_184462 | JGI IMG/M metagenome (GOLD analysis project Ga0208478, IMG submission 184462) | Arctic peat soil microbial communities from Barrow, Alaska - NGEE Surface sample 415-2 deep-072012 (SPAdes) | ecosystem: Environmental > Terrestrial > Soil > Wetlands > Peat ...
GATGGACCATATCAGGAAATAGTTTTTATGAGACTTCTTCATTCACCCCTTCCGGAGACGCTTTATATTATGTCATACAAATTGAGAATACTTCTGGAACGGGCTTTATTGTATCCGGAAACTTTATCGGGGGTCAGGCAGCATCGTGCGGCGGTTCTGAATGGACAAAGACCAGTGAATTTAATAATGCTTTTACCGGTATTTATCTTAATGTTGGAACCGGAACCGTAAGCAGTATTCAGAACAATACCATAAAAAACTTTGGCTGGTCAAATTCCGGGGCTGCAAGCTGGACAGGCATTTATATAGCAGGAGGTGATGTTAATATTGGCACAGCTACCGGAAATATCATTGGTGCAGAGGGTACAGGAGGATCAATTATTATATCAGGAGGTGCTACTCTTACAAATGTTTATGGAATTAATATTGTGGGGGCAGGAACTGTAGATTGCCGGAATAATAGTATTAGCTATATCATTGCAAATAATAGTGCACCTGCCAATGCAACTAATTTTTATGGTATAAGTAAGTCTGCTGCCGGAACTACGACTATCAGTAGTAATACTATATCCCAAATAAGTGCAGGCTCTTCAAGTACAGGGTCTGATGCACAAACCTTATTTGGAATTTATAATGCTGGTAGCGGCACTGTTACCATAAATAGCAATACCATTTCCAATCTGTCCAACGGCACAACAAATACTTTGCCCTTTCAATTTGGATTGATCAATGGTATAGCATCTTCTGCAGGCATAAACATAATTTCAAATAATATCGTGCATAATCTGACCATTGCAAATGCCAATACAACAGCTGCACAAACGGCATCTGTTTGCGGTATTGCACTTACCGGCAGTACTGCTCTTAAAACGGTAACAGGAAATACAATTTATTCATTATCTAATACCTATGCATCATTTGCAGGCAGCATAATCGGTTTGTATTTTTCTGGAAATACAGGTGCTAATGTTGTTTCAGCCAATTTTATTCAGACCTTATTAGTAACGGGGGCATCTTCTACCGGTGCTTCAGTTTATGGAATAAAAATATCGGGAGGCACTTCCACTTATTCCAACAATATCATAAACCTTGGAGGGGCAACGAGAACAAACATATATGGAATTCACGAATCCGGTACAGCAACTACTAATACTAATCTCTATTTTAACACTGTTTATATTTCTGGAAGTATGGGTTCTGGAGCAACTAATGTTTCTTACGCTTTATATAATGGTACTAATACGACACAACGCAATTTCAGGAATAACATATTTGTGAATGCCCGTTCAACTTCCGGAGCTTCATTAAAGCATTATGCGGCTTATATAACAATTGGTGGTTCAGGTTCTTTGACCTGCAATTTTAATGATTATATTGCTTCAGGATCTGGAGGAGAACTTGGATTTTATGGGGGAAACAAAGGAGCATTGCCTATAGTAACAGGTCAGGATGGCAGCAGTTTAAATACAGATCCGACGTTTACCAACCCCGGGTCAACAAGTGCCATCGATTACAAAATAGGCAGTGCATCGTTGCCTGGTGTTCTCGGAACCGGAATTTCTATCGATTATGGGTTAAATCCGAGAGGAGCTAGTGCTGTTACAATGGGAGCCTGGGAGAAGGATATAAATTTTAACAAATGGACAGGAACAACAAGCAATGTATGGAGTACGACCAGCAACTGGTCAGCGAATGCTCTGCCGGCGGTGGATGCCAATATCATTTTTGATAATACTCCGGTACATGATTGTTATCTGGATATGGATCGATCGGTAACCGACATTATCAATGTATCAGCTAAAAGCCTTGTAACCAATGGACATAAACTTACCATAAAAGGGAATTTAAACTTTTCAGGCAGTGGTCAGATTGATGCTTCACTTGCTTCCTCTACTATTGAATTTGCAGGCGCTTCGGCTCAATTCATTCCTCCTGGAATATTTCATGATAACCAGGTCTTTAACCTGGTTGTTAATAACACCAATAATGTAATACTACATGGAACCGTGAATCTATTAAATACCCTAACTGCTACTTTGGGACGACTAGATGCAAGCACTGGTACTTATTATTATCCTACTATTATCTATGCAGGTACCCTCGCACAATCTCTTGAGGCTAACCAATATTTAAACGACAAAATTTATAACTTAACCATTGATAATGGAACAGGGGTATCGGTAAATACAAACTTTACTATAGATAATAACCTGACAATTAATTCAGGAAAGCTGCTTAATATACCATCAGGAAAACTACTCACAGTATCAGGCACTATTACTAACGCTGCGGGCACTTCCGGGCTTGTAATAAAATCTGATGCAACAGGTGATGGAAAATTAATCAACAATACTTCATCTGTTAATGGTACTGTTGAGCTGTTTCTTACAGGCGATTATACTTCAACCGGGGCTGCCAGGTTTCATTATTTTGTCCCTCCGGTTGTATCAATGAATTTCGATAATACAAATCCTTCAACTGTTGCAGCTGATCTTGGTCTTACATATTTTAATGGAGATCTTGCTTTGTACAGTGAAGTAGCTGCTGGTTCTAACAAAGACGCAGGGTGGCAGTATTTTGATGGCTATGATTATGGTTATGGTCCCACGACTCCTTTCTCTTCATTAGTATCTTCAACAGGATATAATATCTTCCTGAATTCTGATGATAAAATTACCTTTAAAGGAACCTTGAATTCCACAGATCACACTTTTAATAATTTGAGCTTTACAAATTTGGGATGGAACCTGGTTGGAAACCCATTCCCATGCAATTATGACCTTTACGGAATATCTGAGCTTACCTCCAACGGAGATGGGGTAAACAATACTGTCTATTTTAACCATAATGGGGGGTTTGCTTATTGGAATGTAGAACTTTCTACAGGATCAACCGGGTATTCTGATATTATTCCCCCTATGCAGGGATTTTTTGTCCATGTTACCGCGACCGGGCAATCATTAACCCTGCCTGCAAGTTCAAAAACTGCATCTACTGCTTCACCGTCCAGATCAAAGGGAGGAAATCCTGTTAAAAAGATAAAACTTGTATTAAATAATGGCCCTGTTCCTGATGAAACAATAGTTTGTCTGGTTGATAAAGCTACACTTGGATTCGACGGTGATTATGACGGGTATAAGCTGTTTGGCAAAAGTACTTCTACGGTCCCCTACATTTATACTGAACTTGATTCTGTAAAATATTCAATTAATGCGGTGCCGGAACCTACAACAACGCCTTTGGTAATCCCTGTCACCGTAGTGTTAAAAACCGAGGGAACCTATAAAATAAATATAACTGAATTTGAAAACCTTGATGGTTTCAGCGTTGTTCTAAAGCATGGAGCCGTTGAAACAACTCTAAGCAAGGATGCTTCCTATTCATTTACACTGGCTGCAGGAACATATACCGATTTCCAATTAATTATCAAAAACATTGCTACAGTCGTTGAAAAACCTACTAATGAGAAATTGAAAACTTGGTACAGTAATAACTTCCTGTATATTAAGTATCCTGATTATATTTCGGGGTACAAAGGCAATCTGGTAATTTATAATATTCAGGGTAGGATGGTTTATAATAATAATATGGTATCGATAGCACCTGGCCAAACAATTCAATTGCCTCTGAGTCTGCCAAAGGGCATGTACATAACACGTATTAATGCAAATAATCAAACGTTTGTTTCGAAAATTGTTGTATTTTAATAGATTAAATAAAATCATTAGTTTTGCCTTGTGAATAAGAAGATTTATCTTAAACCAAAAATAGAAAAGATAGTACTGGATTATACTATCTCCCTGCAGATGCTGTCTACACCGCCTGGTGATCCACCACCAAGGGGAGGCAGTACCAATAAGAGTAATAGTACTCCATTTCAGAGTCCGTTCGGGGATAAGCCATTCGGATAGGAAAGACATTTAATAGAGTAAGAGCCTGAGAGAGGCTCTTTTTTTTCAACCAAATAAATCAGACTTGCAAGACCGCAAGACCTTAAGACCGAGTAACATGTGACAAGTAACATGCGACAATTACCAGCATAATAGCATTTTATCACCTAAATCTATATATGTATTAAAAAAAGTTCTACATTCGTTAGTCAGTTATTCCAAAGTCATTTTTAGACAATGAGAATATTTAGAAAATTCATTGCAATGAAAAAATTACTGATTATCATAACGGCGCTTTGTTTTCTGTCGTCATTGACTAATGCCCAGTTGTGGAAATTCCGCAGGTATGAAGTCAGTGCCGGCATAGGACCCACACAATTTTTCGGAGATATTGGAGGTTATTCCAATGATAAAAACCTGCTCGGAATAAAAGATTTTTCTTTCAGTCATACAGGGCTGAATATATATACCTGTGCACGATACAGAATTACAGAAGATGTGTCGGCAAGGGTTAACCTTGTATTTGGAATTTTTCACTCCACCGATGCGGGAGGCTCAAATGAAAATCGTGGTTTTGAATCATCAACAATTTTTTTTGAACCTTCAGTAATTGGTGAATACTACTTCATTAAGAACAAAGGAGAAAACAGTTTTAAATTCCAGAAAGGCAATGAGACAGTACTCAGGTCGATGTTTGCCTCTCTCGATTTCTACGCTTTTGCAGGATTCGGAGGTCTTTCTTACAAAGTGATGCCGAATAGTACTCTTGCCCCTTATGCAACTAATACAAGCGGTTTCACAGGAGTCGTACCCCTGGGGATAGGTGTGAGTATGATCTATTCCGGTAAAATTAATTTCGGGATTGAGCTTGGCGGAAGATTTACCTTTTCAGATAATCTCGATGGCTATACATCTGCCAAGTCAACAGCGAATGATGTTTATCATTTACTGAATTTTACAATTACATATAAGATAAATACAGGGAAAAACGGGTTGCCGGTGTTTGGAAAGTAAATTTTATGGTTCATTTGCCTTCGGCGAGCTCACTTAGTTCGGTTTTGCTCCTCCAAAACCTATTTATTCATTTCTTTTGCTTGCCCAAAAGAAACGAACCAAAGAAAAAGGCAGCCTCAAATCTTTTTTGGGCTTAACATTTTATCGGTTGCCCACGCATTACAACTCGCTCCCCCGAATTCTCGGGGTTGCTCAAACAGTAATGCTTACTTATGCCTTTCACTTCGCAACCTCAAAAATGTTAATCTATTTCCAAAAAAGATTTGGTGGCATTGCTCGCCTTACGGCGATTTGAGTTAGTATATTCCTTGGTAGGGAAATCTGAGTACTACAATTGGGTTTTAAACGGCCTTAGAGAATTTTGGGAAATAGCGACTATTTTGAAGCTTGCTGCGATGGCCATTAGTAAGCAATACTGTTTGACCCCGAGCGAAGTCTCGGGGGAGTTGTATTGCGTGGGCAAGCTTCAAAACAGTAGCCCCAAAATTCTCTGCAGCCTTGATCTTTCTTTGGTTGCTTTCTTTGCATCAAGGCAAAGAAAGTAACATGGATTTCTGAGTAGCAAAAAATGAACAAATTAAATTTTCTTTAAAAACCCTTTCGGGATTTTGAGAATCAGATTCTGATCAAGCCTGTCAATCCTTACCACAACACGGTTTTTGGTTCCGATTTTAATAAGCTCACCAGTGAGACCGATAAGAGCGCCATTGATTACCACAACATTATCGCCCTGGGCGAATTTATCAGAGGTGACTTCAATCTCAGCATCGCTGTTTATCAGTAACCGGAGGTTATCTATCTGATTCTGGGGAATTGAAACAGGTAGTCCTTCGAAAGAGACGAATTTAACGACACCTGTGATTTTATAAACCCTTGGGAAATTCTTATTGTTTGTCTTTACAAAGATGTAGGAAGAGAGTAGCGGTTTTTCAACAAGTTTCTTCCGGTCGCTCCACATCCTGTATGTCTTCTGCAGGGGCAGGAATGTTTCTATTTCTTCCTCAACAAGCCGCTGAAATACAAGCTTTTCAGCTCTTGGCCTTGTATATAGAGCATACCATTTTTCTTCAGATTTATTGGTTTTAATAATTTTTATTTCTTTTGAGGATATGTTTTCCAGTTCGGCCATTTTTTATGGTTTGAATACAATTTCAAAGATAAATTAATTATTTGTTCATTTCAGATTTGCCTTCGCACCGCCGATTAGAAAACTTTGTACTAGATATCTTACCCCCTCTGTCCCGACGAGGCGGGACATCTCCCCCAAGGGGGCGAAAACTTTCATTATAAATTTAGGATCTCAAACGGCCTTAGAGAATTTTACTCACTTTGTTCGCGAGCTTGCCCCATCGGGGACTCGGTTCTTTGGTTACTTTCTTTGCATCAAGACAAAGAAAGTAACATTGATTGAGGTAACATCCTATAGAATTAAGCCCCCCATATGGGGGTTGGGGGGTAAAATACTCAAATAGTTATATATTTGCTTTAAATCATTTCTAAATCATTTTGAAAAAGGCACTTCTCATATTCATTCTTATAGGCATTATTCAGATCCTGAATATGAATCTTTATTCCCAGGAAGTTCCTCAATCCATCAGCAATACAGGTATCTACGACTTCCTTGATGAACTTGCAAACGACCAGATAATTACAATTAATTCTGCCATAAAACCCTATTCACGGTTGTTCATATCTCTGCGTCTGAAAGAGGCGGAAGAGAAAAAAAACCAGCTTAATCCCAGGCAGCAGAAAGAGCTCGACTTCTACCTGATGGATTTCATTAAAGAACTTAATGAAGAATGGCGGAAAGGCACAAAGGCCCAATGGTTCAACGGCAAACTTCATCATTATGATCTATTCTATTATAAGGATTCTCTTTTTTCGCTGACGATTAATCCTATTCTTGGCGGGGAGATCTTTACCAACTCCTCAGGAAAGGCATCTTATATCCGCAACGGTGCTGAGGCACGGGGATATATAAAGAACTGGGGATTCTATGCTTCCCTCCGCGATAACCACGAGAAACCACTCCTCGGACTGCCTCAATATCTTACCCAGAGAGTGGATGGACTCATTAAAGGAACAACTGACTTCAGCGAAATGAAGGGCGGAGTCACTTATTCGTGGAAATGGGGCAGTGCCGGCCTTGTAAAAGATAACCTGCAATGGGGAAATAACTATAACGGAGCAAATATATTCGGTGGAAACAACCCTACCTTTGTCCAGTTAAGACTTCATATTTCTCCGGTAAAATGGTTTGAATTCAATTATTTCCATGGCTGGTTAAACTCAATGGTTGTCGACAGCACCAAATCTTACTGGGTCACCAATAGCTATGGTACCAGCTACCGCGAGGTGTATCACAGCAAGTTTATTGCTGCCAACATGTTCACCTTCAAGCCTTTTAATAATCTTAATGTCTCAGCCGGGAACAGTATTGTTTATGATAACGAGACTGCTAACCCGGCCTACCTGATACCGCTCTTCTTTTATAAGTCGGTCGATCACTCACTCACCTCCGGAATTGATAATATGAATTCACAGATGTTCTTTGATATCAGTTCGCGGCAGATAAAGAATCTTCATCTTTATGCTACATGGTTCATTGATGAACTATCGGTGAGCCGGTTTACTGATAAAAATGCATGGAATTTCTTCAGTTATAAAGCCGGATTCAGATTAACCGATCTCCCGGTCACAAACCTTTCTTTCACAACTGAGTTCACTTATACCTACCCTCTTGCATTTCAGCATTATGTGCCCACTCTTACTTTCCAGAATCAGCGATATAACCTGGGATATTATCTGAAGGATAACTCAAGGGAATGGTATGTTGCTTTCGATTATCGGCCGTTAAGAACTCTTGATGTAAATCTCTTTTTTCTTGATGCGATACGAGGTCCCGATTATACGGAACTCGGGGTGAATCGTGTTGGCAATCCTCCGTTGGTCACAGTGCAATGGCATAACACATCATATGGAATGAAGGCTTCTTACCAGGTTATTAATAACCTTTATACGTGGTTCTCATTTGCATCAAGTAATATCAGGGGAGATGCCAGGTGGAGTCCGGAGTATTTTTTTGGAAGGAAGAATACAGTGAATCTTGGGGTTACGCTGGGGTTTTAATTTTAGTATCTCACCCCCTTTCCCCATTTTATCAATATTTACGTAGATATATTAAATCCGCCAAATAAACTCCCCTCTTTACAAAGTAGAGAGGGGCGGGGGGTGAGTACATTAGATTAGAGAAAGAAAGCAACCAGGAGTATGATAAATGTGCCATATCTGAACAATTTGAATAAATTTTTATTTACTTCGCACTCTCAACCCAGTCGTTTGCAGTTAACCGATGGAAAAGCGTAAATTCAGGACAATAACACTCCTGGCAGATATTGTCATTCTGACGGTATCCTTTCTTGCTGTGGTATGGACAAAACCCGCAAGCCTGAGATCGTACCTGCCATCACATACGCCTTTCTTCCTGGGGCTGGCCCTGATGTGGATCATCGTTTCGCTTATCAACGGGAAGATGCATCGTGGCAAGATCATCAACTTTACAACACTTTTCTCAAGGGTTCTGACCAGTAATATTATTGCTGTTTCTATCACTGCCCTTGTGATGTATAGTATAAGGTCTCTTGATTACTCAAGAACTGTCGTCCTTGGAACCGCTTTGCTCGCCACATTCCTCGAGCTGGTTTTCGGGTCGGTCTACATGGCCTATAAAAAGGCAGTCGTGCAGGATTATGAAGAGTATAATAAATATAAGCCATATAAAAAGCCCAGTGAATACGACCTTGTTAAGGGCGTTAACGGGAACGGTGAACGGAAGGAAGATCATTCTCAGGTAAACCCGGGGATTGCCCAGGCAATTGAAAAAGAGTGCGGATCAGAAATGGCCCTGGCAATATTAAAGATGACCTGCAGTAATTTTACCGATCACACCGCCGTATTGTCAACTACCACTATTTTTAATATTACAAGCCTGGTTAAAGAGAAATATGATTATATAATCAATCTTCACAAGATCAATGATATAAAAAGACTCGACAGTTTCCTCGATGCCGTAAACAGCAAACTTGCAATTAAAGGTTTTTTCTTCTGTTGTGTCGAGACCAAAGACCAGAGGAAACACAGACTCCTGGAAAAGTATCCTCCCCTGTTAAATTATATCTATTATTTTTTCGATTTTCTTGTAAAACGGATCCTTCCAAAACTTAAGTTTACCCGGGGAATATACTTATTCCTTACCCGTGGGGAGAATGCTGTACTCTCGCGCGCTGAAACACTGGGAAGACTTTCCAGGGCCGGATTCAGTATCAAACAGGAGTCATTCATCGGGAACCAGCTATGTATAGAGGCAAGGAAGTTATATGAACCTCTTCCGTTAAATGAAAATGTTTATGGTCCGTTGATAGCGTTATCAAGGGTTGGTAGAAATGGAGATATCATAAAAGTATATAAGCTCCGGACCATGCACCCCTACTCCGAATATATACAGCACTACGTTTATGAGTTACATGATCTTCAGGATGGCGGAAAGTTCAAAAATGATTTCCGCATAACCTCCTGGGGAGCGATCTGCAGAAAGACCTTTTTTGATGAGCTGCCCATGCTTATGAACTTCTTCCAGGGCGATATGAAGCTTATAGGTGTGAGGCCTTTAAGCAAACAGTATTTTGAACTTTACAGAAAAGAGGTTCAGGAGAGAAGAATACAATATAAACCCGGACTGATTCCCCCGTTCTATGCCGATATGCCTTCCGATCTTGATGGGATACAGACTTCCGAACTAAAATATCTTGATTCATTCGACAGACACCCGTTCTTTACCGATTTTCGCTATTTCTGGAAATCGACCTGGAATATTTTATTTAGAAAAGCGAGGAGTAATTAACCGGTATGCGGTGTGCGGTGTAGTGATAGAAATTCAAGAATCTCGTAAAGACCAAACACCGGTTGCCGCAGACCGCATATCCTTTAGTCGTTGCATTCTTGCGCCGTTGTACCGTTCTGTATTGAATCATGCACTGTTAATTTCATGTGATTTTTAATTTCATAAAAAATAAATATCTTTGCCGGATATTTAAAATTTAAACAATGGCTGAAAAGACAAGATATTCTGATGATGAGCTTGAGGAATTCAGACAAATTATCCTCATGAAGCTGGATAAAGCCAGAAAAGATTATGAGATACTTAAGTCAAGCATTACTCACGAAGAGAGCAATGATACTATGGATACCTCTCCAACTTTCAAAGTATTGGAAGAAGGTGCTACAACTTTATCGAAAGAGGAAGCAGGCCGTCTGGCTCAGCGTCAGGAGAAGTTCATTCAACATCTTCAGGCTGCACTGATAAGAATTGAAAACAAGACTTACGGAATATGCCGTGAAACAGGAAAACTTATATCCAAGGAACGACTCAGAGCTGTACCTCATGCTACTCTAAGTATGGATGCCAAGATGAAACAGAAGTAAGAAAAGGTGTAAAGGAATAAAAGTGCAAACCGCCTTCGCCAAGGCAAAGGAAGCGGCAAAGGGGTTTCTGTGCAACTCTGTATGTCCTCGGTGGAACTCTGTGTTAGTTCTTAATTTTTGTTACACAGACCTGTCTGCCGGCCGGCAAGGAGCCACAGAGGTACTATTTCCCCAGCTGCTGTTTCACAATTTTGGCAATATATTTCCCCAGAATATCAAATTCGAGATTAACAACAGTTCCTTTACTGATCTGGTGAAAGTTGGTGACTTCCCATGTGAAGGGAATTATTGCGACTTCAAATGAATTTGGTTTTGAATTAACAACAGTAAGACTTACACCATTTACGGATATTGATCCTTTTTCGACTGTTATATAGTCGTCCTGTGCAGGTTCATACTCAAAAGTATAATACCAGCTCCCGCCGGCCTCCTTAACCCCTGTACATACTGCGGTCTGATCTACATGTCCCTGAACCATGTGACCATCGAGACGTCCATCGAGACGGGTGCTACGTTCCAGATTGACCTTGTCTCCGGGTTTTAGCAATCCCAGGTTTGTCTTATCCAGAGTCTCTTTTATTGCTGTAACAGTGTATGTCTCCTTATCTTTCCTTACAACAGTAAGACATACTCCGTTATGAGAAATACTCTGATCGATCTTCAGTTCATTTACAAATGAACATTTCATTGTTATGTGAAGGTTATCTTTTTCTTTTTCAAGTTTTACGACTAGAGCGGCAGTTTCAATTATTCCTGAAAACATAAGTTTTATTTTAATTAATTCTTAAGACAAAAGTATGGATTTTTAGTTGAAGTACTATTTATAAAAAGGGGCTTTGCCCCTAACCCTCATAATATCAGTGAACATTCTAAGTCGCGGCGCGAAGGCAACCCGGAAATGGTGCGAACTGCAGCCAAAACAGTAGCGCCATTAAGGCTGGTGCAGCTGGCGCCCGTTTTGGTTGAAGTTGGCATTTCCGGCGCCATTTTCTTTGGTTCATTTAACTTCGTTGAGCTCGTCACGCTAAAGCGTTCCTCGGTTCTTTTGTTCGTCCAAAAGAAATGAACATCAAGGCCAAAACAATTTTTTACCAAACCCCAATCTGTTATCCGTCATTTTAACAAAAGTAAGTCTTACCATCCAAAGATGAGTATCCATTAATGCCGCAGGAGGAAATTTTTTAAGATAAGCCCATTTAGCTTTTGATATCATTTCACCTTCGGGTTCTGAGACTATTCCCTGAAACTGGATTCCCCGTATCTTACCAATAACCATTGTTTCGAGGACAACGGATCCTGCAACCAGGGGATTCTTAATGAACTCTTCCCCGTGACGGGTATCAGCATCTGTAGTGAATACCAGCGAGTTTTCTTCTTCAATATATACGTAAAAGCAGTTTGCGCACCAGGGTTCATTTTCAACTGTGGTGGCTATGGTGAGGACATGGTGTTTCCTGAAGAACCTTATGATCCTGCTGTCAACCATTTTTCATCCATCTGAAACCATTGCTGTCAAAGCCTGCAAGATCGATAATGCGATCAACTACAGTCATAACAAGATCATCTATGGTTTTGGGATTACTGTAGAATGAGGGTGTTGCCGGACAAATTATTGCTCCTGCCAGGGTAAGTATTTTCATATTATTAATATGTATCAGGCTGTAAGGAGTCTCACGCGGAACCATTATCAGCCTTCTTTTTTCCTTCAGCATCACATCGGCGGTTCGTGCAATAAGATCATCGGAGGTTCCGTTAGCGATCCGTCCTGTTGTTCCCATCGATGCAGGACAAATAATCATGGTGTCATAACATGACGAACCCGATGCGAAAGGTGCGTAGAATGTCTTATTGTCGTATTCCTTCGCAGAGCCTTCATCGTGAAATTTTGACCCAATCTCAGACTCCCAGATCTCCTTGCCAGTATCTGAAAAAATTACGGCAATTTCTTCTAGTGGAGTTTGTAAATCGTGTAGTTTCCCCAATAGTTTATATGCATATATTGAACCACTGGCGCCGGTAATGGCGAGGACTATTTTTCTGCGTTTGTTTGAGACATCCATCTTATTAGTTTGAAGAGTCGTGCAAAGATAATTAATTCACATCAACCTGGAATTGAGTGGAAACGATTACAAGCAGGTTCCGTTAACTGTGCTAAACCCCCTCGCCCCAGCCGAAGCGGCTAAGCGAAGGCAAAGGAAGCGGCAGAGGGGATTTTCAATCCGAGTCAGAGGAAACTAAGTCATTTTCAGCAGCCTCTCAGTCAGAACAGCAATCCCGGTTGAAGCCTTCTCCTTAATAACCTCCACCTTCCTGTTAACAGGAACAACAACCTCTTTAGGATCAATTAGCCAGAGAGATGCTTTCGCTGGTGCATAGCTCATCAAACCCGCCGCCGGGTAGACATTTAATGAGGAACCTATCACTACAAAAATATCTGCATTCCCTGTAAGGTTTGCCGCCTCATTCATCATTGGAACCTCTTCTCCAAACCAGACAATATGGGGCCGGAGCTGACTGCCTTTTTCACACCTGTCGCCGGGATTAATATCCTTATAACCTATATCATAAATGAATGAGGGATCAACACTGCTCCTTGCCTTTGTAAGCTCTCCGTGAAGATGTAATATCTTAGAGCTGCCCGCTCTTTCATGCAGATCATCAATATTTTGTGTTATGATATGTACATCAAAATATTTTTCAAGCTGAGCCAGTCCGAAATGACCTTCATTTGGTTTACTCAAAGCCAGTTGCCTTCTTCTTTCATTGTAGAATCTTAGTACCAGGTCCCTGTTTTTCGCCCAGGCCATTGGTGTGGCAACCTCTGATACATCATACTCTTCCCATAGTCCGCCGGAATCCCTGAAGGTTTTGATCCCGCTTTCGGAGCTCATCCCGGCGCCGGTAAGGATGACTAATTGTTTCATTTTTTATATTAATTAATGAAAAGCCATGTAAAGTTAGGTAATTTAACAAGACTTAGGGACGATGGGACGAAGAGACTGGGGGACTAAGGGACTCGTCGTCTCTCAGTCACTTCGTCTGTTAATTCTTCCGGATTTTACTATCTTTGACCGAAATTTTTTGTACTACAAATATTATTAATGGCAGATCCAATGGGGAAACGGTTTCCTGAATATAAAGGCCTTGATCTCTCACAGGTAAATAAAGATATTCTCAGAATATGGGATGAGAATGATACTTTCAACAAAAGTGTGCGTGAAGTAAACGGAAGAGGTGAGTTTGTATTTTATGAAGGTCCTCCTTCTGCAAACGGCATCCCCGGGATACATCACGTTATGGCGCGTACGATCAAAGATGCAATCTGCCGTTTCAAAACACAATGCGGATACGAGGTGAAACGCAAGGCCGGATGGGATACTCATGGTCTGCCTGTTGAGCTTCAAGTTGAAAAAACTCTTGGCATCACAAAGGATGATATCGGAAACGATAAGAAAAAAATTGAGGAATTCAACAAGGCCTGCCGTACCGATGTAATGAAATATACCGATCTGTGGGAAGACCTTACCCGTAAAATGGGATACTGGGTCAATATGGATCATCCTTATGTAACGTATGATAACAGATATATTGAAACACTCTGGTGGCTCCTTCAGCAACTCTATAAAAACGGATATCTCTATAAGGGTTATACAATTCAGCCATATTCCCCGGCAGCAGGAACCGGATTGAGCTCACATGAGCTTAACCTCCCCGGCTGCTACCGCGATGTAAAAGACACAACCTGTATCGCCCTGTTTAAGCTTAAAAGGGATAAAAAATCGGAATTTCTTTATAATAAGATAGATACTGCCGATGTCCACATGATGGCATGGACCACAACGCCATGGACACTTCCTTCAAACACTGCCCTGGCTGTCGGAAAAGAGATAGTATATATAAAAGTCAGAAGCTTCAATCCTTATTCCGGCGATCCGATCACTGTGATCATTGCCAAAGATCTTCTTAATGCTTTGTTTCCCGAATCGAATGCCGGTCTTGAATTCTCAGAGTATAAACCTGGTGATAAAAAGATCCCTTACAGAGTTTCAGGGGAATTCACCGGGGCTGAGCTGGAGGGCATAAACTATGAACAGCTTATCGACTGGATGAACCCGGGAGAAGGTGCATTCCGCGTATTAACAGGTGATTTTGTCACAACTGAAGATGGTACAGGCATCGTTCATATTGCCCCTACTTTTGGAGCCGACGACTATCGTTTATCAAAGGAAACCGGAGTCCCTCCTCTTCTTGTTAAAAGAAAAGATGGCACCTATGGTCCTATGGTTGATAGAAGGGGATACCTGGTTCCGATTGCTGATCTTGACGAATCATTTGTTAAACAAAGCGTCAACAAAAAAACATATGCAGGATTTGAGGCTCGTCCGGTCAAAAATGAATATGATGCCAGTCTTCCTCGCGAAACAGAAACCATAGATGTTGAAATAGCTGTTATGCTTAAACAGCAGGGGAAAGTATTCAGGATTGAGAAGCAGATTCACAGCTATCCTCATTGCTGGAGAACCGACAAACCGGTTTTATACTATCCGCTCGATTCCTGGTTCATACGAACTACGGCCTTCCGCGATCGTATGATTGAGCTTAATAATACTATCAACTGGAAACCGCAATCTACGGGTACCGGCAGATTTGGCAAGTGGCTCGAAAACCTTGTTGACTGGAACCTTTCACGTTCACGTTACTGGGGAACTCCCCTGCCTATATGGATCACAGAAGACAAAAATGAGGAAAAATGTATTGGCTCCGCAACAGAACTGAAATCTGAGATTGAAAAATCAATTAAAGCCGGATTCATGAAGAAGAATCCGCTTGCAGAATTTACTGAAGGAGACAATTCACCTGAGAATTATGGTCATTTTGACCTGCACAGACCATTTGTTGATGATATATTCCTTGTGAGCAATACCGGAAAGAAAATGTTTCGTGAGCCTGACCTGATAGATGGCTGGTTCGACTCCGGAGCAATGCCTTATGCTCAGGTGCATTATCCTTTTGAGAATAAAGATAATTTCAGTGAGATGTTCCCGGCCGATTATGTTGCCGAAGGCGTCGACCAGACAAGGGGCTGGTTTTTTACACTTCATGCCATTGCAACAATGATCTCAGACTCAGTTGCTTTCAAAAATATAATTTCAAACGGACTTGTACTTGATAAGAATGGGAACAAAATGTCGAAGAGACTCGGGAATGCTGTCGACGCTTTCTCAACTATCGAGGAGTATGGTTCCGATCCGCTGCGCTGGTATATGATAACCAACTCGCAACCCTGGGATAATCTTAAGTTCGATATTTCAGGTGTGGATGAAGTTAAACGCAAGTTCTTCGGCACATTATTTAATACTTATTCCTTCTTTTCGCTCTATGCAAATGTTGATAATTTCAGATACACCGAAAATGAAATCCCGGTAAATGAGAGACCCGAAATTGACCGGTGGATAATCTCCCTGCTTAATTCACTGGTAAAAGAGGTTGGGAATTGTTATAATGACTACGATCTGACCCGGGCAGGACGTGCAATACAGGATTTTGTTACCGAAAACCTTAGCAACTGGTATGTGCGCCTGAACAGGAAACGTTACTGGGGCGGGGATTATGACAAGGATAAACTTTCAGCTTATCAGACCCTCTATGTCTGCCTGGAAACGGTAAGCCAGCTTGCTGCTCCGATAGCTCCATTCTATATGGACCGGCTTTTCAGCGATCTTAATAACATCACAGGAAGACATAAAGAAAATTCAGTTCACCTGGTTCTTTTCCCTGAATACGATGAATCGCTTATCGACAAGGCACTCGAGGAAAGAATGGACATTGCCCAGAAAGTATCTTCAATGATTCTCGGACTACGAAGAAAAGTAAGCATTAAAGTCCGTCAGCCATTGGCCAGGATCATGGTCCCTGTTCCTGATAAATATTTCAGAGAAAAGTTTGAAGCTATTAAAGATCTGATCCTTGCCGAGGTCAATGTAAAAGAAGTTGAGTACATTGATGACACTGCCTCAATCCTTGTCAGGAAAATAAAACCAAATTTCAAAACACTTGGTCCCCGGTATGGCAAACTGATGAAAGAGATCACCAAATCTATCTCTGCGCTAACACCCCGGGAGATCGTCGCTTTTGAAAACAATGGAAATCATCCTGTCATAATTAACGGCCAACATATAGTACTCACAGCAGAAGATGTTGAAATAATCTCTGAGGATATCCCGGGATGGCAGGTTGCTAATGAGGGCAAACTCACTGTTGCTCTTGATATAACTGTATCCGACGATCTGCACTATGAAGGTATCGCACGTGAGTTTGTCAACAGGATCCAGAATATCCGTAAGGAGAATGAATTTGATGTCACTGACAAGATAACTGTGCTTATTGAAGATCATGAGTTTGTCCATGAAGCAGTAAAGAGACATGCTTCATATATCGCGTCGCAGACACTTGCCACGGCAGTCAATCTCACTCATAACTTTACTGGCGATAATGTACTTGATGTGGAGATTGATGAGGTGGTGGTGAAGGTGCTGGTCATGAAGAATAGCTGAGGCTAGCGTTTGAAATTGCTTCGTCGTTTCCTCCTCGCGATAACCGTGGATTTTTACTATATTTGTTTATAAAACTAAAGCGATGAAACGTATTCTCGTCACCGGCGGCGCCGGCTTTATAGGATCTCACCTCTGTGAACGATTACTTGATCTGGGCCATGAGGTGATTTGCCTCGACAACTATTTCACAGGGTCAAAAATGAATATAATTCATCTTCTCAATAATCCATATTTTGAGCTGATACGGCACGACGTTACAATGCCTCTCTTTGTTGAAACAGATGAGATCTATAACCTCGCTTGTCCGGCTTCACCCATTCACTACCAGTATAATGGCATTAAAACCATTAAAACATCGGTAATGGGAGCTATCAATACACTCGGACTTGCAAAAAGAACAAAGTCAAAGATCCTGCAGGCTTCAACCAGCGAGGTATACGGTGATCCGGAAGTACATCCTCAGCATGAAGGTTACTGGGGAAATGTCAATATACTTGGCCCAAGAGCATGCTATGATGAAGGGAAGAGATGTGCTGAAACACTTTTTATGAATTATCACGATCAGAATAAGGTTCGTATCAAAATTGCCCGGATCTTTAATACATATGGCCCGAAGATGAATTCCCACGATGGCAGGGTTGTTTCCAATTTCATTGTCCAGGCGCTTAAAGGGGAGGATATTACAATCTATGGTGACGGCTCCCATACCCGCAGTTTTCAGTATGTTGACGATCTGATCGATGGTCTTATTAAATTAATGGATACTCCTGACAGTTTTACAGGACCGGTAAACCTTGGGAATCCTGTCGAGATAAAAATCAGTTCTCTTGCCGGAATGATAATAAAGATGACCGGATCAAAATCAAAGATTGTTTATCTTCCTCTCCCTCAGGATGATCCGAAACAACGCAAGCCCGATATTTCTCTTGCAAAAAAAGAATTAGGCTGGTCTCCAAAAGTTGATGCAGAAACAGGGCTGGCAAAGACAGTGGAGTATTTCAGGACCTTATTGAAAAAGTGACGGAGGGACGTAGTGACTAAGGGACGATCTGAAAGTTTTGAAACAAAAGATTTTGGGTATCTTCTTTTTCTGAATGCTTCTGCCAGATTAGCACAAACTGACCTCGTCGATCGTCTGATCTGATCAGTTAACGAATATGTCTCTTCTTTAGGAAATTTCTTTGTTAGTTCAAAAATCACCATTGCAGTCTGGAATGAAAGCATATACACTTCCAATTCCCTGTGAGATCTGATTTTCATTTTTCAGCGATTTATGTAAGACAATAATTATTCCAACCTAAAATTACAAAATATTATTGAGCTGGTTCTTGTCTCTTTGTCCCTTAGTCTCTACGTCTCTTAGTCTATCCGTCATACATCCCTTCTTCTCTTTGTCTCTTCGTCCCTTAGTCCCTTCGTCTTTGATATAAATTCCCACGCACTAATCAGATTTAGCCAATTTCCTGATATCTTTGAGCTATGATAGACCGCTCCACCATAGAACGCATTCTTGATGCTGCCCAGATAGTTGATGTGATACAGGAATTTGTTCCCCTGAAGAAGCGGGGAGTAAACTTCCTTGGACTATGTCCTTTCCATAATGAAAAAACACCCTCATTTACGGTATCTCCCTCGAAAGAAATCTTCAAATGTTTTGGTTGCGGAAAGGTTGGCAACTCGGTCAATTTTGTAATGGAGCATGAGCACCTCACCTACCCTGAAGCTCTTAAATACCTTGCAAAGAAATATCACATCGAAGTAATTGAAAAAGAGCTCACACAGGAAGAGCTTGAAAAACAGAATGAAAGAGAGAGCCTTCTTGTTGTTTCGTCATATGCCACACGGCAATTCTCTGAAAATCTTTTTCATACTGACGAGGGAATATCCATCGGACTTACCTATTTCAAAGAAAGAGGCTTCCGGCAGGATACTCTGAAAAAATTTGAGGTTGGTTACAGTTTTGAAAAACGTGATGCCTTTTCCAAAAAGGCACTTGAAGATGGATACAAACAGGATTTTCTTGTCAAGACAGGCCTTTCAATTCAGCACGAGGACCGGCTCTTCGACAGGTTTAGCAGCAGGGTGATGTTCCCTATTCATTCTCTCTCGGGACAGGTACTGGGCTTCGGCGGGAGAATCCTGAAAACTGATGTCAAAACAGCAAAATATCTGAACTCTCCCGAATCGGAGATATATCATAAAAGCAGGATACTTTACGGAATATTCCAGGCACGGAAATCTATAACACAGGAGGACAGGTGCTATCTTGTTGAGGGCTATACCGATGTGATGTCGCTTCATGAAGCAAATGTTGAAAATGTCGTAGCATCATCAGGAACATCTCTTACCCAGGAGCAGGTAAGACTTATTAAAAGGTTCACCCAGAACATTACAATCCTGTATGATGGCGATGCTGCCGGAATAAAAGCCTCAATAAGAGGTATAGATCTGGTGCTCGAGGAAGGTATGAATGTCAAGATAGTGCTTCTTCCTGATAGTGAAGATCCCGATTCCTATTCGAAGAAAGTGAGCAATGAAGAGTTCCTGAAATTCCTAAAGGATAACGAAACAGATTTTATTCGGTTCAAAACACAGCTTCTGCTTTCGGAGGCAAATAATGATCCTGTCAGACGAGCCGATCTGATCCGCGATGTGGTGAAATCAATTGCTGTCATTCCCGAAGCAATAACGAGAACTGTATATATAAAGGAGTGCAGTACTGTTCTTGAAGTCAGCGAGCCGATCCTTTATCATGAGGTGAATAAGCTTAGACAGCAAAAGAGTTTCCAGGACAGGAATAAATATCCCGGTCCGGAAGATCTTCCTGTTCCTCCACCTGTAATTGTTAAACCTGTCCAGCGTGAAACTGTTACATATTATTCTGAAAAAGAGATTATCAGGCTTCTTTTGAAATTCGGCAGCGAGGAGTTTGAACGTACTATAAATAAGGAGGATGGCAAGGAGGAGATGTTAACTGTATCTGATTATATCGTAAGGGAAATCACATCTGACGATCTTCTTTTTGATGACAGGGTGTGCTCGAAAATCTTTGCCGATTTCCGATTTCATGTTGAACATGGACTTATTACAGGAGATAAGCAATTTGTAAAACATGAAGATCCGGAAATTTCAAGTCTGTCCGCCGATCTTCTTGCAGACTCGCACGAGTTGAGCAGGATATGGAAAGATAAGCAGACCTTTGTTGAGACGGAGGAGATGAAGCTGAAAGAGATCGTGGGAGATGCAGTCCTTAAATTTAAAAGTGATAAGATAATGATAAAGAGAAAGGAGATCATGATTCTTCTCGAAGAGGCTGTTAAAGCAAATGATATTGAGAAAGTTCTTATTTTACAGAAGAGATATGCAAATCTCAGTGTTGTGCTCGGATTAATTTCCAGGAAACTGGGGAACAGGATATTGCTGTAATTAATATTGTTCAATTCCGGTTTACTCTCGCACCGACAATTAAAATATTCTTGTACTGAGTATCTCACCCCATATATATTGAATTTTAAGCAGCCGCAGAGAATTTTGCTCACTTCGTTCGCGAGCTCGCCCCTCCGGGGCATCGGTTCTTTGGTTACTTTCTTTGTTTCAAGACAAAGAAAGTGATATGGCTTTATTCAAGCAAAAAATGAACAGAAAAATCAAGAACTCGAATTTATCGTCTTCATTTGAGTTGAATCATATTAATTATTAAATTTGACTTATTAAATGTAAAGAAATGAAAAGGCTTCTTTTTTTCCTTATAATACTTTTATTTCCTATTCCCTTTTCCTGCAAACACGGAGTAAAAGAAAAGGATTCATTTGTTCCGGTCTTTTCAACCTATAAGTCAAACACATCAAAGAGCCATGAACTGACACCTAAGAATGAGATATATTATGGAATCCTTACTCCTGTAGAAATATGTACAATCTTTAACAGACTCGGTGTCACCTACAATAATGCCACACTAAATCCCATTTCAAACAGGGATCAGTATCTAAGCAGTTCAAAAGCTTCTATTAACACCGGGGTTTATGGAGTTGATTTCGCATATCTAAAGGTATTCGGTATCGGTCAGCAGATGATCGACTATATGGTAACCATCCGTGAAATGAGCAATAAGCTTGGAATCCCTGACAGTTACCTTACCGAACCAATCAAGAGAGTGCAGAGCGATATTTCCGAACCTGATACAATCCTGTTCCTCATGGATGATGCGTACACCAAGATGGAGGCTCATCTGCGGGAAGGAGGGAGAGAGAGCACAGCCGGTCTCATGATAATGGGAGGATGGGTAGAGGCGATGTTTATAGCAACACAGATCGTTTATAATCCCGACAAACCAGATCCTGAAGTAGTACAGAAAATCGCTCAGCAGAAATACACACTTACCTCCCTGCTCAGTTTCCTGAAAAATTATTATGACGACCCTGTTGTTGTCTACTATTCTAAAAAACTTAAGTACCTGAAAAACTATTTCGATTCTTTCGATATCTTTTTCAAAAAAGGCGATCTTGAAATTGACACCATAAAACAAGTCTTCCGTTCTACAGGCAGCCAGATGACTGTAACTGTTGAAACGCTGAATAAGATACGCGATTATGTAAGCAAACTCAGAACGGAGATGGTAACCCCATAAGTCTGATATCCATCGATTCGTCAGACCCCCTTTTTTATTTCCCCCCTTTATGAAAAACTCCAACCCCGAAGAATGGTTCCCGGTAGTCGATGAAAATGGTACTACAATCGGTAAAGCCCTCCGCAGAGTCTGCCACGACGGGAAGAGTATGCTTCTTCATCCCGTTGTTCATCTCCACCTTTTCAATACCAGAGGCGAATTGTTTTTACAGAAAAGAGCAAAAACAAAAGATATCCAGCCGGGAAAATGGGATACATCTGTGGGAGGTCATGTCAGCCCGGGTGAAACTCCAAATGAAGCTCTTATGCGGGAAGCCATAGAGGAACTTGGATTGAATAATTATGTACCTGAGTTTTTGGGAAACTATGTCTGGGAATCTCCTTGCGAGAGGGAACTGGTTAATTCATTTTCAACAATTTCTGATGTAGTTCCTGTAATAAATAAAGATGAAATTGAGGAAGGAAGGTTCTGGTCAATCGTGGAAATAAAGGAGAATTTAGGAAATGACATTTTTACTCCGAATTTTGAATATGAATTTAAGATGATGTTTTTGACTTAGCCCCAACATGGAGGGATGGGGGGTTTTGTATGCTTTTTATCACTTTACATTACACAATAAATAGCATGATTTTGAGTATATTTATTGTTAGTTAGATTGTTAACCTATTGAATATTTATGAAGTTTGATAAAATTTATTTATCCCTCGCCTTGCTGATTATACTCACAACTTTTTCCTGGATTTCTTCATGTACACATATAGCAGACATTGCAAATATTCCTGAGGTATGCTTTGACAGGGATGTCCTGCCAATATTTACCAACAATTGTGCTCTTTCCAGATGTCACACAGGAGGCAGAGGTTCGCGCGTGGCCTTTGATAATTATAATGATATCATCAATACAGTAGTTCCTTACAACCCTGATGCCAGTCAATCCTACAAAGCAATAATTGCAAAATGGGGAAATAAAATGCCGCCCAGCCAGCCTCTTTCCCAGGAAAACAGAACAATAATAAGAGTATGGATCGAGCAGGGTGCAGCACAAACTGTCTGTACGGATACAACAGGGACTGGAGTGACGCGTGGCGGCGTCAGTAATAGCTTAACCAGTTATGTGGCACGTGCCTGTTTCACACGTGATATTCTACCAGTACTTGTATCAAGTTGTGCCTCTACCGGTTGCCACGATGCTGCTTCTCATAAATCAGGATATAATTTCACAAGCTACACTTCCACAATGACTGCAGTCAGTGCCGGAAAACCTGCAAGCAGCAGATTATATCAGTCTGTTACAACTACTTCAGGGGAAAATAAAATGCCACCCTCAAATAAGCCTCAGCTTACCAGTGCAGTCATCGATTCAATAGGCAAATGGATCGGCTATGGAGCTCTTAATGAGACTTGCGGAGAAGTATGCGATACAATAAATCCTGTTACATTTTCAGGAACTATATGGCCAATAATGCAAGCTTCATGCACAGGATGCCATAGCGGGGCATCCCCCGGCGGAGGCATTGTTCTTGCAACTTATGCCGACGTACAGGTCATTGCTGCAAATGGAAGTCTTATTAATTCTCTTCTTGGAAATGGTGTCTCAAAAATGCCGAAGGGTGGCTCATTTTCAACCTGCCGGATCAGACAATTTGAGATATGGGTTAATAACGGTTCCTTAAACAATTAGTAATTTTATGAATATGAAGCGCTTATTTATAGCTCTTGCAACTATTGCAATATCTTCTCTGTTCTTCGTCTCCTGTTATTACGACAATGAGGAAGCGTTATATCCGACACTCAGTAACTCGTGCGATACAACTAATGTCACTTATAGCGGAACAGTCGTTCCAATACTCAGCAACAATTGTTATTCCTGCCATTCAAACAGGAATGCTGCCTCTAACGGAAATAATATCCCACTCGAAAATTATGCAGATGTAGTAACCAATAATGTTGCTATTTCACAATCGATAAACCAAACCGGGTCTATACCTCCAATGCCAAAAAATGGAGGTAAAATAAAGGCATGTTCCATAACACAGTTTGATATATGGGTCAGAAACGGGATGCTAAATAATTGATTTATAATAACATGTAAAATATGAGACAATTATTCCTTGCCTTTCTTTTTTTCCTGATCCCATTAGGAATTTTTGCCCAGGATGACCTGATGAATATTCTTAACCAGGACTCTTCCAGGGTAACCAATTTCACTACGGCCACTTTCAAATCAACCAGGATTATGGATGGCCATTCAATAGAGAGCATGCCTCCGGGTCAACTTGATGTAAGAATATCACACCGTTTCGGAACACTTAATTCCGGAGGTTATAACTTTTGGGGGCTTGACCAGTCTAATATACATTTAGGTCTTGAATATGGTATATTTAAATGGCTGATGATTGGGATCGGGAGAGGATCATACGAAAAAACTTTTGATGGATTTACAAAGTTTACTTTATTAAAGCAATCTTCCGGCGAAAAGGTCATGCCGTTCTCTGTTTCATTATTTTCATCTGTTGCGCTTAAATCGTTGAAGTGGACCGATCAGACCAGAACCAATTACTTTTCTTCCAGGTTATCGTATGTTGGACAAATACTGATTGCCAGGAAAATAAGCGAGGGTCTATCAATCCAGTTAACTCCATCTTATGTCCATCGTAACCTCGTTGCCACAGAACTTGATCCTAATGATCTGTTTGCCTTAGGCGCTGGCGCCAGATTAAAGCTTACTAAAAGAATAAGTCTGAATGCTGAGTATTATTACCTGATAAATCCAACAAACAATATGACCCCGCAGATCTACAACCCATTATCAGTTGGAGTTGATATTGAGACCGGGGGACATGTATTTCAATTGTTTTTTAGTAATTCTGTTGGTACAATTGAAAAACAATTTATAGGAGAAACCACAGGTCAGTGGAAAAAAGGAGATATTCATTTCGGATTCAATATTTCACGGGTATTCACGTTGAAGAAACACCAGAATACTCCAGGCTATTAGAAAAGAGGGCACAAAGGGCACAAAAAAAATGACTGGATAAAAACTCAAATTATAAATAATTTAGAAGTTCCTTTGCGTTCTTTGCTAACCTTTGCGAACTTTGTGGTTAAAAGATCTTTATATTTAATCAATTCATTATGAAACGTTCATTTTTATTGTTCTTCTTTTTGATTATCGTTCTTTCAGTAAATGCACAGAGATACATGACCAAAAATGGTTATATAGGTTTCTTTTCCCATACTCCGATGGAAGATATTCAGGGAGACAACAACCAGGTAGCAGGGATTCTCGATAGTTCGACAGGAGAAATAGTTTTCCAGGCACTGATCAGATCCTTCCATTTCGACAGAGCTCTTTTGGAAGAACATTTTAATGAAAACTATCTGGAGTCGGATAAATTTCCTAAATCGAGCTTTAAGGGAAAGATCACGAATCTTTCAACGGTTGATTTCTCTAAGAACGGAACCTATGTTGTTACTGTTGATGGAGATCTTACCATACACGATGTAACCAACAAGATCAGTACAAAAGGAACTGTTGAGATAGTTACCGGAGGAATAAATGCATCTTCAAAATTCGATATTGTTCCTGAAGATTATAAAATAAGTATCCCCGGTGTTGTCAGAGATAAAATTAGCAAAACGATGGAGGTTACAGTTACAATGAAATATGCTCCTATTGCAAATAAGTAAAAGATCCCTTCTACTGAAAGACAACACTTTATTACTCGTGAGCTATGAAACCCTATGTTAAAATTGCACTATTTGTCGTCTTATTTTTTGCTGTATCAGCAATTCTGGCTGCTCTGATTCTATACAATAAGAAACACCCTGATACTGCAAAATCCAAACCCGATTTCATAATTACCGCTACTGCCCTGCAGAAGGAATTTGAAGATAATGAGGCAAAGGCATCTGCCAGGTATATTAATAAAATTCTTGAGGTTACCGGCACCATACTTACTGTGACGCCTACCGATAGTACTCATCTGAACATATCGCTTAAAACCGGAAGTGACATTTCCTCCGTAATTTGTGCTTTCCCTGCAATTGGCGATCCTTCAAAATTCAAAACCGGTGAAGAAGTTACGCTTCGTGGCGAATGTTCCGGTTTTCTAATGGATGTACTTCTTAAAAATTGTGCCATGATCATGAATAGGAAATAAATATATGAATAAGCCTGTAAAAATACTTATGTTTAAAAACGAGATTGAAGCGATGCTTCTCGATGAAATACTTACTGAAAAGCAAATTCCTCATCTGATACGTTCATATCACGACTCTGCTTACGATGGATTATGGCAAACCCAATCGGGCTGGGGCCATATTGAAGCACCTGAAGAATATACAGACGAAATCCTGCGTACTTATAACCAAATGACAGAATAATCGTTATTCTCATCTTGCCTGTATTATCAACTTAAGTTTTTATCTTTGTTTTTCATTTTTATGTCGACCTCCCGGTTGAATAAAATGCAACTTTTATATTACAGGTAAATGAATCATATGGATAAAGGGAAGAACAGGCTGCTTACTTATACTTTAGAAATGCTTCGTTCCTTTATCCCGGTGATAAAAAGCAAGTATTTTTATTTTGGTATCATTGCAGTCATTGCAGGGGCCGCATTAAACTTTGCTTCAGAAACTTATCTCCATAATTATATGAGTGAAGGGAAAACCCTGCCAATGCTCTCAGATTTAATTCTCGACAATCTTCCTTATTATAACGTTTCTCTCATTTATGATATTTCCTGCCTTGTCCCTATTTTACTTGTATTAATCTATCTCGTTCACAAAAAAGATTACAACAGGATACCCTTATTTTTACTGATGACTGGTATTTTTTACATTGTCAGAGGAATCTTTATTGTTTTAACACCTTTTGGAAATCCACCGATGTTTAACGGGTCAGATCCTTTATTTCACGGGTTTTCAAACTTTGAACTCGGTGTATATCCATCGGGGCATACGGGAAATGTGTTTTTAATGTTTTTGCTTGTTAAAGACAAAGGTTATAAATGTCTGATCTTCATTTGCCTGGTTATTGTTATAGCTGCATTATTCCTGGCCAGGGGACATTATAGTATTGACATTCTTTCAGGACTTTTCTTTTCATACGCTATAAAAGCATTCGGAGAAAAACATTTTGCAATGTTTGATCTCGGGAATGGAAAAGCCGCCTCCGAAGTGCGGATTGTGCAGGGAATTTGAAGCTTCAGATACTTGAAATATCCGTATTACTCTTAAAAATATCCCGAAAATATCTTTCGATTTCAGGAAACGAACTTTTAACCAACGGTTGTGTTTAGTAATTAATTCTGAAGGGGAAGCCATCCACCACCCAAATCAGATTATGTTTCGGTGGGTTAGGGGTTTGAATACGATAAAAGTTATTGAATATAGTTTTTACTTGAACCATCTTTGCAAAAAATAATAAAATGAATAACGCCATATATAATTTCAGGGAACCGAAGAATGAACCTGTCCTATCCTATAAACCTGGCAGTGAGGAAAGAATATTGCTTGAAGAAGAATTAAAAGTTCAAAAAAATCAGGTTATTGATATCCCTCTTATCATAGGGGGAAAAGAGGTCCGGACGGGGAAAACAGGAAAGGTAGTGATGCCTTCCGATCATAATCATATACTCGCAACTTATCATTTGGCCACGAAGAAGGAGGTATCACTGGCAATAAATGCAGCCCTTGATGCCAAATGTGAATGGATGACACTATCGTGGATGGAAAGAGCAGCTATAATGGCTAAAGCTGCAGAACTGATTTCAAAAAAATACAGGTACCGGATTAATGCCGCAACAATGCTTGGACAGGGGAAGAATGTCCTCCAGGCAGAGATTGACGCCGTGTGTGAAGTTGCAGATTACCTTCGGTTTAACACTTATTTTGCCTCCCTTATCTACATGGAACAGCCAATATCTGAAAGTGAAAATATTAACCGCCTCGAATACCGGCCACTTGAAGGGTTTGTTTATACAGTAACTCCGTTCAACTTCACAGCTATCGCTTCTAATCTGAATACAAGTGTCGCCCTTATGGGAAATACCACAGTCTGGAAACCTGCCACGACCTCCCTGCTTTCAAATTACTACCTGATGAAGATATTCCAGGAGGCCGGGATGCCTCCCGGTGTCATTAATTTTGTGCCAGGTTCGGGTTCTTTAATAAGCAATATCGTTTTAAAACACAGGGATCTGGCCGGGATCCATTTTACCGGCTCAAATTCAACATTCAATTCACTATGGAAGCAGGTTTCCGATAATCTCTCTGTTTACAAATCTTACCCGAAGCTTGTTGGTGAAACAGGTGGTAAAGATTTCATTTTTGCTCATAATTCTGCAAACTCGCTTGAACTTGCTACTGCTATTGTAAGGGGTTCCTTTGAGTATCAGGGACAGAAATGTTCAGCCGCATCAAGAGCTTATATCCCTGAGTCGATCTGGACTGAGACAAAGCGACATATCCTGAAAATGATATCGGAGATTAAGGTGGGTGATGTGTGTGACTTCCGGAATTATGTAAACGCAGTCATAGATGAAAATGCTTTTGACAAAATAATGTCATACATAAAAAAGGCAGGATCATCTGATGATGCACAGATAATCGCTGGAGGAAAAGGTGATAAATCAAAGGGATATTTTATTGAACCTACTATAATCGTTACAAAAAATCCCCATTTCTTAACTATGGAAGAAGAAATATTCGGGCCGGTAATGACTATCTATGTTTATAAGGATGAAAAGTTCGATGATACCCTGGCTCTGTGCGACGAAACATCACCGTACGGTCTTACGGGAGCTATTTTCAGTAATGATAAATATGCGATGATCAGAGCATGTCGGGCATTACGTTATGCTGCCGGCAACTTCTATATCAATGATAAACCGACAGGAGCAATGGTAGGGCAGCAGCCATTTGGAGGAGCAAGGGCCTCCGGAACGAATGACAAAGCAGGCAGCCACCTTAACCTTCTCCGCTGGGTGAGTCCCAGAACAATCAAAGAGACTCTCATTCCGGATACAGATTTTAAATATCCGTTTATGGAATAGGAATCCTGTTTTAGTCTTATTTCAACGGCTCTGAAAGAGCCATATATGAATAATCTTCCGTAAATTTGAGCATGAAAAGACCTGTCCGGGAAAATGCGAATAAAGCATTGTTTGTACTGAATCCACGTTCTGGGGTACCCCCTGTAAATTTTATTGTATCAAAAGAGCTTGAGCTTCGTAAAAATCAACTGTCCTTCTGCAAATCAATGACCAAAGAAGATACCGGATGTCTTATAAAGCAAAACTTTAATAAATATGAAGTTTTTGTAGCCGCCGGCGGAGACGGAACTGTTCATACTGTAGCAACAGAATTGGTTGGCACCGACAAAATTCTTGGAGTCTTGCCTCTGGGTTCCGGCAACGGGTTCGCAAAGGAATTTGGATTTAAAATGAATGTACGTTCTCTGCTATCCGATATTAAAAGGGCCGACAGTATGGATATCGATGTGATTGAGATAAACGACAAATTATGTCTTAATGTTGCCGGTATTGGTCTGGATAGCTTTGTTGCACATTCATTTAATAACCTTAAGCTCCGCGGTTTCCTTCCTTATGTCTGGCTGACATTTAAAACTTTTTTGCTGCTCCGTCCTTTTCATGTAACTATTAAATGTGACGGAGAAGAAATTGTCTCTGAAAAACTCTTTGTTCTGACCATTGCAAACACAAGACAATTCGGGAATAATGCTTACATAGCCCCCGAAGCACGGCCTAATGATGGAATAATTGATATTGTATTAATCAAACCTTTTCCAAAAATACTAGGCTCACTTTTTATTATCCGACTATTTACAAAAAGAATCAATAAGTCCAAATATGTAAGACATATTAAAACAGATAAGGAGATAGTTATCGAAACAGATGAAACAAGGTTCCATATCGACGGTGAACCATTGGAGATCTCAGGCAAGGTAGTGATAAGGATAAAAAAAGAGGTTTTGAAAGTCCTGAAAACATCCGGTTATAAATTTGCTAGTTCTTAAAAATATACATTTATTTATTCCTGAATACTTTAATCTTACTATGCTATGAAAAAATTGGTTTTATTACTGCTTTTCTTCTCTCTTGCAACAGTTTACGGACAAAATCCTGTAATTCAGCTTATTCCTCAGCCTGTTGAAATACAGCAATCTGACGGATCATTTGTACTTACAAAAACTTCAACTATTGGTTTCGATAGTCAACAAAGTCGCAAAATAGCAGAGATGCTTTCCTGGAAACTGAATCTCTCAACCGGCTTTTCAATTAAACCACAACAGGACAAAGCAGGTTCAATACAATTCAATCTGAATAAAGTGCCTGTTACACTGATCGGCAAAGAAGGCTACACCCTGGTATCTTCTCCCAAAGGCGTGGTTATAACTGCCAATGAACCAGCCGGTCTTTTCTATGGGATGCAAACATTGCTTCAGCTTCTGCCAAAAGAGATTGAAAGCAAAACAGCTGTCAATATGACCTGGACAATCCCGTCAGTTAAAATTACAGATTATCCCCGTTTTGGATGGAGAGGGATAATGCTGGATGTAAGCCGTAATTTTTTCACAAAAGAAGAAGTTAAACTTTATATTGACCAGATTTCAAGATATAAATTCAATACTCTCCACTGGCATCTGACAGATGATAATGGCTGGCGTATTGAGATAAAGTCACTTCCAAAACTGACTGAAGTCGGCGCATGGAGAGTTCCCCGTTTCGGGCAATTCGGAGAACGTACCGCACCAAAACAGGGAGAAGCAGCAACTGCAGGCGGTTTTTATACACAGGCTGATATTAAAGAGATAATTCAGTATGCACAGGACCGAAACATAACAATTATGCCCGAGGTTGATGTCCCGGGACACAGCATGTCAGCAATTGCAGCTTATCCTGAATTAAGCTGTACAAAAGATCCGAATACTAAAGTCAATCCGGGCTCATCTTTTTCAGAATGGTTTAACAATGGCACCTTTAAAATGAAGCTAGATAATACACTTAATCCATCTGATGAAAAAGTATATGAGTTCCTCGATAAGGTTTTCACTGAAATGGCAGCTCTGTTTCCAAATCCATACATTCATGTTGGTGGAGACGAGTGCTATAAAGGTTTCTGGACAAAAGATTCCGCTTGTGTGGCTCTGATGAAAAAAATGAATATGACTCATCCCGAGGAGTTACAGGCATATTTTATGAAACGTGTAGAAACTATTCTGAAATCGAAAGGCAAAAAGATGATCGGCTGGGATGAAATTCTTGAAGGAGGACTTGCTCCCGAAGCAACAGTTATGAGCTGGAGGGGTATCAAAGGTGGAATAGAAGCAGCAAAGATGGGACATAATGTTGTTATGACACCCACAACATTCGCATACCTCGACTATCAGCAGGGTGAACCGACAATTGAACCTCCTATGTATGCCAATTTAAGGTTAAGCAAATGTTATAGTTTTAATCCGGTTCCTGAAGGTGTGGATGCAAAGTATATTCTTGGCGGACAGGGAAACCTCTGGACAGAACAGGTCGTAACTATGCACCATGCTGAATATATGACCTGGCCTCGTGGCTGGGCCCTGGCTGAAGATTTCTGGTCACCAAATGCATCAAAAAACTGGGCCAATTTTATTCAACGTGTTGAGAAACAATTCGATCGTGCTGATATAGAAGGAGTTAATTACTCTCCTGCAATTTACGACGCGATTATTAATGTCAATGGGAAAGATGGAAAAATGACCGTGGAGATGGATTCTGAGGTATCTGGTCTGGATATTTATTATACCATTGATGGTGCAATGCCAAACCTTTATTCACCTAAATATTCCAAACCGGTTGAACTTCCCGAAGGGCCGGTGACAGTCAGAGTGGTAACCTATCGAAATGGAAAACAAATAGGCCATTTGGTCACACTAACACCCGAAGAACTGAAAAAGAGAGCAGCTAGAGACTGAATGATCCAAGGGAGATTTTTACCCCCTTCCCTACCTTCCCCCAAGGGGGAAGGAGTACTTTCTCCCAGGTATATACAAGGATTATAAATGAAGTAATGAGTGATGTGACTAGTTTTAAAATAATAAATAAAGCGAAGCATAACTTAGGGGTTAGTTTTAATATAAAGAATAAGGCTCGGGAGTTAAGAAAGAAGATGACTGAACCTGAGAAAATTTTGTGGAGTCATCTTAGAAAGAGGAATCAACATGGATTGTACTTCAGAAGACAACATCCGTATGGAATTTATATATTGGATTTTTATTGTTTCGAAGCAAATCTTGTTATTGAGATTGATGGCATGATCCACTTACGTCATCATACATATGATATTGAAAGAACTAAATATCTGAAATCATCTGGATTAAGTGTTATTAGGTTTAATAATAATGATATTGAAACCAGAATTGATTGGGTTTTAGAAAAAATAAATATCTATTTAAATAATTTATCGCCACATGATACCATAAATCATTTCCCCCTTGGGGGAAATAAGAAAGGGGGTAAAAACCAATAAAAGAAATATCCTCGGTTGCATTCTAAAATTAAATTAACAGGATATTATTATACTATGTTCATTTGAATTAACTGAAATATGAAAATGAATGGGGTTGCAAAAAAAACACTGATTCTTTTTCAAATTATTTTTATTGGCTTAGCTGTTAATCTTCCGGCCCAGACTCTGCAGGAAATTGAATCTCAAAGTGTCTCTTTGCCAAATGGATGGAGGTTAACACCTGTTGGAAAATTATTGCCTCTTGGTGATCTGCCTCTTAATATTGCTGTATCTCCTTCAAAAAAACTTGCGGCCATAACCAATAACGGAGAAAGTGATCAGACTATTCAGCTTGTGGATATTGAGCGGGAAGTAATCCTCGACTCAATCATTATAGGAAAGGCCTGGCTGGGACTGACATTTTCAGATGACGGCAATTATCTGTATGCCTCAGGAGGAAATGATAACCTAATTGTCAGGTATTCAATCCGGAACAATCGTCTGTCAGTATTTGATTCCATCAGGATAGGAAAAGCCTGGCCTGTAAAGATTTCTGTTGCCGGCATAGCGCTTGATGATGCCGACAACAGGCTGTACGTTGTTACAAAAGAAAATAATTCCCTCTACGTCCTTGATACTCATTCTAAAAAAGTAGTCTCGCAATATTCCCTGGATGGCGAAGCGTATACCTGTCTTTTATCGCCAAACCATAAGATTTTATACATCTCATGCTGGGGTTGTGATAAGATTGTGCTCTTTGATACAGATCAG